>Ga0111539_10012109_pt1 | contig 10821 bp, 12 predicted proteins | sample RhiMethybrSRZTD1_FD_79667 | JGI IMG/M metagenome (GOLD analysis project Ga0111539, IMG submission 79667) | Populus rhizosphere microbial communities from Tennessee, USA - Rhizosphere MetaG P. TD hybrid SRZTD1 (version 2) (version 2) | ecosystem: Host-associated > Plants > Roots > Rhizosphere >... | reverse complement strand
ATGTAAATTGGCGGGCCATTTCGGGGCCCCCAGCAGGAAGTGTGTTCCAGAGAGGGCGCCACAGCTTCGCCGGGGTGCCCCGAATGACTGGGGGGTGTGCGGGGCCATGTCGGGGCCCCCCACTTCAGCTGACGGCGTGAACGATGATCCAGACGTTGAACGCGATGACCGCGGCGACCGAGATGGTGGACAGTACGACGTAGGCCGCCCACAGCTGCTCCTGCCGGCCGAAGCGCCGGGGCGCGCGACCCGTGATCAGCCGGCCCACCCAGCTCGACGCCTCCTGCTTCAGCGTCGGCACGCCGAGCACGTCGACCAGCACGTGGTAGCCATCCATCTCGATGAAGCAGAACGGATAGAGCGCCACCACCAGCGCCTGCCACTGGATCATCCCCGAGGTGGCTGCGAAGGCCTGGGTGAAGCTTCCGAGCGGCGCATTCGCGGCCAGCAGGAACCACAGCGAGCCCAGCACCAGGTGCACGAGCGTGCCGGCCACCGCCGTCACCACGCGCGCCTTGCGACTGGCCATGAAGATGTCGGTCACGTCCACGTAGAAGGTCGGCACGAAGCCGTGCAGGAACGTGAAGCCGAACTCGCGGACGCGCCGGCGGTAGTGAACCAGGGCCAGGCCGTGGACGATCTGGTGCGCCGCCACCGTGAGGAAGAACAATCCCTTCACGGTGAGCACAGCCTTGAGCGCGTGGCCCCCGAAGCCCGACACCACGGTCTCCGCGTCGCGCCACAGATGCACGCCGGCCACCAGCCCGGCGATGCCCAGCAGGATGCAGGCGACGACCGCGGCGCGGGTGAACAGCAGGAACCCACCGAATCGGTACATCCACACGAAGATCCGATGCACGTTGCGGCTGGAGATGTTGATCCGCTCCAGCGCGGTCAGGCCGATCTCCAGCGCCTTGGCCACGGGAATGCGGCGGTTGCGCGCCAGCGCCTGGCGCAGACGTGAGGTCGGCGTCAGCGTCAGCAGGTGCGCCCGCTGCAGCTTGCGGATCAGCGCCGGAATGATGTCGAAGTCGAAGGCGCCGTAACGCAGCACGTAGGCAGTCGCAATATCTTGAAGGGAGGTGCGACCGTCCATCTGCTCCCACAGGAATTTCTCGGGCTCGGTGAGCAGCAGGAACCGGTCGGTGGTGGTGTTCTTGAGGAAGAAGCTGCGCTGGCCGGCCACGCGCGAGGCGACCTCGGCCAGCTCCCAAGACTCGGCGGCGACCCGCTGCGGCCGCGACTGCACGAAGGCCGTGGCGCTGCCGATCTGACGGACGTCGAAGCCCTCGTCCTCGCGCCGGACCAGCAGCTCGAGCTGCGCTCGACGCGGCGGCGGGGTCGGCGTGGCGGTGGTCTCGCTCACCGTGCGTCCAGGTCCAGCCCGGTGGCCTCCAGGCCCCAGCGGGTGACCTCGGCGACGAGATCGCCCGAGGCGCGCAGCCGCTCGATGAACACCTGCACCAGCGCGTGGAAGAACGCCGCGGCGGCCCGCGGACTCTCCTCGGTGAGCCGCTTCAGCCCCGCGCGATCGAGCACCAATAGGATCACGTCGGAATCGGACTGCACGGTCGCCGAGCGCGGCGCGTGATCGAAGAGCGCCATCTCGCCGAAGAAGTCGCCGGGGCCGATGCGGGCCAGCACCTGCTCGACCCGGCCGGTGACGGGCTTGGAGATCACGATCGAGCCGCGCCGGACCAGGAACATCTCCTCGCCGGAGTCGCCTTCCCGGAACAGCACCTGGCCGCTCTTGAGCGAGCGCTCGCGGAGACTGTCGCCGAGCACGCTCAGCTCCGGCGTCGCCACGTCTTTGAAGAGACGCACTTCCCTCAGGAAGGCGACCGTCTCGGCAGGGCTCGCCACCACGCCCTCCGCTGGGCTAGGTGGCCACGCGACGGATGAGGGCGCTGTGGAAGGCCGCCGCGCGCTCTGTCGCCGAGCTCTGGCCCAGCCGGGCCAGCGCGCCCAGCACCGTGCGGCGTTCGGTCTCGTCGAGCTCGTACTGCGCCAGGATCTCGTCGGGCGACTTCTGGAGCTCGGCGAGGAAGTCGGGATCGATCATCGCACGGCCGATCAGCTCGGGAAGGCGCGGCATGACGCGCCGATCATACCAGACGCAAATCAGCGAAAAAAGGCCCCGCCCAGCGCGACGAGGCCACAGGCCAGGAGGGTCGCCCCCGCCAGCGGCGCAAACGCAGTCCAGGTCGGGTCAGGCGGCGCGGGCAGGTCCACCTTGACCCGGGTCACCAGGGGCCGGAATGTCCAGGCGGCACGGGTCAGCGGATCAACGCCCGGCGGCACGACGACGAGCGCCAGCGGGACGTCGCCGGGGGGCGTCGGGACCCACTCGAAGGTGATCGGCGCGCCCCGCGCCGGCAGCCGCGGGCGAAAGGCGACGGGCCGGGCCGACCAGGCACCCTGCGGCGTCAAGAACGCGGCCTCCTCGGACCCCTCCCACATCAGATAGACGTCGAACTCACCCGCATCGCCCCGAGGCGTGATCTGCACGCGCACGGGCTGTCCGGCGCCGACCCTGGACGGGATCACGTCGAGCGTGAACGGCGGCGCGGGCAGCGCGGCTTCCGCGGCTACGGCCAGGGCCATGAGCACCACGATCACGAGCGCCCTCACGCCGACCCCGGAACACGACGGCCGGGCGCGAGCAACGCCAGGGCCGCGGCGGCGCTCAGCACACTCACCAGGAGCCCCACCTTCAGGGACCGCGGCTCGAACCGGAACTCGACCTCGTGCCGGCCGGCGGGAACCCACACGGCCCGGAAGGCATGGTCGGCGCGCCAGAGCGTCGTTTCCCGCCCGTCCACCCGCGCCCGCCAGCCGGGAAACCACGTGTCGGTCAACACGAGATACGCCGCCGAGCCGGCGTGGGTCGCCACCCGCACGCGCGCCGGGGCATAGGCACGGATCTCGGCCGATGACGACGTCGGCGGTCCGCTCGGCGCCGGCGTCGTGCACCCGGCCAGCAACACCTCGTGGCGCAGGTCGACGGAGTGCTCGCGGATCACCCGCGGCGCGGTGACGTCGTCCACGCAGCGCGCGCGAAAGGCGAGAAACGCGCGGGGCAGCGCGCGGTCGTTGACGAACACGCGGGCGTCGCTCCCGTCGTAGCCGAGCGTCAGGTGAGGCCAGATCGGTGCTGCGCCAGGGGGCAGCAGCACGTGACGGACACCGAGCAGGTCCACCACCGGCGAGGTGAGCACCGCCGCCGGGCTCACCGCCTCGCTGCCCACGACCGCCAGCGGGTTCTGCAGATACCCGCGCACCAGAGCGCTGCCCGTACCGACCGAGCCGACGAGGTCGACGATCCGTCGTGGCGTGAGGCCGTCGTACCCGTGGGGCTCGGCAAGATCGTAAAGGACTCCGACGTGACCGGGCATCGTCATCCGGGCGCGGCCCGGCTGGGCTCGCACCCACGCGATCGCGGGCGTCTCGGGGTAGAGCCAGCGCCCCGACACGCTCGGCAGATAGGCGAACGCCGGCGGCACCACGCTGATCACCTGAAGCGCGACCAGGGCCGGCCCCCAGACGGAGCCGCCCGCCGTGCCCCAGCGGAGCGCCATCAGCGCCGCGGCGGTGAGCCCGGTGAGCGCCAGCGAGAACTGCACCCACAAGGGCCACATCAGACCCTGCGCGCCGGGCACGCCGTGATGCGCGGCCACCCACGCAAAGCCGCTGACGGCCAGGACGATGAACCAGCTTCGGATCGGCCACCAGCGGATGGGAAGCTCGCCCCGCGCCAGCGCGTCCACGCCGAGCGCACCCAGCGCCGCGATGGCAAACAGGAGATAGGGCATCAACCGCAGATTGGTGCCGAGCGCCAGACCGGGGAGCGATGCCGCCTCGCCGGCGCCCGGCAGACCGTAGTGCACCGCCGCGACGACGAGCACGAACCCCAGGAAGAAGCGCGACGCCGGACGAGGCCGGCCCACCAGCGCGCCGAGCGGCGCCAGGAGCAGCGGGACGAGCCCCACGTAGGTCGAGACGATGTTGAACTGCCAGCGCCCCCACGACGAAGCACCGCTGCCGAACGCGTAGGGCATCAGCAGCGTGATCGCCGCCGCCGGCGGCACCGAGTAGGCCGGCATCCACTGACGACGGTACGCGAGCACCGTGCTCTCGCCCGCGTACTCGAGGAACGGCAGGAGCTGGACCGCGGCCAGCCCCGCGCCCAGCACCGCACCGGTCAGGCACCGGACCAGGAACCAGCGGTCGGCGCTGCGCGCGCGCGCCAGCGCCCACGCGCCGGCGGCCAGAAGCGCGTGGAACGCGCTCTGCGGATAGCCGGCGAAGAGGTCGAGCGCCACGACGAGGGCCAGCACCACCATCCAGTGCCATCGCCCCCGTTCGCGCAGGCGCTCGACGGCGCCGAACAGCAGCGGCACGAACATGATCGTGCTGCCGAACGCCCAGCCGACCCACCCGACCAGCGTCGTCGAGAACTCGAAGCCGACCGCGCCGATCAGCGCCGCGGTGACGCACAGCCCGAGGCCGACGCGCAGGAACCAGTACATCGCGAGACCGGCGCCCACGAGCTTCAGCGCGGTGATCAGCGTGAGCGCGGGCGCGGCGGGCAGGAGCCACGCCAGCCAGGTCAGCGGGAACAGCAGGGCGGCCTGCGGATTCGCGAAGAACGGTGCGCCGCCGTACGCGTGCGGCACCCAGAGCGGAAATCGGCCGGACCTGATCTCGGTCCCGCTCCACAGCAGCGCGGGGTGAAACCACTGCGTGACGTCGCTCAGCGCCGGATTCGGGGGGCCGGCGTCGGCGGCGAGGCCCTGCCAGGGATAGCTCGTGTAGAGATTCGCGGCAGGCGACCAGGCCCAGCCGGCGATCAGCGCCGGCGCGGCGAGGACGAGCGGGAGCAGAAGGATGGCGACGGCGAAGGCCTCGGCGCGACGGTGGTGGACGGGCGAGGGCGGGACGGTCACCCTACGCCCGACTCTACGGTGGGTCACCGGCCAAGCTTTCACGAATCCTTCGGCTCGCCTCGCGGGTTGTATCCGTCAGGGGTACCTTCGACCTCGAGGAGGCTGGCTATGCGCCGGATACGCATCGTGGCCCTGCTGGTGGCTTCCCTGCTGACGGCCTCGACGGTGGCGTCAGGCTCCAACTACGCGCCCGGCAGCCTGGATCGCTACTTCCGCATCGACTTCAAGATCGTTCCGGGCCCGGGCGGTCAGGTCCTCGAAGGCTACGTCTACAACCTGGCCGGGATGCCCGCCGAGCGCATGCTGCTGGAGATCGATCAGCTCGACGCCTCGGGCGCGGTGGTCGGCAAGACCAGCACGCGGGTCCTCGGCGGCGCCCCCGCGGGCAACCGGGCCTGGTTCCAGGCGAAAGTGCCGCCGGCGGCCGGATACCGGGTCGAAATCTCGTCCTTCGACTGGATCCGCGTCGGCGGCGGCGCTTAGCTTCCGGCCGCACGCCTTTTCGGCGTAACATGGTCTCGCCATGAGACTGACGCGCGGGTTTTCCCTGACAGGGCTGCTCGTGATGCTGGCACTGCTGCCCGTGCCGGTCGCCGCCCAGAGCTACGCCGGTCCCGCGTACGTCATGCGCGTGGTCGACGCCGTAACGCTCTACGCCGACGTCAACGGACAGATCGAGACCGTCCGCTACCTCGGGGTCCGCGTTCCTCTCATCGAGGATCCGATCTACGGTTCCCGGCCCTATGCCGTGGCCGCGCGCGAGGCCAACCGGAAGCTCGTCGAGGCCCGGTGGATCTACCTCCTGTTCGATGGTGAGCCGCGCGATGCTCAGGGCCGTCTGCGCGCCTGGGTCTGGCGTGACGGACTGTTCGTGAACGGCAGCCTCGTCCACAGTGGCTGGGTCGTGCCCACGGTCACCGATCTGAGTCTCGTGGAGTATTTCGGAAAGCTGGAGGTCGGCGCGCGGCAGGATGGTCGCGGGCTGTGGCGTAGCCCCCGCTCGATCGCATTCTACCGTCAGCAGCCCCGGGGCGACGCCGCCGATGCGGGCGGACCGGATGCCACCGATACGCGCGTGTTCTCCGCGCCGGCGCCTTTTCCCCCACCCGTGTACTCATCGCCGGGCCGCACGTCGTCGACGCCATCTTCGGCGGCGCCCCCGCCGAGTGTCTCGGGCTCGTCGAGCTCGAGCGGGATGGGCTACACCCCCCCGTCGTCCTCGCGAAGCAGCAGCGGCCGGACCTTCAAGTAGCCCGTCGCCGCCAGCGCCGCAGCGCGACGAGAGCCCAGATGGCCTCGACGAGGCCGAACGGCCACGCCCCCTGGAGAAAACCGTACACCGAGCCCAGCACGCACGTGCCGGCGAACGCCAGCACGAACCACGGGCTGCGCGCCTCGAGCGCGTAGCACACGAGCATCGCGATGACGGCTACCAGCCCGAACAGGGTGAGCGCGTCGAGGGACGGCATCCTCAGCACAGTAGCCGAACTGCGGATCAGCGCTTGAGCAGATAGGGCACGTCGGCGACGACGAGATTGCGGCGAAAGAGCAGCGCGCCTTTCACCAGCAGCGCCGTCTGGTTGTGCAGGATATGCTGCCACCACCGCCGCGGCAGGAATTCCGGCAGCACGACCGTGACCATCATGTCGTCGCCGCGCGACTGGAGCTGGTCGACGTAGTCCAGCAGCGGGCGCAGGAGCGAGCGGTACGGCGAGGTCAGCACGACCAGCGGCACCCCGAGCCCCCAGCGCGCCCACTTTTCCTCGAGGCGGGGGGTCTGGGCCGGATCCGTCTCCACGTAGACCGCACGCACCGCGGCGGTGGGCGCCAGCGTGCGGGCATACTGCACGGCGCGCACCACGCCCCGATGCACGTCGCCGATCAACACCAGCACGGTGTGCCGAAACTCCGGCGGCGAGTCGAAGCCTTCCAGCGAGAGTCCCAGCGCGACGTCTTCGTAGTGCCGCCGCATCGCGACGAAGCTGGCGACCAGGATCGGAATGACGATGACGACGATCCAGGCGCCGTGCGTGAACTTGGTCACCGCGATCACCAGGGTCACGATCCCGGTGGTGACCGCCCCCGCGCCGTTGATGACGAGCCGGTGGCGCCAGCCCGACCCCTGCGTGCGCCACCAGTGCCGCACCATCCCCGATTGCGACAGGGTGAAGGAGATGAAGACGCCGACCGCGTAGAGCGGGATCAGCGCGTGAGTGTCGCCGCCGAAGATCACGATCAGCAGCGCGGCGAACCCCGCCAGCACCAGGATCCCGTTGGAAAACACCAGGCGCTCGCCGAGACTGCCGAACTGCCGCGGCACGAATCGATCGCGGGCGAGCAGCGACGCCAGGCGCGGGAAGTCGGCGAAGGAGGTGTTGGCGGCCAGCACCAGGATGAGCGCGGTCGAGGCCTGGATCAGGTAGTAGAGCGCGCCGGTGCCGAACAGCCGGCGGGCGATCTGCGACACGACGGTCTCGCTCTGGGCGGGGACGATCCCCAGGCCGGCGGCCAGCATCGTGATGCCCACGAAGAGCGTGCCGAGGACGAGCGCCATGAGCCCCAGCGTGATGGCCGCGTTGCGTGACTCGGGCGGGCGAAAGGCCGGGATGCCGTTGGAGATGGCCTCGGTGCCCGTCATGGCGGTGCAGCCCGACGAGAACGCGCGCAGCACGATGAACCAGGTCAGCGCCTCGGTCGCCGCGGTGGGCGCCGGCGCCGCCGGCGGCAGCGACCCCGTCAGGAGTCGGTAGACCCCGGCCACGACGAGGAACCCGAAGCTCGCGATGAAGACGTACGTGGGCACCGCAAAGATCCGGCCCGACTCCCGCACGCCCCGGATGTTCGCCATCGCGATCCCCGCCACACACAGCACGCCGATGGCGATCTTGTGGGTGGCCAGCTCGGGGATCGCGGAGGTGATGGCGGCCACGCCGGCCGCCACCGACACCGAGACGGTCAGCACGTAGTCGACCAGCAACGCGGCCGCGGCCACCAGGCCGGGGCCGGTGCCGAGGTTCGCTCGGGCCACGATGTACGAGCCCCCACCGCTCGGATAGGCGTGGATCGTCTGCTGGTAGGAGATGGTCACCACGACGAGCAGGGCCGTGATCGAGATCGCGATCGGGACCGTCAGGTGCGTGGCCGCCGCGCCGGCCAGCACCAGGACCAGGAGAATCTCTTCCGTGGCGTAGGCGACCGATGAGAGCGCGTCCGAGGAAAACACCGCGAGCGCAACGCGCTTGGTGAGGCGCTCGTGTCGCGCCTGGGCCAGCGGCATGGGCGGCCCGACGACCCAGCGCTTCAGCAGCATCAGTTGCATCGTCTCCCGATGCTATGCCGAACTTCGTCGGCCGGAACACGGCGGCCGGATTTTTACGCGGCTTTTACGTCGCTGCTCGATCTCTTGACAAGCGCTTGAGGGTGGCAGTGGGACAGTACGGGCCAGGAGGGAATGGCGACGATGTGCGACACGCCTCGGCCTCCCGGACCGACGATCGCGCGCCCGCGCTGGGGCGTGCTCTACGGGGCGGCCTTCTCACCGCTGGCGGCGCTCGCGGTCGTGGAGGTGGCCTCGCCGCCCAACGCCGTTCGCACGCTCCTCCGCTGCGTCCTGGCTATGGTCGCGTTCGCGGGAATGGCCGTCTGGGTGCGTGGGAGTCGGACGGCCCTCGACATGCTCGACTGGTGCGCGTGTGCCGGCGCGACCGTGTCGGTGCGGGTGGTCCAGTCGGAACGCTCACGTCCGTTGGTTGGACTCGACGCACCCGGTTTCTCGCCGGCCTGGACCGAAGAGGAGCGAGAGCTGGCTCTGCGCTGAGCGGGCGCTTCGGCGTTGGTGTGGCGTCTCGAAGGACGGGCTAGAACTGCGGGGGCCCCGACGGGCCCCCGCCGATACGCGGTGAAGCGCTAGGGCTGCTGAATCGCCGACAACCGCCAGGCGTGCGGCCCGACCGGCCGGACGAACGTCCAGTACTCCTCGAACCGCACGGGCTCGGTGCGGCTGCCATCGATGACTTGTCCGGACTCGTCCGTGGTGTAGTCGAGCACGCTCGCCACGAAGGCGACCGTCACGAAGTCCTGTCCCTGTTCCTGCCAGGCCTCGGTGACGTCGGTCGACCGGACCGCGATGTTCTCGAGCCGATTGATCCGGCGCTTGGCTTTCAGGTCCGCGCACTGCGCCTGCATCCGGTCGTACATCTCGGGCGTCAGGCTGTCGCGGGCCGAGCCCATGTCGCGCGCCGTCCAGGCCGCCTGCACCTTGAAGAAGACATCGGACGCGGCCGTGGCCATCCGCGCGGAGTCGAAGGCCGAATCCATCTGCCGGATGTGGCCGATGCCGGATTGCAGATCAGTCGGTCCGGCCGGCGCCTCGAGCGTCGCCGACGACGCCGCGCTGCGATCCGGCGACCAGGTCTGTCCGCCACCCGGATACGACGTCCCGTAGCCCCCCGCCATGGCAGGCTGGGCTTCGCGGCGGCGCCGCAGGAACGAGAACGCGAAGTAGGCGAGACCGCCGAGCAGCAGCATCTCCAGCAGGCCGAACCCGCCGCCGAACCCGCCGCCCATTCCGCCGAAGAGCATGCTGCCGATCAGGCCGCCGAGGACGAGTCCGCCCAGCCCACCCATCAGGCCGGCGCCCCACCCACTGCGCTGCGGCGCGGGGGATGGCTGCATCGGGGCCGGCGCGGTCGAGCGGTTCGGCGAGGTCGGTGACGACGGCGACGAGAAGCCACGCGAGCCGCGGCTTCCGCCGGAGGACCCGCCCCCCGCGCGCGCCCACGCCGTGTCGCCCGTGACGAGCGGCGCGCAGAGCACTCCCGTCGTGGTTGCGAGCATGAGCGCGATCGTGGTAGCCGCAAGTTGATGCTTCATGAGGTGTTCCTCCGTGGGAGCCGTCTCGCCGCGTGGGCGACGTGCGAGCACATACTAACAGGTATCCGATGCGAGGGCCTTAACGACCGAGTGGCCGTTCGTTCGTGGCCTCAGCGTCGAGGGCGACGTTGAGCGTGAGCACATTCACACGGGGCTCGCCCAGCATCCCCCACTGGCGGCCTTCGGTGTGCCGGCCGACCAGATCCCGGACGACGGCCTCGTCGAGCTTTCTCGCTTTCGCCACCCGTCCGACCTGGTACAGCGCGGCCGCTGGGCTGATGTGCGGGTCCAGGCCGCTCCCCGAGGCGGTGACGAGATCGACCGGCACCGCGGCGGTGTTCTCCGGATCGGCGGCGTGGAGGGCATCGACGCGTCCCTGGACGGTCCTGATCAGGTCCGGATTGGTCGGGCTCAGGTTCGACCCGACGGACGCGCCCGCGTTGTAGCCGAACGGACTCGTCGCCGACGGGCGGCCCCAGAAATACTTCGGGTCGTCGAACGTCTGCCCGATGAGCGTCGAGCCGATGGCCTTGCCGTCCTTCACGATGAGGCTGCCGTTGGCCTGGCGCGGGAAGACGAGCTGCGCGACGGCGGTCACGATCGCCGGATAGGCGAGGCCGGTCACGGCCGATAGCAAGGCCAGCGAGACGAGCGCGGGACGGAGATGGGTACCCATGGTGTCGGCTCCTTAGACCAGCCCGATGGCGACGAGGATCATGTCGATGAGCTTGATGCCGGGGAACGGGACGATGATGCCGCCGATGCCGTAGATCCAGACGTGACGGCGCAGCACGGCGGCGGCGCCCAGCGCGCGATAGCGCACGCCCTTCAGGGCCAGCGGGATGAGCGCGATGATGATGAGCGCGTTGAAGATGACGGCGGACAGGATCGCGCTCTGCGGCGTGGCCAGGTGCATGACGTTCAGCGTCTCGAGGACTGGATAGGTCGTGGCGAAGGCGGCCGGGATGATGGCGAAGTACTTGGCCACGTCGTTGGCGATGCT
>Ga0111539_10012108_pt1 | contig 10822 bp, 10 predicted proteins | sample RhiMethybrSRZTD1_FD_79667 | JGI IMG/M metagenome (GOLD analysis project Ga0111539, IMG submission 79667) | Populus rhizosphere microbial communities from Tennessee, USA - Rhizosphere MetaG P. TD hybrid SRZTD1 (version 2) (version 2) | ecosystem: Host-associated > Plants > Roots > Rhizosphere >... | reverse complement strand
GTTGCAGCAGGCTCGCGTCCACGCCGGCGATCATCCGCCCGACCGCGGCGTTGGCAGCCACCAGCATCCAATGCCGGTCCACGGCCAGCGCCGGATAGGGCTCATGGCCCGCCAGCACCAGATCTACCGCCTTGCGCGCCTGTTGCAGGGCCGGGTCCTGCAGCGGCCGCTCCGCGAACACCGGTGCGTAGCCCGCCGCCACCAGCAGCACGTTGCGCTCGCGCAGGGGAATCTCCAGCTGCTCGGCCAGCAGCAGCACCATGTCGCGCGAGGGCTGCGAGCGGCCGGTCTCCAGGAAGCTCAGGTGCCTGGTGGAAATGTCGGCCTCCAACGACAAGTCGAGCTGGCTCATGCGCCGTCGCTGACGCCATTCGCGCAACAGATCGCCCACCGGGTGCACGGCCGCCACCATGCCCGGACCATAACACGGCGCGCGACTGCCCTCCCATTACCGGGGAGGTAATCGAGCGAGGTTGAGCTTGCCCCGCGCGCGGGTAGTATGAGCAGGGGTCAGACCCCTTGCGAAGACGTTTGCGATCGCACGATCCATTGAGGCAAGGGGTCTGACCTCTTCGGGAGGCAAGGGGTCTGACCCCTTCTGGTTGGGAAAAACGCCATGGGCATGGTCGAGGGCAAAGTTGGGATCATCACCGGTGCGACCAGCGGCATCGGCGCGCGCACGGCCGAGCTGTTCGTCGCGGAAGGCGCCAAGGTGATCTTCACCGGCCGGCGCAAGGCGGAAGGGGAGGCGCTGGCGGCCAAGCTCGGAGCCAACGCGCGCTTCGTCAAGGCCGACGCCACGCTCGAGGACGACTGGAAACGGCTGATCGCCGAGACCGCCAAGGCCTTCGGGCCCCGCCTCGATTATGTGTTCAACAACGCCGGCGGCCCGGCGCCGACCGGCAGCATCGCCACCATCCCGGTGGAGGGTTTCGACGCGGCCATGGCCCTGCTGGTGCGCTCCGTGATGCTGGGCATGAAGCATGCGGCGCCGATCATGATGAAGCAGCGCGCCGGCAGCATCATCAACAACGGCTCGATCGCCGGACACCAGTCGGGATACTCCACCTCGATGATCTACAGCGCGGCGAAGGCGGCCGTGAACCACCTGACGCGCTGCGTCGGCATGGAGCTCGGCGAGCACAACGTGCGCGTCAACTCCGTGTCGCCCGGTCCCATCGCCACCGGCATTCTCGCCAAGGCGCTGGGCATGGAGACGGCCAAGGCCGAGAACGCGACCGCCAAGATCGCGGAGATCTACGCCAAGGCATCGCCGATCCCCCGCTCCGGCATCCCCGACGACATCGCCCAGTGCGTGCTGTGGCTGGCCTCGGACCGCTCCACCTACGTCAATGCCACGGATATCGTCGTCGACGGCGGCGTGCTCGGCGGTCGCAACTTCACCCAGCACCACGAAGGCCTGAAACACGTCAGGGCGGCGCTCGGGATATAGCGGCTCATGGCCCTCCCGAAGACGCCGCTGCTGACGACGGATTGCGTTGTCGTCGATGGCAGGGGGCGCGTGCTGCTGGTGCGGCGCGGGCATCCGCCGTTCAAGGGCAAGCATGCGCTGCCCGGCGGGTTCGTCGAGATCGGCGAGACGGTCGAGGAGGCCTGCCGCCGCGAGCTGATGGAGGAGACCGGCGTGAAGGCCGGCCCCCTGCGGCTGCTCGGCGTCTACTCCGATCCCAAGCGCGATCCGCGCGCCCACACCTGCTCCGTTGTGTTCCTCGCGCGCATCGCCCGGGCCACCCCAAAGGCCGGCGACGACGCGGCGGCGGCGGAATGGATCGAGGACTGGACGAAGCTGGATCTGGCCTTCGATCACGCGAAGATTCTGGGCGACGCCAGGCGGGCGTTGGGTGGCAAACCCTAGGAGTGCTGCATGCGCGATTTCGACGGCAAGGCGATCCTGATCACGGGCGGGGCGACGGGCCTCGGCGCGGCCATCGCCATCGGCGCCGCCAAGCGCGGCGCCAGGGCGCTGATCCTCAACTATTCGAAAAGCCTCAAGGAGGCAGAGGCGACGGCGGCAGCCGTGCGGGCGGCGGGGGCGGAGGCCGCCATCGTCAAGGGCGACGTGGCCGAGGATGCCGATTGCCGCAGGATCGCCGACGCCGCCCAACCCTTTGGCCGGCTCGATGCCCTGGTCAACAATGCCGGCATCACCCGGCATGTGCCGCACGCCAAGCTCGATGGCCTGAGCAAGGAGGACTTCCTGCAGCTCTTCGCGGTCAACACGGTGGGGCCGTTCCAGATGGTCCGCGCCTGCCGCCCTCTGCTCGAGAAGGCCGAGGGCCAGGCCAGCGTGGTGATGACGTCCTCGATTGCCGGCGTCACCGGCATCGGCTCGTCGGTGGCCTATGCGGCCTCGACGGGCGCTCTCAACGTCATGACCATGTCGCTCGCCCGCGCGCTGGCGCCCAAGATCAGGGTCAATGCCATCTGCCCGGGCTTCATGGATACGCGCTGGTTCGCCGATGCGTTCGGCACCGAGCAGCTGGCGAAGATCCGCGACAACGTCGTCAAGAGCACGCCGCTGCAAGTGGCCTCCACGGCGGAGGACATCGCCGACGCGGCCCTGTTCCTCATCTCCGACGCCTCGCGCCGCATCACCGGCGAGACGCTGCTCGCCGACGCCGGCCTGCACCTCGGCGCGATCCCGCAGCGAAGCGGCGAGAGGTAGACGCAGCAGCATTACCCCTGACGTAATCGACTTCGGGCGCGCCTCCCGCAATCCTTGCGGCACAACCGCACGTGAGAAAGGAGCTGCCCCATGTCGACGATCCATCCCTCCCCGTTCCTGCGCAAGTCACTCATGCTGGACGCAGTGGCCACCGGCGCTACCGCGCTCATGCTGATCGCCGGCGCCAGCCTGCTCGACGGCCTGCTCGGGCTGCCGGTGGCGTTGATGCGCGAGGCCGGCTTGATCCTGGTGCCGTTCGTGGCTTTCGTGGCCTGGGTCGGCACGCGCGAGGACGTCGCGCGCGGCGCGGTCTGGACCATCATCGCCGCCAACGCCCTGTGGGTCGCAGCCAGCATCGGCCTGCTGGTGAGCGGCTGGGTCGCTCCCACGGCGCTGGGCTACGCCTTCGTCATCGCCCAGGCCGCCGTCGTGGCGCTATTCGCCGAGCTGCAGTACGCCGGCCTCAAGCGGCCGCAGCCGATCGCCGCCTGACGCAGCGATGGTCGACCACTCAATGCAACGCGGCGGACCGCGCAGGTCCGCCGCATCGTGTTCTGTCGGGGCCAGGCGAACCGTGACTAGGGGCAGGTCACGAGCTCATTGGGTCGGGCGCCGAAGCAGAGCCTCTTGCCCGAATTGGAGTTGCCTCCGCCTCCACCTCCACCCCGCGCCTCGCTCGGCTCCGCCGACGGACGGCGCTCGGCCCAGGTGCGCCGCGGCTGCTCGCGCCGCGTCGGCTGCTCCTTCACCGCGGGACGCTGCGGCTTGGGTACGGCCACGCAGCGCTCGCCGACCAGCTTCTCGTCGCTGTCGCAGACGATCGGGCAGACCCGCGCCGGCTTGGCCAAGGTGGCATCGAGCGCGGCATTGCTCGGCTCGTCACCGGGGACGTTGACCTTGGCGTGGCGCGCGAAGTTCTTGAGCGCGGTGCGGCTCTGCTCGCCCCAGACGCCGTCGGGGTCGCCGGCCAGACAGCCCACGCGCTTGAGCTCGCGCTGCAGGGTGCGCGGCAGCAGGTCGGCATTGCCGGTGGCGGACGGCGTCAGCTCGGGCGCTGGCGACGATGGCGTGGTGCCCCTCGCCATCTCCACCCTATCGGGCGACTCGCTCGAAGGCGCCGGCGATGCCCTGACGGTCTTGTCCTCGCGCAGCGAAGCTATGCGCTGGCGGGCGACGTCGGCGAACTTGCCGCTGGGGAAGCTCTGCAGGTAGCTCTGCAGCGCCGCCGGGTCGTTGCTGTCGCGCACCAAGCTCCAGAAGTTGGTGTCGAGGTCGGAGGAGCCGGGCGGCTGCGCCGTGCTGCGATCCGCCTCCGTGGCCGACACGGCCTGCGCCGTTGCCGGAGCGCTTGCCAAAAGGGTGCCCAGCACCACGCATGCGGCTGCGCCAAGCATCTGCGTCGTTGTGCGTCGGCTTGCCATGACGTGCTCCGTCCGCTGCTCAGATTAATCCTTCGAACGTCACTATCGACCCATTCGGTGCAGGGCGCTGTGCCGTCGGGAACAGACCCGAGCACCCTCTCGCGGAAATTGCGAGCACACAAAAAACACCCTGCGGCTAGTCGATTTCTACCACGGGAGGGCACCCGCGAACAGATGCGAACCGAGATCATCGCGGGCGGCGTTTGGGATCGCGCCACTCCTCCGGCGCCTGTTAGCTTAGACCTTGTTGAGCAAAGATTTATTGTGGGGGGTTTGGGGGGAACCGATTCTGGTTGCCGGCGGACGTGCCAGCTACAACCCGGACACGACCGCGCCCGGGACAGCGTCGTTCCGGGAGAGGGCATCGTCTTCGAAGGCGTCGACAAGCTGTGGCAGAGCTGGCAGGCCCGCGTCGTCGAAGATCAGGGCCAATGGCGGCAGTGCGGCGGCAGCACCGCCCGTCATCCACCACCCCGCCTGGAAGGAAAATCGAGAGCAGCGGGATCGTGCGACGCTAGTCGGCCGTGGCTGCGCTGCGTGCTGGAATGGCAGCAGCGGCGCTCCTTGGCCGGAGCAGTGGCCTGATGCGGGCGAAAGCAGCGCAAAGGGGCGCGATCAGGCCGCCCCGGAGGGTGTGCGCAACCGGGCTTTTGGGCTCGACGCCGAAACTCAGTTTCTCGCGTGTTTTGCCGGGAACGTACAAGGTTCCGAACAGCCAGTCCCAGATTCCCAGGCAGCTGCCGAGGTTCTTGTCGAAATGGATGGGGTTGGTTGAGTGATGGATTTGATGGTGTGCCGGGCTCAGGAATAGGCGGCCCCAGATTCCCGTGAACGCGATCCAGAAATGCGAATGCTGCAGGTGGCCGATGAGGAAGAAGAAGGCCAGCGTCAGCACGTTGCTGTTGGCGATCGTGAAATAAGGCGTGGGCCTACCGAGCCAATAGTTCACCAGCCCGCCTGTGCCGCCCATGACCAGCGCGAGGATGTTGTAAAACACCAAAGTGTCGACCGGATGCACGCGGAAGTTGGTCAGCGGCGACAGAACCTCGGCGCTGTGGTGCACCTTGTGGAACTCCCAGAGGATGGGCAGCTTGTGGCTCAGGTAGTGGTCCAGCCAATAGCCAAGCTCGTAGGCGAGGAACAGCGCGACGGTGAGGATGCCGGCGCATTGCATCTCCGATAGCGCGGTCGGCTGCCTGGCGCCGAATGCGCCCGCGAGGGCTTCGGCCGCGGTCGTGCTGACGAGGTGATAGGACAGGATCGCCCAGCCGAAGAGAGCGGTCGCCAGAAACGAGTTGAAAAGGAAGAAGCCGACGTCGGCCTTAGTGGAGGCGCTCCGCAGCAATCGTTTTGGGAAGATCGCCCGCAGCAGCACCTTGAGTTTGATCTGCTTTCGTCTGCGCTCGCGCGCGACCGCCACGAATAGTGTGGCGACGGCGAGCGCGCTCAGCAGCGAAGCCAGCGAAAATGCCGCTGGCGAGAGGAAGATCGTCGCCAGCTTGTGGCCGACGAACGACACCATGGCCTGGAAGATATCGTGAACGCTTGACAGGCTCATCTGCGACACTCGAACGGCAGCAGGTTTGGGGAACCAGATACGCCGTTCGCGCTTAACGTCGCCTTAAGGTTCGCGGTCGCCAAGGGGCGTTCACCGCGCAGCAGCCGCCGCGGCTCGTCCGGCGGCGCGGCCGGAGAAGATGCACCCGCCCAGGAACGTGCCCTCCAGCGCCCGGTAGCCGTGCATGCCGCCGCCCCCGAAGCCTGCCACCTCGCCCGCCGCATAGACGTTGCCGAGCGGAGTGCCGTCGGCCTTGAGCACGCGCGCCGACAGATCGGTCGCGAGCCCGCCCAGCGTCTTGCGCGTCAGGATCCACAGCCTGACCGCAATCAGCGGCCCGTTGGCCGGGTCCAGCAGGCGATGGGGCTTGGCCACGCGGATCAGCTTGTCGCCCAAATAGGTGCGGGCGCCACGGATGGCCGTCACCTGGGCGTCCTTGCTGAACGTGTTCTGGATCTCGCGGTCGCGCGCGACGATCTGGCGCTCGAGCGCCTGCGCATCGATCAGCTCCTCGCCGGCAAGCTTGTTCATGCGCTGGATGAGATCGGCCAGGTTGCGTTCCACAATGAAGTCGGCGCCCTTCTCCATGAAAGCGCGCACCGGCGGCGGCGCCCCGCCTGCGCGGCGGCTCCTGATGACGCGGGCCCAGCTGCCGCTGGTGAGGTCGGGGTTCTGCTCGGAGCCCGAGAGGGCGAACTCGCGCTCGATGATCTTCTGGCTCAGCACGAACCACGAATAGTCGTAGCCCGTCTGCATGATGTGGGCGAGCGTGCCCAGCGTGTCGAAGCCGGGGAACAGCGGCACCGGCAGCCGCCGCCCGCGCGCGTCGAACCACAGCGACGACGGCCCGGGCAGGATGCGGATGCCGTGCCGCGACCAGATCGGGGCCCAGTTCTGTATTCCCTCGGTGTAGTGCCACATGCGGTCGCGGTTGGTGACGTTGCCGCCGGCAGCCTCGGTGATGCCGAGCATGCGTCCGTCGACGTGGTCGGGCACGCCGCAGATCATGCGCTTGGGAGGGTCGCCCAGCCGCTTCGGCCAGCTCTTGCGCACGAGGTCGAGGTTGCCGCCGATGCCGCCGGAGGCGACGACGATGGCCTGGGCCTTGAGCGCGAAATCGCCGACCACGCCGCGCGAGCTGGCCTGTCCGCGCTCGATCGTGCTGGGCTCCAGGACATCGCCGTGCACGCCGTCGATCACGCCGGCCGTCGTCGTAAAGCCGTTGACGCGATGGCGGAAGCGCAGCGAGACGAGGCCCTGCTTTTCGCCCTCGCGCACGCGGGCCACGAACGGGGCGAGGATGCCGGGTCCGGTGCCCCAGGTGACGTGAAAGCGCGGCACCGAGTTGCCGTGCTCGGTTGCCGTGTAGCCGCCGCGCTCGGCCCAGCCGACGATCGGGAACCAGCGCAAGCCCCGGGCGTGCAACCATGCGCGCTTTTCGCCCGCGGCGAAGGCGACGTAGGCCTCGGCCCACCGGCGCGGCCACAGGTCCTCCTCGCGGTCGAAACCGGCCGAGCCCAGCCAGTCCTGCAGGGCGAGATCGGTGCTGTCGCGGATGCGCATGCGCCGCTGCTCGGGCGAGCCGACGAAGAACAGCCCGCCGAACGACCAGAACGCCTGCCCGCCCAGCGACTGCTCCGGCTCCTGATCGAGCAGGATCACCTTGCGGCCGGCCTCGATCAGCTCGGCTGTGGCGACGAGCCCGGCCAGCCCCCCTCCGACCACGATGGCATCCGCGTCCATCTCTCCCCCGCTCCTGTCCGTCTCTTAGCGCACGCTCGCCACCTGCGCTGGCCCCAAACTGGGCGACCCCGCGCCCGCACTCTCCGCGCCTTTGACGAGGCGGGCAATCCGCTCGGTGAGGGGTGCCATGACGCCGGCCTTGTCGGCGAGAGCGAGAATCGCGCCTTGCAAATGGTCGATCTCGGTAGTGCGGCCCAACCGCAGGTCCTCCCACATCGAGGAGCGCGCTTGCGGGTCGATCGCCAGCATGCGTCGCGCCACCAGCCGGAACAGCACGTCGGGCAGACGCAGGATGCCGGGGATGGCGCGCGTCGGCACGCCTTCGATGCGCGCCGGCTGCACGCCGGCGGCCTTCAGCACCGCCAGGGCTTCTTCGATCTGCGCCGCCAGCAGCCGCCGCCAGCGCCGGTCGCCGAGCTCCTTGGCGAGGGGCAGATCCGACAGCGCGTTGAGCGCGTTGTTGAGGTTGAGGAGGAGCTTGCCCCACAGCACGCCCGTCATGTCGGCATGCTCCGCAACCGCGGCACCGGGCACATCCAGCGCCTCGCGCAAGCCCGGCACGCCCGCGGCAATCAGCATGGTGCCGCTGGTGCCACGGTGGAAGCGCGGACGGCCGGCCTCCTCGCGCGATTGCACCACGTTGAAGGGCACCATCCCCGCGACGGCCCGCTGACCAGGCGCAAGCTGCGCGCCGAGAGCATCGACGTTGCCGACACCATTCTGCAAGCTGACGGCAACTGCTTTGGCAGGCGCATGCCGGGCGATCAGAGCTGCCATATCCGCCGTGGCGCCGCTCTTGACGGTGACGAGCACGATGTCGGCGCCCGCCAACCCGGTGCTCGGATCGGTGGCCAACGTCAGCGCCGGTGGCGGCAATACCCGGTCGGCGCCATCGAGGTCGGAAATGCGCAGGCCATGCCTGCCGATGGCTTCCGCGAGCGCCGGACGCAGAAGCAGGACCACGTTGCGCCCCGCCAGGGCCAGGCAGCCGCCCACATAGCAGCCAATGCTGCCGGCGCCAGCCACGACAATGCGCGAGGTTTGATCGATCACCATCAGCTCGGACCTTGCCATAAAGAGCGCCGCCGCGCGCACATCACGGCACGCTGACACCTTGCAATATTGTGCATGTTCGGCTAAGTCATTAGGCAAAATAATGCATCTGATGGTGCCTTCCATAGGCGCTCAGCCGCAGGCTTTGATACCGTCCGACGCCCAAAGGGAGGTGGCGGGGCATGGCAGCACGCATCGACTTTCAGACCGAGCCCGCGCGCTATCGCCACTGGAGGCTCGAGTTCGACGGCGAGACGGCCGAGCTCATTATGGACGTCGACGAGAACGCAGGACTGTTCGAAGGCTATCAGCTGAAGCTCAACTCCTACGACCTGGGCGTGGACATCGAGCTCGCCGACGCCGTGCAGCGGCTGCGCTTCGAGCACCCGGAAGTGAAGGTCGTGGTGCTGAAATCCGGCAAGGACCGCGTGTTCTGCGCCGGCGCCAACATCCGCATGCTCGCCGGCTCCTCGCATACCCACAAGGTCAACTTCTGCAAGTTCACCAACGAGACGCGCAACGCCATGGAGGACGCCAGCCGGGCCTCGGGGCAGAAATATCTGTGCGCCGTGCGCGGCACGGCGGCGGGCGGCGGCTACGAGCTGGCGCTGGCGACCGACCACATCCTGCTCGCCGATGACGGCAGCTCGACGGTGGCGCTGCCCGAGCTGCCGCTGCTCGCCGTGCTGCCGGGCACCGGTGGCCTCACCCGAGTCACCGACAAGCGCAAGGTACGCCGCGATCTGGCCGATGCCTTCTGCACGGTGGAGGAAGGCGTCAAGGGCCAGCGCGCCGTGAAGTGGCGGCTGGTCGACCAGACCGCGCCCAACTCCAAGTTCGAGCAGGCCGTCAAGGATGCGGCGCAGAAGCTGGCGGCGCAATCCGATCGAGTCGACGCCAAGGGCATCAAGCTGACGCCGCTCGAGCGCACCTTCGCGGAGAGCGCCGTCACCTATTCCAGCCTGAAGATCGAGATCGATCGCGACGCGCGGCGCGCCACCCTCACCCTTCAGGGCCCCGCCAGCGCACCTCCCGCATCTGTCGAAGCCATGGTCGAGGAGGGCGCCGACTTCTGGCCGCTGCGGCTCGCCCGCGAGCTCGACGATGCCATCCTGCACCTGCGCCTCAACGAGCCGGCGATCGGCGTCTTGATCTTCAAGTCGCAAGGCGACCCGGCCCAGGTAGCTGCCTTCGACGCGTTTCTCGACACCAACAAGGGCCATTGGCTGTCGCGCGAGGTCCTGCACTACTGGAAGCGCACTCTGAAGAGGGTCGACCTCACGTCGCGCTCGCTGGTCGCGCTGATCGAGCCGGGCAGCTGCTTTGCCGGCACGCTGGCCGAGATCGTGTTTGCCTGCGACCGCTCCTTCATGCTGATCGGTGGCCTGCCCGGCGACAACCGTCCGGCGGCGGCTCTGACATTGTCCGCTCTCAACTTCGGCACCTATCCGATGAGCAACGACCTGTCGCGGCTTGCCACCCGCTTCCTGGGCGAGCCGGCGAGCGTGGACAAGGCCAGGACCGAGTCGGGCAAGGCGCTCGGAGGCGAAGACTGCGAAGGCCTCGGCCTCGTCACCTCCGCCCTCGACCATATCGACTGGGAGGACGAGGTGCGCATCTTCCTGGAGGAGCGCTCCTCCTTCTCGGCCGACGGCCTCACCGGCATGGAGGCGAACCTGCGCTTCGCCGGCCCGGAAACGATGGAGACCAAGATCTTCGGCCGCCTCACCGCCTGGCAGAACTGGATCTTCCAGCGCCCCAACGCCGCCGGCGCCGAAGGCGCGCTCAAGCGCTACGGCACCGGCGTGAAGGCCAATTTCAACCCGGAGCGGGTTTGAAGGCGAGGCAATAGGCAATAGGCAATGGTGAACCGCGGAAGGGTTTGCTGCCATGCATGACGTCCGTGCTTCGATCGAGAGGAGTTCGAGAGCACGTCGAGCTCGCACATCGAATTGGATTGGTGGATGAGTCCACTCTCTCAAACGTCCTCAAGAACTCCGAGAAGGAGGTCGCTAAAATGCTGCGCAGTCTCATCCGGGCAGTGGAGCGCTAGGCACCCCCTATTGCCTATTGCCTACTGCCTATTGCCTGAAGGAAACGCGAGATGCCCGAAACCGCCACCGTCGACTACTCGACCAAGATCCCCAACAACGTCGGCCTGATGGACGACCAGCGCGTGCTCAAGGCGCTGGAGCAATGGCATCCGGGCTATATCGACTGGTGGATGACCATGGGACCTGAGGGCTTCCAGGCCTCCGATGTCTACTTGCGCACGGCCATCAGCATCGATCCCAAGGGCTGGGCCAAGTTCGACTACGTCAAGATGCCGGACTACCGCTGGGGCATCCTGCTGGCGCCGCG
>Ga0111539_10012107_pt1 | contig 10822 bp, 6 predicted proteins | sample RhiMethybrSRZTD1_FD_79667 | JGI IMG/M metagenome (GOLD analysis project Ga0111539, IMG submission 79667) | Populus rhizosphere microbial communities from Tennessee, USA - Rhizosphere MetaG P. TD hybrid SRZTD1 (version 2) (version 2) | ecosystem: Host-associated > Plants > Roots > Rhizosphere >... | reverse complement strand
TATGGAAAGACTACAACCGCTCCTGGAAGCAGATCCAGGCGGACTGGAACACGCAGCTCGCCCTCCACTACGAGAAAGAGTTTCGGGACGCGGCGACGGCGAGCCAGGCGCGGCTGATCGGCCTCGAGCCGCGGCTCACCGAGATTCTCGCTGCCGTCGGCGGAGCGGATGCGGCGAAATCGGCAGTGGACCGCGCCGCAGCCTACGGACCGCCGGGTCACCCTCAACGCGCCGCGAAGCTGTCTGCCGAAGCGCTCGACGCCCTGGCGGCGAAGTATCCGGACTATGGCCGGCTTCGCAAGGAAACCGAAGACCTGAAGACGCGCCACCTGCTGCGAGAGAAAGCGTTCCGGGCCGCTCGCGGCGACTTCCAAGCGGCCAAATTCCGGCACGACGAGAAAAAGCGCCACGTGATCGATACGCTGGGCGACACGGGCGAGGCCGCCCGCGAAATCGACGAGCTCAACCAGCGCTTCAGCGAGGAGTGGGTCCTCCGCCTCGAAGCGCTCGAGGCCGACGTCGAGAGCCTGAAGTACCAAGCGGCTGCCAAAGAGTCCGAGCTCTCCCTGTTCGAGCTTTCGCAGTCGAAAGTCAAGGGAAGCGATGGCGCCGAGTTTTCCCTGCCCGACGTGCAGAACGACCTGATCGCCATCGCGCGGACGATCACCGACGCGAGGAAGAAAGTGGACACCGTCGAGGCCACCTGGCGGAGCTTCGTGCGGAACATGCCGCTCGCGGACTTCCTGGCGCCTTCTTACAAGATCGAGAAAGTCGTACTGAGGGAGATTCCCGAGGACCTCAACTTCGAGCGGGTCGCGCGCGTCGATCGCTGCAAGACGTGCCACATCAACATCGACAACCCCGATCCGTCGGTCGTGTTCGTCGAGGCAGCGGACTTCCGCACGCCCTGGGGCTCGGTCTACCGGAGCCACCCGCGGCTCGACCTCTTCGTGGGCGACTCCTCGCCGCATCCCTATCTGGAGTTCGGATGCACGACCTGCCACTGGGGGGACGGACACGCGACGGGGTTCGTCACGGCGGCGCACACTCCGCGCGACGAGGAGCAGAAAAAGCGCTGGGAGAAGGAGTACGGCTGGGAGTCGCTCCATCACCAGGACTTCCCCATGCTGCCGCCGCAGCTCATCACCTCGCAGTGCCTCAAGTGCCACCTCGACCGGCACCGGCTCGAAGGCGGTGACAAACTGAACCTCGGCTACGAGATCATCCGCACCTACGGCTGCTTCGGCTGCCATTCGATCAAGATCAACGACAAGTCGATTTTCAGCGGCTACGACAAAGTCGGGCCGAGCCTCACCCACATTGCCGACAAGGCCGACCTGGCGTGGGTCTACAAGTGGATTCGCAATCCTTCGCACTTCCGGCCCAGCACCCGGATGCCGCGGTTCTTCGACCTGACGAACACGCAGGGGAAAATGGTCTTCCAGGACGAGCGAGGCGCCGCCGCGAAGGAAGTCGAGATCGACTTCGATGCCCGCAACGGCGTCGAGGCCCTCGCTCTGGCGACCTACATCACGTCCGCGAGCGAGCGGCGCAGCGACCTGAGGAAAATCACGGTTTCCGGCGATGCTGCCCGCGGCCGTGAGCTCTTCCAAGCCACAGGATGCCTCGGCTGCCACTCGGTGCGGCGCGAGAGTCTCGCGGGCGACAAGGCAACGGAGAAAGTCGAGGAGCGGATCGCGAGCGCACTCGCGGCCCTCTCCAAAGCAGTGGATGCCCTGCCGCGCGGCACGGAGGCCGAGAAGAAGAAAGTTGCCGATGTCGCCCGGGCGGCGGGCGCAGCGAAGTCGGCGCTCGAGAAGCTCGAGCAGTGGTTCCGTCGGCTGTCGGTCGGCCACAACGTGGAAGCGCTGTATCACGATGTCGCCTCCGCCGCCGAGGACCTCATTCGGCTGGACGAGTCGCTTGGCGGCGATGCAGGGGCCGCGACGGAAGTGAAAGCTTCCGGGCGCGCCATCTACGACCGCTGGATCCACAACACGTTCGCACCGGACCTGAGCTCCATTGGCAGCAAGGTGCGCAACCCCGACTGGCTCGCCGATTGGATCGTCGACCCGCGCCGCCACGATCCGAAGACCACCATGCCTCGATTCCGCCTCGAGCGCGACGTCAACGCCGACCAGAGAGTGGCCGACATCGTGGCCTATCTCCTGACGCTTCGAGATCCGGAGTTCGAGAATCAGCCGATTTTCGCGATCGAAGCCGGGGAAGGCCCCGGCATGCTCGACTCGCTTGCTTTCGACTACCTCCGCCGCGAGGACGCACGCCCCGTCGCGCAGGAGAAGCTCGAAAAAATGAGCCAGGCCGAGAAGCTCCACTTCGTCGGGAACCGCCTCATACGCAGGTACGGGTGCTTCGGCTGCCACATCGGGATCCGCGACCTGTATTCTCCGCCGGTCAAGACCGTGGAGAACGGCGTCGAGAAAGTGGTGACCGCCTCGTTCGACACCGCGCAGCCCATCGGGGCGGATCTCACGGGCTGGGGGTGGAAGCAGCCGGGATTCCTCGACTACGGGAACTGGGGCCACCAGCACTCGGGCCGGGAGGCGATCGGCCACTCGCGCTACGAATGGGCCCGCGCCAAGCTGAGCGACACCCGCCGCTTCGACGTCATTCCGGCCGAGAAAGCCATCGACGATGAGCACTCCGAGTTCGCGCCGACGAATCGGCTGATCCAGAAAACTCCCGAAGAGCTCTTGAAGATGCCCCTCTTCCCCTTCGCGTCCGACCCCGAGGCCGTGGAGGGCGTCGTGACGGTGCTCGCCTCGCTCGTCAAGGACAGGATTTTCATCGAGCGCACCGAGACTCTCACCGGCGACAAAAAGACGCTCGAGGATGGAGCGCGTCTCATCACTCGCCTCAACTGCGCGGGATGTCACCGCGTTGGGGCGGAGCCGCAGCTCGTGGATGTCTCCCGCCTCCCGAGCTTCAGCGCGTACGCTGACTCGAACTCCGACGAATTTCGCCGTGCGGAGCTCGAAAAAGAGACCTGGCTCTCGCGACCGGTGACCCTCTACGGCTACGACCCGAAGGGGCTCAACCTCCCCGAAGGCAAAGTCCTGCCCCCGGAACCCGACGGCACACCCTTCGACAAAGACAAGAGCGCCGCGCGGAGCGGTCTCGCTTTGCCCAAAGGCTTCCTCATCCGTGAATCCGTGCTCGATCCGACGACCATGGCGATGGACGAGGAGGCTCTTTCCGTGGTCGAGCTGGCGCGCGGCCCGCTCAACCCCGAAAGCAAGGTCCAGGGCACCTTCCGAGCGCGTCAAATCCTGGATCCGGCATCGCACGCGCTTCCCGTCGCCGCTTTCGAAGAGGGCCGCATCCGCTACTATTTCGGCGGCAGCGACGAGCACGGCGGAGCAGAGCAGCGTCCGATGGCGCCCCCGGCGCTCGTGCGACAGGGCGAGCGCGTCCGGAGCGATTGGCTGTTCGATTTCCTCCTCGACGTGCACGAGGTTCGGCCGTGGCTCAAAGTCCGCATGCCGTCTTTCTATCTGAAAGACGACGACTCCCGCCTGATCGTCTCCTGGTTCAAGGCGAACGCTGAGGTGCCTCCGGCCAACGAGAGCTTCCCCGAGGACAAAATGAACGCGGAGAACGACGCGCTCGCCCGGAAAGGCCAATCTCTCTTCGGCCCGCCGCAGGACGGGAAAGTGGGGCTGCAGTGCAACAGCTGCCACCCTGCCGGCTCCGTCCTCCCCACGCTCCCGACGCTGCATCCCGCCAATAAGTTCCGGATGGAGGAGCTGCGCGACCGCATCGGGATCGGGAACATCCCCGACGACAAGCCCTACGTCATCTGGCGGGAGGGTCAGGCGCTTCAGCTCCAGCGGGGCTTCGCGAGCGTGGCGGAGGGCGAGGCCTGGGCCAAGCAGAACCTGGCGGGCAAGGAGTACGCCGTTGGCGATCCGTGGAGCAAAGTGAAGTGGGGGCCAGATCTCGGCAAGGCCGCCGAGCGGCTCCGGCCGGAATGGATCCGCGCTTGGCTCGAGAACCCGCCGGATTTCATGCCCGGTACGAACATGCCGAACTTCTTCGCGGAGAGGAAGCCCGGTTTGGGGATCGTGATGCGCGGTGGATCGGATGCCCCCAACGATCCGGAACGGCTGGCAAATCGAGAACGCATCGAGTCCTTGCTCCGGTACCTGACACACATGCAATCCATCGAAGCCGCAGCGAAGGCCGCCGGCGCCGACGACTGATGGCGCCCGGCGTCGTGGTTGTCGGCGCAGGCATTTCCGGCCTCGTGACGGCCTACCGCCTGGCGCAATCCCGCGAAGACCTGGACATCCAGGTTCTCGAGGCATCTCCCCGGGCGGGAGGCACGATGGGCACGGAGTCCGTGCACGGCTTCGCTTTCGAGCGCGGGCCGAACGGCTTCCTCGACAACGTGCCTCAGACCGTCGAGCTTTCGACCGAGCTCGGTCTCGGGGACCGGCTGCTCCGGGCCTCGGAGGGGGCGCGGAATCGGTTCCTCTGGAAAAACGGACGCCTGCTTCCGTTGCCGCAGAAGCCGATGGAGCTTCTCACGTCGCCGCTCCTCAGCTTGCGCGGGAAGCTGCGGCTCCTGCTCGAGCCTTTCCAGGGGCGGGAGCAGCGCGGGGTCGAGGAGAGCGTGGCGGCGTTCGCACGCCGGCGGCTAGGGCAGGAAGCCGCGACGACGTTTCTTGATCCACTCGTGACCGGAGTCTACGGCGGCGACGCGGAGCGAATCAGCCTTGACGCCGCGTTCCCCAGCGTTGCCGCGCTCGAGCGCGAGCACGGCAGCCTGTTCCGCGGATTCCGTGTGCGGGCCAAAGAGCGCCGGTTGGCGGAGAAGTCCGAATCGTCCGAAAACGCGCCCACAGCCGCCTCCGCCGCCCCGCCCGCCTCGTCCCGGACGCACGGAACCTTGTGCTCCTTCGAGCAGGGGCTCGAGGAGCTCGTGCGTGCGCTTTCGGAGCGCCTGGGCCCGCGGCTACGGCTCGGCTCGCCGGTCGAGGAGGTCCGCCTGCGCCGGGGCGAGGGTTACGAGGTCGTCCTACGTGACCGCAATGCGCTCCGTTCGCGCGCCGTGGTGCTCGCGCTGCCCGCGCCGAGGGCGGCGACTCTCGTGAGCTCCTGGAACTCCGACCTCGCCATGAGCCTCGAGGAGATCCCTTACGCCCCGATCGCCGTGATCTGCCTCGGCTACGCGCGCGCTGACGTTGGCCATCCACTCGATGGTTTTGGCTTCTTGATCCCGCGGGATCAGGGGTGCCGCACCCTGGGCGCGATTTTCGTCTCCACCCTGTTTCCCTGCCATGCGCCCGAGGGCATGGTGAGCCTGCGCGCCATGGTGGGGGGGGCGCGAGATCCCGAGGCCGTCGGCCTATCGGAGGACGACCTCATCGGGCTCGTACTGCGGGAAATCGGTCCGGTCCTCGATGTCCGCGGCGAACCCGCAGTGCGCCGCGTCTATCGGTACACGCAGGGAATTCCGCAATACAACGTCGGCCATTCGAAGCGCCTGCGGAGGATCGACGGCTGGCTGCGGCAGCTCCCCGGCCTTTTCCTCACCGGCAACGCGTACCGGGGGGTGGGGCTGAACGACTGCGTCGCCGACGGTGGAAGGGTCTCGATCGAGGCCCTCGATTTCCTCGGGTCTCGCCAGGGAGCGGCATGAACTCCGCCGGCTTCCCACAAGGCAAAATCAGCACGCGAGAGCGTGGAGCATCGAGCCCTGAGAAAGCGCTTGCATTGATCGCTTCGTTCCATATCTTAATCGGGTTTCTTTTCCATGAAGCCCATTCATCGAAGGAGTAAGAGCGTGGCATTCCGACTGATTTGCGCGGTTGCGTTCCTAGTCATCGTCGCCGGTTGCGAGAAGAAGCAGGGCTCACCGGAGGCTGGTAGCACTGGAGCCGCGCCGGCACCGGCTGCCGGAGGCGGAACGGCCGCGCAGCCGGCAGGGGCTCCTGCCGCCGCGGGAGCCGAAATACTCGATCCGGCCAAGGTCGCGAACCCCGCCACGATCACGGGTACCATCACCGTGGACGGGACGATCCCGGCACCTTCGCCCATCGACATGAGCTCGAAGCCCGAGTGCGTCATGCTGCATGGGGGCAAGCCCGTGAACGCCGAGAACCTCGACGCGGGGGCCAACAAGGAGCTGAAGAACGTCTTCGTCTACGTCAAGAAGGGGCTCGAGAAGTACTCCAAGTTCGCCGTGCCGGCGAAGCCGGTGGAGATCGATCAGAAGGGCTGCGTGTACGTCCCGCACGTCTTCGGGATCCAGGTCGGCCAGGACCTCGAGATCGTCAACGGCGACACGTTCCTCCACAACGTCAAGAACAACGACATCCAGCTCAATCTCGCGCAGCCCTCCGGGGCCAAGCCGGAAATCAAGAAGGCTCCGTTCAAGCGGGAAAGCGTGCCTTCGAAGTTCCAGTGCGACGTCCACTCCTGGATGAACGCCTACGCCTGCGTCGTGAAGCATCCGTTCTACTCGGTGACGGGCGCTGACGGCAAATTCACCATTCAGGGCCTGCCGGCCGGCAAGTACACGCTGGCCGTGTGGCATGAAGTCGTCCCGGGCCTGAAAGCGGCCCAGACGGAGGTGGAAGTCGAGGTGAAGGACGGCGAGACCAGGACGCAGGACTTCAAGTACAACTACGCCCCGTAAGTCCTGCGCCCCTAGCCCCCGCGTTCGTGAACGCACGGAAGGACCTCCTTTGAAAGATTCACGTATCCTGCTCGTTGCGGCGGCGCTCCTGCTGCCCGCCGCCGTCCTGATGGGCCAAGCTGGAGGCCCTGCGGGTGGCGCCGGTGCTGGCGGCGCGGCTGCTGCTGGCGGCGCCGCTGCTGGCGGCGCCGTTGCCGCGCCTGCACAGGCTGCGCCCGCACCAGCGCCTGCCGGAGCTGGTGCACCCGCTGGAGCTGCGGTGGCCGCCCCTGCCGTCTCTGCCGCCGCTGCTGCTGGCGGCGCCGGTGCAGCCGGTGCATCCCACTCGCTCATGCCCGAGGTGATTTCCACCTACGGCGACGAAGTCGACCGGCTGTTCTATATCATCCTGGCAATCACGCTCGTCATGCTGGTGCTCGTCTTCGCTCTCATCGGTATCTTCGTCGTGAAGTACCGCTACCAAGAGGGGCGCCGCGCGGTCTATACGCACGGTTCGAGCAAGCTCGAATGGACGTGGACGGCGGCGACGGCCGCAGTGCTGATCTGGCTTGTCTTCGCGCAGCGCGAGACGTGGATCAAGATCAAGCAGGCGGACCTGGACGCGTTCAAGAATCCGTACCTCGTGCGCGTCTTCGGCGAGCAGTTCGTCTGGCACTTCGTCTATCCCGGCTCGGACGGCAAATTTGAGCCCCAGGATGTGAAAGACATCTTCCAGGGAGTGAATCCCGTCGGCCTGAAGGCGCCGAAGAACGACGTCTACAAGCAGTCGCTGGTGGTTCCGGACGATGTGCCGGTGATTCTCGAGATCAACTCCCTGGGCAAGTATGACCAGGATAAGCAGATAGAGACGGTCGGCGTCCTCCACAGCTTTTTCCAGCCCAACCTGCGCCTGAAGCAGGACCTCATTCCGTTCCACCCCGCGAAGATCTGGTTCCAGGTCAAGAAGGGCAAGACCGGGATCTACGAGATCGCCTGCGCGGAGCTCTGTGGGCTGGGTCACTTCACGATGCGCGCCGACATGAAAGTGCTGGGGGACGACGAGCTCAAGACCGAGCTCGGCTATGACTGGAAGGCCACCCCCGCGAAGTTCTGAGCGCCACCGAACCCTCGGAAACAACACGCTGCCATGAGCACGACGATTACTACAGGCCACTCCCTCGGCGAGACGCACGCCGAGCACCACCACGAGCCGGGGCTGATCGGGCGGTATATTTTCAGCCGCGACCACAAGGCCATCGGCATCCAGTTCCTCTTCACCGCGCTCATCTTCATGGCGCTGGGAGGCTTGCTCGCGCTCGCAGTGCGCTGGCGCATCGCCTGGCCGGCGACGGACGTGCCGATCGTGGGGAAAGTGGATGGCGCCATGTACGCCACACTCTTCACGATGCACGCCACCGTGATGATCTTCTTCGTGATCATCCCGCTGCTCGTCGGCGCGTTCGGAAATTTCGTGGTGCCGCTCCACATCGGCGCGCGGGACATGGCGTTCCCATTCTTGAACGGCCTGTCGTACTGGATCATGCCGCTCGCCGGCATCATTATGCTGTACGGCTTCTGGCTCGAGGGCGGCGCCGCCGCGGGCGGCTGGACGTCTTACCCGCCGCTCAGCGTGATTGCGCCGAACGGGCAGACGTGCTGGTGTATCAGCCTCATCATCGTCGGCAGCTCGTCCATTATGGGCGCCGTCAACTACATCACGACGATCATCAAGATGCGGGCTCCCGGCCTGACCTTCCACCGCATGTCGCTCACCGTCTGGTCGGTGTTCATCACTTCGATCCTCGTCCTCTTCGGGACGCCGGTGCTGACTTCGGCGTTGATCCTACTGATCCTCGACCGGCACGCCGGGACGACATTCTTCACGCACGACGGCCAGCCACTCCTCTTCCAGCACCTCTTCTGGTTCTACTCGCACCCGGCCGTCTACATCATGATCCTCCCGGCGATGGGCATCGTCAGCGACGTCATCTCCGTCTTCTCGCGGAAGCCAATTTTCGGGTACCGCGCCATGGCGTACTCGATGGTGGGCATTTCGGGCCTCGGGTACATCGTGTGGGGGCACCACATGTTCCAGAGCGGCATGAACCCCAAGCTCGGGACGACGTTCATGATGTCGACCATGCTGATCGCACTCCCCTCCGCCGTGAAGACATTCAACTGGCTGGGGACGCTGTGGGGCGGGAACATCCGGTTCACCACACCCATGCTCAACGCGCTGGCGTTCGTGAGCATGTTCGTGATCGGCGGCCTGAGCGGGATCTTCATGGCTGCGACGCCCGTGGACATCCAGATCCACGACACTTACTTCATCGTCGCCCACATCCACTACGTGCTCTTCGGCGGAACGCTCTTCGGCGTGTTCGCGGGCATCACGTTCTGGTTCCCGAAGATGTTTGGGAAGATGATGAACGAGACGGTCGGCAAGATTCACTTCATCCTGACCTTCATCGCGTTCAACTGCACTTTCTTCCCAATGCACATCGTGGGCGCCGCGGGCTTGCCGCGCCGCTACGCGGACTACGTTGCGACGGGCTCGTCGACACAGTGGGCCCACTTGCAGCCTTACAACGAGTTCATGACGATCTCCGCGCTGGTGCTCGGGACCGCGCAGGTGCTGTTCTTCGGAAACTTTCTTTGGAGCCTGTGGAAGGGTAAGAAGGCCCCCCAGAACCCCTGGCTCGCGAACACCATGGAATGGACGCTGCCGTCGCCTCCGGTCCACGGGAACTACTTCCCGTCGATCCCGGAAGTCCACCGTGGGCCGTACGAGTACACCTCTCCGATCGTCAGCGAGGACTACCTGCCGCAGTCCCGTGCGCTCGATCCGGAAGCCTCGGCTCGGGAACGGCTGCTCCAGGCCGAAGGCCACTAGTCTTCGAGGCGCATGCTTCAGGCCGCCCCGCCCCTGCCCGCCACTGCGACGCCAGGGCTGACTCCCCGTTGGCTGGGGGCGTTGGCCAAGGTAGTCGCCGTCGCCGCGTTCGTGGTTGTGGTCGCCGGCAGCGCCGTCACGAGCACTCGTTCCGGCGACGCGGACCCGGACTGGCCGCTGTTCGAAGGCCGTCCGCTCCCTTCGCCGTCGAAGATGGCCGTCGACCGCGGCAAGTTTTATGAGCACGGGCACCGCGTCGCGGCCGCCTCTCTCGGCATCCTTACGCTCGTCCTCGCGGGCTGCCTCCAGACGCGCTCGGAGAGCCGCCGGTGGGTGAAAGCACTCGGGCTGGCGGCCGGCGTCACGGTCGTTTTGCTCGCGGTGCTCGGCGGGATTCGAGTGCTGACGAAGGACCTCCGCGTTGTGCCGATCATCCACGTCGCCGTGGCGATGCCCTTCCTTGGCATCTGCACGGCCCTCGCCGTGGTCACTGCGCGGCGCTGGTGGGCCGCCGCCGCAGAGCTGCAGCGGTCGAAAGGCTGCCCCGTGGAGGATGCTCGTGCGCTCGCCTGGACGTCGCTCGCGACGGCGATAGCTCTCTACGTGCAAGCGGTCCTCGGAGCGATTCCGCGTCACCTCTACGAGGGCGCGCTGCCGCACATCCTCGGGGCGTTCGCCGTGTCCACTCTCGCAATCCTGCTCGCGGCCCGCATCTTGTCGAAACACTCGGGCATCGGCAGCGTCTTCCGGCCAGGGATGGGCCTCCTCGGTCTGATCGTTGCGCAGTTCTTTCTCGGCTTCAGCACGTACGTCGTCCGACCGGCAGGGCCAAAAGCGCCCGGGTCGGGATTCTACGAGGCTCTGGCTTCCACGCACTTGGCCGTCGGGGCGTTGCTCCTCGTCGTGGCCGTCGTGCTCTCCACGCGATCCTTCCGCATCTGGGGGCTGGCGGCGGAGCAGGCTCAGGTCTCGAGCGCTTCGACGGAAATCGCGCTCGAGCGCGGAGGGGAGTCGTGAACCGCGCCGACGTGCTGGACGACCTTCGCGCGCGCCCCGCAGTGGGCGCTTCGGTCATCGACCTCGGAGCAGAGCGTGACGTGGCGGCGCTCGCCACCGCGACCCTCTTGCCCCTCGACCGAGAACTCGAGCAGCCCGTCGCGGCCTCCAAGGGGAGGCTTGCAAGCTTTGCGGCCTTCGCGGCGGACGTCGCCGAGCTCGCGAAGGTGCGCGTCGCCCTGCTCGTCCTTTTCACGACTCTCGCTGGCTTCGTGCTGGCCACGGGCTTT
>Ga0111539_10012105_pt1 | contig 10822 bp, 5 predicted proteins | sample RhiMethybrSRZTD1_FD_79667 | JGI IMG/M metagenome (GOLD analysis project Ga0111539, IMG submission 79667) | Populus rhizosphere microbial communities from Tennessee, USA - Rhizosphere MetaG P. TD hybrid SRZTD1 (version 2) (version 2) | ecosystem: Host-associated > Plants > Roots > Rhizosphere >... | reverse complement strand
TCACGGCGCAGGAACACCCGGTAGCACTGCAGGATGAACTCCTGGTTGAACGCCGCCGTCCCGATGTTGGCCGGATGGAGGGCGGGATGCGCGGCGACGAACTCGTTCGACTGCATGAACTCCACCCAGGTGAGCTCGGCGCTCGAGCGCACGGCGAGCGAGTCGATCAGCTTCTGCCAATTCCCCCCGCCGTAGTCGCGGGCGCCGCCGAACGGCGTCGCCCCGTCGGGCTCGCGGCCGAAGAAGTCTCGGTACTGCTGGCGCACCAGGAAGCGCGGGTCGTCGATGTTGACGTTCAGCCGGCAAGCGTTGCCCCACCAGGTCGCCTGGTACATCCCGCCGTTGCCGACGTACGCGTAGACGTCCGCCGTGCCGTGCCACGAGTCCTGGGTGCCCGCGAAGGCGAGCCAGCTCCCCGCCCGGACGTTGGGCGTCTCGTACCAGCCGAAGGCATGGGTGCCGCAGTAGTGGACGAACGGCAGGTCAGCCGGGTCGCTGCTCTGAATCTGCTGGATGATCGTCTGATCGAGCGTGTTGATGTCGCGCACGCTGCACTTGCCGTACCTCTGGCACAGTGCGGAATCGTCGCCGACGCGAAGGATGCCGAAGAGGCCGATTCTGCACGAGATACCCATCACGACGCGCCCGGGCTCCGCGAGCGTGATGAGCACGCCGTCGCTCTTGAGGAGGTTGCCGTTCTGGTAGTCGGGCGTGCCCGTCACGATCAGGTACTTCGCTGCCGCGGTCGCCTCGTTGGGACACGGCCACAGCCTCGTCGAGCCGGGCTGGTTGTTGGGGTCGCAGAACTGGATCTCCCGGCAGACGCCGCCCGGGTACGGACATCCGTTCGGCCCCAGCGAGCCGAGCGAGCAGCACGCGCTGGGGGTGGGGCAGTAGGAGTTGAGCGTGCAGCTCGCGAGGCCGGCGCGTCCGAGATCCGGCTGGGTGAGGAGGCTCGCGACGGCGTCCTCGAGCGTGCCGCAGCAGCCGCCCGTCGTCGAGGAGCCGTTCGCATTGCAGTCTCGCTGCCGGGCATTGAGGTCGTGCCGCAGCCCCTCGCAGGTCCACTTGTGGATCCGCGTACCGAAGACGTAGGCGCCCCAGCACGTGCTCCCGATCTGGCCGACGCACTGATCCGCGTCGCCCGCACAGTCCCAGGGTGAGCCGGAGGGTCCTCCCCCGGAACCGCCGCCGGTGCCGCCGCCGGTGCCACCGCCTCCTCCACCACCACCGCCGCCACCGGGGTCGCCGCCGCCGTCGTCGATTCTCGCCAGCGCCGGGCGGTAGAGGTCGGCGCGATCGGCCGCGGCCATGGCCTCCGGAATCTCCTCCCACTCGTAGAGGCCGTCGGGGCCGGGGCCGCCGATGAACGTCAGGAAGCGGTACAGGTCGTGAAGCGCCGCCCATCCCTCGCTCGGGGGCGAGTCGGGATGCTCCTGCGCGCGCAGCATCTCGCCAAATGCGAGCGCCTGCGGCGACACCCGCAGCGCGGAGATCGCCGAGCGCTCGTCCTCGGAGAACTCGCCATGATTGCTCACGCGGACGCCGGCGTAGGTCACGCGCGGCATGTGCTCGCGGTCACCCTTCACCGCCATCAGCACGGTTCCATCGGCGCCGCGCACGGTGGCGACCACGCGGGCATCGGTCCGGCGAGAACGGAACTGCACGGTCGCCTTCTCGTTGGTGTACGTTCCCTGGACGATGCCCGCCGGCTGGTCCACCTTCACGGTGAGACCGCCGAGCGCCGTGCCGGTCATCGTCGCCGACAACCCGAGTACGGCGCCTCCCGTCAGGAGTGCATGCTTCACGACGCCTCTTGTGGTCATGTCGCCCTCGCCCTTTCTGGTGTATGACGTTCCACCGGTCGTGCGGCGACTCGCCGGCTACCAAATGACGTCCGTGCGCAATAGTCCTGCGGCGTTCGAAACGACGCCAAAGCGTTTCGCGCCGACGTCCGATAGGTGCGCGATCGCGTTCGAAACTACGCCAATGAGTTTCGTGCGAACGCCAGCAACGCGGCGCCGAGGCCCGCGGAAAAACATGGATATCAGCGCTGAGCGGAGCTCGGCCGCGCGGCGCGCGCGGGAAAATCGTCCGGGCGCTGACGCGCCCGCCAATGACTCGGCGACTCCCCGGTGCTTTTGTGGAAGAGGGCGCTGAAATTCTGCAGCGATGCACACCCCACCTCGATCGCGATCCGCTTCACCTCGTAGTTCGTCTCGAGCAGCAGCGTCTTCGCGACTCGCAGGCGAGCCGCGTTCTGCTCGTGCTGAAACGTGGTGTGCGCCTCGCTGAGCCTGCGCTGGAGATTGCGGGGGGAAACGCCGAACGCCTTCGCCGCGGCCCGCAACGTCAGCGCCCCGGGTGCCTCCTCCAAATGCGCGCGTAGCGCGGCGACGAACGCAGAGCCGCCGGTGGCCGTCGCGTATATCTGCTCGAGCTCGTCGAGAATCCCCGTTTCCTCCTGGACCCGTAGCCAGCGCAGCGCCGCCACGGGATCGGTGAAAACCTTCACCGGGTAGCTGGGTGCGAGCACTGAGTAGAAGCCGGCGACGGCGGCGCCCGCCAGGCCTCCCGGTCGCAGCAGCGCCTGGCGACGAACGATTCTCGCGAACGGTGCGCGGCGCGACCGGACGTACTGCATGAGGGTCGTGAATGCGCCGAGGTCGACCGCGGAGACGCGCCGGACGTCGATCAGCGACGCGTGCGATTGGACTCCGGGCTGGAGCTCGCCGTCGAGGGCCGCGGCGACTCGGCGCACGTGCTCCTCTTCGGGGCGACCCCAGAACACGATGCCGTTCAGCTCCGCGCTCGACCACCAGACGACGAACGTCGGACCCCAGAGATACTGCCCGACCGGGTGCGCGAGGTACGCTTCGAGCGTGCCGACGCCGTGCACGGGTCGAAAACCATACTACAGCGCCTGCGGCGGTCTACACCCGCGGGCGCCTTTCGATACGCTCGCACGACCGGTCGCACGATAGGAGCCCGAGACGTCTCCGACGCGGGGCGCCAGCGGGCGCGAGCGCGCGCCTGCGTTCGGTCCGCCGACGATTGGCGGCACCGCCTTGCATCCGGCTATACGACCGCACGAGTCGCTGGGGGCCGCACCATGAGAGACGAAAACCTGGTCCAGATCGAACGGAACATCGCCCGCTGTCGCCTGATCCTCTCCATCGCCGCGCCGCTCGCGATCTACCTCGACCCGACGGAGCCCGAGCTCCTGGTGCAGCTGACGGGTGGCTTCTTCCTGCTCGACCCGTACGCGCTGCTCGTGCTGGCGCTCCATCTGGCGTACAGCATCGGCGTCTACGTCCTCGTGGCCGGCACGCGCGTCGACCTGGCCCGCGTGGCCGTCTTCTCCACGTGTGCGGACGTCCTGTTCGGGGCGACCGTCGCGCTGGTGACCGAGGGGACCAACAGCCCCTTCCACATCTTCTTCGCGTTCGCGGTGATGGCGGCGGGGCTCCGTGGGACGTTCCCCACGGCGCTGGTCGTAACCGCCACCAGCGTCGCGCTCTACCTGAGCCTCGTCCTCATCTTCCGGCCGGAGGGTCTCGGGTACTACGTGACGCGCGGGATTTACCTCGCCATCACGGGATACCTGGTCGGCATGCTGGGCAGGCAGCGGCGGACGCTCCAGTCAGGCCTCCTCGGCCTCGCGCGCTCGCTTCACGACGGCTATGCCCAGGCGCTCGCCGGAGTCACGCTCCGCGTCGCCACCGCGCGCGAGCTGCTGCGACGCGGGCAGAAGGACGACGCGTTCACCGAGCTGACGGAGCTGCAGGTCGGGGTGACGCGGGAGTACGACGACCTCCGCGAGACCGTTCGCTCGCTCCTCGGCCTCGAATCGACACCGACACGGCTCCCCGCGTCGAGCGGCACGCGGTTCTCCGTGCGCGTCGAGTTCGACGGCCCGCTCGCCGTGGTGGAGCACGCCCTGCAGATCATGGCCGAGGGCGCACGCAACGTCGGCCGCCACGCGCAGGCACGATCGGCGATCATCTCGGCCTCCGCGAACGACGGCAGGGTCGTCATCCGCATCGACGACGACGGCATCGGATTCGCCGAGGGCGCGACGCCGCCGTGGTCGATCTCCTCCCGTGCCGCCGAGCTCGGCGGGAGCGTGCACCTCGGCGAGGGCGGGGAAGCGGGCGCGCACGTGGTGGTCGACCTTCCGCGGAGCTGAATCGGATGGCGGCCCCGCTGCGTGCGATCATCGCGGACGACCACGCGCTCTTCCGCCAAGGGCTCAAGTCCATGCTTCGCCTGGAACCGAGCATCCGGGTGGTGGCGGAGGTCGAACGCGTGGCGGACCTGGCGCCGGCGCTCGCCCGCACGCCATGCGACGTGCTCCTTCTCGACCTCCAGATGGACCGCAACGCCCTCGCGCAGATCCAGGGGCTCGCCCGCCGCGTCCGCGTGGTCGTGGTGACGGCCAGCGAGCAGCCGAGCGAGGCGCTGGCCGCGATGCGGGGCGGGGCGCGGGCGGTCGTCTTCAAGCGCTTCGCCCTCGAGACGCTGATGGACGCCGTCCGCGCCGTGATGGACGGGCACGTCTGGATGCCACCCGAGCTCCAGGCCGAGGTCGCGGCGCAGATGGGACAGTCGGGGGGTGAATCGCTGTCGTCTCGCGAGCAGGAGATCGTGCGTGCGGTCGCGCTCGGCCTACGCAACGCGGAGGTCGCCAGACGTCTCTCCATCAGCGAGGCCACCGTCAAGACCCACCTCAACAAGGTCTTCCAGAAGCTCAAGATCCGCGACCGGACGGAGCTGGTGCGCTATGCCATCCGGATCGGCCTCGTGAGCGTCAACGAGAAGATCCCCTGATCCTCCGGGTTGCCCCTTGCGCGGGCACCCCGATGCCGGACGTTTCGGCATCCGAGACGGGGCACACATCCATCGGCGACGACGCCGTGCCCACGGTGCTCGGACGATTTCGGCACCGCGCTCCATCGACCGGTTGATGGCCACTCAACCGTTCGTTGTACGGGCATCGGCGTTGCACTCTGCACGTCCGAACGACAACGGCATGGCGACGGACGTCGCCATCCAGGGAGACGGGCATGCGACGAACGTCAGGGGAAGCGGAGATCGCGGTGCGGGGAGGTGGGCGCGGGGACCGGCTGCGGAGGTTGCGCACACGGCTCCGCGATCCCGAGTGGCGGCGCTACGGCTGGCTCCTGCTCGGCGGCAAGGCACTCGGCATCGCATTGCTCCTCGGTGCGATGTTCCTCTGCTCGGACATCTTCGGCGCGAACGTGCGCGCCGAGGACGCGGCGCTCACGGGCAACGACATCGTGAACCCGCTGAACACCGTGTGGACGCTGGTCGCCGCGTTCCTCGTCTTCGGCATGCAGGCCGGGTTCACCTTCCTCGAGGCAGGCTTCTGCCGGTCTCGCGAGACCGTGAACGTGCTCATGGAGTGCGTCGTCGACACCTGTCTCTGCGGGCTCCTCTTCTACGCCTGGGGCTTCGCCTTCATGTTCGGCGCCGGCACGCCGTTCTTCGGGACGCAGTACTTCTTCCTCCAGGACATCCCGGCGACGTACGGCTCGACGGGCGTCGCCTTCCTGGCGTTCTGGCTCTTCCAGTTCGCGTTCGCCGACACGTGCTCGACCATCACGTCGGGCGCGATGATCGGGCGCACCGGGTTCGTCGGCGACCTCATCTACAGCTTCGGCGTCTCCGGCTTCATCTACCCGATCATCGGCCACTGGGCCTGGGGGCCCGACGGCTTCCTCGCCACGATGGGTACGGAGGGGAACTTCCTGGCCCCGCTCGGGATGGGATTCCACGACTTCGCCGGCTCCACGGTGGTGCACACGATCGGCGGCTTCGTCGCGCTCGCCGGTGCCATCGCCCTGGGGCCACGCATCGGTCGGAAGTTCAAGGCCGACGGCGGCGGCCCCATGCTGCCGCACGACCTTACCGTCGCGACAGTCGGCGGTCTCATCCTGTGGTTCGGCTGGTATGGCTTCAACCCCGGGAGCACGCTCTCGGCGATGGACTTCGAAGGCATCGGGCGCGTGGCGACCAACACGACGCTCGCCGCGTGTGCGGCGGGGCTCGCGGCGATGTTCTGGGCGTACCCCAAGACGAAGTCCTGGGACGCGAGCTTCACGGTCAACGGCTTCCTCGCGGGGCTCGTGGCCGTGACGTGCCCCTGCTACTGGGTGTCGCCGACGGGCGCGATCCTCCTCGGCCTCGTCGCCGGCGTGATCGTCGTCGTCGCGGTCGACGTGCTCGAGGCGCTCCGCATCGACGACCCCATCGGCGCCGTTCCCGTGCACGGCGTCTGCGGCATCTGGGGCACGCTGTCGCTCGGGTTGTTCGCCTCGGGTCAGTACGGCGTGACCGGCCCGCTCGCCGCCGACAACTCGGCGCCGCTCACGGGCCTTCTCTACGGCGGCGGCTTCCAGGTTCTGGCCGCGCAGGCGATCGGCAGCATCATCGGCACGACGGCGACCTTCTCCGTGGCGATCGCGATGATGTACGCGGTGAAGGCCATGGGCTACCTGCGCGTCGAGCGCGCGGGCGAGCTCCGCGGCATCGACCTCCACGAGCACGGCATTCCCGCCTACCCCGAGTACGCGCTCCACTCGGCCGCCACGCCGGGAGGGGCACCCGAGTTCACCGACAAGGCGTATACCACCGAGCGCGCGCCGGTGACGCGGCCCGCGACAATTCATTCCTGATCCCAGCTCGAGGCGAATGGGACGCCTCGTTGGGCCGCCGTCACCACGAACGCTCCTCCGATCGTGGTGGCGGCGGCCCATCTTCACGCCGGCTTCGCGAGCCGCAGCCAAGTATCCCGCCTGAGGTGATTCGTGCCGAATCGCCTCGACAGCGTGAGGTGATTATGACATGATCCCCTCATGCCGGGCTCGGCCGACCGCGTGCGGCGCCTCGTCGACCGCCGCGGCGCGGTGCAGAACCGGGACGTCGTGCGCGCGCTGAGCGTGTCGCCGGCGACGGCCCACCGCCTGCTGCAGGCGCTGGTCACGGGCGGCATCCTCGAGCGCCTCGGCAAGGGGAGGGCGGCACGCTACCGGCTGCGCACCCTGCGCCGCCGCTTCCGGCGCGCCGGATTGGACGAGCATCGCGCGTGGGACCAGGTGGCCGCGGACATCGCCCGCATCCGCCCGCTCGACAGCGACGCGGCGCGGAGCCTCGCCTATGCCGCCTCCGAGATCCTGAACAACGCGGCCGACCACTCCGCGGGGAAGTCCGTCGACGTGAGGGTGACGTTCGATCGCGGCGGCGCCACCGTCGCCACGGTGCAGGACGACGGCGTGGGCGTCTTCCGGCGCGTGCGCGAGGACTTCGGCTATGCCACGCCGGAGGAGGCGATCGTCCAGCTCGAGAAGGGCAAGCTCACGAGCGACCCGGCACGGCACAGCGGCGAAGGTCTCTTCTTCTCGTCGAAGGCGGTCACGCGCTTTCGCCTGGAGAGCCAGGGAAAGGCCTGGATCGTCGACAACGAGGTTCGGGACAGCGGCATCGGGCCGAGCGACGTCCGACGCGGCACGCGGGTCCGGCTCGAGGTGGCGCCCGGCCGCGTGCCCAGGCTGGAGGACGTCTTCGCCGCCTACACCGACCCGGAGAGCCTCCGCTTCACGCGTACCCGCGCCACCATCAAGCTCGCCGGTCTCGGGAAGACGCTGGTCTCGCGCTCGGAGGCGAAGCGCCTGCTCGCGCGCCTGACGGACTTCCAGCACGTGACGCTCGACTTCTCCGGCGTCGAAGTCGCGGGGCAGGGCTTCTGCGACGAGGTGTTCCGCGTCTTCGCGCGGGCCCACCCGAAGGTGACGCTCGAACCGGTGGGCATGAACGATGCGGTCGCGTTCATGGTCGGGCGCGCGCGCGCGAGCGCCGCGGACAGGTGAAGCCGGAGGCGTCGCGCCGGTCCGGAGCGGCTCGTCCGTGCTGGACGATCGCCCTGCTGCTCTTTTCGTCCCTGCGCTGACCCCGAAGGTTTTCATTGCCGGCTGTGCCACCGCCGCGGTACAACCCGGAGAGGGGGGACGCGTACGACCAGCCCGCGGAATCTGGCGATCGTTTTCGGCGTGCTGCTCGCCGTTCCCCTGAGCATCGCGCACGCCGACCCGGCCGCCGTGGCGGGGCGCGCCTCGCCGAAAACACAACGCCCCGCCTCGTTCCGCGAGGGCAGGATACTCGTACGGTTCCGCGACTCGGCGTCGGAGTCGGCCATGGGGCAGGCACACGCCAGAGCGGGCGGGCGCGTTGCGAGGAAGTTCCGGAGCGTGCGCGGCCTGCGCGCCGTCGAGCTGCCTCCCGGGTCGCCGGTCGGCACGGCGCTGGACGCCTATCGCCGGGATCCGGCCGTCCTATACGCGGAGCCCGACTACGTCGTCGAGGCGAACGATCTCCCGAACGATCCGGACTTCGAGGTGATGTGGAACCTGCACAACACGGGTCAGTTCGGCGGGCTCCCACCCAATGCCGTGCCCGGAACGGTCGACGCCGACATCGACGCGCCGGAGGCCTGGGACATCACCACCGGTAGCGCGTCGGTGGTCGTCGCGATCATCGACACCGGCATCGATTACACGCACGAGGACCTGGCGGCGAACGTGTTCGTCAACGCGGCCGATTGCGACGCGGACGCGTTCGACGACGACGGCAACGGCTGGGCGGACGACTGCCACGGCATCGACACGCGCAACGACGACTCCGATCCGCTGGACGACAACGATCACGGCTCGCACGTCGCGGGAACCATCGGCGCCGTCGGCAACAACGGCATCGACGTGGTCGGGGTGAGCCGCCAGGTCCGGCTCCTCGCCTGCAAATTCCTCGACCGAAACGGTTCCGGCAACATCTCGGACGCGATCACCTGCCTCGACTACATCGCCGACATGAAGGCCCGCGGCGTCAACATCATCGCCAGCAACAACAGCTGGGGAGGAGGTTCGTACAGCCAGGCGCTCGCCGACGCGATCGACGCGCAGCGTGCGAACGACATCCTGTTCATCGCCTCGGCCGGCAACTCCGGCCGCGACGCGGACCTCGATCCGGCGTATCCCGCGAGCTACTACCTACCGAACGTCATCTCGGTGGCGGCGACGGACCGCTTCGACGGGCGCGCGAGCTTCTCGAACTACGGGCGGAGCACGGTGCACCTCGGCGCGCCGGGTGTCACGATCCGCAGCACCACGAAGGGCGACAGCGTCAACGACTTCAGCGGCACGTCGATGGCGGCCCCGCACGTGACCGGCGTCGCGGCGCTGCTGAAGGCGCAGGACCCGGGGCGCGACTGGAGGGCGCTCCGAAGCCGCCTCCTGGCCGGGGGCGACCCGAAGCCGTCGCTCGAGCCGACCATCAGCCGCCGCCGGCTGAACGCCTACGGCGCGCTCACCTGCGCCGGCGCGACTCTCGAGTCCCGGCTGCGGCCCATCGGAGAGCTCGTCTTCGGTGCGGTCGGCGTCCCGGTGGACCTCGCGGTCCTGCACGTCGGCTGCGGCGGGCCTGCCGGCGACGTCGCAGTGGTCGCGAATCCCGGCGCGATCGTCGTCCCGCTCCGCGACGACGGCACCGGCTTCGATCAGGTCGCCGGCGACGGGACCTACTCCGGGCAGTGGATCCCGGCGGCCGCCGGCGAGTACACTCTCGCGTTCCCGGACGGCGACGCGGTGACGGTCCGCATGCTGCCGAACGCGCTTCTCAACCCGACGCCTGGGGACGGCGATGCGTTCGGCTCGGCCATCGCCACGACCGGGAACGAAGTGTTCGTCGGGGCCCCGGGCGATGATCAGGCCGGGCCCGATGCCGGCGCGGTCCACCTGCTGGACGGCTCGACGCACGGCCTCGTCCGTACGTACCTGAATCCCAGCCCCACGCTGCGCGACCGCTTCGGGCAGGCCGTCGCGGTCGCGGGCGGTAAGCTGGTCGTGGGGGCGCCGTTCGCGGACACGGGGGCTACGGATGCCGGCGCTGCCTACCTCATCGACGCGGCCAGCGGCGCCTTGCTCCACACGCTCCTCGATCCGACGCCCCACGAAGGCGACCAGCTCGGAAACGCCGTCGCGGCCATCGGCGACAAGATCTTCGTCGGCGCCTGGTTGGACGACACCGTCGCACCCGACGCGGGCGCCGTTCACCTCTTCGATGCGACCAGCGGCGCCCTGCTCGGCACGTTCCTGCCGCCGCCACCCGACGTTCCCGGGAACACTCCCTTGTTCGGCTATGCGATCGCCGCCGTCGGTGAGGACGTCGTGATCACGGAGCCGCGCCGGGACGGGGAGGGTGCCGCCTATCTCTACGACGCCGATCCCATGAGCGCCGGCTTCGGATCCATGCGCGTGAAATACGACGCCGACCCGGCGCTGGTGGGCGGCATGAACATCCTGGCGCACATCGACCTGGGGTTCTCGGTCGCGGTGCGCGACGGGCGCGTCTTCCTCGGCGATCCGGCGGCGATTTACCGGCGTGCGAGCGACGGCGTCGCGGTGCCGGGCGGCGCGGTCAACGTCTACGACGTGGCAACCGGTGCGTATCAGCTGAGCATCAAGCACCCGAATCCGCTCGATGTCCTGCCCGGGTTCGGGTTCTCGGTGACGGCCCTCCCGGACGGGCTCGCGGTCGGCGCCGCTCTCGACGATGCCGCGCTCCTCAACTCGGGGGCCGCCTATACCTTCGACGGCGACGACAACTTCCTGGACATTCTTCTCCCGCCGCGTCCCACGCGCAGCGACAGCTTCGCCACCACGCTCGCCGCCCTCGGCTCCGACGTGCTCGTCGGCGATCCCGGGGAAGACGTGGCCGCGCCTCGCAGCGGCGCCGTCTACCGCTTCCCCGC
>Ga0111539_10012104_pt1 | contig 10823 bp, 7 predicted proteins | sample RhiMethybrSRZTD1_FD_79667 | JGI IMG/M metagenome (GOLD analysis project Ga0111539, IMG submission 79667) | Populus rhizosphere microbial communities from Tennessee, USA - Rhizosphere MetaG P. TD hybrid SRZTD1 (version 2) (version 2) | ecosystem: Host-associated > Plants > Roots > Rhizosphere >... | reverse complement strand
AGGAAGATCATTTTTTGCCGGCAACCATATGCGTAGTGGCTGTGCATGCAAAAGCCAATCACTATTTATTTTTGCCAGCCCTGCGAATACATATACAAAACACACAAATAGTTTCAGTGCGTCGACGTTCCATCGGGGAATGGAATCAGATGCTAGTTTTCTGTTTCGATATGCGTCCAAGGAAAAGTAGGCGTGTGCGGGAAGGAATATCAACAGCATGCTAATCATGCTGACGAAGTAGTAATGATTCAGGTAAGTGCTCTTGTCCATAAGCTCGATGTAACTAAAGCTTATAAACAATGAAACTATTGCGAAACGATAAAACAAACCGGCCGCTACAAGCAGCGCTGAGAGCGCACAAACTATAAAAAGGATATAAGTGTAGTCGTTAAGCGGTTTAACAAATTCAAAGCCGTAAAACGAAAAGAAATACTTTGGCTTGATGTACAGATCATATATCCATCCCTTCGCCCAGAATCTCACAATACTTCCAAAGATGAGCAAGCCGAAAATGATCCGGAATACGGCTAACGGCGCGGCTGATGTTGATTTTTGAAAGTAATTTTTCATCCGTCACTATTTGTTCGCAACCTAGTCTCCGTCGTTGTCTGTATAAGTGATCGTCACACTCATCGCAGACGTCATATCGACCTTTAACAAACGAACTGCCTTCTGCATTTCTGTATAAGTATCTTCCATTGCCTGGTTATTATTAAGAATCTCTTCATAGAAATTCGAGGACAACAGATTAAGCTTTGAATCGACCACAGAGAATTGGTCATTAATAATTTCGGAAAGCAGCGTTCCAGTGGAAGAATCCTTTGCACCTAATGCATCCAGGTAACTTTTAAAAGACGGACCTTCAGCCTCAGTGGTGACGTTAACGCCATTGAAGAAGCTGGCCGTCGCATCCTCCGCATTTTTTGCAAGAAGTTTTGAAATGTCTTTTTTGAAGTAAGCTTCAACCTTGTCGGGGTAAGCAGTGCCAGAAACACCTGCTACTATTCCCCCGGGGATTCCGATTTTCCCCGATCGTATGTAACGTTCATAATTAAGCACGTACGCATTGACCACAATCCCAGTAGAGGAACCAATATCAAGTCCCGTGCTGCTTGTAAACGTATCTTTGTAGGAACCTTTCCACTCTGTGATTACATTAGTGATCAGCGTATTCATCCGGCCGACGAGTTTGCTTACGTATGCGATCCTTTCCGGTGCATCATCACCTGTCGTATAGTATTCGATAATTCCGGCATCATCACTAGCTACTCCGTTGATAAGGTAATCGAGTGCAGGAAATCCTTGTCTGGGATAACTATTAGGAACTTCGAGGTTTGCCAACGGATCCAGGATGTTGGTCTCGATTCCAGCGACATCAGCCGGATATATGTTGAAAAAATTTCTTAAGGTATAGCGATCAGCAGGACCGAATTCAAACAACTCAACCTTTTGCCATTCTGCGTATGCTTCTACCCACGCAGTACGGAACGCTGTCAACGACTCATTCGACGGCGAGGACGTGAATTCCTCAGACTCAGACAGCATGATATCAAACTTCACCTTGAAATTATCATAGGACGGAATGATGATATTGTCGGCCCAATGAATGAGCATTTCTTGCCTGTCCTTGCTATTGTCGGCAGGTGACGGGTCGCTTCCACTTCCTCCGCATCCGCATATGCAAGCAACAATTCCAACGAATACGACCCTGAAAAACTTCATAAAAACCTATTTCCTTTTAACAATGAATGGATTGACAGCACTTTGACCATCAATCCATTCGTAACAATGGTCGAATATTTTAGAGACCGAACTTAGCCTTGATAGCATCGGACGCTGTGTTGACTTTAGTCACCGTCAAATCCCAAAAACCATTTGGAGAATCAATCAGGCCAGTGAGAATTGAGTCCGAGAATGTTGCGTCTCCACCGTGAACTTTCGCAAAACGAAGGGAGTAAATGAACCCTAACCCTTCGCCAATTGCATGTGCACGTGCTGCGTCTGTTGTTCCCGATTTCCATTTATCGAGGTAGCCTAGTGCAGCAGCTGCGAGAGCCTTTTCAAACTCAGTTCTTATGAAGAGTGCCTGAGCCTGATATTCCGCGTTATCATTGTTCACAATTGCCACACGTCCTTTAAGAAATGCGGGATGGATCTTAGCATAGTTAGCCTTGTTGTATTCCCAAATGTAAGACCCGGCGCCAAATTCAACGGTACCTCTAGTATCGTCCGTTGATCCCGCCAGATAGATTGGATTAAGTGTTAACAGGCCGTAAGCTTCATCCCAATTGTGCTCTAGCTGTGTGTAATTATGATCCCCAACAACGCTGTGGTTGTCGGCAGTTAGCCCTTTATCGAGTAATACATTGCCGATGTAGTCAAGTTCGAGTGCACCAATTAGCGATTTCTGGATAATCTGGGCAATCTCAATTCCCTTAGCATCCACTAAATAGGTGCCTAACTTACCTGCAATACCTTGGGAAGCAGTAGTGGTTACAGAATTGCTTGCCGCATCGATCTGGTCGAAGAGGTCCTCCATTCTTTCGCGAACAACTTCAGCATCGCTGGACGACAATGAAGAAGCAACGACGTCCCTAAGTTGAACATCGGACGCGTTCAAGTCAGCTCCAACTACGGAGATAGTAGAAGTTGAAATATCGGTAAATGGATTTCCGGTATTGGTGAAGAGGTTTTTCAGTTTGGCCGCGTCGATATGTGTATTAGCCGACACATTGGATGTTGAGTAATAATTCAAAGCCTGAAACATCTTATGGCGGGAATTTCCCTCAGCTAAATCAACCGTTGTCGTGCCGTTCGCATCAACAAAGAGTTGAGAATACGGTGTCTCGGCCGTCGCTAAAGAATAGTCAATATTCGGCCGGAGGTGGGAAACTTCGTCCTCATTGCACGATGCCAGTCCAACTACCGACAAAATGACCAATGCTTTTGCGGTGGGTAAATAGTTCATGGATATCTGTTTTTAAGACCGGTGCAAAGATATTTATTTAGACTTATTCTAAAATACTTGTTTAGAAAAATTCTAAACAAAGTGAGCAAAATACCCTTGAGGTGGTACCTGCCAGGAGTGATTTATAAAACAGCCCGGCCGACCCATTTTTTAGCATTTTTATAGGCACTTTGCGATCTGCGCTCCTTGAATGGTGATTAATTAGACGTCGGGGCTCCTCAAAAGAATGGAAAAACTAGCAAGAACGGACCTTTACACAATTCACGAAGGGACAATTAAGGAGCCACCCTCCAGCATTGCGCAAAGCCTGAAATTCCTAGGGCCAGGTTTTATCCTTTCAGCGTCAATTGTTGGTTCCGGTGAGCTCATAGCCACCACAACTTTAGGTGCAAGTGCAGGGTACACAGCTTTTTGGGTGATTATCATTAGCTGTCTGGCTAAGGTCGCCGTGCAGCTTGAATTTGGAAAGAGAACTATCCTTTCGGGGGAGACAGCAATGCAGCTGTTTAACAAACTCCCTGGCCCCTGCCTTGGAAAAGCAAACTGGACTGTGTGGGTTGTATTTATATTGATTGTCCTAAAGATGATACAGCTTGGCGGGATGATCGGAAGTACTGCAATCGTCCTGAATATGCTGTTCCCTCTGATTTCAATTTTGATGTGGGTACTAATCACGGCACTTTCCTTGGCCATCCTGATCTACAAAGGTTTTTACTCTATTGTGGAAAAAGCATCGCTCTTTATGACGCTCAGCTTTACACTGCTAACAATCACTGCTGTGCTCTTCCTTGGATTTACTCAATATGCAATCACTGGAGAAGAATTGCTTGAGGGCTTGATGTTTCGATTGCCTCCTGAGATAGTCGCTATTGCCATCGGTGCATTTGGCATCACTGGTGTGGCAAGCGACGAGATAATTGCCTATAACTATTGGTGTCTTGAAAAAGGTTATGCGGCCTATACAGGTCCACGGAAGGATACTGCCGAATGGCGGGAACGGGCCAATGGCTGGATTCGGGTGATGTACCTTGATGCAGTTGTGGCGATGATCATCTATACCCTGGTAACTGCCGCATTTTATTTATTGGGGGCGGCGATCCTGCATCATCGCGAAATGGTACCCCAAGGCAACGAACTGATTGAAACTGTAGCTTTGATCTACACAGAGTCTCTCGGTCCGGGCGTCAAAACGGTATATCTCGTGGGAGCATTCTTTGTCCTTTACTCAAGTCTGTTCGCAGCACTTGCCGCATGGACGAGAATGTATTCCAATATATTTGGTCAGCTGGGATGGATAGACTTTTTCAATGTGAAACAGCGTAGCAAAGTCATCGCCATCCTGGCCTGGTTACTGCCGTTTATATGGGCGTCAGTATATTTGTTTATCAATTTGCCCGTAGTTATGATACTCTCGGGTGGCATCGTTGGATCAGTAATGCTCTTCGTTATCGTTTTTGCAGTTTTAAATTTTCGTTACAAAAACTTTCAATCTTCACCACCTTCTATTGGATACGATCTAGCGTTGTGGGTTAGCATCGTTTCAATAATTGGCGTTGGCGTTTATGGATTGACGAGCCTGTTGTAGCCATCACAATTGTGTTTGACGGGAAGCCAGTTCCCATTAAATTAGGAGACACAATAAGAAACGGTCATGATCAATCGTAGAAAATTTATAAGTCGCACGGCAGCAGGAATTGCCGGATTAACCTTAAGCCAACATGCTTTTGCCGGAATAATCATACCGCAGCGAAAAGAAAAGCTTGGCGTCGCGCTGGTTGGACTCGGTTACTACAGCACGGATCTGCTGGCTCCTGCATTGCAGTTAACGAAGCATTGTAGCCTCGTGGGCATTGTCACGGGTACGCCATCCAAAGCGGAGAAATGGAAGCAGACGTATAACATTCCTGATAAGAATATCTATAACTACCAGAATTTTGATTCGGTCGCAAACAACCCGGACATAGATGTTATCTACATTGTGCTTCCACCCTCAATGCACGCAGAATACAGCATCCGCGCTGCTAAGGCTGGTAAGCATGTTTGGTGTGAGAAGCCGATGGCACCATCCGTTGCTGATTGTAAGAACATGATCGATGCTTGCACGAAGAATAAGGTGAAGCTAAGTATAGGATATCGGATGCACCATGAACCAAATACACAAAAGATCATTCAATTCAGGAAGGATCTGACATACGGAAAGGTTGTCAAGGTTGAAGCATCAGCAGGTTATTTTGATCCACGAACGGACCATTGGAAACAGAAGAAAAGTATGGGTGGTGGCGTAATGGGTGATATGGGTGTCTATCCTTTGAATGCAACGCGCTATGTAACAGGTCTCGAACCAATCGCTGTGACCGCTACGGCGTCGACTACGCGGCCCGAGATATATAAGGAGGTTGAAGAGACTATGAATTTCGAGCTTGAATTTCCGGGCGGAGCAACTGCAACCTGCGTGGCTAGCTTTGGAAAAGGCATGAACGATCTACACGTCAATTGCTCGAAGGGATGGTATAAACTAAATCCTTTTCAAGCTTACAGTGGGTTCGATGGCGTTACAAGCGATGGCATGAAATTAAATGCGACTATACCCAACCCGCAAGCGGTTCAAGTGGATGATGATGCGCGTGCTATTATGAATAACACGCCTGTGCTGGTGCCAGGTGAAGTTGGATTGAAAGACACCATAGTAGTAGAAGCCATTTACAAATCGGCTGCTTCAAAGAGTAAAGTGAAGATCGCTTAGGTATTATTATTTTTTCCTGAATATTCCATCGTATTGGCTGCCCATATAAGCTCCCCATCGAATTGGTGATTTTATTGGCAGTCCAGTAGCGATACGGTTGACCTGTAGGCCGGTAAAGCTGTACGTTCTTTTGATGTTCGTACCGTGGCAATACACAATATCCAACATTCCATCGTTGTCGAGGTCACCGATCCAGGGCGTTGATGCTATGTTACTTCCCGGATGGCTGTCCCACACCTGAAGTACTTCATTTCCTTTAAAGTTCACCACCAACATTATGTTATGGAATGTCTTGTTGTTCAATTGATCGTAAGCCTCAATGTTTACATTCAGCAATGCTTCGTCAATACCGTCTTCATTAAGATCGATCACGACAGGAGTGCTGGTCTGATAGCTGCCCAGAGAGTCTTCAAACGCAATCTTTCCTGTAGCACCATCCACCATTAGCTGTGTGCTCCAGCCAAGATCTGGCCATTGGCCGACGGCATATGATGTGAAGAAATCCGGAATGTCATCACTGCCAGTAAAATAACCGGGTGCTATTGAACTGTATGCTTCCGTTTCAGGGACCTTTATTGACCAGATTGGTTTATACGTAGCTCCATTGAATGCCATGAGCTTACCTTCCACTGCATTTGCAATAATATCAGGCACACCATCCCTGGTGATATCGACCAGTACCGGCGGACCAATGTAACCCTTGTCGGGGCTGGTGTCTAACAATATGGATTTGGAGAGATCTCCTTTCATTATCGCGGACAAGGTGGAAACATATAGATGACCTCCAAGCGTTTCGCCCCCTGTTCCATATACAACTTTGTAATCATTGTTATCGGTCGGCAACGCCACTACCGACATATAGGTCTCACTCCCATCCGGTACCTGGGCTCGTGACAACAGCTTTCCGCTTTTTCCACTCAACACAACCAAATTTCCAGGCATCCGTGCTTTTTTATCGAAGGGTTCAGCCATTACGTTTCCACCATTCGACACAAGAATGTCTTCAACACCGTCGCCATCCTGGTCTTTGACGAACTGTGAATTGTAGAAGTTAAACCATTTGACGCCGCCTTTTGTGCGATCAAACTTCCAAATGATTTCGCCATTCTTTCCGTTGAGTGCAAAAAGGGTAGCGGAACGGCCACCTATGAATACGTCCTGAACTCCATCGCCATTCAAGTCTTTTAAAGCGGCCGACGCAAACACATGATCGATGTTCGCTACTTTCCACAACATGCTCCCATCAACCCCGTTGATGGCAATCACAGCCGTATCACACGGTTTAAACTCCTCGCGGCCGGCACCCAAAACAATGTCTCCCACCCCATCACCATTGAAGTCGGCGACACGCGGCGAAGAAAACAGACCCATACCATTAAACTTTACCGACCACGAACTCTGAGGTTTTTCTTGTGAATAACAATTCAGGTTGCTTGAAAGTATAATCAAAAGCAACAGCATCACTGACCATAAAACGAAAGAGAACTTCGCCATCCTGAATCTGGGGCTCACCATATCACGCTCGTCGACTTGTCTCACACAAAATATGAAGTTCCACCGGATAAAAAAAAACGAACTTCTCGCATTTGGAAGACAATGTCCCTGTATTGTTTCAGGTTTCAGGTTTCAAGTTTCAAGTTGGTCCACCCTGAAACTTGAAACCTGAAATTTTGAAACCTAAAACGCGATACCTGATTTCCTCAAAATAATTGTAAGTTTAAATGAACATTCTTTACAGGCCTATAGTCTATGCAACCAGAAAAAATCCTGTTTATTCGCAGTCTTATTATTCCTGTCTTTTTACTGTTGATCGCCGGGTGCGGAACAAAAGAAGCAACTATCGGTGCACACGAATGGCGTGAGTATCTCGGCGGTCACGACCGGAATCATTATTCCTCTCTCACAGAGATTAATGCATCTAATGTTGATCAGCTTAAGGTTGCCTGGGTCTATCATTCCGGCGATAGCGGTCAAATTCAATGTAATCCTATAATTGTTAACGGAATTCTGTATGCGATGACAGCGACCGTTCAACCTTTTGCTTTGGAGGCGGCAACAGGCAAAGAGATCTGGAGAGTTCGAGATGCAACGGGTGGTACATGGTACGGTACAAGTCGCGGGGTCACCTATTGGGAAGATAATGCAGACAAACGAATACTGTACACAAAGGAATCCTGGCTTTATGCGGTGGATGCAATGACAGGCAAACCGATCCTTTCATTTGGAGATAGCGGCCGAACAAGCCTTGGCGCAGGATTAGGGCCGCTAGCTAAGAAGAGATTTATTGTTTCAAACACGCCGGGTGCAGTTTACGAGGATCTGATCATCATGCCATTGAGATTATCCGAGGGCAATGACGCGGCGCCTGGTTATGTTCAAGCCTTCAATATAAGAACTGGTAAACTTGCCTGGGTGTTCAAGACGATTCCTCAACCTGGTGAACTGGGATATGAGAGTTGGCCGAAGGAAGCATACCAGGATTCGACGCTTGGGGCGGCAAACAATTGGTCTGGTATGGCTGTGGATCAAAAGCGAGGAATTGTATTTGTCCCAACCGGTTCGGCGGCCTTTGACTTTTACGGGGCTAACCGACACGGCGATAATCTGTTTGCAAACACACTTTTGGCGTTAGAAGCTAGAACCGGAAAAAGGTTGTGGCATTTTCAGATGGTTCACCACGACATCTTGGATCGCGATGCACCAGCTCCTCCGAATCTTTTAACGGTAACACACGGAGGTAAGCGCATTGATGCGGTGGCACAAGTGACTAAGCAAGGTTATGTGTTTCTTTTTAACCGGGAGACAGGCGAACCATTGTTTCCTATCGAGGAGATCCCTGCCCCTCCGTCCGACGTACCTGGCGAGATGGCGGCGCTGACACAACCTCGCCCGACCAAACCGTTGCCCTATGCGCGCCAAACTTTTGAAGAGACTGACCTGAGCCCATTCGCTTCAAACAAAGATGAACTTATCACAACATTCAGGAAGAGCCGTAGCGAAGGTGCCTGGGCGCCCCTTTCGAAAAAGGGAACCATCATCTTTCCAGGACTTGACGGAGGGGCGGAATGGGGCGGCGCCGCCGTTGATCCAGACGGTATAATGTATCTGAACAGCAGTGAGATGCCATGGTTAATCTCATTAGATACTGCAACAGAAAAGTCGAAACATCCGGGTGAAAAACTATACATCGCGAGCTGCGCCACATGCCACGGAGCCGACCGAAAGGGAAATCCAGCGAGCGGATATCCATCATTAGTGAATGCTAAATCAAAATATAAACGCGATCAGGTGTTTACAGTAATTGGGGTGGGCAAAGGAATGATGCCAGCTTTCAAGGCATTGACAGATGAACAAAAGAACCTCATCGTGGCATTCTTATACGGCGATAAAGTCGAAGTTAAAGAGGCTAAGAAAGAAGTCATTGCGTCGGCGCCCAAAAAAGACAACTACAAGATCTCAGGATATATCAAGTTCCTGGATAAAGATGGATATCCCGCAGTGAAGCCTCCATGGGGAACCCTTAATGCCATAGATCTGAACACGGGTGAATACGTCTGGAAAAAAACCTTTGGACAGGTTCCGGAACTTGAAGCGAAAGGAATAACGGACACCGGATCGGATAGCTATGGGGGTCCCGTTGTAACAGCTTCTGGATTGATATTCATTGCCGGAACAAAGGATGGAAAGTTCCGCGCATACGATAAGAAAAATGGCGACTTACTTTGGGAAACGATGCTTCCTGCGTCGGCGTTTGCGACTCCCAGCACTTATAGTGTAAATGGTAAACAATACATAGTTCTTGCTTGTGGGGGCACCAAACTTGGCGCGCCGAAGGGTGAAAGCTATGTGGCATTTTCCCTACCATAAAAAGGGTGATTCACTCAATTATTGAGCATTCCGAAACGGCGTAGGCCCATTCAAATGCAGTTTTTTCCGCGGCACATAGACCTTTAGTTAAAACTAATCCCTTCAATTCTTCATCACCAGCATGAAACGAAACTCTTCATGCTATGAAAAATTTGTTTTTCATCATTTGTTACGTAGCCTTCATTGGCGCATTTGCACAAGACACGAAACAGGCTACAATGGAAAAACGTGCGCTCGAATTGCATCGTGTTATAGGACTGAATGATAAGGAGCAATGGAAAAAGTTTATGAATGAAAATTATACCAAATCCTTCCTGGAAAGACCTGTAAGAACCACTGTAAAGACAACTGACAAAGAATCCACTACTTCATCCAGCGCCAAATCAACGACCGAAATATTTGAGGAGAAATTAAAGCTCTTTGAGAGGCTCCATGAGATTTTTGGAAAAAGCAAAATAATTTCGTTGAAGCCGGTCGATGAAAAGATAGAAATGACAATTGAGAATTCTTCAAAGGCTATAGGAACTTTCAGCATTACTTTCGAAAACAAAAAGCCATACCTGATAGATGGAGTTAGGGCTGAGGTCATTCAGCCTTGATTCATGTCTTTATTCGAAAGATTGTAGAAATTTGGTTTCGGAATCGTTTGAATGTATCAGTTTTCGTTATTATTTTTCCATTAGTTGATCTCACGGCTCACAACAGCAAATACGATGGATCCTGATGGGAAACTTTGGCGTTACATCAAGAACTGACTTATGGTGGTTACGGCCACTATTAATCCTGCTCGGACTCTCATCGTTTATGGTCTATGCCACCTGGGCTGCCTTTCAGGGCGAACATTACGCTGTGGGTCCATATCTCTCGCCCTTTTATTCTCCGGAAATCTTTGGAAGTTCACCTCATAGTTGGTTTGGGCCAAAGCCAACGTGGTGGCCAATGGTCATTCCGTTTTCGCCCGCACATTTGATCCTGTGGGCGCCGGGCGGCATGAGAATCACATGCTACTATTACAGGGGAGCTTACTACAAGTCATTTTGGGCTGATCCACCTGCATGCGCTGTAGGTGAACCGAGAAAGTCCTATTGGGGAGAAAATTCATTTCCACTTATCATGCAAAACGTTCACCGGTACTTCTTATATCTGGCTATCATCTTCGTTTTCATCCTAGCTTACGATGCATGGAATGCGATGTGGTTTATCGATCCGGCTACTGGAGAAGAGTCTTTCGGCATTGGCGTTGGT
>Ga0111539_10012101_pt1 | contig 10824 bp, 3 predicted proteins | sample RhiMethybrSRZTD1_FD_79667 | JGI IMG/M metagenome (GOLD analysis project Ga0111539, IMG submission 79667) | Populus rhizosphere microbial communities from Tennessee, USA - Rhizosphere MetaG P. TD hybrid SRZTD1 (version 2) (version 2) | ecosystem: Host-associated > Plants > Roots > Rhizosphere >... | reverse complement strand
GGCAGCGTTGTCTTCCACGACCAGCAGTCGCTTGCGGCGCGGCGCGGCGTACTCCTTGATGCGCGCCAGGGCTGCCTCCAGACCCTCGGTCGTCGTGGGCTTGGTCACGAAAGCAAATGCCCCACGCGCCAGGCCGTGTTGCCGGTCTTCATCCAGGGTCAACATCTGCACGGGGATGTGCCGCGTCGCCGGGTCCTGTTTGAGATGGCTGAGCACGGTCCAGCCCAGCATATCGGGCAAGAAAACGTCGAGCGACACCGCCGTCGGATGGTACTCGCGGGCCAGAGCCAGGGCCTCTGCACCACGCATGGCCACAAGCACTTTGAATCCCAGGTCGCGGGACAGATCACACATGACACGCGCGTAGTGCGGATCGTCTTCAACGATCAGCAGAATGGCATCGTCAGGTTGCAGGTTGTCACGATCGTCCACAATCTGCTCCACCTGAGGCTCTGGCACGCGTACTGAGAGGAAAGAACCAGGCTGGGTGGGCGTCGGTGTGCTCGGGCTGTCGGTCACTGTCACAGCAGACACGGATGGGCCAACGTAGGTCTGCGGCAGGTAGAGCGTAAACGTGCTGCCCGAGCCAGGGGTGCTGCGCAGCTGGATTTCGCCGCCCAGCAGGCTGGCGAGTTCGCGGCTGATGGCCAGCCCCAGTCCAGTCCCGCCGTACTTGCGGCTGGTGCCAGCGTCGGCTTGCTGGAAGGCTTCAAAAATGATGCGCTGTTTTTCAAACGGAATACCAATACCCGTGTCGGAGACCTCAAAGGCTACCACAGATGCCGCCCCTTTGAGGATCGGGTGGTCGTCGCTCCAACCGCCCACAGCTGCGGAGACGCTCAGGCGTACACCGCCCTGCTCGGTAAATTTGAAGGCGTTGGAGAGCAGATTCTTAAGTACCTGCTGCACCCGCTTCGAGTCGGTGACGAGGCTACGGCCGAGGTGCGGATCCATGTGCACATCGAAACTGAGCCGCCGATCCTCCGCCTCGTGTCGGAACGGTCGTGCCACCATGTCGAGGAGGTTGGTAAAGACAATCTCCTCGGCGTCCACCGTGACCGTGCCAGACTCGATCTTGGACAGGTCAAGAATGTCGCTGATCAAGTTCAACAGGTCTGTCCCGGCGCCGTGAATGGTACGAGCGAATTCAACCTGCTTGGTCGTGAGATTGCCGTCGGGGTTTTCCGTGAGCTGCTGTCCCAGGACCAGAATGCTGTTGAGCGGCGTGCGCAGCTCGTGGGACATGTTGGCCAGGAACTCGGACTTATACTTGGAGGTCAGGGCCAGTTCGGCAGCCTTCTCCTCCAGGGCCCGGCGGGCCTGTTCGATTTCCTGGTTCTTGCGCTCCACCTCAACGTTCTGCTCGGCGAGCTGCTGGGCTTTCTGCGCTAGCTGTTCATTGGTCTGCTGCAGCTCTGTCTGCTGCGTCTGCAGCTCAGCTGCGAGCTGTTGCGACTGCTTGAGTAACCCCTCAGTCTGCATGGTGGCCTCGATGCTGTTGAGCACGATGCCGATACTGGCCGTCAGTTGTTCGAGAAACGCCAGGTGCGAGGCCGTGAAGGCGCTCAGTGAGGCCAGCTCGATCACGGCCTTGACCTGATCCTCGAAGAGCACCGGCAGCACGATAATGTCCCGCGGCACTGCCTGGAACAGCCCCGAACGAATTGGTGCCGCGTGTGCTGGCAGGTCAGTGATCAACATGCTCCGCTTTTCCGCAGCACACTGGCCGATCAGTCCTTCACCAACCTGTATATGCTGGCGATGTCCGTCGCTCCCGTCGTCAGCGAAGGCTGACAGCAGCGTCATGCCTGACGCCTCCTCGCCCTCCATCTGGTAGATTACCCCTTGCTGGGCATTGACCAGGGGTGCCAGTTCCGAGAGTAGCCGCCTCCCGACGGTGGCCAGGTCGCGCTGGCCCTGTAACATGCTCGTGAAGCGGGCGAGGTTCGTCTTGAGCCAATCTTGTTCAGTATTGCGGTCTGTAGTGAGCCGCAGGTTGTCGATCATCGTATTGATGTTGTCTTTTAGCTCAGCGACCTCACCACTGGCCTCCACCTGGATGGAGCGGGTCAGGTCGCCCTTGGTCACCGCGGTGGCCACCTCGGCGATGGCGCGCACCTGGTTGGTCAGGTTATCCGCCAGCAGGTTGACATTGCCTGTGAGGTCTTTCCACGTACCGGCGGCGCCTGGGACGTTGGCCTGGCCGCCCAGACGGCCTTCCACTCCCACCTCGCGCGCCACGGTGGTGACCTGGTCAGCAAAGGTGGCCAGCGTATCGGTCATGTTGTTGATCGTTTCGGCCAGGGCCGCGACCTCGCCCTTGGCGTTCACCGTCAGCTTCTGTGAGAGGTCACCGTTGGCAACGGCGGTCACGACTTTGACGATACCGCGCACCTGCTCGGTGAGGTTGGCGGCCATGACGTTGACGTTGTCGGTGAGGTCCTTCCAGGTGCCGGCCACGCCCGGCACCTGCGCCTGGCCGCCCAGCTTGCCTTCAGTACCCACCTCGCGCGCCACGCGGGTGACTTCAGCCGCGAAGGCATTGAGCTGGTCGACCATGGTATTGATGGTGTTTTTCAGTTCGAGGATTTCGCCCTTGACGTCCACCGTGATCTTGCGCGACAAGTCACCGCGCGCCACGGCCGTGGTCACTTCGGCGATGTTACGCACCTGCGTGGTGAGGTTAGCAGCGAGGAGGTTGACGTTGTCGGTGAGGTCTTTCCAGGTGCCACCCACACCCGGCACGACCGCCTGCCCGCCGAGCCGTCCGTCCGTGCCCACTTCGCGCGCCACGCGGGTGACTTCGGCCGCGAAGGAGCGCAGCTGCTCGACCATCGTGTTCAGCGTCTCTTTGAGGAGGAGAATCTCGCCACGCACGTCCACCGTAATCTTCTTAGAGAGGTCGCCACTGGCAATGGCCGTGGCCACCTCCGCGATGTTACGCACCTGGCCGGTCAGGTTACTGGCCATGGAGTTGACGTTGTCGGTGAGGTCTTTCCAGGTGCCGGCTACGCCCGGCACGTTGGCCTGGCCGCCGAGCTTGCCTTCGGTGCCGACTTCGCGCGCCACGCGCGTCACTTCTGAGGCGAAGGCGTTGAGCTGGTCCACCATGGTGTTAATGGTGTTTTTCAGTTCGAGGATTTCGCCCTTCACATCCACCGTGATCTTACGCGACAAGTCGCCACGCGCTACGGCCGTGGTCACTTCGGCGATGTTCCGTACCTGTGCGGTCAGGTTTCCGGCCATAGAGTTGACATTGTCGGTGAGGTCTTTCCAGGTGCCGGCCACGCCCGGCACGTTGGCCTGTCCCCCCAGCCGCCCTTCGGTGCCGACTTCGCGCGCCACGCGCGTCACCTCGCCAGCGAAGCGGTTGAGCTGGTCCACCATGGTGTTGAACGTTTCCTTCAACTGCAGAATCTCGCCGCGCACATCGACGGTGACCTTGCGGGAGAGGTCGCCGTTGGCGATGGCCGTGGCTACCTCAGCGATGTTGCGCACCTGGCCGGTCAGGTTACTGGCCATGAAGTTGACGTTGTCGGTGAGGTCTTTCCAAGTGCCGCCCACACCGGGTACCTGCGCCTGACCGCCGAGCTTGCCTTCGGTGCCGACTTCGCGCGCCACACGCGTCACCTCGCCGGCGAAGGCGTTGAGCTGGTCCACCATAATGTTGAGGGTGTTTTTCAGTTCGAGGATTTCGCCCTTGACGTCCACCGTGATCTTGCGCGACAAGTCGCCACGCGCCACCGCGGTGGCCACCTCCGCGATGTTACGCACCTGGCCGGTCAGGTTACTGGCCATGGAGTTGACGTTGTCGGTGAGATCTTTCCAGGTGCCGGCCACGCCTGGCACGACCGCCTGGCCGCCGAGCTTGCCGTCCGTGCCGACTTCACGCGCCACCCGTGTCACTTCCGAGGCGAACGAGTTGAGCTGGTCCACCATCGTATTGATGGCGTCCTTGATCTGGAGGATTTCGCCGCTGACGTCGACCGTGATCTTCTGGCTCAAGTCCCCCTTGGCAATGGCCGTGGCCACCTTGGACACATCGCGGAGCTGCGTCGTGAGGTTGCCGGCGAGCAGGTTGACGTTGTCGGTGAGATCTTTCCAGGTACCGGCCACGCCCGGCACGTTGGCCTGGCCACCGAGCTTGCCGTCGGTGCCGACCTCGCGCGCCACCCGCGTCACTTCCGCGGCGAACGAGTTGAGCTGGTCCACCATCGTATTGATGGTCTCTTTGAGCAGGAGGATTTCACCGCTCACGTTCACGGTGATTTTCTTGGAGAGGTCACCGCTGGCAATGGCCGTGGATACCTCGGCGATGTTGCGCACCTGCGCCGTCAGGTTCCCGGCCATGAAGTTGACGTTATCGGTGAGGTCTTTCCAGGTGCCGGCTACACCTGGCACGACTGCCTGGCCGCCGAGCTTGCCGTCGGTGCCGACCTCGCGCGCCACGCGCGTCACTTCCGAGGCGAACGAGCGCAACTGGTCCACCATGGTGTTGATCGTATCTTTCAGTTCGAGGATTTCGCCCTTGACGTCCACCGTGATCTTGCGCGACAGGTCGCCGCGCGCCACGGCCGTGGTCACCTCGGCGATGTTGCGCACCTGTGCTGTCAGGTTCCCGGCCATGGCATTGACGCTATCGGTGAGGTCTTTCCAGGTGCCAGCCACGCCTGGCACGACCGCCTGGCCGCCGAGCTTGCCGTCGGTGCCGACCTCACGCGCCACGCGCGTCACTTCCGAGGCAAACGAGCGCAACTGGTCCACCATGGTGTTGATAGCTTCCTTGAGCTGCAGAATCTCGCCGCGCACGTCCACCGTGATCTTGCGGGAGAGGTCACCGCTGGCCACTGCGATGGTGACCTCGGCGATGTTGCGCACCTGCGCCGTCAGATTACTGGCCATCAAGTTGACGCTCTCGGTGAGGTCTTTCCACACGCCGCTGACGTCGCTGACCTGCGCCTGGCCGCCGAGCTTGCCGTCGGTGCCGACCTCACGCGCCACGCGCGTCACCTCAGCGGTGAATACGCCGAGCTGCTGGATCATGGTGTTGACGATGGTGGCCGAGCGCAGGAACTCGCCCTCGAGTGGGCGCCCGTCCACATCCAGGCGTACGGTTTGCGTCAGGTTCCCCTGCGCCACCGCGGTAATGGCACGGGTCACTTCCGTGGTGGGCCGGAGCAGGTCCTCCACGAGCGTGTTGACCGAGACTTCCATCTCACCCCAAGCCCCTTTCGACTGGTGAAAGCGCGTGCGCTCGCGAGTTTTCCCCTCTTTGCCCACGACCTGCCCAACGCGCCGCAGCTCCTGGGCCATTTGCTGGTTGGCGGCGACGATCTCATTGAACGTATCCGCTATCTTTCCTTCCAGCCCCGCCCAGTGGCCGGGGAGCCGTACGGAAAAGTCACCGTCACGCATGGACTGCAGACCAGAGAGTAAGACGTGGAGGTCGGCGGTAGCGCCGTTGGCATGCCCATTGCCGTTGGCATGCCCGTTGGTGTATCTCTTGGCACTGGCATGGCCGTTTTTTTTGACAGATGGACGCCGAGAGGAGACAGCGGTAGCAGGACTATCGGGATGCCCATTGGCGTCGGTATGACCGTTTTTCTTCATGGTCATGCTCCTGACTGCATTGTCATATTGCCAGGCTCTCTCTCAGGGGGAGAGGGCGCAAAGCCAGCCCTTACCTGACGAGGCAAAGTCTGCTGAATAGTGCGCCGCACTTCAGCGGCACGAAAAGGTTTCGTCAACCAGCGTACACCAGTTTGCTCAAAGAAGGCCATCGTCTCATGGGACAGAGTATCGCCTGTGAGGAAAACGAACCGCTGCCGTAGCTCCGGATACTGCTCCAACGCCTGGTAGAGGCCTGCTCCGTCCAGCTCCGGCATGCGCAGGTCGCTGAGGATCACGTCATAGGTGCGTTCTTGCAGCCTGTCCAGGGCCAGCCGGCCATTAGGCGCGGTATCCACGGTATGCCCGTCGCGGCGCAGCAGCCTGGTGAGCCCTCGAATGACGCTGGGTTCATCATCCACAATGAGGATCGTCTGCCCATGGACGGGTTGGTATATCTCCTCCTCTGGAGCAGGAGCCGCGGTCACGGGTCTCTCCCCAACCGGTAGCTCGACCCGGAATGCGGCGCCCTGTCCAGGCTGACTCGTGACCCGGATGGTGCCGCCATGCCCCTCAAGGATACCCTGGCACAGAGACAGCCCCAGGCCAGTGCCCATACCGGGCGGTTTGGTGGTAAAGAAGGGCTCAAAGATGCGTGTCCGGAGCGCTGGCGGGATCCCCGGCCCGATGTCCACGACCTCAAGGGCGATCTGCGTGCGCGTCGCGTCACAGCGTGTCGTGAGCGTCATTCGCCGTGGGGCCTTCACCTCACACAGGGCCTGGTGGGCATTGGTGATGAGATGCACGAGCACTTGCCGGATTTGATCCACATCGGCTTGTATGGATGGGAGGTCAGCGTCCAGGCACAGCTCCACGGCAACGTTGTCGCCCCGGAATACCGGCTCCAGTAACTCCAGAGTATGGGCAATGAGAACGTTGAGATCCACCGCGATGCGCTCGGTCGGGTGTGGGTGCGACAGGGTCAAGAAATTGTGCACTAGCCGCTCGCAGCGTGTGGCTGCCTGGGTAATCTCCTGGGCGTGTTCCGCTACGCCCTCCCCTGGGGCCTCTTCGCGCAGCAGGTCGGCCTGCAGCAAGATCATGGCCAGGGGATTATTCAACTCATGCGCTACGTTGGCCAGCAACGACCTCATCGCCGCCAGCTTTTCGCGCTGGCGCAGCGCCTCCTGCTTGTGTTGCAACTCCTCGGCAGCCCGCTCGCGCTCATTGGCCGCGTTGGTGATCTCCTGGAGCAACGCCAGGAGAGCCGTACGCTCGACGATCTGCTGTTCGAGCGTGGCATTGAGAGCGGACAGGCATTCCTCTCGCTGGCGCAGTATGAGATTCTGCTGATACAGCGCACAGCGTTGCTCCTCGAGGAGCTGGCGCAGACGGAATTTATCAATAGCATTGATAATTGTCCGGTGCAGCAGGTCGGCGGAGATGTCACCTTTCACCAAATAGTCCTGCGCCCCGCAGTGCAGGGCCTGCACTGCAATTGGCTCGCTCTCCTGGCCAGTCAGCAGCACCACTGGACAGCTCTGAGAGTGTAGGGCAGCCGGCATGGCCGCGAGAAACTGCACCCCATCCATATCGGGTAAGTTCAAATTTAGTATCAGGCAATCTGGCCGGGCCGAGTGGTACAGGGTCAGACCCTCTGTACCGGTTACAGCCTCGATGCAGGTATAGGCTACAGCCGGGTGCCGGCTGAGGAAGCGGCTACACACTGCGCGATCCTCAGTGTTGTCGTCGACAATCAAGATGGTCAGGGAGGGCAGCGCTGTCATGTGGCTTTCTTCCTGCCGTTCAGTCTCGTAGAAGCACCCGTACATGTGGTGTAATAGCAATGGATGATGGGTCAGGATCGTTTGAGGCGTACAGTCTCTTCCTGACAATACCACTTTCAGCTTTCACAACTCTCCTTGGGGTTGTGTAGAGAATGGAGATGCTAGGGTACATAATCTGTCTATGTATCCAAAGGCCTCTTGCGCCGCTACAAGAGCAAACACCCACGTCTTGGGTGGGCGCTGAAAGCACGGCACACCCATGGGAAGCATTCGGTACTATAAAATATTCTACATTCTATAGCAGAAATCCGCAGAAAAATGTAGCAAAGAATTTTCGAAAGATCATAAGGCCGTGCAATCCCCAAGTATCCGTCTAATATTGTTCCCTTTTATCTAAAATTATCCCTGTGCTCAGACTCACCTACGCTCATCCTCTCAAGATGAGGCTTCTTTTCTCAAAATGAGAGAAAATCATGCCGTACTGACGCGCTAGCAGGAGGCAATTTCTAGGGAAGAGGGTGCTCTAGAGACCTGGAGCTCTACATACAGCTACAAGTAATAGCAAGCTTTATGCCAGATGTCCTCAGCGCCTTGGCCCCTGCCTTCGTCGTAGAAGAAGGGAGACTACCGCCCTGATACAGAAAAAAGTTGTTCGGCTCCGAGTAGCATTACAGCGGACCAAGAACATGGGTCAGCGAAAGGATGCTCTTGCAGTGCTCAAAGCCAATAATCAGTGGGGGGTGGGACCTGTTTCAGCAATATGAAGCGACAGGCCACGTCACAGCCAGGCGGAGAGCTTGCAACCCTTGCGTAACTGGAAGAAAACATCTTCTACCCAGCGGTGAATGAGGAGACGGACGAGGGGCCGGCGCTGCTCAAAGAAAATCTGGCAGAATACAAGACCATGAAAAATCTCATCCAGCAACTGCGGGACACGGCTCCCCATAGTCGGGGAGTATACCAAGTTTAGAGAGCTGCTCCAAAACGTTGACTACCACGTGGCAGAAGAAGACACTGACCTGTTCCCGCTGGTGGAGGAGGAGCTTGAGAAAGACATGCAGGACCTCCGGCATAAGATGCAAGAACTCAAAGCGCAGATTTTAGCCTCGTAACGAGCCTGTCGAGCGTCCCCTAGGTCCGGCGGACCCAGAGGACTTCTGTTCTCTCATAGTGATAGAGAGTCTCTAAATGATAGGCATTTGATCCTTTCCTAACTCGTTAGTGATGTGCCTATATGCGTGGATTGCCCTTATACCGTTGATGGTTTTGTATAATTATGCCTTCCTAGCTTCGTTGGCAAGGATATTGCAAAACAAATTGCAGAATAACATAGCATGGCGTGCTGTCTGACGACCATCAATCTCACATGTATATAAGGAGGATAAATATGGTTCCTGGATTAATTATGTGGTTGCTAGGAGTCCCTCTAGTGGTGATTATCCTGCTGTTTATCTTCCGTATTATTTAGTTTTTGAGTGCCTCATTCGCAATGTAATAGTACAAGGGTCACTGCGAATGAGGCACCAGTTCTTTCTCTTTATAAAGAGACTAGAGAACATGTATGATTCTCTACAAAGGGCTGCAAAAAAACGAAAGTGATGGGAAGGTATTGTCCTGCCAGAGAGGTACAGGTCTCTGAGATTGACTGCAAGAACATGCAGCAACGTTGGCAGAAAGCTATTGTCAAATTTGCAGAAGAGGTGCAGAAAGTTACTTGCTCATTTTACTCCCCCAAGAAGGTCGCGACCGGCGTCAGGCTTTCGACGTGGTCGGCCAGGATTTTGAGGGTGGCAAAGAAGGGGACTGCCAGGAAGGCGCCCGCTACCCCCCAGAGCAGCCACCAGAACAATACGCCGACGAGGACCGCTACAGGATTGAGCTTGAGACGCTGTCCATAGACGAGCGGACTCACCAGGTTGTTCTGCAAAGCTGCGATCACCAGATACGTGCCGGGAACGAGGAGAATATGGCCCAGAGAGTCGAACTGGCTGAAGGCCGCCGCGCTGAGCAGGATAAGCATGCCGGTCGCGCCAAGATAGGGAATGAACTCGAGCAGGATCGTCAGGCCACCCCACAGCCAGGGCGAGGGCATCCCCAGTCCCCACAGCGCGAGCCCGACCACGACCCCCTGCCCGATATTGATCATCAGGGTGCTGACAATATATTGGGTGACAGCTTGCTGTACCTGCTCCGTCACCGTGACGGCGGTGCGTTTATCCCGAAACAGGGGCAGCACCTCCACCAGTTTCCGCAGAAAAAAATCGCCCGAGGCCAGGAGCAGATAGAGTAGAAGCAGCACCTCTGCAAGACCGGCCACGAGGGCTGCGGTTGTCCCAAAGAGCTGCACTAGGAAGGGAGGAACCGCCGGCGGCGCGGGTGCCGGCGGCGGCTCAGGCGTGGCGGATGGCGCGCCGCTGGGTTCTCCCAACGCCTGGGTGGCATGGGAGACCTGCTCCAGAGACTTCCGGGCTGGAGCAAGCTTGCGCCCGGCGGCTTCAAAGCTTGCGGGCAGCTGGCTCAGCCACGCCCGGACCGGGTTCACTAATGCGAACCCACCAAAGACAAGCACACCGAGGAGCCCGAGGCTCACCAGGGTGGCGCTGAACACGGTGGAGATGTGTAGATGTTCCATGCCACGGACGATGGGCCGGAGCAGGGCGTTGAGCAGCAGTGCCAGAGCAATGGGAATGAAGAACGCGCGCCCAACGTAGAGTGTGCCAATCCCCGCCAGGGTGGCCAATATCACGATACCAACTGCTTGCGCTCGCTCCCAACTGGTCATATGTGCCTGCTCTCCTAAGTGGGGCCCTGCCTGAGGGCATGGCAGGTTTGAAAACCCAAGAGGCCCACACAGGATCACGCCCACACGAGGCGCTCCAGGCACCAGGAGAGGAACTCCGAGGCCATCCGGCTACGCCTTGGGCGCGATGGTGCTCTTGCTCGACGAGATAACCAATAATACGAATCTTAGCGGAGAGCAAGAGCCGTGCCAGCCATGCTCTTTGCGTATAGCAGCGAACCATTGCGTGTACAAAGGAGGTACGATGCGGAAGGAGCCAGCGACAGCACGCGGCATCACTCCCTCGTCCACCGCGCTCAAGCTTCCGGTCATGTTGGGATCCCTGCCCATGACCATGCTCGCGTTTCTCCTGCCCCTGTACGCAAAACAGTTCGGAGCCAGCGCGCTGAGGATCGGGGGACTCTTTGCCGTAGCCCAGATGATGACGCTCCTGTGTCGTCCGGTGCTTGGCTGGGGTGTTGATCGCTGGGGGCGCAGAGGCTTCTGCCTGGCAGGTCTGGTCTGCTATGCTGGCGCCATGGGCGTGTGTGCACTGGCCAACTCTATCACGACACTGTATCTCGCCCAACTGCTCAACGGCCTTGCGACGGCGTGCACTTGGACAGCCGTCTATACGATCACGTCAGAACT
>Ga0111539_10012099_pt1 | contig 10824 bp, 11 predicted proteins | sample RhiMethybrSRZTD1_FD_79667 | JGI IMG/M metagenome (GOLD analysis project Ga0111539, IMG submission 79667) | Populus rhizosphere microbial communities from Tennessee, USA - Rhizosphere MetaG P. TD hybrid SRZTD1 (version 2) (version 2) | ecosystem: Host-associated > Plants > Roots > Rhizosphere >... | reverse complement strand
GTTTCGCGCGGGCTCGAAGGTTGTCGCACGAACCAGTGCACACGCCCGCGCGATGGCGCCCCGACGGACGTGCGGATACGGCTCCGCGATCCTCAGATCGGCGAACGCACTCGCTTCAACGCGGAGCGACTAGCGCCGCGCGAGCCGGACGTAGCGCCCGGGCTCGGCGACGAAACGATCCCGGCACCGCTCGGAGCAGAAGAAGTAGGTGTGGTCCGCGTGCGCCTGGCGCGGCGTCGTGCCGACGACACGCACCTTCATCGCGCACACCGGATCGGTCGTCGCGCCGGTCGCCGCCGCGCCTGCGTGCGCCGGATGTTTCGCCGCGGCGAGCTGACCGACGTGGTCCACCAGCGCGTCGAGCTGGCGCGGCGTCAGCTCCTGGGCGTAGCTGGGCATGCGGGTCGCGTAGCCGGCGACGAGCCTGACGTCCGGGGCCACGATCGCTTCGCGAATGTAGGCGGCGTCCGCGGTCAGCTCGGCGCCGCCGTCCAGCCGGACGCGCCGCCCCTGGATGCCTTCGAGCGGCGGCGCGAGCTCCGGGCGCGCATGACAGGCGGCGCACCGCAAGGCGGCGTAGAGCTCGCCCCCGCTCGCCGCTGCGTCGGGCAGCGCCGAGTCGGCGGGCGATCCTCCCCCCAGCGCCTCGGCGTCGCGGACCAGCCGCTCGACCGCGTCGTTCCGATCGCTCTCGTAGATGCCGCGGACGCTCCCGTCGGCGTCCACCAGGAAGAAAAGGCGGGTGTGATTGATGTCGTTCTCCGACGGCTTGACCGTCACGTACATCGCGGCCGCCAGGCTCTCCAGGCCGGCGGGCGTGGTGCCGAGGAGGATCCAGCGCGTCTCACCCGCTCGCCACCCGACGGCATACCGATTCAACACCTCGGGCGTGTCGCGCGCCGGATCGACGGAGAACGACACGAAGCGCAGGTCGGGGCTGTGCAGGCGGCGCTGCAGCAGCGCCATCTTCGCCGTGATCAGCGGGCAGATGCTCGTGCAGTGCGTGAAGATGAAGTTCGCGATCCAGACACGGCCGCGGAGATCCGCCGTCGCGGTGGGCGTCCCGTGCTGGTCGGGGAACGAAAATGCCGGCATCCGCCACAGCACCGGCAGCGCCGCGGCCGCGGCCGGCGCGCCGCGATCCACGCTCGCGCGCCGTGCCGGCGACGAGCGACGCGTGGACGTCGCCAGCAAGACGGCGCCGGCCAGCGTCGCCGCCGCCAGGCAGCCGAAGAGAAGTGCGCGCCGTCCCATTCCTCTCCACAGACCTCGGCCGCGCGACGTCGCGGCGAAGACTGGGTCAGTCTGTGATGACACCGCAGGCGACACGCCCGCCGGCATCGCCCGTCCCCAGCGTGGTCGCATCCGGCGGCTGCGGCGTGTACCGGGTGGGGATGTTGGCGCAGTTGTCGGGCAGCGCGTGGATGATGATCGCCTTGCCCTTCACCTCGTTGGGCGTGAAGTTGCTGGAGATGAAGTCGTTGTAGCCGAACGTCGGCGAACCGGCGAACGCCGCTTGCGCCGTGCTGAAGAACAGCACCGGCATGTCGCCGGCGTGGTTCGGGTGTACCCCGCCGGACGGGTTGTAGTGGCCGTCGGCCGAGACGAACGTGGGACCGATGCAGCCGTCGCCGTTGCTGGGATCGTTGTTGGCGTGGACATGGAACCCGTGGATGCCCGTCGTCAGACCGACGCCAGTCACCTGGATCCGGCTGCCGACGGTGTGGGTCCCGAATCTGACGTTCGCGACCACGACGTTGTTGGCGTCCCTCAAGACGGCGTGCGCGACGCCGTCCGTGATCAGGCTGCTCGACATCTCGCTCTCGAGCTGATCGAGAGGAGTTCCCCCCTGCGTGCACGCGGGCAGCAATCCAGCCAGCGCCAGCCCGACGACGACTCCGTAACGTGATGCCCTGTGGGACATTTGCGTCCTCCTTGTTCGTGACCGCCAACCGGAGGGCTGCGCCGCACCGATGCGCCGGGAGCGCAACAACACCCATCCGCCCGTGCAGTGTCTTTGCGGGCCGCTCGTGTAACAGAGATTCCGCTGTTGGGATGAACCAACATCGGACGCGGGCCCGACCGGGTCCGCGCCCTAGCCGCTCTCGCGCGGAGCGCGAGAGTGCGGCTACCTGAAAAAACAATAGTCGCACACCGCGCCTGCGGCGCGGAGCGACTAGCCGCTCTCGCGCGGAGCGCGAGAGTGCGGCTACCTGAAAAAACAATAGTCGCACACCGCGCCTGCGGCGCGGAGCGACTAGCGGCTCACGCCCCAGGAGGCGCCCGCCGCGTGCCGGCCCTGCGCGTCCGCGAGCCGGATCTGACGCAGGTTCTCGCGCACCAGGGCGGCCATCGACTCGCACTTCAGAAAGACGTCGGCCTGGAAATGTTCGGCCAGACCCCGGCGCAGCGTGATCACGTTTGCCTGGGGCGCGATGGTGTCGCCCGCCATCGCGTCGAGGAGGATGTCCAGGCGTGGCTGGGTGGCGACCGCGCGCTGGAGGAGCAGCGTCCTCTCCTCCCGCTGGTACTGGTGCGCCGTGCGGAGGTCGAGCAGGCTGGTGCAGAACTGGACCAGCGCGAGATTGTCCCGGAAGAACTGGGGCAGGTAGAACGTCCGGCGCCCGCTGTACGACTGCTGGTCGAAGTCCATCGCCCGGATACGCACCTGCCAGCCTTCGAAGTCGGGCGTCAGGACGAAGACGAAGTTGTAGCTCCGCATGTCGCCGAGCAGGCGGATGAAGCAGCGTTCATTGAACTTCACCAGCTCCTTGGCGATACGGATCGGCTTGAGATCGCTCTTCGCGAGCCAGCGCCGCGTGAAGACGTCGCCCGGCACGCCGGCGACGTGCTCCTCGACCAGCGTCGCCCCGTAGGTGAAGTAGTCGAGCCGGTTCGGCGACAGCAGGTGCTCCAGCTCCAGGCCGTAGACGCGGGAGGCGTCCGCCTTCTTGACGTAGAAGTAGTCGGGATTTTCGTTGATGCCGTTCACGATCCGGATCCGGAACGGCAGCGAGTTGCCGAAGCTGCAGAAGTCGATCCGATCGACGTACAGGTGGTCCACGACGGACAGATCGCCGTGGACCTTCAGCAGGGCGTAGATGTTCTTGAGGTCGACCTTCAGCGCCACCATCTCGCTGGACGGATAGATGACCGTCTCCCACAAGGTGTCGCGCCCCTCCGCGTCGGTGAGGGGCACGCTCTCCCGGAAACCCTCCAGCCTGGCGTACGTGACGGGAAGCTCCAGCTCGCGGCGAAACCGCGCGAGGTAGGCGGACAGTCGCCCGCTGATCGGGTAGCTCGGCTTCCTGCGGGTCCGACCGCCCTCCTCGGGGCTGTCGGGCCCGTCGTCAATCACCTCATCCGCGCCCATCGTCCTCATCGGATTCATCCGACGCTGCGCGACGTGCCGCGCGTGCGGCCCCCGCGATGTCGGCCAGGATGGCCCGGGCGCGCGGCAGCAGTGTGGCGCCGGCCGGCAACAGGCGCACCCCGCGTGAGGTTCGCTCGAACAGCTGCACGCCCAGCTCGCCCTCGAGCGATCGAATCTGGCGGCTCAGCGGCGGCTGCGACAGATGCAACCGCAGGGCCGCCCGCCCCACGTTGCCCTCCTCGGCGACGGCAACGAAATACTCGAGCTGCGCCAGACTCACGGCGCCAAGTTTAGCACCGCGGCCAGATCGAAAAGGTATTGGATCGCGCGCGGGGCGGACCGGCAGAGTCGAGGGATGGCAATCGAGATCCTGGGGGCGGCCGAGGTGGCCGCGATGCGGCGGGCCGGGCGCGCGGCGGCGGCGACGCTGGCGGCGATCGCGGCGCGGCTCGCTCCCGGCATATCGACCGGCGACATCGACACCTGGGTGCGGGAGGACACGCGCCGGCGCGGCGGGCGGCCCAGCCAGCTCGGGTTCCACGGATTCCCGGCGGCGGTGTGCACCAGCCGCAACGCGGTCGTCTGCCACGGAATCCCGAATCCGCGCGAACGCCTCGCGCGCGGCGACATCATCAACGTCGACGTGACCACCGAGCTCGCCGGTTTCCACGGCGACACGTCGGCGACGCTGTTCGTGGGCGAACCCGCCGCCGAGGCGCGCCATGTGGTGGAGACGGCCCGCCGCTGCCGCGACGCCGGCATCGCCGCGGTCCGCGCGGGCGCGCGCATCGGCGACATCGGCGCGGCCATCGAGGAGCTGGCCGCGCGGGAGGGGTGCAGCGTGGTGCGTGACCTGGGCGGCCACGGCATCGGCCGCGCGATGCACATGCCGCCGACCATCGTCCACGTCGGGCCGCCCGGCACGGGCCTCCGCCTGCGGGAGGGGATGGCCATCACCGTCGAGCCGATGATCAACCTCGGCCGCCCCGAGGTCCGTCAGCTCGCCGACGGCTGGACCATCGTCACCGCCGACGGCTCGCTGTCGGCCCAGTTCGAGCACACCGTCCTGGTCACGCGCGAGGGCTGCGAGATCCTGACGCCCGCGCCCGCGTGATCAGTCGGCTAGTCGCCAGACGGGGCGTAGCGGACGCGGGTCTCGTGGCGGCCACCCGCGGGCAGCGTGACGCGCTGGTCGCGGACGTTGCCCGTCTCGACGCAGACGAAATCGTGGAAGCCCTCGGGCGACATGTCCGCCACCGTGCGGGCCTTGATCGCCCCCGGGTTCCAGACGACCACCGAACCTGCGTTCGTGCTTTCGATGCGAACCGCCCGGCCGCGGGCCGGGTCGGCCAGCGTCACGAGGCCGCTGCATTCATAGACGCGGTCCACTTCACCTTCGAAGCGGACCGTCGCGCCCAGATCCTGCCGGTCCCTCGCGCCACCCGCGACCCTGTCGACGTACGCGCAGCCGCCCAGGCCGCGGACGGCGACCGCCCCCACGTCCGAGACCGCGAAGTAGGTGTGCAGCGCGACCTCGAATTCGAACGGCGCGTCGCCGGTGTTCACGACCTCGAACGCCAGCTCCAGCGCGTCGCCGGCGATCACCGCCAGGCGCGCCACGAACGGGTGCGGGAACAGCGGCGCGGTCGTGGCATCGGATGTGAGCTCCAGCTCGGCGCGCACCCGCTCGGCATCGAGCGCCTCGACGCGCGCCAGACGCCACAGCCGCGTGCGCGCGAAACCGTGCGGCGGGAGCCCGGGGTCGGCCGCGTGGGGGCCGAACCAGGGAAAGCAGATCGGGATCCCGCCGCGCAGCGGCTTGCCGACCACGAAGTCCGCCTTGTCGCTGACCCACAGACATTCGCGGTCGGCGCGCGGCGCGAAGCCGAGCACCTGCGCGCCGTGCAGCGCGATCGTGCAGGTCGATGCAGGTGTCTCCAGCTCGACGACCTCGAGCCCGTTGCGAACACCCTGCTTCCATCCCGTCGCGGCCACGCGCGCCCGACTTTAACCCGGTCGCGCGTGCCAGCCGAGCTACTTCCGGTACGGTTCGTCCGTCCGCGGCGCGTGCGGCGCCTGCTCGTCCAGCGACTGCCGATACTGGACGCAGCCGCGCAGGAACTGCGGCCAGCTGGGCACCACGGGGACCGGGTCCGTCTTCTCGGGCAACAGTCCCCACAGCGCCGGGTGGTGCCAGCAGAGCTGGTGTTTGGTGCTGTCGCGATGCGCCCGGATGCCGGCGCGCAACCTCACGACCTCGGCCGCGAGCTGCTCGCGCGACATCCCTTCCAGATCGGTGTCCATGCTCGACAAGCTAGTACCTGGACAGACCTCGGGCATCAGGCCTCGGACCTCGGGATCCGAACAGAAGCTAGACGGGCGCTGGCTCCGGACCCGAGGCCTGAAGTCCGAGGCCCGAGGTCCAGACCAACCGATCATGATCTCTGTGGCGAGATACGAGGTCGCGATCGCCGCGCGTCACCTCGTAGTCGACCGGAAGAACCGGCGCAGCTCGCCGACCAGCAGATCGGGGGTCTCCATCGCCGGGAAGTGCCCGCCCCGATCGTATTCGGTCCAGGAGGCCGCCGCCCCGTCGGGATCCAGCGCCGACCGGACGCTGAAATCGCCGGCGAACACCGCCACCCCGAACGGCGTGCCGGGCACGGTGCCCAGCTTGGCGCTCCCGCCCGATTCGCGCACGAACGCGGCGAACGCCTGCATGCCCTCGTAGGTGAAGTGCGCGGACGAGGCGCCGCTGCCGGTGAACCAGCAGATGCTGACCATCGCCAGCAACAGGTCGCGGTCGACGGCCTGATCGGGCAGCGCCGCCGCCGGGTCGGTCCACTCCGCGAACTTCTCGACGATCCAGGCGAGCTGTCCCACCGGCGAGTCGTTGAGTGAATAGGCCAGCGTCTGCGGCCGGGTCGACTGCATGTGCAGGTAGCCGATCCCGTCGGCCCGGTACCGGTTGAAGCGCTCGGCGCGCGCCCGGTCCCGCTCGCCCAGCGTCGCGGTGTCCATCGCCGGACCAAACGGGAACGGCGCCGGCCCGTTGATGTGGGCGGCGGCGACGCGCGCCCCGTCGATCATCGGCAACATGAGGGTCACGCCCGAGCCGACGTCGCCGCCATGGGCGACGTAGCGGTCGTATCCCAGCCGCCGCATCAGCTCGGCCCAGGCGCCGGCGACGCGGAACAGGTTGCCCCACCCTTCCCCCGCCAGCGGCGTCGAGAACCCGAACCCGGGCAGCGTGGGGATCACCAGGTGAAACGCGTCGGCCGGATCGCCGCCATGCGCGGCCGGATCGGTGAGCGGTCCGATGACGGCGGTGAACTCCACGAACGAGCTCGGCCAGCCGTGGGTGATGAGCAGCGGCGTCGCGTTCGGGTTGGGCGAGCGGACGTGCAGGAAGTGAATCGTCTGGCCGTCGATGGTGGTGGTGAACTGCGGAAAGGCGTTGAGCCGCGCCTCCTGGGCGCGCCAGTCGAACCCGCGCGCCCAGTAGTCGGCGAGCGGCCGCAGGTAGTCGAGCGGCGCGCCCCGGCTCCAGTCGGTCGCCGGCGTCGGGGCCGGCGGCTGCGGCCAGCGCGCCGCGAGCAGGCGCCGGCGAAGGTCGTCGACGTCGGCCTGGGGGATGTCGATGCGGAAAGGTTGGATGTCACGGATGTCGGTGTCGGTCGTGGTGGTGTTTGTCATGAATCAGAGGCTACAATCCATTGCGGAAAGGATCGTTCCGCATAGAGTGGCAGCCTGATCGACATGACGACCTCGACCCGGCTGTTGAAACTGCTCTCGTTGCTCCAGGGACGCCGCGACTGGACCGGCCCCCAGCTCGCCGACGAGCTCGGCGTCACCACCCGGACGGTGCGCAACGACGTCGAGCGCGTGCGCGAGCTCGGCTACCCGGTGCAGGCGTCACCCGGGGTGGCGGGCGGCTACCGGCTGGGGGCGGGGACGGCGCTGCCGCCGCTGCTGCTCGATCACCAGGAGGCGATCGCGGTCGCCGTCGGACTGCGCGTCGCGGCCGCCGGCGCGGTGGCCGGGGTGGAGTCGGTCGCGCTCGCGGCGCTGGCGAAGCTGGAACAGGTGATGCCCAGCCGCGTGCGCCGGCGCGTCCGCACCCTGCAGCAAGCGGTCGTCATGGCGCCGTCGCTGGCGACGCCGTCCGACGCGGATACGCTGAGCGCGATCGCCGCGGCCTGCGCGGATCGCGAACGCCTGCGTTTCGGCTACCGCCGTCACGACGGCACGACCACCACGCGCGACACCGAGCCCCACCGGCTGGTGCACGAGGGCCGGCGCTGGTACCTGGTGGCGTGGGACGTCGACCGATCGGCCTGGCGGACGTTCCGCGTCGATCGGATCGCGGCGCACCCGACGGCGGGAGCGCGTTTCGTCCCGCGCGATCCACCTGCGAGCGACCTGCTGCGCCACCTCCTGCGCGGGGTCCAGCAGGCCACCTGGCAGGCGCGCGCCCGGGTGAAGGTGCACGCGCCCGCCGCCGAGGTGTCGAAGCGCGTGCCCGCCGCGGTGACCGTCGAGGCGCTGGGGGGCCAGGCCTGCGTCGCCTCGGTCGGCGCGGACTCGTTCGACCGGCTGGCGCCCTACCTCGGCATGCTGGGCGCCGACTTCGAGGTGGTCGAGCCGCCCGAGCTACGCGACGCGGTGCGGGCGCTGGGACAGCGTTATCTGCGCGCAGCGGCACCCCCGCCCCCCAAAACAAGCAGGAAAAGCCGTTGACCTCAGGCATCGCGGCGGGCCGCTAAGACTGAAAGCCTCCCCTAGGAAGGTGCACGGCGTCGCTATCGGTGCTACAAATGCCCCCGAGTCCTTCTTTCCGGTTTCGTCTCTGCGTCGCAGCTTCGCCTGCCCCCGCTCGAGGTCGATCGTCGGCAGGCTTGAGGCTTCTGGACGACGACAGATTTCGTCGGGATCAACGCAAGGAGAAATCGAAATGGGTAGACGTCTTTATGTTGGCAATCTCTCGTACGACACGACCGAGCTGGAGCTGAAGGAAGTCTTCGGCAAGTTCGGCACGGTGACCGACGCCAAGGTGGTGACGGATCGGGAGACCGGACGGCCGCGCGGCTTCGCGTTCGTCGAGATGAGCAGCGACCAGGAGGCCCAGGAGGCCATCGCTCAGCTGAGCGGGCGCGAGCTCGGCGGCCGAGCCCTCAACGTCAACGAGGCGCAGGAGCGCTCCGGTGGCGGCGGTGGTGGCGGGCGTGGTGGTGGCGGTGGCGGCCGGGGTGGCGGTGGCGGCGGTGGCGGCGGCCGGGGTCGCTGGTAACAGCTAACAGGTAACACCTTCAATCCAGGGGCCCGCCTCCCAAGAGGCGGGCCTTTGTTATTTTACGCGGTGCCCGACGCGTCGAACGCGACCTGATCGTATCGGTAGAGCCGCTCGAAGAACACCCGCGCGGCCTCCATTTGAGCGTTGGCCCGCGCGATCTCACCGATCGCGCGCGTACCGTCGATGGCGTCGTAGAGGCGCTTCTCTCGCGCGTCGATCGGCAAGTAGATGTCGGTGTACGCGTGGTTCGGGTTGATCAGAACGGCGGCCGCGCCCGGCGGCAGCTTCTCCTCGACGCAGATCGTGTCGGGCATTCGAATGGGCACGTAGCCGCGCCAGGCGTCGCCGGTGAAGCTGAGCTGGGATCCGGCGGGCGCGCCGTCGTCGGGGTACACGACCACGCTGTGGCGAAGCATCGTGCCGCGAAAGAGCTCGACGGCGGCGGACCGTTCCGGCGCCGGCAGCGCCGCGAGGCGCGCGGCTTGCGGGATGCGGGCCATGACGCCGCAATGCGCGTCGTAGTGCGCCTGCCAGACCCAGCGGCCGAACTGCAGCCCTGCCCCCTCCAGCAGATCGAACAGCTGCGGCACCGAATACGCGCGGTCCTGCGGGTGCAACAGCGCATCGGCGAGCGCCGACGCCTGGCGGAAATCCGGCGCCTGGCGCAGCAGCGTCGCCAGCGGGTGTGCGGGGGGCAGCGCGCCGAGCGCGGCGACCAGCTCCTGGATCCCGTCGTCGGTGGCGGCGATGCCGACGCGCCGGCAGAACTCCTGCAGCATGTAGACGCCGATCCGCCCGTGCGGCGCGTACACCATGAGGTGCATCGCGCCGTCCGGCCGCAACACCTCGCGCAGCGCCGCGAGCCCGACGGCCGGGTCCGCGAGATGGTGAAGGACGCCGGTGCAGACGATCTGATCGTAGGTCGACCCCAGCGCGCCGATGCGCTCGACGGGAAGCTGGTGGACCTCGAGGTTGTCGAGATCGTATCGCCGCTTGAGCGCCTCGGTGTGACGGACGCTGGTCGCGCTGAAGTCGATGCCGATCACGCGCGCCTCCGGCCAGCGCAGCGCGTGTTTGGCCGCCTGCGACGTCCCGCACCCGGCGACCAGGATCGATCGATCCTCGCGGTAGGCCTGCGTGGGCCAGGCGAGGTGAAAGTCCGCGCGCCGCCGCTCCGGGTCCTGCCACAGGCTGCGGTAGTCCTCCAGGTTGTCGACGGGCGGCGGATAGGGATGCCGCTCGTAGAAGGCACGGACCTTCTCCGAGACGGCATCCTCATCCACGGTTGTGCCCTGCCCTACTGGTGGTGGGACGTCACCTGCCGCATCACCTCGTCGAGGTTGAACGACGCCGGCTTCTGGCGGGGCGGGAACTTGGTGAAGTTGTCTATCTGCGCCGCCACCAGCGCCTGCATCTCGTACAGCAGGAACGCGTGACTGATCAGCCAGTCGTAGTAGACGTTCGAGTTGTGCTGGGCGCGCTCGAACGGATCGCGCCGCAGGTTGAAGATCAGCGGCAGCCGCAGCTTGTTGAGCGGCTCCGCCCAGACCCTCGTGCTCTCGGCTCTCTGCTCGCCCACCACCATCTTCCAGTCGCCGGTTCGAACCGCCATCACCTCGCCGTCGTCGCTCATGTAGAAGAAGGACTTTCGGGGGCTCTCCTTTTCCTGGCCGGTGAGGTACGACAACATGTTGACGCCGTCGATGTGCACCTTGAAGGTCTTGCCGCCGGCCTGATGGCCGGCGAGCAGCTTCTTGTTGATGTCCGGCTCGCCCGCGATCGCCAGCAACGTCGGCAACATGTCCTGGTGGCTCACGATGCCGTTCAGGACGGTGCCCGGCTTGATCTTGCCCGGCCAGCGGATGAACGACGGTACGCGCCAGCCGCCCTCCCAGTTGGTGTCCTTCTGGCTGCGGAACGGCGTGTTGGCGCCGTCCGGCCAGGTGTCGTTCTCGGGGCCGTTGTCGGTCGAATACATGACGATGGTGTTGTCGGCGATGCCTAGCTCGTCGAGCTTGTCGAGGATCTGGCCGATCTGCTCGTCGTTCGTGACCATGCGATCGCTGTAGTCGTCCTGCCCGCTCTTGCCGCGGTTCTTGTCGGCGAGGGGGGTGCGGAAGTGCATCGCGGTCGAGTTGTACCAGAGGAAAAACGGCTG
>Ga0111539_10012098_pt1 | contig 10824 bp, 13 predicted proteins | sample RhiMethybrSRZTD1_FD_79667 | JGI IMG/M metagenome (GOLD analysis project Ga0111539, IMG submission 79667) | Populus rhizosphere microbial communities from Tennessee, USA - Rhizosphere MetaG P. TD hybrid SRZTD1 (version 2) (version 2) | ecosystem: Host-associated > Plants > Roots > Rhizosphere >... | reverse complement strand
TCCGCGAACGAGTACGGCGGCCACGGACCGGTGCAGACCATGGTGAGCTCCGGATGCAGCCGTTCGAGCCCGGCGATGCGATCGCGAAACGCAGCCGTCCGCTCGTCCGGAACGAGGTACGCCGCGTGAAGCAGGTCGTCCGAGGCTCCGCCGAAGCGCGCATCCGCCCGCGCCAGCAGGGCAAGGGGCCGGTGGAGCTCTTGCGAAAGCCGGTCGCGCTCTGCCTCTTCATCGAGACGGGTGCGCATGTACTCGACCCCCGAGAGACTCGTCGATCCTTGGCGCGGCGACTCGTGACCGAGCACCCGCAGCCCGAACTCGACGCAGCCGCGAACGCGGCTCAGGCCGTGCTCGAGCGCAGGCGCCTTCGTCTGCACGGCGGCCGTGAGCTCCTCCTCGTTCGCAAATGCACGGCCGAAGCGCGCCGGAAGGATTGCTCGGCTACGCGCCATCAGTTCTTCGACCACGCTCGCGTGGGCCAACACGGCCTCGTCGGTCACCGGTGGCAGCTCGGGTCCTGTTTGGCTGACCACGAGATCGAGGCCGCCGATCTGCCGGCGCTCGAGCGCCGCGCCCTCGATCCCGGTGAGAGGAGGCAGCTCCTCGAGTCCCCGAACGAGCGCATAGAGGTGGATCACGATCGGGCTCCAGCTGCGGCGAGCGTCCGCTCCCGTTGTTCTTCCAGCGTGGCGACGGACGAGAGCAGGACGCGAAGGCCGACGTAGACGAGGTCGACGTCCGCAACGGACAGCGTGATGTCCCCGGCCACGACCACGCCCTTGTTGAGCACGCGGTCGACGAGCTCGACGAGGGTCACCTGGTGCCTGAGCTGCTGTTCGTCTCGCACGCTCACGAGGCCCGGAGCTCCTCAGGCACGAAGTTGTACGGCGGCCACGGGCCCGTCAGCTCGAACTCGACGCCGGCGTCGCGATATTCGGCAGCGAGGCTTCCGAGCGCCGCTTCGAATTTGCGCTCGTCCTCTCCGACGAGGTACGCGCCGTGGAAGATCATCTCCTGCTCCCGGCCGGAGACCTCCGGCGCCTGGAGGGTAAGCGGCATTCCGTCGCCGGCACGCGCGAGCAGGCGGGCATGGATGTCGTTGCCGGCGGTGGTCCGGAGGCGCTCCACCTCGGAGGAGACGAGCTGCTCGAGGCGCCTGCGCTCCAGATACGCGCGTCCTTCTGCCAGCGACGCCGACCGTTCACGGAGCTCGCGGATCTCCTCGTTGCGCGGCGCTTGACCGGCGACGAAGCGCTCGCGGTCGACGAACGCTTTGACTCCGAGCTCGACGCGACCGGTGACCCGGCCCAGCGCCGCCTGCAGAGGCTCGCGGCGCTCCGACAGGAATCGCCGCAGTTCCGACTCGCTGCGATAGACGGTGCAGAAACGGCAAGGCACAACCGAGACGGCGCTGAGCGTGCGCTCGAGCACTTGCTCGTGCGCACGAATCTTCTGTTCGAGCCACACCGCGTCACCGATCCGCTCCGTCAGCGCGGCCTCGTCGAACTCCTCGAGCGAGACCCGGCTCGCCACGCCCGCGAGCGGCCCTTCGGCGAGCAGCTCCACATCGTGAGCGGGATCGACCGCGAGGCCGGCCGTCTCGAAATTCGGGCTCGCGTCGGCCGCGACGACCCCGTAGAGGTACCAGCCGAGAACGTCTGCGCTTCGTGCGGCGCCGCCCTCGGAGCTCATTCGCCAGACCGCTCTCGTTGACGCGTCGTTGGTAAGCCGGCCTTCTCCTCGAGCTTGCGCAGGCGCTCCTCGAGCTCTCCGTGCCCGTTTCCGCGCGAGAGGAACGGGTCCCCCTGCCACCAGTCGATCCCCATTTCACGGGCCTTGTCGGCCGATGCGATCAGGAGCCGGATTTTCACGGTCAGCAGCTCGATGTCGAGCAGGTTGATCTGGATGTCGCCGGCTATGACGATCCCCTTGTCGAGCACCCGCTCGAGCACATCGGCGAGCTGCGCGGGTTGTCCCGACCTGTAGCTCTCGAGCTCGCGGCTGCTCACGATTGCTCTCCTCGGTCGGCCTGTGAGCGGTGGTACCGGCGACCTCGGGTGTAGCGGACGAGGTTACGGTCGTCGTCGAGCTCCATCTCGTAAGAGGCCAGAACGTCCGTCGACTCGGGAATGCGCGAGAGCTCGAGGACTTCGAGGGTGACGAGCCAGCCGTTCCGAATCCGCTCGAAGCCGGACACCGACTCGACGGGAACGTCGAGCAGCGCCTCGAGCTGCTCGCGCGCCTGCGTGACCGTCGCCTTCGCCTCGTTGGGAGCGGCCCCGTGCCGCTCCTCGCTCGGCTGCTCCCTGGGCGGTTCGGCTTGAGCTCCCGGCTCCTGTGCGCTGTCCTGCGGCTCGGGCTCCTGCGTTGTGTCCTGCGGCTCCGGCGTGCTGTCCTGCTGCTTCGGATCGTCCGGCTTCTCCTCCGGCTCCGGCTGCTGGTCCTCCTCGGCCCGGGGCTCCTGCGTCGGCTCGGGCTCGCGTTCATCACGATCGCGCGTCAGCGCGCGCGCCGCCGCGGCGGCTGCCCCGACCGCCGCACCGGCGACCGCCACCTTCGCAGCCTGCTTGACGGCCTCGAGCGGTTGTTCTTCGTTGCCCTCGAGCGCGCCGTCATCCTGGTTCTCGCGCGACTGGTTCTGGCGCGACTTGCCCTCGCTCGCTTGGTCGCGCCGCCGCCCGCGTGCCTCGGCGCGCTTCTTCTGAGCCTTCGTCTGCTCGGCCATTACTGCTCCTCCTCCAGCTGCTCGAGGAGCTCGTCCTCGGTCGCCTCGTATTCCTCTAGGGTGAGCACGCCCAGTTCGAACTGCCGCTCGGCCTCCGCCAGGCGGCGGCGCACCGACGTCTGCTCGCGCAGTTCGCGCTCGGCCTCCGCCGCGAGTTGCTCGGCGATCCAGACCGTGCCGCGAACCGGAGCAAGTGGAAGCGTCAGTAGACCCGTGAAAAGACCCATCAGACGGCCCCCGATGGCCCGACGGAAACGAAGCTGTGCGGGGCGAGCGGGCCGACGTACTTGAACCGAATCCGTCCCGCGTGCTCTCGCGCAAGCTCCTCCATCGCGTCGTCGAAAGCGGAGACTTTTTCGCGCTCGACGAGGAACGAGGCCCGCAGAACCTGGTGCTCGATCGGCTCCTGGTCGACCTCGAAGTCGACCGCGAGTTTCCGCAGACGATCGAGCAGCGCGCGCTGATCGCGGTCGGTCCGCTTCCGAAGCTCCGCGGCGACCAGTTCGCCGAGCTCGACCTTGAGGGGATAGGTGGCGGCCGCATTCCCTTGCCGCGTCTCCTCCCGCAACCGGGCGATGCGGGGGTTGTCGTTGACGACCTCGGCCAGGACCGCCTGCTCGTCGTAATCCGCCCTCACGGTCAGCTCCACGCGGCCTTCGAACTGTCGCAAGAGCTGCTCGAGCTCTTCTCGGCGTGGCCTGAGAAATTCGTCGACAAGAGCGCTCTCGTCTTCGAAGACGACGCCGAACCGAAGCGGCAGGACCGTCCCCCGTTCGAGCGCGGCGGCGAGTACTTCGGAATGATTCAGCAGGTCGCGCCGCTTCGCCTTGATCGACGTCGAAGCCACCGCGCTGGTGAGCGCGGCAAGCCCACCGTCGGCCACGACGCCGACCGCCTCGCCGCCGACTCCGCTCGCTCCGTCGGGCGGTCCGACCTCGGCCCAGGTGACGCCGTAGCAGTAGAGACCGCCGACCGCCGCCGAATCGGGCCCGGCACGAGAGGACGTTCGCGCAGCCACCGCTCAGTCCTTTTCGGAGCGCTCCTTTTGGCGCCGGTCGCCGGAGAACGCTTCCTTGGCCCCCTCGATCATCCCCTTCTCCTTGTCGCCGCCGCCGTTGTCGCCGCGGAGCTCCGCCAGGCCGGCCGCCTCGGTCTGGGTCAGGTCGAGCCGGTTGACCGCCTCCGCGAAGCGCAGGTACGTGTCGACGCTCGCAATCACGATCCGGGCGTCGATCGTGATCAGCTCGATCCCGATCACGGCGATCCGGACGTACGCGTCGATCACGAGCCCCTTGTCGAGGATCAGGTCGATCACGTCGGCGAGGCCGCTCGGGCTCGGCGCGCGCTGCAGGTAGTTGCTCGCTGTTCCTTGGGTCGCGATTGCCATTGCCTCTCCTTAGGTCGACCGTGTTTTCTCTAACTCGCGCTGACGCTGCTCGCGGCGGCGTTGGCGTTCTTGCCGCTGTCGCTCGCGCTTCGGATCCGTTGCCGCGTCTTGCGCGTCGCGGCTACCGGCCTGGGCCGGTGCCTTGGTTGCCGGGGTGGTCTTCGCCTGGGCAGGGCTCCCGTCCTCGAGATGCTTCGCGAGCCCCCGCAGCCAGTCGGAGCCCTGGCCTCCGGGCAGCTTGTCTGCGACTTGCTCGAGCGCGTCCTTGGCGAATGCCTTCCCGCCGCCTTTGTCGTGAACCTTCGGCAGCACGCTCTCGTTCCAGATCTGGGTCGCCTTTCGCATCAGGTAGCCGGTTCCGGCGGTGGCCGCCATTACGGCAAGCGGCTCGAGAAGCCGCTTGACGGCCGAGCTCGAGAGCTCCCTGACGAAACCCTTCTCACCCTTCTCAGTGTCTGGATCTGCGGACGTCTGCGGTTCGTCAGACATGCATCACTCCTCGTCTCCACCGTCGTTGCCGAGCCGCGACGCCACCTCGCGTGCGGCCAGCGCGGCCGCGCCGACTGCCGCTGCCGCAGCAGCGCCCTTTGCGGCAGTGCGCATCCCGGAGCTGTCGGGCGTGAGCTTTTCTTCCACGCCCTCGATTGCTCCTTCGGTCTTCTTTTTCGCCCCGACTTCCTGAAGCTCCGGCAGGCCTCCGAGCTCGGTCTGATTCAGGTCGAGCCGGTTGACCGCCTCGGCGAAGCGCAGGTAGGTGTCGACGCTCGCGATCACGATCCGGGCGTCGATCGTCACGAGCTCGATCCCGATCACGGCGATCGGCACGTAGGCGTCGATGACCAGACCCTTGTCGAGGATCAGGTCGATCACATCGGCCAGGCCGCTCGGGCTTGGTGCGCGCTGCAGGTAGTTCCGAGCCGTGCCTTGGGTCGCGATAGCCATCGTCCGCCTCAGCTCGAGCTCAGCGCCTCGCGGCGCTCCTGACGGCGGCTCTCGCGTTCGCGGCGATCCGATTCGCGGTCGTCATCGTTCTCGTCGGACGAATCATCCTCGCCCTTCGGCTCCTCGCGGTCCTGCGTCTCTTCGGCCTCGTCGTCGTCGCCCGAGCGGTGCTGCTCCATCTCCTCGGGCTGAGCGCGGTACTCGAGCTCTTTCGCGTCGCCGAACTCGATGTACGCCTTGAAGCGAGCGAGGTCTGCCTGGACCGCGCGCTTCACGAAACGCATGCCTGAAGCCATCTTCTCGACCATCCCGGAGGGAACGAAATCCACCGTCACGAGGATTCGGGTCAGGTTCTTGTCCAGACGATGGAAGCTGACGACGCCGGAGTGGTGAGTGCCGCTGACCGACTTCCACGCGATGCGGTCGTTCTGCCGCTTGTCGGTGATCTCGGCGTCCCACTCGCGCGTGCTGAACCAGATCTTCTCGCGCCAATGGACCTTGTTCTTGTCGTCGTCGTCCTGCTTGACCTCGAGGACGCGGTGCATGAACTTCGGGTACTCCTCGAACTGGGTCCAGGCCTTGTAGGCCTTTTCGACCGGGACCGCGACGTCCGTCCAGCGCTGGATCGGCAGCCGCCGTGTCTTGCCTCCGGTCTGGCCGCCGCCACTCTTGCCGCCGAGCAGCTTCGAGGCGGCCTTGCCGGCGACCCCTCCGCCGGCTCCAAGTTCCTTCTTCGCCCCTTCGACGCCCTTGCGGCCGAGCTCTTCGGCCTTCTGGTCCGCGTCCGATCCGAGCATCTTCATGACGTCTGGACCCTTCTTCGCGGCCAGTCCGGCCGCCGCCGCCGCCGCAGCCGTGGCAGCGGCAGGAAGCAGGATGTCCTTGCTCATCAACCCTGAAAGACGGGATTTGCCGTTGCTGCTTTCAAGTTTCTCTTCGGCCTCATCGACCACTTCGCGAGCCTTTTCCTCGGCCATGATTGAGATGTCCCCCTTTTGTAGTTCGCAGCGGAGAGGGTTGCCTAAGAAGCGTTTCTGTAAACGCGGGAAAGCCGTGCGAACCTGGAGGAAGCTTCGCTAGAGCCGCCCCGCCTCTCGGCATGATGCTCACGGCGCGCAGGTCTATGGCCACCTGTGCAACGAGAGGGACCTCCAGCTTTCTGGGCCGAGCACGACGGCGTCAGCGGGCGCACCGTCGATCTCGAGCACGAGGACTATCCTGGGAGCAATGGCGGAACGAGAGCAGCCGACGCCTCTTTCACCCGCTCTCGACCAGGTCGGGGTGGAGGTTGGCGAGCTCTCGGTCGCCGAACGGCCGTCAAGCCGCTTCTTCAATCGCGAGGCGTCGTGGCTCGACTTCGACGAGCGCATCCTCGGCGTCGCGGACAGACGCTCCTCGCCCGTGCTCGAACGGGCCAAGTTCTTCGCGATCTTCAGCGACAACCTCGACGAGTTCTTCCAGGTCCGGGTCGGAAGCCTCAAGATGCGGCTCCAGGCAGGGGTCCCCACGAGCAGCTCCGACGACGAGACCGTTCGGGACCGGTTGGACAAGATCAACGAGCGCGTCCAGGAGCTCGCTGCGGAACGCGACGTCGCCTTCTCGTCGAGGCTGGTCCCGGATCTCGCTGCGGCCGGCATCAGGCTTTCGAACTGGGACGACCTCGACGCCGAGGACCAAGGCTTTCTCGACGAGCTCTTCGACGAGCAGCTCTTTCCCGTCCTGACGCCGCTCGCGGTCGATCCCGCTCATCCGTTTCCGTACATCTCGAACCTCTCCCTCAATCTCGCAGTCGTGGTGAGGGTTCCCGGAGAGCTGACGAGGAGGATCGCCCGGGTCAAAGTGCCGCAGTCGTTGCCGCGCTTCTACGTGCTTCCCGACGGAGAGCGCTTCGTGCCACTCGAGCAGCTGATTGCGCGACACCTCGAAGCCCTGTTTCCGGGCATGGAGATCGTCGAGCACTCGCCCTTCCGGGTCACCCGCAACACTGACTACGACATCGAGCTCGAAGGCGAGGAAGACATGATCGCGGCCGTCGAGTCGGTCCTCCTGCGGCGGCGGCGCTCGCCGATCGTGGTTCGCCTCGACGTCGACTCCTCGATGTCGGAGGAGACGCTCGATCTCCTGATGCGGGAGCTCCGGATCGATGAGAGCGACGTCGTCCGCACTCAGGGATTGCTCGCGCTGGGCGGCCTCTGGTCGATTGCAGGGCTCGACAGGCCGGAGCTCAAGGAGGCGCCGCTCAAGCCGATCACGCAGACTCGGCTCATCTCCATGGACGACTCGGGCTCTCCCGATCTCTTCGCGGTCATCCGCGAAGGCGACGTCCTCGTGCAGCATCCCTACGACTCCTTCGACAGCTCCGTGGAGGCCTTCATCGAAGGCGCTGCGCGCGATCCCGACGTCCTCGCGATCAAGCAGACCCTCTATCGCACGTCCGCAGGCGAGACCGGGATCATGAAGGCGCTGATCAGGGCCGCCGGCGAAGGAAAGCAGGTCGTGTGCATCGTGGAGCTCAAAGCGCGTTTTGACGAGGAGGCGAACATCGCCTGGGCGCAGCAGCTCGAGGACGCCGGCATCCACGTCGCGTACGGCGTCGTGGGACTGAAGACCCACGCGAAGCTCTGTCTGGCAGTTCGCCGGGAAGGCCGCGGGATCCGGCGCTATGCCCACATCGGCACCGGGAACTACAACCAGGAGACCGCGGCCATCTACGAAGACCTGGGTCTGTTCACGGCGGATCCCGAGATCACGGAGGACGTGTCCGAGGTCTTCAATCTCCTGACCGGGTACAGCCGCCAGCAATCGTTCAGAACGCTGCTCGTCGCACCTTCAAGCCTCCGCTCAAAGCTGCTCGAGCTGATTCGTTCCCAGGCAAACCCTGAGGGGCAGATCACGATCAAGCTCAACGCCCTCGTCGACCATGAAGTGATCGACGCTCTTTACGACGCATCCCAGGCAGGCGCCCGAATCGAGCTGATTGTCCGCAGCATGTGCTGTCTCAGGCCCGGGGTGCCGGGGCTCTCCGAGGGAATCAGCGTTCGGTCGATCGTCGGTCGCTTTCTCGAGCACTCCCGAATCTTCCGTTTCGGAAAAGGCGCCGAGGCCACGTACCTGATCGGCTCGGCCGATCTGATGGAGCGCAACCTCGACCGGCGGGTGGAGGTGCTCGCCCCTGTGCGCGAGCCGGCCCTGCGGGCACGGCTCGACGAGATCCTCTCCGTTCTCCTGGCGGACGAGTCGCTCGCCTGGAAGCTCGACGGAGACGGGATCTGGCACGCGCCGGCCGCGACCGGATCGGTCGATGCACAGACGCGCCTCGAGCAGGCAGCCCGGGCCGGCGCCCGGCCCATCCTCGCGGTCTAGCCGAGGCGGGGAAGGCGCGCTGCGCTTCTGGCCGAGAAGCGCCGACGGCGCTTTCGGTCACGCACGCTCAGGCCGCTGGCTTCTCCTAGCCCGCGCCGGCCCCGTTCCAGAGGCTTCGAGGCTCGGTAACGTCGGCTGAACGCCGATGACGTTCGGCTCCCACGAAGACCTCGTCCTCCTCGCGCTGCTCGTCGCCCTGGCGGCGTTGCTCGTGCTCGCGCTGAAGACGCGGATTCCCTACCCGATCCTGCTCGTGCTCGGCGGGCTGATGCTCGGCTTCGTACCCGGGATCCCGCAGCTCGTGCTTCCGCCGGATCTCGTGCTCGTCGCGATCCTGCCGCCGCTTCTCTACTCGGCGGCCTATTTCACGTCGTTGCGCGACCTGCGCCAGAACGTGATCCAGATCTCCGCGCTCGCGATCGGGCTCGTGGCCGCGACGACCGCGGGTGTCGCGATAGCGGCTCACTACCTCATCCCGGGCGTCGGCTGGGGCGCGGCCTTCGTGCTCGGTGCGATCGTCTCGCCGACCGACCCGCTCGCGGCGACGACCATTGCTCAGCGGCTCGGTGTCCGCAGGCGGGTCGTGGCCATCGCCGAGGGCGAGAGCCTGATCAACGACGGCACCGCGCTCGTGCTCTACCGCGCCGGAGTCGTGGCCGTCGTGGCCGGCACGTACTCCGTCTGGGAAACCGGGCTGCGGTTCGTCTGGTCGGCGGCGGGCGGAGTCGCCGTCGGGCTCGCGGTGGGCTACGTGATTGCGGAGGTAAGGCGGCGACTCGACGACCCGCCGGTGGAGGTGACGATTGCCCTGCTGTCAGGGTACTTCGCATTCCTTCCGGCGGCTGCAATCGGCGTGTCCGGGGTGATCTCGGTCGTCACCGTCGGCGTGTACCTGGGCTGGAGAACGCCCGAGCTGACCACTTACCAGACGCGGCTGGACGGGGCGGCGTTGTGGCAGATCTTCACGTTCGTCGTCAACGCACTGCTGTTCGCACTCGTCGGGCTCCAGCTCCACCACATCGTCAACGCGCTCTCGCGTTCCGCCGGCGAGCTTCTTCGCGACGCCATCTTCGTCTGCGCCACCGTGATCCTCACGCGAATCGTCTGGGTCTTCCCGCTCTCGTACGGCACCTGGGTCTGGTGGGCGCGGCACCGGCGCCGCGAAAGCCCTCCCACCTGGCAAGGGGCGGCCGTGCTCTCGTGGATGGGCCTGCGCGGCGCGGTCACCCTTGCCGCGGCGCTCGCCCTGCCGCTGACGACCGACGCCGGCGACGCGTTCCCGAACCGCGACCTGATCATCTTCCTCGCCTTCACGGTCATAGTCGCGACTCTTGTCCTGCAGGGGCTGACGCTACCGGCCGTGATCCGCTTGCTCGGGGTCGAGGACGAGGGGCTCGACGAGAAGGAGGAGGCCAAGGCGCGGATTCACGCCGCGGAGGCCGCGACTGCGCGGCTCGAGGAGCTCGTCGACGAGGACTGGGTGCGGCCGGAGACGCTCGAGCGAATGCGAGGCCTCATGGACTTCCGGCGAAATCGTTTTTCAGCCCGGTTCTCTCCCGACGACGACGGTGCGATCGAGGAGCGGTCGCAGGCTTACCAACGACTCATGCACGAGGTGCTCGACGCCGAACGGGCCGCCGTGCTCCAACTCCGGCGCGAAGGCCGGATCAACGACGACGTGATGCGCCGCGTCACGCGCGACCTCGACCTGGAGGAGGCACGGCTGGACTCGTAGGAGCCGGGCGTCTTTTCTTTTATGCTCGCGCTTCCGATGGCCACGCTTTCCGACCTGATGACGAGTGACGTTCTGACCGTCGCCCCCGAGGACACGATCGGCGAGGCCGCGCAGAAGATGGTCGACCGCGAGGTCAGCTCGGCCGCCGTCTCCGACTACGGCCGTCTGATCGGGATCCTCACCGAACGGGACCTGACCCGAGCCGTGGCCGGGCGAACGCACTCGAGTGAGGCGCGCGTCCGCGAATGGATGACGGCCGATCCCGTGACCCTGCCGGCTTCCGCGTCGCCGAAGGAGGCTGCCGAGATCATGCTCGAACAGCGCTTCCGCCACATTCCGGTCGTCGAAGGCGACCGCGCGATCGGAATCGTCTCGATCCGCGACGTCGCCCGCTGGTCGGTCGAGGAAGACGAGTAGCGCCGAGGTGAGACTGACCCCGGAGGGGGTCTGTCCCATCATGCGGCGGCGAACGTAGAGCCTTTTTCTGGGACAGTCCCCTTCGGAGACAGTCCCTTCCCGTCGCCTGACGGCGACGCCTTCTTAGTTCAACAGCGCGAGCTGGCGGTGATCTTCCAACCCTGAAACGCCGACGCCGACGAGGCGGAGCGCGCCCGGGCGATCGGCAAGGGCCCGGTCGAGCAGCCCGCAGGCGAGCTCCGCGATCCGGACGCC
>Ga0111539_10012097_pt1 | contig 10824 bp, 10 predicted proteins | sample RhiMethybrSRZTD1_FD_79667 | JGI IMG/M metagenome (GOLD analysis project Ga0111539, IMG submission 79667) | Populus rhizosphere microbial communities from Tennessee, USA - Rhizosphere MetaG P. TD hybrid SRZTD1 (version 2) (version 2) | ecosystem: Host-associated > Plants > Roots > Rhizosphere >... | reverse complement strand
TCCCCGAGCCGCCGTAGCTCGAGGGTGAGAACGCCATCACCGAGGAGCAGCTCGAAAAGCTGCTCGAGGTGTTCCGCGAGGAGGAGCCGGATCACTACGGGCTCATCGCGGTCCTGGCGTACACCGGGCTCCGGTTCACCCACGCGAGCGCGCTCCGCTGGGACGATGTCGACTTCCAGGCCGGCATCCTCCAGGTCAAGCGGAGCCAGCTCCACGGTCATGTCGGCCCGGTGTCGCGGAAGAAGCGCGCGCCGCGGAAGATCCCGCTCTCGCCCGAGCTCGAGGAGGTGCTGAAGTGGCAGAGGCGCTACCTGATGCAGAAGCAGGCGCGCGGGCTCGCCGAGGGATGGATGTTCCCGACGGTGACCGGCACGCTGCGCTCGTCAGCGACCCTGACCAAGCCATGGCGGCACTGCTGCCAGGTCGCGGGGATCGACGCGAGCTTCACGCCGCATGGGCTGCGCCGCACCTTCAACGACCTGGCGAGGCGCGCGGGCGTCGACCCGATCGTCACCAAGTCGCTCACCGGGCACGTGACGGAGCGTATGCGCGAGCACTACTCGTCGGTTCGTCTCGACGAGAAGAAGGAAGCGCTGACCAACGTCGTGCGCCTCATCCACCGATCGAAAGAGGCGAAGCTGTTGCAGAGCCGAAAAGGTGGGGACGAGGTGGGGAGCACCTAGTTCCCACTCGGCCGAGGCTGACTAACTGACCGAGATCGAAGAGCGGGAGAAGGGATTCGAACCCTCGACGTCAACCTTGGCAAGGTTGCACTCTACCACTGAGTTACTCCCGCGAGATGGAGCGCGGGGGAACTTAGCCGAGCGGGTGTGAATGTCAAGGGGCCGAGGGGGGTTCGGGGAGCGCAGGCGGGCTTGGCGCCTGCGAGGATCGTCGCGCGAGGATGGCGGGGGCTGACGAACGCGGGGCGAGCGGGGAGCTGGCGAAGTGTGGAGTCGAGATGGCAGGACTGGGGTGGCTTCCGGCAACTGGAGGAGGCGGCGGGGCGAGAGTGCTGCTCGAGCGTCCGCAGGCAAGTTGTGTTTGCTGCGATTGCGATGACTAAGGAGGCATCCGGGTGGCGTTTGGGTGAGGCGCGCCACGGTCGCTGATTGGCACAGCCCTCGCTTTGCGGCTGGCGACCATGCATACGCCGGTTCGCTTTCTCGCCCTGACGCTCCCCCTCCTCTCACTTCTCGCTGCCGACGCGGACGCGGGTGTTCGTAGCAAGGCCGGCAACGTCCGGCTGCGGCGGGCCGGCAAGACGCGGATCGAGAAGACGGTGTTGAGGCGCCGGGCGGCGGCGAAGCAGCTCGGCGGGCGCTCTCTTCGGCCGTCCCGAGCGGCGACCGCCGGCGAGCAGGCGCAGGCGCAGGGGCAGGCACCGGTGCAGGCGCAGCCGACGTCGCAGGCGACGCGGACCGGGGCGACGCTGCGACCGGCCGAGCGGGCGAAGCTGGCCGTGAAGCGGGTGGAGGATGCCATCGCCAGCGAGGTCGGCGGTTCGTGGACGGTCACAGCGCGCCCGAACAAGATCCTCGACGACTCGGTGCACAGCGTGACCGGGTACGGGCTCACCCGGGTGAAGGCGAAGAACAACGGCCGCCGCTACATGGGCGCCTTCAAGAAGGACTCGGTGACCCAGTACGACGTCCTCATCACGCGCGACGGCAAGGCGGTCCTGCTCGACACCGACGAGGGCAGCCGGGCCTACCGCACGCTCAACTGGTTCTTCCGCCGCTTGCCCAAGATCATCGTCGGGCTCGGCAAGTCCAAGGGCGTGCGCGCCGGGGTCGCCGGCGGCGTGCCGACCGTGGGGCTGGCCGGCTCGGCCACCCTGGTGGTCGCCACCACGCTGGCGAGCGGCCTGGTTGGCGCCAGCGCGGACAGCGCCGAGCGCAAGGCGAGCAGGCGGGCCCACGACGGAGCGGTCCAGCGGACCGCCGAGCGGATCCAGGCGTCGGGCACCTCGCTCGATATTCACGACGCCTACGGGATCTACCAGTCGGAGCTGAACCTCACCGCCGACATCGTCGGGGCCAAGCCGATGGACGAGGCCGCCTTCGCCGTCGCCCTCCGCGCCAAGGGCTTCTGAGTTGGCCGCCGCCGCGTCGTCACTCCCTCACCGGTGATCGCATGAGCAACCCCGCTCGCACTCGCACTCGCACTTGCTCTCTTCTGCTCGCCGTCGCCCTCGGACTGATCGCCGAGCTGCCGGGAGGGTCGGTGGCGCGGCCCGCGGCGCACGCGGCCCGCCCGCTGGCGAAGCGGGCGGTGGCCCGCCCGGCGCGCCGCCCGGTGGCACCGCGCGCCCGGCGCAAGAACGCCAGCGCCCGTCTCATCCGCAAGCTCGGCCGCGCCAAGGAGGCCGCCACGCGACAGGCCGAGCGCGAGGTCGGTCGCATGAACGCCGATCGCATCGAGCTCTTCGGATTCCAGGACGACCGGCGCGACCTGGCGATCAAGGCCCGCAGGAACCTCATCTTCACGCGCAACTCGAAGCGCATCCTGACCGCGGCCGAGCTGGTCGAGAAGCTCATCGAGCTCGAGGAGAAGGCGACCACGCCCGACCAGGTGCGGCAGCTCGAGGAGATGCAGGCCGAGGTGATGCACTCGGCCTTCATGAACCGGAAGCTCGGCACCGAGAAGAACGGCTGGCGCAAGCTCAAGCGGATCATGCACCTCCGGCTGCCGCGCCTGGTGCAGCGCTTCCTCCCGTTCCTCCGTCGCGACACCCAGTGGTCGCCCGGCACCATCGCCTACAACGTCGGCGCTCGGGACGGGATGGAGAACACGGACCGGCTCGACCCGGTTGACTCGACCATGTGGCGCCGACCCAAGCCCGAGCGCGTCACCAGCGAGGCCCTGTTCGCCGGGCCGTGGATGAAGAGCGAGAAACGCCCCACGCTGCCGGGCGAAGAGACCGTCCTCGAGCTCGACGACTTCCGCAGCTTCGACGCCGACGGCATCCACCCATCGGTGTTCGTGACCGACCCGGTGAGCAAGACCGAGTGGAAGGTGAAGTTCACCGGCGGCATGGAGACGCCGGTCTCGACCGAGTCGATGATGTCGCGTGTCTACTACGCCATCGGCTACCACAGCGCGCCGGTCTACCACGCCGCCTCGCTGCGGATGGATCCCCGCGCCCTCATCGCCGCCTACAAGTACAAGCAGCGGCTCGGCATCCGCATCCGCGAGAACGGCTTCTGGAACCGGTTCCTGCGCATTCCGGCCGGCAAGTACGGCTTCCCCTCCCCGTACCGGATGGAGCATCAGGTCCGCGACGTCGTCCTGCGCGATGGGCAAACGCTGCGCGGGCCCGCCGCCGCCACCTACGTCAAGCGGGCGGGCCGCAGCGCCCGTCTCTTGCGCTCGATCGCCTACGTCACCGTCAGCGGCGTGGATATCGCCCTCAAGGGCGAGGGGGGCGGCGAGTCGATCGGGCCGTTCAACCCGGAAGAGCCGCTCCTGGCCGACCGACGCGAGGTGCGCGCCCTCGCCACCATCTCTCAGGCGTGGGCGATGGGCGACGACATGCGCTTCAACAACCTGCGCCTCGACGTCGAGGAGGAGGACGGCGAGTACCAGCTCCGGCACACCATGAGCGACGCCGGCGCGCACTTCCAGACCAGCGACCTCAACGCCCTCGGCTGGGAGGTCGAGCTCCATCGCGAGGGTCCCCGGCTGCACGACGACGTGAACGGGTTCACCCTGCGCGCCTACGACCGCTCCACGATGGACGACGCTCGCTGGGCGGCGCGCACGCTGGCGACGCTCACCAGGGAGCAGTGGATCGCCATCGCCGCCGCCGGGGCGGAGTCGTGGCCGGTCGCCCGCCTCTACGCCGAGAAGATGATGTCGCGCCGCGACAGCCTGGTCCGGCAGACCGGTCTGGCCCGCGAGATCCCGCTTCTCCTGCCGAACGGGCCCGACCGCCGCATGACCCTGGCGGGCAAGGGGACCGTCCGGCTGACCGACGCGAGCGGAAAAGAGAGCGTGCGCGAGGTCCCGTCGGGAGACTTCCAGGTGGTCGACGGGCGGGTCGTTCCCGCCTCCGACGGCTGAGCGCGCGACGCGACCCCGAGGTATGGATCGGGGATGAGGCTCTACAGTTTCTGGGGCAGCTCGGCGAGCTTCCGGGCCCGCATCGCGCTCGGGCTGAAGGGGATCGAGCTCGAGTATGTGGCGGTGAACCTGCGCGCCAAGGAGCAGCAGGCGGAGGGGTATCGGCGGCTCAATCCGCAGGGGAAGGTGCCGCTCTTGGTGGATGGCGAGGTGGCGATCGCGCAGACGGTGGCGATCGTCGAGTACCTCGAGGAGGTGAGGCCGGAGCCGCGGCTCTTGCCGCTCGATGCGGCGGGGCGGGCGCGGGTGCGGAGCCTGAGCCTGCACGTGGCGTGTGAGGTGCAGCCGCTCAACAACTCTGCCGTGGAGGGGTATCTCGCGAAGGTGGTCGGGCTGGGGGAGGAGGGGCTGGTGGCGTGGAGGCGGAGGTGGATCGAGCGGGGGTTCGATGCGGTGGAGGCGATGCTGGGGGGCAAGGAGACGGGGCGCTTCTGTCACGGGGACGCGCCGGGGATGGCGGACTGCTTCCTGGTGCCGCAGGTGTACAAGGCGGTGCAGCCCGGGACGGAGCTGGAGATGGAGCGCTGGCCGCGGATCGCGGCGGTGTACGCGCGGTGCGCGGAGCTGCCGGCGTTCGCCGAGGCGATGCCGGAGCGGCAGCCGGACTATCCCGCCGGGTAAAAAAGAAGGGCCTCCCCGGGGGGAGGGGGGAGGCCCTGGAGGCCGGCGTCCGCCGGCCGGTTCGAGACTGGTGACGTGATGGTTGGATCACATCACGGTCGATCGGGTTGCCCGTCGATGGTGCTCAGCGCCAGGACCAGTAGTAGCGGCGCGGGGAGCCCAGCAGCGAGCGGTGCAGCTCGTGCATGGTGACGGTGCGATCGCCGTTCAGGTCGAGCGCGCCGAACTGCACTCGCATCCAGCCGCGCGTCTCGTTGCGGAAGAGCCGGCCGTCGCGGTTGCGGTCGAAGGCGTGGAAGAGCTGGCGCGCCTTGATGAACCGGGTCAGGCGGCGCATCTCGTAGGAGGTGAGCCGGCCGTTGCCGTTGGTGTCGAGCGTGGCGGCGATGAAGCCCATCTCCTCCGCCTGGCGCGGCGACATCGGGCCGAACATGCCCGTGCGCGCCATGTGAATCCAGAACGCCTGCCGCTCGCCGAGCTGGAGCCGGCCGTCTCGGTTGCGGTCGAAGCGCAGGTAGTCGCGCTCGAAGTGGGTCAGGAAGTCGCCGCGGTCGAACCCGTAGCCGAGGTCGTAGGCGTCGAGGTCGTCGTAGTGGCGGTCGTCGAAGCGCAGCGGCCGGTAATCGAAACGCCACTCGACGGTCGGACGGCCGGGCAGCGGGCGGCCGGGGCGCGGGCCGTGACCCATGTAGGGGTCGTGGTCGTTGCGGTCGCGGACGCCGTCGTTGTCGTCGTCGTGGTCGCGCCGGTCGTTGATGCCGTCGTTGTCGTCGTCCCGGTCGCGCCGGTCCTTGATGCCGTCGTTGTCGTCGTCCCGGTCGCGCTTGTTGTTGATGCCGTCGTTGTCGTAGTCGCTGTCGGCACGCGGGCGGCGCTGGGCGCTGGCGTCCTGGATCGATACGAACGAGCCGAGGCCGAAAGCCGCCAGAAGGGCGGTGATGGCAGCTCGTCGTCTGTTCGTCGGATGCATGGCGTTCTTCTCCTTTCGAGGAAAGCCGGAGGCGTCATGCCGCCGGTTCCTCGTACCTCGGAGACACAGACGATCGCGTCTCCGAAAGATTCAAAAAGGTCGCTGGGAATTCAGCGACTTGGAGCAGGGTTCAAGTTTAGACGGCGCGGGGGCATGTCCGGTTAAATGGGAGCAACTCGCGCGCCAGTACCCCGGTTCGCCGGCGCACGTGACCGCGCGCGCGTGCGCCTCTGCGTGCGTCCGTGCGCAAATCGCGCGTGGAGGTGAAATGGGCGGGCGCCCTCGCGCGTTTTGGACCTTGGATCCGAGAGGCCGGGAGTGTAGGTTGCCGCCCATGTTTCTGATTCGCCTTCTTCTTGTGGTGCTGGTCGCCGCGGTGTGCGCGGCGTGCGGTGGTGGCGGCGGCGAGAAGTACCTCCTGCCGGCCGACACCGACATGAAGCCCTTCGTGGCGCCGGAGCGCGAGGACCTGATCGCGGACGAGGCGGCGGCCGAGGAAGAGGACGAGGAAGAGCCGCCGGCCGAGGAAGAGAAGGCGGCGCCGGCCGCGCACGAGAAGGCGGCGCCGGCCGCGGCGCCGGCCGCGAAGCCAGCATCCGGGGCGGCGAAGGGGGCGGCGGCGGCCAAGCCGGGCGGAGCGCCGGCGGCCAAGTCGGCCGCAGCACCGGCGGCCAAGCCGGCGGCTCCGGCCAAGGGCGCGACCCCCGCCAAGCCCGCGACTCCGAAGACAGGTACTGGAACGCCGTGACGAAACGGCGATCCGTGAGCATTCTTTAGCTCATGTGCGGAATCGTCGGTTACATCGGTGAGCGGCAGGCAACCCCACTTCTCCTGAACGGGCTGAGGCGGCTCGAGTACCGCGGGTACGACTCGGCCGGGGTCGCGGTGTGGAACAACGGCGAGAGCCGCGTGGTCCGCTGCCGCGGCAAGCTGAAGGGCCTCGAGGACCTGCTCGGCAAGGAGCAGGCGCCCGGCAAGATCGGAATCGGCCATACGCGCTGGGCGACCCACGGGCGGCCGTCGGACGAGAACGCCCACCCGCACAAGGTCGGCCCGGTGAGCGTGGTGCACAACGGCATCATCGAGAACCACCTGGCGCTGCGCGCCGAGCTCATCGAGAAGGGCGCCATCTTCTCGTCAGAGACGGACACCGAGATCTTCGCCCACCTCATCAAGGGGGAGCTGGCGGACAAGAACGACCTGACCGAGGCGGTGCGCCGCGCGCTCGAGCGGGTGGTCGGCGCCTACGCCATCGTGGTGATGAACGACGGCGACCCGACGACGCTGGTGGCGGCGAAGAACTCGTCGCCGCTCATCGTCGGCCTCGGCAAGGGCGAGAGCTTCATCGCCTCCGACATCACCGCCATCCTCGACGAGACGCGCGAGATGATCGTGGTGGACGAGGGAGAGATCGTCACCCTGTCCCGCGAGGGCGCCCGCTTCATCGACTTCGACGGCAAGGTGCTCGATCGGAAACCGAAGACCGTGCAGTGGAGCGCGGTGCAGGCGCAGAAGGCCGGCTTCAAGCACTTCATGCAGAAGGAGATCTGCGAGCAGCCGCGCTCGGTGTCGGACACGCTGGCCGGACGGCTCGACCTCGAGCACGACAACGTGTCGCTCGACGGCATCGTCCTCGACGCCAAGAGCGTCAAGCGGGTGGTGTTCATCGCCTGCGGCACCTCGTATCACGCGTCGCTGGTCGGCAAGTTCCTGGTCGAGGGGCTGGCGCGCATCCCGGCCGAGGTCGATCTGGCGTCGGAGTTCCGCTACCGCGACCCGCTGGTCGGCAAGGGCGACCTGGTGGTGGCGATCAGCCAGTCGGGCGAGACCGCCGACACCATGGGGGCGGTGAAGGAGGCGCGCGACAAGGGCGCCACCGTGCTCGCCATCTCCAACGTGGTCGACTCCTCGATCCCGCGGCTGGCGCATCACGCCTTCTACACCCACGCCGGGCCGGAGATCGGGGTGGCCTCGACCAAGGCCTTCACCACGCAGCTCATCTCGCTGGTGCTGCTCGCCGTCCACCTCGGGCGGCAGAACGGCAAGCTCAGCCCCGAGCGGGCGCGCGACCTCCTCGCCGAGCTGGTCAAGCTGCCCGGCAAGATGACCGATGTGGTCGAGGGCTCTGCGCAGCTCCAGGTCATCGCGCGCCGCTACGGCGGGGCGCGCGGCTTTCTCTTCCTGGGGCGCGGCAACCAGTACCCGATCGCGCTCGAGGGCGCGCTCAAGCTGAAGGAGATAAGTTACATCCACGCCGAGGGGTACGCCGCCGGCGAGATGAAGCACGGCCCCATCGCGCTCATCGACTCGGAGCTGCCGGTCGTGGTGCTGGTGCCGCGCGGAGCCACCTACGACAAGGTGGTGTCGAACCTGGCCGAGGTGCGGGCGCGCGAGGGGAAGATCATCGCCATCGCCACCCGGGGCGACAAGGACATCGGCGGATCGGCCGACGAGGTGGTGCTCATCCCCGACACCGCACCCGAGCTGCAGCCGATCCTGACCTGCGTGCCGCTGCAGCTCCTGGCCTACTACGTGGCCGACTACAAGGGGACCGACATCGACCAGCCGCGAAATCTGGCCAAGAGCGTCACGGTCGAGTGAAATCAGGAGTCATGAAGCGGATGCTGAGACACGGTGTGGCGATTCTGGCGTTCGGTATGGCGTGCGGCGGCGGCGGCAGCAAGGGCGACACCGCCGGGCCGACTCCGGGAGAGAGCGGCGGCGGCGACGTCGAGACGCCGGCAGCCGGCGGCGGTGAGGGCGGCGGCGAGGGGACGGCGCCGGAAGAGGGCGCGACCGAACCGGCGGCGCCACCGGCGCTGGTCACCTTCGTGCTCAAGAACAGCCACACCGACGAGCTCGCGTTCAACATGGACCGCGGCTGGGGCATCAACATCTTCGCCTACACCGGCAAGCCGCCGAAGGCGAAGACGATCGTCATGTTCCCCAAGCACTGCACGACCGCCTGCAGCCTCGACGATGCGGAGAAGTGCCCCGTCTGTCCCGAGCCGGAGAAGGTGAAGGACATCAAGGCGGCGCAGAAGATGGAGAAGGTGGCGGCCGGCGGGACGCTCGAGGTGCCGTGGGACGGCCAGGCGCTGGTCTACTCGAAGACCAAGGGGGCGGCGAGCGGCAAGTCGAGGAAGTGCGAGTGCCACGCGCCCGAGGCGCCGCCCGACGGCGAGTACACCGTGAAGGCGTGCGGCCTCCGGCTCACCACCGAGGTCGGCAAGAACTCCCAGCTCCAGTGCGTCGAGGGGAAGATGACGCTTCCGGCCACCGAGCCCATCAAGGTCGAGCTCGACTTCGGCGCTCCGCCGAAGCCGCCCTGCAAGAAGGGCAAGAAGTGCTAGCGCGGTGGCCGGCGGCCGCAAGCTGAGCCACTTCGACGCGCGCGGCAAGGCGCGCATGGTCGAGGTGGGCGACAAGCCGGAGACCGCCCGGCGCGCGGCGGCGTCGGGCTTCGTCTCGATGAGCCGCGACACCGCCGAGCTCATCAAGGCCGGCCGGGCCCTGAAGGGGGACGTCCTCGGCATCGCCCGCACCGCCGGCCTGATGGCGCTCAAGCGGACGAGCGAGCTCATCCCGCTCTGCCATCCGGTGCGCGTGAGCGGCGCCGACCTCGAGCTCGAAGTGGTGGAGGGTGGGGTGGCGATCCGCGCCGAGGTGCGCGGCACCGACCGGACCGGGTTCGAGATGGAAGCGCTGGTGGCGGTGTCGACCGCCGCCCTCACCGTCTACGACATGGTGAAGTCGGTCGAGCGCGGCATGCGCATCGAGCACGTCCAGCTCGAGCGCAAGGAAGGCGGCAAGAGCGGCCGCTGGAAGCGCTGATCTGCGGCTGCGTCAGAGCTTGGCCCAGGGGGGCGGCTCGGCGGCGGTCGAGCCCTCCCAGCTCTGCGCCACGAACACGGTGGCCTTGTCCGGCTGCCACTCGAGGAGGAACGCGTTGGCCGGGCCGGGCTTCTTGCCCCGGGCGCCGGCGGCCGCGCGGAACACGACCTTGCCGTCGGCGGTGAGCGCGAACTCGGCGACGCTTTCGGCGTTGGCGGTGTTGCAGGCGAAGTTGGTCACGTGCTGCTGCTTGCCTTGATAGGTGGCGACCAGCACGCCCTCCGGCTTGCCCGACTCGGCACGCAGCGTCACGCGACCGCCGCCCGCCACCTTCCACACCACCTCGCCCGGGCCGCCCTCGCTCCAGCCTTTCTTCACCGGCGCGCCCACCACCAGCGTGTTGCCCGGCTCGGCCTCAGCCGCCGGCGCGGGCGCCGGCGCAGCCGCAGCAGGCTCGGCCGGCGGCGGCGTCTCGGCCTGGTTCCCACCGGTGTCGCCCTCGGGGGCGACCGGCGCGGCCGCCGGCGTCGGCGGTGGCGTCGCGCTCGACGACTTTTCGCTGGACTTGCAGGCAGCCAGCACCAGGAGCGACACGAGCGCGATCTCTCTCTTGCTCATGCCTCTGTCATTCCCACCGCCGCGGCCCGCGGTCAAGTCGCCTGGCGGGCCCGGGTTGCTTCCGGTAAGCTCGCGGAAGCATGATCGAGAAGTCTCAGGTACTCATCATCGGCTCGGGACCTGCCGGCCTCACGGCCGCGCTCTACGCCGCCCGGGCCGAGCTGGCGCCGATCGTGGTCGAGGGCCTCCAGGCCGGAGGCCAGCTGACCATCACGACCGACGTCGAGAACTACCCCGGCTTCCCGGAAGGAATCATGGGGCCGGAGCTCATGGTCAAGTTCCGCGACCAGGCCGCCCGCTTCGGCGCCCGCATGTTCCAGGACGACGTCACCGAGCTCGACCTCTCGAAGCAGCCGTTCACCGCGAAGACCGGCAGCCACCAGTTCGAGGCCGCGGCGGTCATCCTGGCGATGGGCGCGCGCGCCAAGCTGCTCGGCATCGAGAGCGAGATGGAGCTGATGGGCTACGGCGTCTCCGCCTGCGCCACCTGCGACGGCTTCTTCGCCAAGGGGCATGAGGTGCTGGTGGTGGGCGGCGGCGACACCGCCATGGAGGAGGCCAACTTCCTCACCCGCTACGCCTCGAAGGTCACCGTCGTGCACCGGCGCGAGGAGTTCAAGGCCTCCAAGATCATGCTGCAGCGGGCCCGCGAGAAC
>Ga0111539_10012095_pt1 | contig 10825 bp, 8 predicted proteins | sample RhiMethybrSRZTD1_FD_79667 | JGI IMG/M metagenome (GOLD analysis project Ga0111539, IMG submission 79667) | Populus rhizosphere microbial communities from Tennessee, USA - Rhizosphere MetaG P. TD hybrid SRZTD1 (version 2) (version 2) | ecosystem: Host-associated > Plants > Roots > Rhizosphere >... | reverse complement strand
GCGCGTAGATTTTGGGGAGTGTCGAGCGCGCGAATCTCACCCTTGCTGATAATGGCGACCCGATCGCAGAGTTCTTCAACCTCAGGCAGGTTGTGTGAAGTCAGAAAAATCGTGGAGTTGTTCGTTTGTGAAAGGGACCTGATTGTCGAACGCATGCGCGTAGCGGCAATCGGGTCCAGGGAACGTGTCGGCTCGTCAAGCAAAAGCACCGGCGGTTCGGCCAAGATTGCCCTTGCAACAGCGAGCCGTTGCTTGTTGCCGGTCGAAAGTTCGGCAAATCGACGGCGGGCAACTTCCTGCAGATCAAGAAGTTCGAATAACTCCGCCAGCCGGCGCCGAGCGACTCGGTTACCTAATCCATATAAGCGGGCAAAGAACAGCAGGTTCTGTTCGGCGGTCAGCCGCCAATAAAAGCTTCGCTCCTCGGCGCCGGCAAGCCCGACGTTCTGGCGCACTCTTTGATCATCGGTGACGGTGTCGTGACCCTTAACAGAGACGGAGCCCGCTGTTGGTTGTATCAGCGTGGCGATGATTTTTATGAGGGTCGTCTTGCCCGCGCCGTTAGGCCCAATCAACCCAAAGATTTCACCTTCTCGAATCTCGAAAGAGACGTTGCGCAACGCTTCGACCGGAGGCTTGAACTTGCGACGCAGGAGTTTCTTGAGACGAAGAAATGGAACCGGGTAGGTTTGACTGAGCTGGTCAACCGCAATCGCAACCGGCGTGCTTCTGGGTTCAGCCATGGGTACGACTCAGCGACGGCGTTGCCGGGGATCGAGATACTCGCGCAGTCCGTCGCCTATGAAATTGAATGCCAGTACCGTCAACGCGATGGCCAGGCCCGGAAAGATTAAGGCATGCGGCGCCGCTTGCAGCGTGGACAGGTCGCGCGCTTCTTCAATCATCACACCCCAAGAAGGGGCGGGAGGTGGAACTCCAAGGCCGAGAAATGAAAGCGCGGCTTCGGACAAAACCGCTCCGGCCATTCCTAAACTGGCCTGCACGATCAAAGGCTGAATCGCATTTGGCAGAATATGAATAAACAGAATGCGAAAATCGCCGGCCCCCAGGGCGCGGGCCGCCTGCACAAAATCATATTCGCGAACCTTCAGCACCTGAGCGCGAATCAGACGCGCGTATCCGACCCAGCCAATAATACAGAGAGCCAGGATCAATTTGTTGAGACCGTTGCCGAGAAACGCCACTAAAGCTATCGCCAGCAGCAGCCCTGGAAAAGCAAGAAAGACATTGAATAGATAGCCTGAAAGGATGGAATCAACCCAGCCGCTGTAGTATCCGGCGATGGCGCCGATGATCGTACCGATGAAAGCTGAGACGGTTACCACCACGAGGCCAACTTCGAGCGAGATGCGCGCGCCAAACACCACGCGCGAAAAGATGTCGCGTCCGGTCGAGTCCGTACCGAACCAGTGAGCTGCCGAGGGCGGCATGTAGCGCATCGCTAAATTGGTCGTGCCTACGTCGTAGTGAGCGAGCCATGGCGCGAAAATCGCCACCAGGACAAAGACTACGACGATTACAATTCCGATGACAGCGAGACGATTCATTTTTAGGGCTTAGACTTTAGAGCTTAGACTTAGAGCTAATAACTAAGCTCTAAAATCTAAGCTCGTTAACGCTACGAAACTCTTATTCTCGGATCGAGCCGGCGATACAACATATCAGTCAGCGCATTGGCGACGATGTAAGTTGTGCTGATTGCCAAAACACAGCCCTGGACGATGCGGTAATCGCGCTTGCCGATGCCGTCCTCGACCAGTAATAAGCCCAAGCCAGGCCATCCAAAAATCTTTTCGGTAATGATTGCGCCCGCGAGCAGGATACCGAGTTGCAGGCCAAGCACGGTAACTACTGGAATCAGTCCATTCTTCAGCACGTGTTTGTAGACGACTGCGCGTTCGCTCAAACCTTTCGCGCGGGCGGTGCGGACGTATCCCTCACCCAATTCTTCAATCACCGACGACCGCACCATTCTGGTTAGAATTGCCGATAACGCTGCGCCCAGCGTCACCGCTGGGAGAAAGAGGCTCTGCAATCCTTCCCGCCCGTAGGCCGGCAGCCACTTAAGCTTCACGGCGAAGACATAGACCATCATTGGCCCAATCACAAATCCGGGCAGACTAATTCCGATGAGCGCGATCACCGACAGGGAATTATCCAATAACGTGCCGCGATTCTTTCCAGCTACCACGCCCAGCGGAAGGGCGATCGAAATCGCGATCAGCATCGCCGCAATGGCCAGTTCGATTGTGGCTGGATAGCGTTGGAAGATTAACTGAATGACCGGCTGTTCGGTTCTGAAGGATTTGCCGAGGTCGCCGTGCAGCAGCGCGAGCCAGTAGTCGTCATACCGATTACTGAGTCCGTACCAGCGAAAGTGACGCTGGCCGTTACTATCTGCAGGGAAACCAAAAAAGAAGGCCGGGCGATCGAGGCCATGCTTAACTCGAAACTGAGCCAACTGTTCAGCCGTCGCCTGTTCACCCAGCACGGCCACGGCGGGATCACCGGGCACCAGTTCGATTAAGAGAGTCACCAGCGTGACGACGGTCCAAACGACCAGGATTAGAAAGCCAATGCGACGCAGCAATCCAAACAGTTTGTATTTCATCCCTGAGTGCGTGAACGATGGCGGTTTTCGAACGACGGCGGATGATATCAGATTGGCGGGATTGGGGACATGCTGCTGGAGGGCAAAAAGAAAAACGTAGCCGGGATCCGCTTTCGCCAAACAAGTTCAGCCCCGACAACCGAACCCATCCAGCTAGGCGAACCCCGAAGACTACGTTGCTTGATTGCTGCCGTTGGCGGCAATCAATGCCTGCAACGCAAGAACAGATAAGTCTCGCGCTCCAAGCGAACTCGAGGCGCGCAAGATCAACCTTGCGCTACGCGCGGCGACCTGTGTGCAGAGCTGCAATGCCGCCGCTCAAATTTTCAAACTCAACATCTTCAAATCCTGCTGCACGAATCATGCCAACCAGAGATTCCTGATTTGGGAACTTCCCAATCGATTTTGGCAAGTATTCATAGGCACTTCGCGAACCGCTAAACCATTCCCCGATCAATGGCAACAATCGTGAGTAGTAAATTCGTACGAATCCGCGAATGCCTGGTACAGTCGGTTGGGAAAATTCCAGAATCGCCAGCACGCCTTTAGGCTTGAGGACTCGTTTCAGTTCTACCAAGCCTGCTTCGACGCTCGACAGGTTTCGCAGCGCGAAGGCAATCGTGATGCAGTCGAACAGCGAATCCGCGAACGGTAATTGCAAAGCGTCGCCTTCAACAAAACGAAGATGCGGCGCTTTCTCTTTTGCCAGTTCGAGCATGGGCCGGCAAAAATCAATTCCCACAACCGGTGCAGCAGTCGTTTCAAAGATCGCGATGCTTAAATCTCCGGTGCCACACCCAACATCGAGGACCTGAGCATCCGGCGCCAGTTTTGGCGCTATCTTCCTGACAACGCGTCGTCGCCATCTAATATCGACGTTCGCAGACAGCAGGTGATTCAGCAGATCGTATCGCGGAGAAATTTTCGCGAACATTTCGCGAACCCGCCGAGCGTGGTCTTCCGCTGAATTTTTCTGTCCGGGGTTAGTTAAGCCCATGAGCCTGGGTAAATGGTTGCAAGCCGCTTGCGAAACCTTTGTGAATCAGGGCTTCCTGGCCGGCTTCTGAGGATCAGTCGCAGTCTTCAGTTCTGGTTTGGCCTCGGGGATCTCGAAGTTGGTGACTGTGGTTTTAAGTTGTTCAACGTCACCCAGGACGACTTTGGCCTGCTTCGCGTCTTTAAATAATCGGGTCGCTACGCGCTGAATATCGGCTCCAGACACACGACTAACCTCGGCCGCAGAGTTCGAAATGATCGGAGTCTTTTGCATCTCAGAATCGAGCCACGTATCGGCGATCTGATCCAACTCGCCGCCGGCGCGTGTGCCGATCTCCGCCAGGGTTGCGCTTGCGGCTCGGGCCAGCTCATCAGGAGTCGGGCCCGTCTGGGCCAGGGCCTTCATCACATCCTGCGCAGCCGTGAGGGCTTTCTGTGCTGAAGCGGCCGGCACACTTGCCGCGAAGATTAAGATGCCCGGCAGGTTGTGGGCTTCATGTCTGACACTGGCGGACGAAAGTTCCGGCACCGCTGCCTGCCAACGCTGACGAGCCACTTCCGCCAACATTGAAGCAGCGATAGCATCGCGATCAAAACGCGACAGCCCGCGCACTGCCACCCGAATCTCCGCAGTACCAGTGCCTGCGTGGCTAATCAGCAGAGTGCGCTCTTCAGGGGCGTTTGGCTGACGAAAAGTCGCCGGCACAACGCGGTCAGCCTTTTGCCAGGGGCCGAGAAGTTGACGCAGGGCGCGCATCACGCGTGCCTTCTCAATGCCGCCAATCACAACCAGAGCCGCATTGTCTGAATGCAGCAAGCGCTCCTGTGCCAGCATGAGGTCAGCCCGTTCCACTTTCGGCAAACTCTCAAGGTCTCCCTCTGCCGGTCGACCGTACGGAAACGCGCCGAAGAGTCTTGTCGCAACAGCGCGATCGGCCATTACCGGGTTGGAAAGCGGAGCTTTCCTCAATTGTGCGATTCGCGCATCGCGAAGCTTGTTCACGCTATCGGCGGATAAGTTAAGACCGAGGATCGCGTTTCGCAGTAATTCGATCATGCGCTCTAGTTGTGAGGCTTTTCCGGAGATCGTTACATCAATTGAATCGTAGGTGGTCGTGACTTCCAGGCGGCCTCCGAGCTCTTCCGAAACGTATTCGCGGGTGGCGGGATCAGGGAATAACGCGTCGCCAAGCAGCGCCATGGTCCCGGCCTTACCGGTCAAATCAAAGGCGGCGCCGCTGTTCAGCCGTAATTTCATGAACAGGTTGGCGTCGCCCGGGCGCTGCCAATAAAGGACTGGCAGTCCATTCAACAGAAGTTCGCGGGTCGGCGTTGGTGAAGATTGGGCCGGCGAAAACGAGACGATCCCCACAAAAAGAAGGAAACTAAAGGCACAAAAGAAACGATAAATAGCGGATGTCCTGGTCATGCGGGCGTCTGTGGTACCTCTCGCAATCCGTCGGCAGACCTTCAAGATTCGCTGGTCCGCAGCTGACGAGCCGTTTGGGATGCGAGAAAAAAGAGTTTAGATGCCGCCCCCAAGCCCGTCAACCCGAAGCTATTTCACGGCATCAAAGCCCTGTCACCAGCGAGGTTTAAAGCTGCTCGACGGGTGCGAAAACGATAGTATAATCGGCCAGCGGAAAGAAAATGCCGGGATTGGCGACTTTTTTCCGCAACTTTTTGTCGATTAGTAGTAATAAACAGTAGGAAGCCAGTTCCTACAGGATCGAGCGCTTTGATTGACGAACCAGGAAACAGATGAACGGCTGCTCGAAGACGCATCGCACGGGAAGACGGCGGCCTTTCAAGTCCTGTATGAGCGTTACCGGGATCCGATATTTCGATTCGCATATCGAATGTTGGGTTCGGTGGAGGCCGCTGAAGACGTCGTCCATGATTGCTTTTTGGGTTTGATAAAGGAACCCGGCCGGTTTGACTCCACGAAAGCGTCGCTGCGAACTTATCTTTATGCGGCAGCGCGGAACCAGGCGGCGAAACGGTATTTGAACAGCAATCGGGAAGCGGGGATTGAGGAGCTGCCGCGTGAGCCGCAGATGGCCGCTCATCTTGAACCGATTCGGCAAGTGCTCGACAACGAGTTGGCCGGAGAAGTGCAACGAGCGATAGAGAGTTTGCCGCCATTACAGCGCGAGGCTTTGGTTCTTTTTGAGTATGAGGATCTTTCATTGGCAGAGATTGGCGCCATCGTCGGCGCCGACTCAAACGCGGTGAAAGCGCGGTTATTTCGGGCTCGCGATAAACTGCGCGCGAGGCTTGAGAGATATTTCCGGATTGGCCGTGAAGCTGTTACAGTTAAGCGGGCGTGAAAAGCAGTTGACTCGCCTGCATGAGCACTTAGGATTTTCAAAATGAGTAATACAGATTCGAAGTTCATGCAGGATGAAGAACTGCGAGGTTTACTTAACCAGTGGAGCGCTCCCGAAGCTCCCCCTTCGTTGGATCAGCGTGTCGTAGCTTCATACCAAACTATGAATAGCGAGCGTCTAAGTTCAGTACTTGGTCCCCAGCGGGAGAACGAGGTAGTCAAGATGAAATTTTGTAATACATGCCAGGAGCAATTTGCCGATCGTTTTAGTTTCTGCCCGGTTGACGGAACACCCCTTAATGCAGTTCCGGCTGTGAGCGCGGCGCCCACAAATAACGTCGCGTCAGCCGATATTGAAACTTCTTATCCAATGTCAGAAACCGCGGAACGGGAAAAACCCGTTGTCGTTCCGCCGACGCCAACTTCACCCGTGGTCGTTCCCCCGGCGGCAGTTTCTCCGGCGCCGGTTTCCGTCGCCCCGCCGGTTGTAACTGCGGCCGCGTCCCCGGTTATGAATACCGTGGCCGCGACGTCGACGGCAGCTGCTGCTGAGCACGACATGATCGGTGAATATCACCTGACCATCCTGGAAGATCGCGGGTTGGTTCCCAGGCTGACAGAAGAGGTCGCCAACGTAGCGCACAACTATCAACTAACCTGGCCGGAATTCAAACGTGATCCGTTTGGTTTCACGAAACGCTCGTTCCAGGGTTATGGAAAAATGGTGGGCGGAGTCTTTGCCAGTCGCGACATGATGATCGCAATGGGGCTGGGTCTGGTCGCGATGGTGGCCATGGTCGGGGCGATCTTTCTGCTCGATCGCAGTGGATCCGGTGGCCCTTCGCGCCGAACGATGATTATCGTCGCGATTGTTGGCTTTTGTGGATTGCTGGGCATCTTTGCTACCTGGTTGGGCCGCGGCGGCGCTGCGGTAATGGGCGCGAAGCCTTCTGATTCGCGTAACGTCTTGTCCGGGATCATTGCGAGCTTCGCACTTTTGTTCCTGATTGTGGGCGGGGCGTTCTACTGGGATCGACTTCACCAGGCCAAAGCTGCGGAGCTGGCGAAAGAAGACGAGCTCGAATTGACGCAGATGATTTCGGAGATTCCGAATGAACAGCCGACTCCTGATGAAGGAACCGCCGGCATGGCCAAGGGTAATGGCGGCGGCAGCAAGCCGAAACAAGAGAAAGCAGGCGGTGGTGGCGGCGGTGGCCGTGAAGAACAGACCCCGGCGTCGTTCGGAAAACTTCCGCAGGCTGACCTGCGAATCCCGCAAGTGGTAGCGCCTGATCCGCATCCGCCGGTCATCAAGAATCCGGCTTTGCCAATGCCGGCGACTCTCGACGCGGATCCGGTTCTGTTCCCGCCAGATACGCGGCAGCTTAACTACGGGGATCCCAAGTCCAAATCTACAACTCCTTCGTCCGGTTCCGGCACTGGTAATGGTATCGGCAGCGGCACCGGTGGCGGCGTTGGCCCTGGCTCGGGCGGTGGTTACGGACCTGGCGAGGGCGGCAACACTGGTGGCGGCAACCGTAATGAAGGCGGCGGCGGTCCCGGCGGTGGGGGCGGCGGCACTGACTACAACAAGATCTTCAGTGGTCGTGAAGTAACTTCGAAGGCTCGCGTACTTTCGAAGCCCGAACCGACCTACACTGAATCAGCGCGCAAGAATCAAATCACCGGCACGGTGGTGCTGCGCGCAGTCTTCTCGTCGGGCGGAACAGTAACGAATATTCACGCTGTGTCAGGTTTGCCGGATGGTTTAACGGAGCGGGCAATTGCGGCCGCGAAGAGTATCAGATTTGTTCCCGCGACCAAGGACGGGCGCCCGGTGTCCATGTGGATGGAGTTGCAGTACAACTTCAATCTGTACTAATCGCACGGATAACTTTTGAAAACACAAAGAGGCGAGCCAATGGCTCGCCTCTCTTTTTTGGAGTGCGGCGACTTGTCGCCGCTTTGGATCTAAGTGACCGGTAGGCCCAGGTTGAAAAGCGCCGTCAAGCCGGCGCACTCCAAATCAACCTTCAGCCACTCGTCTTATGCGCCTGACGCCTTCCTCGAGACGTGCCAGCGAAGTCGCATAAGAGATTCGGATAAATCCTTCGGCTCCAAATCCGGCGCCATCCGTTACCACGGTTTGTTCTTTCTCCAAAAGCTCGGTAGCAAAGTCTTCCGAAGTGCTCATCCTGCCTTTCAAACACCCACGCACGTCCGGAAAAGCGTAAAAAGCGCCTTCAGGTTGCGGACACCGCAGTCCGGGTATTTCATTGAGCGCGTTTAGCAGCCATTCGCGGCGGCGCGTGTATTCGGCCAGCATGGTCGCCACTGAATCCTGTGGGCCTTTTAACGCCTCAACGGCGGCAGCCTGGGAAATCGATGTGGCATTGCTGGTGGAATGGCCCTGCACTTTGGCCATCGCCCGGGTCCAATCGGCGCCGGCCAGCGAATAGCCTATGCGCCAACCTGTCATCGCAAACGTTTTTGAAAAAGACCCCGCGATGCATAGGCGTCTCCGCACTTCAGGACTCAGCGAGGCGGCGCTGAAAACGGTTGCGGGTGGATAAACGAATCGCAGGTAGCATTCATCCGAAACCGCGAACAGCCCGCGCTCAGCGACCACTTCCATAATCTCTTTGAAATCGTTTGGTGGAATGACCCGACCCGAAGGATTACTCGGCGAATTAAGAATAATCAGTTTTGTTTTTGGGGTGATTGCCCGGCGCACCATGTCGGCGGTAAGCACAAAACCGTTCTCTTCAGTCTCAATAAAGACGGATCGACCGCGCGCGAACGTTACGATCTCAGGAAAAGTGACCCAGTACGGTTTCGGGATTAGAACTTCATCATCGGGATTGATGAGCGAAACGACCGCATTGAAGATAGCCTGCTTGCCGCCTGAGGTGCCCATTACTTCATTCCGCTCGTACGTGGCGCCGAAATCGCGCTGGTACATCTGGATGATCGCCTGTTGCAAATCGCGCGTGCCCGCGGTCGGCGTGTACTTCGTCTTGCCGGCCCGCATGGCCGCCGCTGCGGCATCCTTGATATTTTGCGGCGTGTCGAAATCCGGCTCGCCCGGACCGAGATCCACCACGTCAACGCCGGCGGCGCGCATCGCTTCGGCGGTTTGCATCGCTGCCAGGGTCGAAGAGACCTTCATCCTGGCGACATTTTCGGAAACCTGAAAGTCGGAAGAAATTTTTGAAGCTGCCATAACCATGGACCTTAAGTCTTTCTCCTAACGCAAACTGTTAGTTTGCTCCGCTGCTCCGCAAGCGAACAGCTCACGGTGGAAAATACGCTAACACGAATCGAAATTATTTCTTGTCGCGCATGCGCTGTTCGACGATCGGCGGAACCAGGCCTTCAATCCGAGCCCCGAGACTAAACACCTCTTTCACCAGTCTCGAACTCACGTAGGAATAGATTTCCGCCGGCATCATGAATACGGTTTCAATCGCCGGCTCCAGCCGCCGATTCATTAAAGCCATCTGCAACTCGTATTCATAATCTGAAATTGCCCGGATTCCGCGTACGATTGCATTTGCCTTTCGATCTGCCGCGTACTGAACCAATAATCCCTCGAAACTATCGACCGATAACGTGCAATCACCGCGATGGATTTCTTTTAGGACCTCGCCCAGAATTTCGCACCGTTCCTCGACTGAAAAGAACGATGTCTTTTCGGGATTCACCAGCACCGCGATGATTATTTCATCGAAAAGTTTACAGCCCCGCTGAATGATGTCGAGGTGCCCATTGGTAATCGGATCGAACGAACCGGGATAGATTGCGCGGCGCATGGACGAAGATGGTAAATGGTAAACGCTAAATCGTAAATAGCAAAAGGGGGAAACGCCTCATTTGCCTGAATGGCTCTGCCACTCAGATGGGCGGCAAGTCGCCGACTTGGCGGTCTCGAGCCGCCCTTCCAGCTCGGCCTCCGACCAACGCTCTGGCGCTCAGAGACGAATTCCAGAACCAAGCGTTCCGGCAAGTCTGAGACTTGCCGCGCATCAGAGAGGCAGAGCCAATCCGTGAGTGACGATGGCTTTCTCACGGTGTGCTGACCTCACAGACCGGGCGGATTAGGAAGTTGAGCGCGAGGCAAGTTGACAGGTTCTATCGTCGATGGTTCAATACCCGTTGAGAAAAACGTGGTGAGTTAAGGCGACTTGCGGCCACGTAAAACAAACCGCTAAACAGCTCGGCGAGTCTTTCAAACCTATCTCGAAAAGTTTAGACGAGAGGCCCCGCGTTGTTACAGCGCGGGGCTTTTTCATTTTCGAAAATTTGATTGCCGATTGCACTAGAATCGCACTCGCTGATAAAAATCCAAATGGTAATAGGACATGGCTAACTTTCTTGACACCCTAAATGAACGCATCGTCGTCTTCGATGGCGCGATGGGCACCAATCTCCAGGTGCAAAATCTGTCCCTGGAGGACTTTGGCGGCCTGCGGTTCGAAGGCTGTAACGAGAACCTTCTGATAACCAGACCCGACGCGGTAGAGAACGTACATAAAGCCTTTCTCGACGTCGGTTGTGACGTGATCGAAACCAACTCGTTCAATGGCACGACCGTCGACTTTGCCGAGTACGATATGGCCGAACAGACCTATGACATGAATGTCAGGGCGGCCACTCTGGCAAAACGCATTGCCTCTGACTATTCAACCAAACACAAGCCGCGCTGGGTCGCGGGTTCGATGGGCCCGGGTCGCAAACTACCGACGCTGGGTCATATCAGTTTCGTAGATTTGAAGGCGGCGTATGCGGTACAGGTGCGCGGGCTGCTGGATGGCGGCGTCGATCTGCTGATTGTCGAAACCTGCCAGGACTTACTGCAGACCAAGGCG
>Ga0111539_10012094_pt1 | contig 10825 bp, 7 predicted proteins | sample RhiMethybrSRZTD1_FD_79667 | JGI IMG/M metagenome (GOLD analysis project Ga0111539, IMG submission 79667) | Populus rhizosphere microbial communities from Tennessee, USA - Rhizosphere MetaG P. TD hybrid SRZTD1 (version 2) (version 2) | ecosystem: Host-associated > Plants > Roots > Rhizosphere >... | reverse complement strand
CGCCGCAATGATCTGGCTCTTCCTCGGGTGGCGGGCAAGCCACTTCGAGGCACGCGCGATCGCGGTGGCCACGCACAACCCCACGCCTCCCCGCGTGGCGGCGTCGCTGCAGGAGCTGCGCGACGCCGAGGCCAACAACGCCGACACCCGCCCGCTGCTGCTGCAGGGCGAGCTGTTCCTCCTGGCGGGGCAGCCCAAGCGGGCTGTCGCGCCGCTGCAGGAGGTCGTGCGGCGCGAGCCCGAGAACTTCGACGGCTGGCGCCTGCTGGCCAGCGCCGCAGACCTGAGTCGCAACCGGTCCCTGCAGGCCCTCGCCCAGCGCAAGGCCCTGGCGCTCAGCCCGCCTGTTCCGGCGAAGTAGCCGCCGTAGCCTCGCTCCAGGCGATCAGCGCTCCCGCGAGCAGGAGCGCAACCAGCGAGACCGCGGGCATCTCCCAGTCCCAGTCCAGCCCGGCGTGCACCGCGAACACGGCCAGCGCGGCGATCGCCCCCGTGGCCTGCACGGATGCCCAGCGGAAGGCGCGGCGCGCCGACACCGCCACGCCCACGAGCAGCGCGGCGAGGATGACGGCGCCGACCAGGCCCAGCTCGCCGAGCGTCTCGATGTAGAGCGAGTGGGCGTCCTTGGCTGGGTCGTTGACGGTGCGCTCGCGCAGCCAGTCGACCCGGAACGCGCCGGAGCCGGCCCCGCGGATCGGGTTGTCGGCGAACTCCTCGAACGCCACGCGCCAGTAGTCGTAGCGATTGGACTTCACCGAGGTCAGGCGCGAGGTCGACGCGCCGCCCTCGGGCGTGCCCGGGCGCTGCTCGAGCGCCGCGGCGCCCAGCGTGGCGGCGAGCAGCACGACGATGCAGCCGGCGATGATGAGCCGCGGGCGCGGAAGCCGCATGCGGTCGGCGCGCAGGCGCCCGCTGGCCTCGCGGCGCGCGAGCCAGGCGCACACAGCGGCCGATGCGGCCATGAGCACGAGCAGGACGACGAGCATCGCCGCGCCCTCGGCCGTCTTGGCCCCGGCGCCGCCCTGCAGCGCGCGCACCGCCGGCAGCAGCCCGGCAGCGACCGACGCCACGATCCCGATCGCCACGACGACGCCGGCGACGCGCACCTGCCTGCGCTCCGGCGCCAGCCCGAGCAGCACGACGAGCCCGACCGCCAGCGCCGCCAGGGCGCCGCGCGAGAACGACAGGTACACACCGACCGCGAGCGCCGGCGTGACGGCGGCGGCGACCAGGCGCAGGCGGCCGTCGCGGCTGGCGTCGCCGGCGACGCGCGTCGCCAGCACGAACCCCATCGCCGCGAGCACGCCCATCGCGTTCCAGTACGTCAGCGGCTGCTCGAGCCGCCCGAGCGCCGTGTGCGAGTGCGCCAGGTGGATCGCGTCGGGCAGCAGGCGGCCCGACAGCCCGTAGGCGATGACGATGAAGGCGCCGAAGGCCAGCGCCGGCTCGACCCAGCGCGCCATGGGACGCGGGCCGAGCAGCGCCGCCGCGGCGATCAGTGCGCCCAGGTAGAACGCCACGCGCTGGAGGTCGTCCTGGGCGGCGCCGGCCAGCGGCGCCCAGGTCAGCGACAGCGCGATCCACCCGGTGAGCGCCGCGAGCGCCGCGATGGCGAGGATGCCGGGCCACCGGCGCGGGAACGGCCGCCGCGACACGATGGCGGCGACGACGACCAGCGCCCAGGCCGCGATCCCACCGATCTCGCGCGGCTCGTCGAAGTAGCCGCCCGAGAAGAAGGCGATGACGGTCGGCCCGGCGAGCAGCGCGCCGGCCGCGAGCGCACGCACCGGGTTCACGACGGGCGTGCCTCCGCGGCCACCGCCGCACGGTCATCCGCGAGCGTGCGGGTCTGCGCGGTCGGGCCGGTGAGGCGGCGCGCAAGGCGGAGCGAGGGTCGCTCGATCACATACCAGCTCAGGGCGGCGATGCCGAGCGACGCGACCAGGGCGATCAGGGTGAACAGCGGCACGCCCAGCGTGTCGTCCACGCCCCCGTCCTGGAGCTTGTCGATCACCGCCAGGTGCCACAGGAAGAAGCCATAGGAGACCAGCCCCACCCACAGGAGCGGCGGAAACGCCAGGACCCGGCGCACCCACCCCCGCGCCGGATCGCCGAAGACAGCCGGCATGACCAGGCCCGCGGCGACGATGGTCTTCAGCTCGTACTGGATCATCACCTGGCTCTCTTCGCCCCCCTGCCAGCCGTGGGGTCCGGCGGCGACGAACGCCAGCAGCGCCACCAGCCAAGGCAGCCACGGTCGGTCCTCCACCACCTGCAGCCAGCGCGGGTGGTAGCCGCGGTCGGTCCGCCACACCGAGAGGACGGCGAGCGCCATGCCGGCCGCGAAGGTCTCCATCCACGCCGGCAGGATCACGAGCCACGTGAACGCGTTCTTGTCGCCCGACTGGAAGACCGTCGTGAGCACGACGATCTTCCACACGATCCCGAAGGCCGCGAGTGCGACCAGGGGCCACAGCTCGCCCAGCCGCCGGCGCATCGCCCAGGCCCAGAGCGGCAGGAACGCGTAGAAGGTCACCTCGACGCCGAGCGTCCACGCCTGCCCGATGCCCCCGTCGATGGTGGACACGTCGTAGACCTGCAGGAAGCCGTAGTAGGTGACCACGCCGTCGACGGTGAACACCTGGCTCTGGAGCCCGAGCCACACGGTGATCACGGTCAGGGCGACCCAGTAGGCCGGGATGATGCGCAGGGCGCGGCGGATCGCGTAGCCCACCGAGCTCGGCGGCGGCCGCTCCTGCATGCGTCGCGCCACGAACGGGCGGTAGAGGAGGAAGCCCGAGACGACGAAGAAGATCGGCACGCCCACGTTCAGCTGGCCCAGCCACGGGAAGTCGGGGTCGTTGAGCGCGCGTTGGGACGCCGCGATGTGGAACCCGAAGATCGACAGCGCGGCGATCGCGCGCAGCGAATCGAAGAGCGGAAACCGCGGACGCGGGCTTGCGGTCCGCTGGCCATCCGGGCCAGCCGAAGTGGACCGCGCCCGCGTCGTCCGGCTGCTCATCGCACCCGCCACACCGTCGCGCAGCCGTAGCGGTTCGGCGGGTCGGTGAAGCCGGCCACGGTGCGGGCGATGTCGGCGCGGCCGTGGCAGTCGGAGAGCAGGAAGCGGGCGCCCGAGCGCCGCACCAGGGCAGCGGCCTGGGTCGGGTTCAGCCGGCCCGCGAACAAGCGCTCGGCCTGCTGCTGGCGCGCGGTGAAGTCCGGCGTCCACGAGCCCGCTCCGACCCACGTCTCGCGCCCGGTGTAGGCGGGCACGAGCAGGCCCATGTAGACGGGCGTGAGCACGCCCCCGGGCCGGGGGTCGCGCGACAGCGCGGTCAGCGCGTCGTGCTCGCCATCGGTGAGGAAGTGCGGCTGGCGCCCTACCGAGACCGCCTTGCGCATGGTGTCGATCCGATAGGCAGTGCCGGGGACGACGAGCACGGCCGCCACCGCCACCGCCGGCCACAGCGGCAGCGTCCGGCGGCCGAGGTGCCCGCGCCAGGCCAGGACCCCGAGGACGACCAGCGGCAGCGTGAGGCCCTGGAGGGCGTGGTACGGGAATGTGCCGAGCGGCAGCACGTAGACCGACAGCGCGACCAGCGGCCACGCCCGGAGGGCCAGGGCGCCGAACTCCCGCGGCACCCGCCGGTACGCGAACGCGGCGGGGATGGCGAAGATCGCGACGCCGAACACCACCGCCAGCCAGGCCCGGCCGCCGAACGCGCTGGCAGCGTTGGCGGTGCCGGCCAGCTTCCAGGCGTCGTCCAGCCGCGAGAGCAGCGCGTAGTAGACGAGCGGCGCGGCGGTGGCGACCAGGACGATCGCAAGGCGAAAAACCGGCGGCCGTGACCGCACAAACCACCACAGCACCGCCTCGCCCACGAGCAGGATCCCGGCAAACGTGGCGCCCTGCCAGGGCTGCAGCCAACCGGCAACGAGCCCCGCCGAAGCAGCGAGAACCACCCACCTCACGCCTGACGCCTGACGCCTGGCGCCTGATGCCTGCCGCCTCGAGCGCTCGTAAGCCAAGAGCCCAAGCGGCATGATCCCGACCGAAATCGCGGTGAACAGGTAGCCCCACAGGTAGGAGCCCGTCCACAGCTCACCGGTGATGAGGTCGAACTGGAACTGGCGGAACTCCGAGCCGAGGTTCGCCCAGCCGACCAGCGCCGCCACCGGCGAGCACGCGAACAGCGCGAGCACGAGCGCCAGCCGGCGGTCGTCGCGGCGCGGGAAGAAGCGGCGCGTGTAGAGCAGCGCGCCCGCGAAGAGCGCGGCGACCGCAACCGGCTTGAACAGCATGTAGGACGCCACCAGCCCAAGACCAGCGCGGTGGGCGAGGCCGGCGAGCAGAACGCCCGGGTGCAGGAACGAGCGCGGGCTCGGCGCGATGTCGTACAGGTTGCGGACGAGCCCGTGGTCGCCGGCCTGGCGAAGCCAGTTGAGGTACTGCAGCGGGTCGACGACGAGGTAGCCGTCGGCGCCGGTGACCACGCCCCCCTTGAGCCACACGCGCACGAGCAGCCCGATGAGCACGCAGAAGGCCAGCGCGCACAGGGCGAGCAGGGTTGCGATCTCGAAGCGGTCGAGCCCGAGGCGCCGTCGCGACCGCGCTGCCGCGCCTGCTGCGACGGCGGTGGACAGGAGCTACCCCTGGGGCTCCGCCGCGGGCGCCTCGGTGAGCGCGGCGGAAGGGCGGCGTGCCTCGCGGCGGACGTGGCGCCGGGCGGCGATCAGCTCGCGCACCACCGGGACCAGCACGCGGGCCATGCTCAGCCGCGAGCCCTCGCGGTCGGTCCAGACGATGCCGGTCTCGCGCAGGCGGTAGCCGAGCGCTCGGGCCATCGCCAGGGCCTCGGCGTCGAAGGTCCAGCCGTCGAGGTGGATGCGCGAGAACACGTCCTCGGCAACCGGAGCGCGCCAAAGCTTGAAGCCGCAGTAGAGGTCGGTCGTCGGCTCGGACAGCACAGCGCGACACAGCAACACGAACGAGCGACCGACGATGCGCCTGGGCAACGGCTGGCGACGGCCGAGCCGCGCTCCGTCGGCCAGGCGCGAGCCGACGACGACGTCGGCGTCCTCCAGCAGCGTGAGCATGGTCGGCAGCGACGCGAGCGAAGGCGCGCAGTCGGCGTCGCAGTGCAGGCGCAGCTCGCCGTGGGCCGCGAGCATGCCGCGGCGAACGGAATAGCCCTTGCCGCGATTGCGCTCGTTGCGCAGGAGCTGGACGCGCGCACCGTCGGCCAGGCGCTCCACCTCGGCGCCAGTGGCATCCTCGGACGCGTTGTCGACGACGATCACCTCGAACGGGCGCGGATCGCGCGCCGCGAGCCAGTCACGCAAGGCGATCACGGTGTCGGCGATGCCGCGCTCCTCGTTGTAGGCGGGCACGACCACGGACATCCAAGGGCGGTCCACGCGGGCGATTGTAAGGAGGTACCGGGTCGCTAGGCTGCGGCGTTCATGGCGGCTCCCACCACCTGCGCCATCTGCGGCGGCGACGTCGAGCTCGCCTATCCGGGGGGCTCCGAGGCCCCTGACGCGGAGGCGCTCTCCCCCACGTGCCACCGGACCGGTGCGCACGGCGACCTCTACCGCTGTCGCCAATGCGGCACGGTGCACCAGCCCGATCTCCCCGCTGGACCGGCGCTGTACGCGCTCTACAAGCAGATGCGCGACGACCACTACCTCGACGAGGAGCCGGGCCGGCGCCGCACCGCGAACCGCCTGCTCGACCAGATCGCGGACGTGGACGGGCCCCCGGTCCTCCCGGACGGCACGCGCAAGCGGCTGCTCGACGTCGGCTGCGGGCCCGGCCTGCTGCTCGACGAGGCGCGCCGGCGCGCCTACGAGGTGCTCGGACTCGAGCTCTCCGAGGCGGCGCTGGCACACGCCCGCGGCACTCTGCACCTCTCCGTCGAGCAGACCGCGCTCTCCGAGTTCTCCGAGCCCGAGGGCTTCGACGTGGTCGTGCTCGCCGACGTCGTCGAACACCTGGACGACGTGCCGGGCGGCCTGGATCGGTGCCGCGAGTTGCTGGCACCCGGCGGCACGCTGTGCGTGGTCACGCCCGACCCGGCCTCGCGCACCGCGCGGCTCGTGGGCGAGCGCTGGTGGGGCTATGTCCCCGCGCACACGTTCCTGCTCCCGCGCGCCACCCTGCGCCGGCTCCTGACCGAGCGCGGGCTGTCGATCGCCGCCGACGTGTCGCTGGTGCGGACGTTCTCACTGCGCTACTGGATGGCCGGCCTCGGCGAGCGCAGCGGTCCGGTGGGCGCGCTGTCCACCGCGCTGCAGCGGCGGCTGCCCCGCTCGCTGTCGCTCTCCCTGTCCCTGGGCGACGAGCGGGTCATGCTCGCGCGCAAGCCCGCGCTGGTGACGCAGTCGCCGAACGGCGCCGTGCCCGAGTCCCAGGCGCGGGCGGCCACGAGCTGAGCACGGACGTGGAGGGCCGCACCCTGCGTCGGAGGGTGGCGGTCAACACCGCGGCGCAGGTCGCCGGGCGGGTGATCATCCTCGCCCTCGCGGCGGTCTCGATCGCGATCATCACGCGGTACCTGGGTCCGACGCTGTACGGGCGCTATGCGCTCGCGCTCGCCTATATCGGGCTGTTCGGCGTGCTCGCCGACGTCGGCCTGTTCACCATCGTGGTGCGCGAGATCTCGAGGCGGCCGGAGGACACCAGCCGCCTCGTCGGCAATGCGATCACGCTGCGCGCGGTCGTGTCGTTCGTGGTGGTGATCCTGGCGCTCGCCGTCTCGCTGGCGCTGCCCTACACCCCGCAGGTGCGGGTGGCGATCGTCATCGCGGCGGTGCCGTTCGTGCTCGGGCTGCTGTCGACGTCGCTCGTGACCGTGTTCCAGGCGCGGCTGCGGATGGAGCGCGCGGTCATCGCCGACGTCGCCGGGCGCGCGGCGGCGCTGGCGGCGGTCGGGGTGGTCATCCTCGCGGACTGGGGCTTCTACGCCGTCGTCGCATCGGCCGCCGTGGGCGCGGCCGTCGTGCTCGTTCTCGACGTGGTGCTGGTGCGGCCGCTGGCCACGATCCGGCTCGGCGCCGATCCGTCAGTGTGGAGGATGCTGATCCTTGCGGCCCTGCCGCTTGGACTCGCCCTGACGCTCAACGAGATCTACCTCCGGGCCGACACGCTGATCATCTCGCTGTACCGCACCGACCGCGAGGTGGGCCTGTACGGCCTGGCCTGGCGGATCTACGAGCTCGTGGCGCTGTTTCCCGCGCTGATCATGACCTCGGTGTTCCCGCTGCTCTCGCGCTACGTCGAGACCGACGAGGGCCGGGCCCGGCGCCTTCTGCAGGCCGCCAACGACGTGTTCTGGGCGGTCGGGCTGCCGCTGGCGGCCGGCGGGGTCGTGCTGGCGCCGGGGATCGTCCAGCTCGCCGGCGGCTCCGGCTTCGAGGGCTCCGTCGAGCCGCTGCGCCTGCTGCTGCCCGCGGGGGCGCTCGCATACGTGAACGGGCTCTTCGGCTACGCCCTGATCGCGAAGGACCGGCAGCGTGACGCGCTGTGGCTCAACGTCGTCGGGCTGGTGCTCAACCTGGCCCTGAACTTCGCCCTGGTGCCGAGCCACGGAATCGTGGCCGCGGCGGCGGTCACGCTGGGGTGCGAGGTCGTCATCCTGGGCGGCTCGTGGCTGTTGATGCGCACGCACTACCGGTTCTTCCCCTCGCTCGTCGGCGCCGGGAAGGCGCTGGTGGCGGCCCTGGTGATGGCGGGCATCCTGTGGCCGCTGCGTCACGGCCCGGTGATCCCCCTGGTGGCTTTGGGCGCCGTCGTCTACGGCGTCGTGCTCTACGCGGTGGGCGGCGTGGACCGTGACCTGATCGCGAGGCTGCGGGCGTGAGCCGCGTCCTCGTCCTCTCCTCTGAGCCGGTCGGGGAGCGGATGGCGGGACCCGCCATCCGAGCGCTCGAGGTCGCCCGGGCGCTGGCGCGTGCGGGACACACCGTGACGCTGGCAGCGCCGGCGCCGAGCGAGCTCCCGGACGACGCGGTCACGCTGCTCGAGGCCGGGTTCGCCGACTTCGATCGGCTTCTCGCAGCGGCCGCGGACCACGATGTCCTGGTGGCCCAGGAGCTGCCGGCGCAGATGCTGCGCCACGTACGCCGCCTCCCGATCCGGCTCGTCGCCGATCTCTACAACCCGCGCCCGATGGAGGTGCTCGAGGCAGTGCGCGACCGCTCGCGCGCGGCCCAGCGCCGGGCCCAGGCCCTGGCCACGCTGACGACGCTGGCCATGTGCGCGGCGGCCGACTTCATCGTCTGCGCGTCGGAGAAGCAGCGCGACTTGTGGCTCGGCGGCCTGGCGCTGCACGGCCTGATCGCGCTCGACCGCTATCGCGCCGACCCCAGCCTGCGCTCGCTGATCGACGTGGTCCCGTTCGGGCTGCCGGCCGAGGAGCCGCAGCGGTTGGGTGCGCCCGTGCTGAAGGGCGCGTGGCCAGGCATCGGGCCGTCGGATCGCGTCCTGCTGTGGGGCGGGGGGATCTGGAACTGGCTCGACGCGATCACCTGCATCGACGCCGTCGCCCGCCTCGGCGATCTCGACCCACCCGTCCACCTCGTCTTCCAGGGCATCGACCGCCCGGGGCTCGAGCCCGTCGACGCGATCTCGGGCACCCCGCGCGCCCTCGCGCACGCCGAGTCCCTCGGGCTCCTGGGCAGGCGCGTGCACGTCAACCGCGGTTGGGTCCCGTACGCGCAGCGCGCGGCCTGGCTGCTGGAGGCCGACCTGGGCGTGTCGGCGCACCACGACCACCTGGAGGCGCGCTTCTCGTTCCGGACGCGCGTGCTCGACTACCTGTGGGCGGGCCGGCCGGTGGTGGCGACGGCCGGCGATGCGCTCGCGGACCTGGTCGAGGCGCGGGGCCTCGGCCGCACGGTGCCGCCGGAGGACGCCGATGCGTTCGCGGACGCCTGCCGCGCGCTGCTCGAGGACCGCGGCGCATGGGAGGCGGCCGCCGAGCGCATCGCCGCGCTTGCACCGACGCTCACGTGGGCCAAGGCGGTCGAGCCGCTGGCGGCGTTCTGCGCGCACCCGCATCGCCGCGAGCCGCGGCGCGTGCGGATCGCCGCCTTGACCGCCGCCCAGTACCCGCCGATGATCCCGGAGACGCTGGAGCGCCACGGGCCCGCCGAGCTGGCGAAGAAGATGGGGAGGCTGGCGTCCCGCGCCGTGCGTTCCCAGCGGGGTGGGCCCTAGAGTCTCATCGCGCATGAGCGCCGCGACCGTAAGAGCCGAGCGCCGCCGGGCCCTGCCGACCACGATCCTCGGCCTCGATCGCTTCGAGCTCGGCTGTCTGCTCGTCCTCATCGCCCAGTCGTTCTTCGTGCTCGCGGCCCTGCTGACCAAGGGACGGCCGCTCTCGGGCGCCGACGGCCTCCTCGCCTCCGACCAGCTCCAGTACTTCGCGTGGATCCGCGAGGCCGCCCACCACGTCCTCATCGGCAACCCGTTCGACCTCGCCCCCGGCGACCGCGTCTTCCTCCACCCGGGGTTCCTCATCAGCGGCGTCGTGCACGATGTCACGGGGCTCTCGATCCCCGCCTCGTACATCGGCCTGTGGAAGCCGGTCGCGATCGCGGTGACGTTCGTGGGCGCGCTGAGGTACGTGCGCCGGCTCCTGCCCGCGGGAGGGCAGCGCCACGTCGGGCTGGTGCTCGCGCTGTTCGCGGTCATGCCGGCGTCGGCGTTCGTGGCTTGGTCGGGCTGGGGCGGCAAGCCGCGCGAGTACAGCTTCGACTTCATCTCGGGCGAGATGTGGAGCGGGCAGTACCTGTGGGGCTACCTGATGACGGCGATCGCCGTGTTCACGCTGCCGCTCGTGCTGCTGGGAATCGAGCGGTTCCGGCGCGACCGGCGCCCCGCCGTCCTGGTCTGGTCGACGCTGGGGGCGCTCGTCGTGTGCTGGCTGCAGCCGTGGCAGGGGGCGACGCTGGCGCTGATCGTGATCGGCGTCGAGGGCTACCGGTGGGCCGCCTCGATCCGCGGCGCTCGCCGTCCAGGCTCGCCTGAAAGCCGCGGCGAGGCGTCGTCCGGCTCCCGCGAGCGCCCGGCGTGGCCCTTGGTGGCGGTGATCGCGGCCATCGCGCTGCCGGCGGCGTACTACCTCGCGCTCGGCCACTTCGACCCGTCGTGGGAGCTCGCCGGCAAGTCCAACGCGGCCGGGGCCCAGTCGGAGTGGAGGTGGCCCTGGTGGGCGATGGTGCTCACGGTTGGACCGTTGGCCGCGCCGGCCCTCCTCGCGTACCGGCCGAAGGTGCTGCGGGCGACGGACCGCGGCGCCTCGGCGGTCGCCAACCGCTCGACCCCGTCGGGGCAGGCGGTCGCCAACCCCTCGACCGCGTCCTGGCAGGCGATCGCCAACCCCTCGACTCCGTCCTGGCAGGCGATCGCCGTGCGGGTGTGGCCGCTGGCGGCGCTCGTGGTCTACCTGGCGCCGGTCGGCACCTTTCCCTACCACGCGTTCCAGGGCCTCGCGGTGCCGCTGGGGATCCTCGCCGTCCAGGGCGTGGTGTCGGTCTGGCCGCACCCGAAGCCGCTGGTCGTCGCCGCCGCGCTGGCGGTGATGACCGTTCCCGGCTTCATCCACAAGGTGCAGGTCTCGGCGAACTCGATCCACACGGCCGGCGACCCGTTCTTCGTGTTCCCGGACGAGGTGCGTGCGCTCAAGTCGCTCGAGTCCGACCCGCGGGCGGGTGGCGTCCTCGGGGCGAGCTACGCCGGGTACATGATCCCGTACCGCACCGGCCGCGAGAGCTACACCGGGCCGTTCTCGTGGACGCCGAACTGGAAGAAGCGCGT
>Ga0111539_10012088_pt1 | contig 10827 bp, 10 predicted proteins | sample RhiMethybrSRZTD1_FD_79667 | JGI IMG/M metagenome (GOLD analysis project Ga0111539, IMG submission 79667) | Populus rhizosphere microbial communities from Tennessee, USA - Rhizosphere MetaG P. TD hybrid SRZTD1 (version 2) (version 2) | ecosystem: Host-associated > Plants > Roots > Rhizosphere >... | reverse complement strand
GATCCATCTCCTCGGGGCCGAGGCCGAGGAGCCCGCGGTAGATCTCGTCGTTGTGCTGGCCGAGCGTCGGCCCGAGGTGCCGCACGGCACCCGGCGTGTCCGACAGCTTGACCGGCACGCCCGTCACGGTCACGGATCCGAGCTTCTCGTGCGGTAGCCGCACGACCATCTCGCGCGCCAGGAGCTGCGGGTGCGCGAGCAGCTCGTCGATGCCGTAGACGGGCGCGCAGGGGACGTTGGCGCGCTCGGGGCTGAGCGCCTCCACGACCTCTGCGACCGTGTGCTCCGCCACCCAGGCGCCGACGATGCCGTTGATCTCGACGCTGCGCTCGCGGCGTGCCGTCCCGCCGCGAAAGCGGGGGTCGGTGCCCAGCTCGGGACGGCCGATCGCCTCCATCAGGCGGCGGTAGAGCTTGTTGTTCGCGATCGCGACGACCACCCAGCCGTCGCGCGCGCGATGGCAGTCGTACGGCGCGGTCGCGAGGTGGCGGTTGCCCACGCGGGGCGGCAGCTCGCCCGTCGCGGCGTGGACCGTCGGCCAGTGGTCGGCGAGCGCGAAGATCGCGTCCTGGCTGGAGACGTCCACCGTCTGGCCGCGCCCCGTGCGTTCGCGGGCCGCAACGGCCGCGAGAATGCCGATCGCGCCGGTGAGCCCGGCGATGTAGTCGCCGAGCGACCCGCCGCCGCGCGTCGGCGGGGTGTCGGGAAAGCCGGTGAGCGCCATGAGCCCGCCCGACGCCTGCGCGACGATGTCGTACGACGGCCGCCGCGCCCACGGGCCGGTCTGCCCGAAGCCCGACAGGCTCGCGACGATGAGCCGCGGATCTTCGCGCACGAGGGTCTCCGGGCCGAGCCCCCAATCGGCGAGCGTCCCGCCCGCGAAGTTCTCGACCAGCACGTCGAAGTGCGGCAGCAGCCGGCGGAAGAGCGCCCGGCCCTCGTCGGTGCGCACGTCGAGCGTGATGCCCTTCTTGTTCCGGTTGAGCGCCAGGAACGCGATCGGGATGCCCTGCGGCGCGGAGTAGCCCGCCCGGCCCTCGTCGCCGAGGCGCGGCGTCTCCACCTTCACCACCTCGGCGCCGTGGTCGGCGAGGATGGCGGTGCAGAACGGGCCCGCGAGGAAGCGCGTGAGATCCAGGACCCGAACGCCGGCAAGCGCGCCGCTCACAGGCAGGGCACGAAGGTGCGGAGCGCCGAGAGCAGCGCCTCGAGATCCGCGTAGTCGGCGAGCTGGTCGTACAGCGCCGCGTAGGTCCCGCGGATGCGCGCCTCGTCCTGCTCCTCGGGCGGGAGCGCGAGCGCCTGCTCGAGCTGCTTCAGCAGCGGCTGCGTCTCGAGCTTGGTCGCGACCGGGATCTCCTCGGACAGCGCGATCAGCAGGCGGCTCCGCTCGATCAGGCGCCCCGCGATGTACTCGTCGCTGCGCTCGGCCATCTCACTTCCCCTCGCCCTCGCGGAGCTGCCGCTTCCAGTCGAGGATGCGAGCCTTCGCGCCCTCGCCCTCCGCCTCGGGGATGCGGCCCGCCGCCTGATAGAAGCGCGAGAGGGTGGTGTGCGCGAGCGTGTCGTCGGGCGACAGCTCGCAGAGCCGCTTCCCGGCCTCGATCGCCTCGTCGTGGCGGCCGAGCTCGCTGAGCGCCATCCCGAGGCCGTGCCACGCGTCGGCGAACTGCGAATCGATCGCCAGCGCCTCGCGGTAGACCGCGATCGCCTCCTCGGGCTTCCCGTCGCCGAAGAGATCGGTCGCCCGGTCGTAGAGCTCGTCCTTGGACGACATGCTCGATGCGTAGCCCATACCCGCCGGCATCGGCAAGTCGCACGTTGACAGCTCCGGGCGTCTCTCGTAGCTCCGCCGCTCGGCATGGCGGTGCAGGCGGCGATCGTCCTCGCGGCTTTACTCCTGCGCGTCTACGGGCTCGGCGTGCACGAGTTCTGGCTCGACGAGACCTTCTCCTTCCATGACGCGACGGCGGCGCACTGGTTCGCCGATCTTCCGACGCGCGACATGCCGCCGCTCTTCACCATGCTGCTGCACTTCTGGGTCGGCGTCGTCGGGACCGAGGAGGGGGCGTTGCGGCTACTCTCCGCGATCCTCGGCACGCTGGCGGTCGCGACGACGATGTGGGCGGCACGCGAGATCGGGGGCCCCAGGGCGGCCGTGCCCGCCGGCGTCGTCGCGACGCTGGCGCCGATGCAGATCTACTACTCGCAGGAGGCACGGCCGACCGCGCTCGTGCTGCTCCTCATGGCGCTGACGCTCGGGCTCGTTCACCGCGCCGTCGTCCGCGACCGGGCGCGCGACTGGGTTCTGGTCTCCGTCGTCGCGACGCTCGTGCTCTACACGCACTACTTCGGCACGCTCGCGCTGCTCGGCACCGCCGGGATGCTGCTGGTGGCGCCGTCCCGCCGTGCGTGCGTCCGCTGGGTCGCGGCGCTCGGCGTCGCCGGCCTGCTGTTCGTGCCGTGGCTCGTCGTGAGCTTCGTGCTCGTCGAGCACTCCGTCGCGGGCATCGACTGGATCGCCGATGCGTGGTCGATGACGCCGCCCTCGGCGGCAATCGCGCGTACACTCGAGCTGTTCGTGCTCGGGCCCCGTGCCGGCATGGTCCCGATCACGCTGAAGCAGTTCAACACGCTCACCTTCCCCGAGCCGCTCCGCTGGCTGGCGCTCGTCGCGGCCGGCACGCTCGTCGGCACGCTCGCCCTCACGCAGGGCGGCGGGACGACCCCGATCGGCCGTCGCGTGGCCGCGCTCGCGGTGGCGATGGCCGTGCCGCTCGGCATTCTGTTCGCGGTCTCGTTCGTGAAGCCGATCTACCTCGTGGCGCGTCACGACATGCTCGCCTTCCCCGCCTTCCCGATACTCCTGGGCCTCGCGTACTCGAAGCTCGAGGCCGGTGGCGCGCGTGCGCGGACGATCGCGCAGGTGCTGGCCGCGGCCCTGCTGATCCCGATCGGAGTGAAGCTCGTTCGCTACTATGCGCAGCCGCCGCAGAATCCGGAGAACAACGCCGCCGCGGCCGAGCGGCTCGCCAAGAACCTCGCCACCGACGACGTCGTTCTCTTCCCGGATCTGCGCGGGCACGTCGTCCTCTATCAGCTGGTACGGCGCGGCTGGGCGTGGCGAGGTGACGAGTGCGTCGATACGGGCTCCGCGAAGCGCGTGGGCTGTCACATCCTCCGACCCGCAGCGCTGGACGGCGCCGTCCGAGGCGACGCAGCGGCCCTCCGCACCGAGCTCGCGGGTGCGCTCGACCCCAATCCCGGCACCGTGTTCATCGTGCACGGCACCTGGGTGGTGGGCGCCAGCGGGCCGATGGTTCTGCCCGCGGATCGCGCCCTCGTCGACCAGCTCGGCCAGCTCGGCTACCGGCCCGTCGCGGCCGACTGGGAGGTCGGGATCACGGAGTACCGGCGGCCCTGAGGCGCCGTCCGGTCAGTCCATGCCGTTGCCGTGATCCTTCTTCGGCTTCTTCGTCGTGCTGGTGGTGGACGAGGTGCTGGTCGTGGTCGGCGGTGCCGTCGACGACGTGGTGGGAGGCTTCGTCGACGATGTCGTCGCGGGCTCGGTCGAGGACGTCGTCGGAGGCACCGTCGACGACGTCGATGGACGCGTCGTCGTCGTGGACGCGGCGCGCGTCGAGGACGTGGAGCTGCTGGTCGTGACCCGCGCCGTCGTCGACGTGCTCCGCGGCGCGGTGCTCGACGTCGTCGGGCGCGTGGTCGTCGACGTGGTCGAGGGCCCCGCCCCCTGGGCGGTGCTCGTCGTGGGCCGGCCGGGATTCGCGATCGTCGTCGTGGTGGTGGTCGTCGTCTCCGCCGGCAGCTCGGGACACGCCGCCGGCGCGGGCGCGTCGCGGGCCGCGAACTTCCCCGGCTCGTCGCGCCGCACCTCGCCCCCGAAGAGCATGCAGTAGCGGCGCGTCCCGGTCGCCAGGGACGCGGCGAGGACGCCCTGCGTCCGCTCGTCGAGCGTGATGCCGACGGAGGTCGCCTTCACCTTGATCTTGCGCCCGTGGCGGATGACGACGGAGCGGAGGCCGCGGGCGCCCCGCGTCGTGCTGCGGAAGCGAAACACGGTCCCGAGCGCGTTCATCGACCAGCCGGCCGCGGGCGCGGCGAGACGCGCCCACTCTCCCGTCTCGGGATTGCTGATCTCGAGGAAGCCGCCGTGGACGGCAGGATCCTCGGTCCCCCCCGGGATGGGCGCCACGACCGACGCATGCACCACCAGGACGAGCCGGGAGCTCTCCTTCCCCTGGCGCAGGGAGAGCGAGCGTCCGGCCATCGTCTCCTCGATGCCGTGGGCGCGGCCGGCGAGGACGGCGAGCGATATCAGCACCGCCGAGCGGCGACACGAGGCCATGCCCGAAACGAAGCAAACACCTTGCCCCTCGCCGCGGCTGACGCACCATGACGGCCCGGCTGGGCGGTACGTGCTTTCTACAATCTCTCAGGCGCTCGCGCGCCCTCCTCCCGGCGACTAAGCTCTCGGGCCGTGGCGCTCGAGACCGAGCTCGCGGCGGCGCTGGCGGCCCCGCCGCGGGGGAACCCGGCGATCGACTTCGAGGCCTGGGCGCTCCGGGTCTTCGCGCACCAGTACGAGCGAAACGGGCCGTATCGCGCGTTCTGCGAGCGCCGGGGCGTCACGCCCCGAAGCGTCGCCTCCTGGCACGAGGTGCCCGCGGTTCCCACGGCGGCATTCCGACGCCTGGAGCTGGCATGCGGGCCGCCCGAGGCCGTGTTCCGCACGAGCGGCACGAGCGGAGGCCCTGACGCACGCGGCCGGCACCTCGTTCCGGCGCTCGCGCTCTACGACGCGGCGGCGCTGGCGGCGTTCGAGCGCTTCGTCCTGCCGGACGCCGCACGGCCGCCCTGGGCGGTCCTCCTGCCGTCGCCGGCCCTCCGGCCCGACTCCTCGCTCGTGCACATGTGCGCCGCGGCCGCGGACGCGCTCGCGCCGCGCGCGGATTGGTACGTGGGCGCAGACGGCCTCGAGCTCGAGCGCCTCCTCGCCCGGCTCGCGGACGACGAGCGGAGCGGCGAGGCCGTGCTGCTCGCCGGCGTGACGGCGGCCTTCGTCGCACTCTTCGACGCATGCCGCGCCCGCGGCCGCGCGTTCCGGCTCGGCCCCGGGAGCCGCGTGATGGACACCGGGGGGCAGAAGGGTCTCGCGCGCCCGGTGTCGCGCGCGGCGTTCCTGCGCTCGTGCTGGACGGCGCTCGGCATCCCCGCGTACTTCTGCGTCAACGAGTACGGCATGACCGAGCTCTGCTCGCAGCGCTACGACAGCGTCCTCGACGACCGCTTCCACGGCCGGAGCCTCGCGCCGCGCCGCCTGGTCGCGCCGCCGTGGCTCCGCACGCGCGTGCTCGACCCCGACACGCTCGCCCCGGTCCCGCCGGGCGCCACGGGCCTCCTCTGCCATCACGACCTCGCCAACGCCGGCTCCGTGTCCGTCGTCCTGACCGAGGACCTCGGGCGCTTGGTCGGCGACGACGGCATCGAGCTCCAGGGCCGCGTCGCCGGGGCACCGCCGCGCGGCTGCGGCCTTCTCCTCGCGGAGCTCGGCGGCGCATGATGCGCCTCGAGGTGCAGACCCGAGAGGCGCTCGATGCTCGCGTCGACGCGGCTCTGCTCGCCCGGAGGGCCGCCGCCGATCTCCCGATCCTGGCTCGGGCCGAGGCGCTCGCACGGGCCGCGGCGCGCTGGCAGCGGGATGGGCGGCTCGCGGACGTCCTGGTGGACACGACCGGTTTCTCGCGGCCGATGATCGACGCCGTCCTGCCGCTCGCGGCCGACGCGTTCGCCGCATCGGCGATCGTCGCGCTCGTCGAGCGCGAGCTCGGCGCGGGGGCGATCGAGAAGCCGCCGCCCGCGGGACCGGCCATGGTGCTCCACGTGCTGGCGAGCAACGTGCCGGCGCTGGCGCTGCCGGCGATCGCGCTCGGCGTCCTCGTCGGCGCCGTGGTGCTCATCAAGTCGGGTCGCGACGATCCCGAGTCGGCGCCGGCCTTCGTGGAGGCGCTCGCGGCCGAGCGGCCCGATCTCGCCGCGACCGTCGTCGCCGCATACTGGCCGGGCGCGACGACGGTGCTGGAGGACGCGGCACTCGCGCGCGCGGACGTGACGGTGCTGACCGGCGGCGACGCCGCCCTCGCGGCCCTCGTGCCGCGCATGCGCGGGCGGTGCGTGCTGCACGGGCCACGCACCAGCATCGCCGCCGTCGGGCGGGGAGCGCTCGCGGACGCCCCCACCGTCGCAGCCAGAATCGCCGCCGACGCCGTGCTGCACGAGCAGCGCGGCTGTCTCTCGCCGCAGACGGCGTACGTCGAGGAGGGCGGCGCGATGGCGCCGCGCGAGTTCGCGGACGTGCTCCTGGCGGCGCTCGAGACGGCGCGCGAGCGCCTGCCACCGGCACGCGCCGCCGTCGAGGAGCGTGCGGCCGTGCGCGTCGCGTGGGACGCCGCCGAGCACGAGCCGGGCACGCTGCTCCGTGGTGCCCCCGGCGCGGGCGTCATCCTGCAGGACGCCGCGTCGTTCCGTCCGCCGATCGGCGGGCGGACGCTCCGCGTGCACCCCGTCCGCGAGCTCGGCATGCTCCCCGGGCTCCTGCCGATGGGCGTCGTCGAGTGCGTCGGCCTCGCGGGCGGCGACGCGACGGCACTCGCGGCGCCGCTCCTCGCGCGCGGCGTCGCGCGCATCTGCCCCGTGGGCCGCATGCAGCGACCGACCCTGTCCTGGCCACGCGGGCAGCACGCGCCGCTCGGGACGCTGCTCGGCCGGCCCGCCGAGCCGTGCCTCGAGATCGAGCGATGAGCGACGACCTGCACGCGCTCTTCCTCCGTCACGTCTGCCAGACCTCGTCCTCCCCGCTCGGGCTGGTCGCGACGCGTGCCGCGGGATCGACGGTCTGGGACTCGTCGGGCCGCCCGTACCTGGATCTCCTCGCGGGCATGGGCGTGGCGAACGTCGGCCACGCCCACCCCGAGGTGGTGGCGGCCGTTCGCGCGCAGGCCGAGCGCTACCTCCACGTGCTCGTCTACGGCGAGCTGGTGCTCGAGCCACAGGTGCGGCTCGCGGCGCGCCTCGCCGAGCTCCTGCCGGCGCCGCTCGACGTCGTCTACTTCTGCTCGACCGGGGCCGAGGCGATCGAGGGAGCGCTCAAGACCGCGCGCAAGCTCACGCGCCGCCCGCGCTTCGTCGCCTTCGAGGGCGGATTCCACGGCGACACCTTCGGCGCGCTCTCGGTCGGCGGGAACCCGCTCTACCGCCGTCCTTTCGAGCCGTTGCTTCCCGAGGTGACCCACCTGCCGTTCGGGGACGCCGGCGCCCTCGCGGGCATCGACGAGCGCACGGCCGCGGTCGTCGTCGAGCCGATCCAGGCCGAGGGCGGCGTCCGCATCCCCGCCGACGACTTCCTCCCCGCGCTCCGCCGCCGCTGCGACGAGACGGGGGCGCTCCTCATCCTCGACGAGGTGGTGACGGGCCTCGGGCGAACGGGCCGCCTCCTGGCATGCGAGCACTGGCGCGTGGTGCCGGACCTGCTCGTGCTCGCGAAGGCGCTCGGTGGCGGCCTGCCGCTCGGGGCCTTCGTCGGCCGCCCCGCCGTCATGGCGACGCTCGCCGACGACCCGCCGCTCGCGCACGTCACGACGTTCGGCGGGCATCCGTTGTCGTGCGCCGCAGGGCTCGCGGCGCTGGAGATAGTCGTCCGCGATCGGCTCGCGGAACGGGCGGCGCTCCTCGGGGATCGGCTGCTCCGCGGCGTTGCCGCCCTCGTCGGGCGCGGCGGCCTCGCCACGGTGCGGGGGCGCGGGATGCTCCTCGGGCTCGAGCTCGAGTCTGCCGCGGCGTGCGCGAGATTCGTGCAGCGCGCCCAGGCCTGCGGCCTCATCCTCAACTGGACGCTCCATCGCGACACGGTCGTCCGCCTCGCGCCCCCGCTCGTGCTCTCGGACGCCGAAGCGGACCGCGCGCTGGCGGACATCGCGGCCGCGCTCGGCTGACCTGGGGCTGGGGGGGACCCGGTCGCGCCGCATGACCGGCCCCGGGGAGGGGGTCGAGAAAGGGCGGGACGGCAGACCCGTCGCCGACAGGCACCACCAGAGCATTCCGCCGACAGGCATCACCGCGGCACAATCGGGCCGAAAATACGCCAGCGGACATTGACAACGTGCGCCGCCCCGCAGTATCGAGGGCCCCTCATTCGGTCCGGGTGCCGGTCGCGCCCGTGGCGCCGGCTCGTCGCAGCGAACATTCATCCCTGGGGGGGGACCATGACGCTCGAGACCCGTCGCGAAGGCCGTCGCAATGCCTTCCTCGCCGCCTGTCTGCTCGTCCTGTCGACCGCGGGCACCGCCGCGGCGCAGCCGTGCCTGATCTTCATCCACGGCAAGCAGACCAACACCAACACGCTCACCAACTGGCAGGCCGCACGCGACTACTGGAAGAGCGGCAGCCGCGACGCCGTCGCCTCCGCGACGAAGAACTTCGCCGCCTCGTACTACGTGATCGGGTACAACGGCACCGACACCTACTGGGGCGCCGGCGCCGCAGGCGAGGTGGCCAACGAGATCGTCAACGCCACGAACGGCGGGCCCGACGGCGGCGGCAACCGCTGCGCGCTCACGTTCGCGCAGGGCGGCACCTTCTGGGTGATCGGCCACAGCATGGCCGGGCCCGTCATGGACTTCATCCTGGGCAACAACGACGCGAGCGACCCGAACTTCAACTTCAACGGCCCGTACGACACGGTCGCGGCACGGCTCAGCCTGGTCGTCACCTTCGGCGGCGCCCACCGCGGCTCGCAGGGCGCGGACCTGGCCTGTGGCCAGGGCAACATCTTCTGCAGCTTCCTCGCCCAGTTCATCCAGAGCTGCGACACGGCGACGTACTGGCTGCGCAGCTCCGACGACGTCCAGGTGCGGAGCTTCGCCAATGCGCCGGCGAAGAACGTCTATCTCACCGGCGGGTACGAGGCGATCTTCGGCGCCAGCGCCTGCCTCAACGGCGAGGACGACGGCATCGTGCAGCACGCGTCGCAGTACGCGTGCAACGGCAGCGCCACCGCGAGCTACAACAACAGCAACGTCTGCAACAACAGCAACAAGCAGGAGTCGTCGGGCTTCCGGAACCTCGACACGGGGCACGAGAACCACGACGACGAGCGCAACGACGCCGACCGCGACACGCGGCGCGCCATCCCGACGGGCATCTGGAACTGCGGCGCCTCGGCCTGCACGCCCGATACGGTGGTGCAGAGCGCGATGAGCTGCGCGCAGCTCGTCGCCGCGCTCTACTAAGCCCGAATCGACCGCGACGCCCGTGAGCACCCCGCGCGCCTCCAGGAGAGTCGGACTCCTCGCGGCGCTCGGGGTGCTCGCAGCGCTCGCGCTGCTGGCAGTGTTCCGCCGGGGGTCTTCGGCCGTCGTTCCGACGGCCGACCGCGAGCCCCCCGTGGCCGCCGTCACGGCGGCGGCCAAGCCGCCGCCCCCATCGGCGCCGACGCTGGCGCTGGGGGTGACGGCCGCGGCCGGTCGTCGCAAGGCGATGCTACCCGAGGGTGGTCTCGCGCGTAGCGCGGCCGAAGACTATCGCCGCCGCGCCCGATATCCGCGCTCGTCGTCGCCGCTCGTCACGGTCGACGATGACCCGATCGTCCGCGAGCGCGTGGTGAATCCGATACGCTCGCGCGGGCCGAACAACGAGGAGCCGACGCTCACGGTGTATCCGGCGCTCGTCGGCTTCGAGACGCCCGAGCCGGCGGTCGTGCACGCCTTCCTCGCCTCCGGCGACGAGAAGGTCGCGGCGCGCTCGGTGCGTGCCACCGTCATGACCGACCGGTTCGAGCCTGCCGGCGAGCTCGAGTACCGCGACGACGGCACCGAGGGCGACGCGGTCGCGGACGATCGCGTCTACACCGCCGTCTTCGTGCCCGGCGCGGAGGCCTCGGGGCGGCCGGCCACCTCGTACATGGTGCGTGTCGTCGCGACGACCCGGGGCAACGAGGAGCGCATCGCCACGACGTCCTTCCTCTATAGCTTCCCCGACGCGCAGCTGACGGGTGCGTACCGCGACGCCGTCGTCGACGGCAGCCTCCAGGTACAGGCGGAGGTGAGCGTCACGGCGCCGGGGCGTTTCCACCTCGAGGCCACGCTCTACGACACGTCGGGCGAGCAGGCGCTCGCGTGGGCGCAGACCGCGCTCGCGCTTCCCGAGGGCCGGCACTGGCTGACGCTCTCCTTCTACGGCCTGATCCTCCGCGAGAGGGGCATCGACGGTCCGTACGTGCTGCAAAACGTCGCCCTGTCGACCGCGAGCACCATGCCGAACGCGAAGAATCGGCTCGCGGAGGGCGTTCACGTCACGGCCGCCTACGCGGCCGCGCGGTTCACCGACGCCAGCTACGACGACCCCGATCTGCTCGACGCGGCGGATCGCGTCGAGCGCGACAGCGGCAACCTCGGCGGCCTCGACGCGGGCGGGTGAGGTGCCGCGAGCCATCGTCTGGCAGCTCGCCCTGCTCCTGCCGCATCCGATCCTGAACGTCCTCTACCTGGTCGCCGTCCGCTCGGGCAGCGCCCGGCCGAGCTTCGTCCCGGTGGTGGCGTTCGTGCTGCTCCCCGTCCTGTCCGCGGTCTTCGGCATCGCATGGCTTCGCCGGCCCGAGGCGGCGGCGTCGCGTGGAGGCCAGATCGTGCTGCTGGCATTTGCAGTGCTCGAGGTATCGTTCACAGTGCTGGCGATGGCCATCGTCGGCTTCGCGATCGGGTTCCGGAGCCTCTGATGGCGCGACCCTGGCGCGCGGCGGTCGTGCTCGCCCTC
>Ga0111539_10012087_pt1 | contig 10828 bp, 7 predicted proteins | sample RhiMethybrSRZTD1_FD_79667 | JGI IMG/M metagenome (GOLD analysis project Ga0111539, IMG submission 79667) | Populus rhizosphere microbial communities from Tennessee, USA - Rhizosphere MetaG P. TD hybrid SRZTD1 (version 2) (version 2) | ecosystem: Host-associated > Plants > Roots > Rhizosphere >... | reverse complement strand
TACCGGAACGATGCCGTCGAAATCGGCGGCGCGTTTGTGCGAACCGTGATCGCCGGCAAGCCCGACAGTTACGACGGCGCGGCCGTGATCAAAACCAAGCAGTTTGCGCTTTCAGCTCTTGGCTCGTACACGACACTCAACGGCGAACCATCGCTCTTCATCTATGCCTTCCTCGATTATCCACTCGGCGGTCCCGCGTTCTTCTTCGTCACCGGTCTCGCTGCAGGCTTTGGCTACAACCGCAGACTGATCGCGCCCTCAGTCGAGAAGGTCGCAGATTTTCCGCTGGTGAAACAGGCGATCGGCGGTCGAGCGGCTAAGCCGAAAGACGTGATGGACGCGCTGAAATCGCTGCAAGCGTATGTCCCTCCAAATGTTGGCAGCATCTTCCTGGCCGTCGGCGTGAAGTTCAACTCGTTCAAGCTGGTCGATTCGTTCGCGCTGCTGACGATTGAGTTTGGCAACAACCTGGCCATCAATCTTATCGGCCTTTCGAAAGCCGTGGTCCCGACTCCGGACACGGGCAAGGCCGTTACACCACTCGCTCAGGTCGAGATCGCCTGGAAGGCCACGTTTAATCCTGATGACGGTTGCCTCGGCATCGACGCGCGGCTGACACCCAACTCTTACATCCTCTCGAAAGACTGTCACCTCTCCGGCGGATATGCGTTTTATAGTTGGTTCTCTGGTCCACATGCCGGCGACTTCGTGCAGACTCTCGGCGGCTATCATCCGAAGTTCAATGTTCCCGAACACTATCCGAAAGTGCCGCGTCTTGCTTTCGATTGGCGGGTCAGCAACTCGCTGACGATTCAAGGCGACGCTTACTACGCACTGACAGGATCGGCGTTGATGGCCGGCGGCCATCTTGAAGTGCTGTTCAGGGATGGAGGACTTCGCGCGTGGCTGAAGCTTGGCGCCGACTTCCTCATCGCCTGGAAGCCTTACCATTACGACGCATCGATCTACGTGAATGTCGGCGCGTCTTACACCTTCGACATCAACCTCCTTTTCACGCGCGTGAGAGTCACGATCTCGGTCGACGTCGGCGCGCAGTTGCATCTGTGGGGACCGGATTTCTCCGGCACCGCCAGGATCGATCTCTCAGTCATTAGTTTTACGATCCGGTTTGGCGCAGGTGCATCGCAGGCGCCGAAACCACTTGAAACGTGGAAAGAATTCCAGGAGTCATTCCTGCCGCTGGAGAAGGACGTCTGCACTATCTCGGTGAAGAGCGGTCTGGTCAGAAACATTCAGGCGAAAGGAACAGCACCCGAGCGCTGGGTGATCAATCCCAAGCAGTTTTCATTGGTGATCGATTCTGCGATCCCCTTAAAGTCCGTACCTTTGGTCGGCGGCAAGCTGAAGGAGGCGAATACCGACTTCGGTATCGCTCCGATGGCGGTAACCACGGAGAAGCAAACTCCACCACCACCCGCGCCGAAACAACGACAATTTACGGACTCGAACCTGACAATCGTCATCACCAGGAACGACGGTGCTCCTGTCAGTAACACGCAATTCAAGTATTCGCTGGTTAAGAAGCTTGTGCCCGCAGGGCTCTGGGGCGAGAGTGCGACACCGACAGTTAACGGTGAGAAGTTCCTGAAAGACGTGGCCACGGGTATCGAGATCATACCCGGTGATGCTCCGGCGTCGGGTGAGACTAAGAAGCTCAAGGTCGATGTCTTCAAATTCGCGGAAGAATCTCACCGTGACGCCTTTAAGTGGGAACCTGCGAGTTCGTTCAAGCGTGACAAAGACGCGGACGCCAGAAGCACGATTGCAAAAACCGTCGGCAGTAATAAGAACCGGGATGCCGTGCTGGCGGGGTTAGGAATCGAGTTCAGTGTAAGCATCGGAAAAACCTTTGCCGGCGATTTTGTAACTGCACCACAGATTGGAACGCGCGAGCTATGTCAACCGAAGTAGAGACAAAAACCGCTTTCGTCAAGTTCGAGGATTACCATCAGCCGACACTGGCTGACGGCGATTACGCGATCACAATCACTCAGAAGGTGGAGATCGACAAGTCCGTTGTTGGAACGTTCACTGCTTCCAGGCATTTCACAGTGGCCGGGGAACGCTTCGAGTTGAAGCCGACCGACATCGAAGCGGTCTTCCCGCCCGACGGCAATCTTGGCGACCATTCCAATGTTTTGCCGCATATCGTTTTGAATCGCAGTACTCTTCCGTGGGAGCGAACAGTCAACGGCGAACAAAACGGCATCCCGTGGCTCGCACTCCTGGTTTTCGACGAAGATGAACAACCAGAACCGAAGAAAATAGTGGCCGGTGACCTGCTCGGTCCGCGACCGCCAGGCGCGCCGAAATTCCCGAAATCCCCGAAAATGGAATTAGAGAGTGCGCAACAACTCGACGATGCGGTCACAGTCATCGACGTACCGTACACGTTGCTGTCGCAGATCATGCCGACAGCCGAAGAGCTGAAGCTGTTGACGCACGTTCGTTTCGGAACAGATGCTGAGAACAAGCCGACCGGAGAAGAGTGGGCCATCATCATTGCCAACCGTCTACCGCGAAAGGGCAAGACCAGCACAGCCCATCTTGTTTCCGTGGAAAAGCGTTTCAAGAAAGTCGACGGGCAGCCTCAGAAATACGAATTCGATTATCAGGGCGCGAACGACCATAGCCACATCAGATTAGTGACCCTCAAGAGTTGGATCTTCACGTGCGAAAGCCATGACAAGAGCTTTAAGGAACTGCTCCGCGGGCTGAACTTTACGCCCTCCACGTTGAAACTGCCGGACGGCACAGCGACGACGCCGAAGTTTTTCACGGAAGGTTATGTGGCCGTCCCGCACTACTTCCGCGGCGGAGATCAAAATGTTTCCTGGTTCCGTGGTCCATTGATTCCCGGGAAGAACGTATTGCCGCAAAACGAGCCGCAAGGTGAATCTGCGGAAAACACTCCTGCGCGATTAGATCTACCCGCCCGGACGGCGGACAGCCTGGTCCGTTACGATACCGAGTTTGCGATGTTCGATGTTTCTTACGCGGCTGCATGGGAGTTGGGTCGCCTGCTGGCGTTGCAGGACAAGGATTTTTCGACGGGCCTCTATCAGTGGAAACGTCAGGAAGCACAGCGAGTGGCGCGAGACAATCAGCGATTGCTTTATTCTGAGTTGCCGTACCAGAGCGCGACGGACTTTTTAGTTCCGGAAGACATCTCGGCCTGGTTTAAGAGTTTGCGAAATCTGGAAAAAGTGCCTTTCAACTATCTCGTTCCCGACGAGCGAATACTACCGCCTGAATCGATTCGTTTCTTCCGGGTAGACTCCTCCTGGGTTGACTGTTTGGCGGACGGAGCGTTCAGCATCGGTCGAGTCGCGAGTTCGGATCACAACGCAGACAAATCGCTGGGGCAGAGGAGTCCGGCGGTTGGCTTTGCTCCAATGCTGACTGGGATTTTAGTGCGTTCGGAAGTCGTCTCTGGTTGGCCCGGACTTATCGTCGACGGCTTTTCCGATAAGGACGGGGAGGAAGATCATCGCCTTATCAACTGGCGAATGGATCGTCTCGCCCCGGGAGTGTTGCTGTGTCTCTTCGCGGGCGCGCGCGAGGTGGCGCGAGTTGATATTTACCAGAAGCCGGAGACGTTACACTTCGGCTTTAGTACGGATGATCCGCAACGAGGTTTGTATAAGAAGTTGCGTGACCGGGATGGCAAAATCGAGGAGACGCTGAAAGTCAATCTCAAGGATCACTGGCGCTCGGTTCAGCAACGAACGATAAAGATAGTCGACTTCGGCAAGTCGATCAGCGAAACGCTCAAACGTCCACCCTCACCCCCGTTAACCTCCGCAGACTTCGGCCTACAGATGGTCGAGAGTGGTGACAAGGTCAGCTTCAAATCGAGTTGAGCGCGTCGTAGTTTCTGGCACTGCACAAGTTGGGAGTTTCATATCTCAAACTCTAATCTCGGAGGCTCACACCGTGAAATATCTCGTCAAACAAGCCACTGCCGCAGACCTCAATCACCTCTTGAATTCAGTCGATCCGGGGTGGATCGCGATTTCTATCGTGCCGTACGGAACAAGCGGCACTGACTATTTAGTAATCTTCAAACAGTGCTGAAAACTCCTGGAAGTTCGACTGACGGGACGAACGTCTGAGACCCGGAAGAAGAAGCGTCATTTTTCGTGACGCTTTTCCTTCCGAGTTTCGTGCATCTGAGAATTTCGTGAATTAATGGACCATCATGTCGCCGTTGCCGGCGGCGTCGAACGAGCGCGTCTTCTCGACGGAGCGTCCACGTTCGCCGGGTTTCAGCACGACCTTGATGCAGTTGTCCTGCTTCTTCTTGAAGATATCGTAGCCGTATGGCGCGTCGTCGAGACTCATTCTGTGCGTCACGACAAAGCTCGGATCGATCGCGCCGTTTTCGATCAACTGCAACAACGGCCGCATGTAACGGTGCACGTGCGCCTGACCTGTCCTGATCGTCAACGAACGATTCATCACCGAACCGATCGGAAACTTATCGATAAATCCGCCGTACACGCCGATCACCGAAACGGTACCGCCGTTGCGACAGCACATGATCGCCTCTCGTAACGCGTGTGGCCGATCAGTTTCGAGCATCATCGCCTGCTTCAAACGGTCGTAAGCGAAGATTGGGCCAGGTGCATGAGCTTCCATGCCGACGTCGTCGATACATGCATCCGGTCCGCGACCGCCGGTCATGTCCATCAACGCTTCGTACACGTTCGTCTCGTTGTAGTTGATTGTCTCGGCGCCGCCTTCCTGGGCCATCTGCAAACGCTCGGGAACCATGTCGATCGCAATCACTCGCTCCGCGCCTAAAAGAAACGCGCTGCGAATTGAAAACTGCCCGACAGGTCCACAGCCCCAGATCGCAATCGTGTCGCCGGGCTTGATGTCGCACATCTCGGCGCCCATGTATCCGGTCGGAAAAATGTCAGACAGGAAGAGCACTTGCTCGTCCCTCAAATGACTCGGAACCTTGATCGGCCCAACGTCCGCAAACGGCACGCGCGCGTATTCCGCCTGACCGCCGGCGTACCCGCCCGTCAGATGTGAGTAGCCAAAAATTCCCGCCGCCGCGTGGCCAAACATTTTCTCGCCCATCCACGCATTCGGATTCGAGTTCTCGCACAACGAGAACAACTGCTGCGTGCAGAAGAAACATTTGCCGCATGCAATCGGGAAGGGAACGACGACGCGATCGCCAACCGATAAGTTCTTCACTTCTCGGCCAACCTCGACAACCTCTCCCATAAACTCGTGACCAAGAATGTCGCCCGCGACCATCGTCGGTATGAAGCTGTTGTACAAGTGCAGATCGGAGCCGCAGATCGCCGTCGACGAGATTTTTACGATCGCGTCACGCTGGTTGAGGATCTGAGGATCCGGAACGTCTTGTACCGAAACCATAGTCTTGCCCATCCAACAATTTGCTCTCATTCCTGAATCCTCCTTCCCTGGTCCAGAGGTTGCGCGGGACGCTGATCGAAATATCCGGTACCGTTGATGGTCGCGTCGGACACGACGACTTCGCCCACCTCCATCACTTGTTTGAATCGACGCATGTCGTCTTCAAGTTGCTGGTTTGGTTCCTCGCCGAACAGCTTGGCGACCGTTGCGCCGACAACGCCTCCCGGCGGGTTGTACTGAATGTTCACTTTGATGATCGTGCCGCGTCCGCCTGGCGCTGGTTCAAAGCGCACCGCGCCCGCGTTGTCGACGTCGGAGTTTTCGAGAGAGCGCCAGGTGATCACGCGACCCGGATCGTCGGCGACGATCATCGCGTCCCACTCCACCGTCATTCCCGCTGGTCCTTTCGCAACCCAGTGCGAGCGTCCCTCGGCCAGTTCATCAACCGACACGAGATGGTCCATGAATCTTGGAAGATTGCGGAAGTCGCGCCAGAAGCTATAAACCTCGTCCGGATCGCGATTCACAATGCATGATGCGTTGGCATGAACGCCCGTCTTGCCGCCGCTTAGTTGCCTGGCGGCAATCATGTCGAGCGCCGTTAGGGCGAGCACGTTCGCGGTGGCAAACGTGATGCGTCCTCGTTTTGCATCGGGCGAAGTGCACGCGATACCCAGGCTTGTAAGATTCAGCGCGTCGCCTGCAACTCGGGACCACAGCGCTCCTGCAGTGTTCTTCTGGGCAAAGATGCTGACGCCGGAAGCGATCTCACACAATCCGATCCAACGGATCATGCCAGCCCGTCGTTCGGGAACGCCGGAAATCCTGGCGATGAACTTCGGTGCGAGCAGTTCAGTTGTGCCGAGTGCCAGACTGAACCAACCTAAACCCTTTGCTAACCGCTTTGCGTTAGTTGAGGGAAGACCGGGTTCGAAGCGTTCCGAGTTGTAATTTGTTTCGTTTGAGACTGAAGCGTATTGACTATCTTGCTGTCGACGGAATGTCTGCGCGGTTCCGCCGGTTTGCTGTCTTGCGACCATTTGTAACCCCCTTGTGCTTAGTTCTGGATTTAAGAGAAAGGCTAATCGAAGAGGATGTGTTAAACGTGTCTGCCTTATTGCAAAGTAGTGGTGTTCGGGCGATAAAAAGCTTGACATTTAATCTGAGGGGATTAGGATGCGCACGTGCGCAACCTCAATCTTGCGGTATTCATTCTTATATTCCTTACCCTCGCAGGTTGTAACTCGTGCGACAGTGAAACGGCGAGGGATTCTCTTGAACGCGTGAAGAGCGACAAGAGGATAAGGGTAGGCTACATCTCGTATTCCGAGATCACGTCGCGAGACAATCAGTCCGGTGAGTTGAAAGGATTTCTCGTCGACGTTCTTTATGAAACTCTGGTGGATCTTCAGATCCCGAAAGAGAATGTTGAGTTTGTAGAAACCGATTGGCAGAACTTCGGACTGGGCCTCGAGACTCGCAAGTACGATCTGAGCATCGCCGGTACATTCAACACGCCAGTGAGAGCAAGAGTCGTCGAATTCTCTAGACCGATATTCTATCTAGGCAACGGCGCGGTGGTTCGAAAGGACGACGATCGCTTTCACACTATCCAGGACTTCGATCGACCAGACATCACGATCGCAGTCGTTCAAGGTGAGCAGGGTTATGAGTACGCCAAGAACCATCTGAAGAAGGCGAATCTCGTTTCGTTGTCAGGCGCCGATTTGTCGATCGCTCCGTTGCAGGTGAAACTCGGAAAGGCTGACGCAGCTCTTTCCGATCAATACATTTTGCGGAAGTACGTGGTTAGTAATCCGGAAGTGAAGGATGCTCTCGCAGAGAATCCTTACGACGTCTTGCCAATCTGCTGGTCCGTCAGAAAGAACCAAAACGACGCGACTTTACTTGCTTATATAAATGCCCAGATCGAGAAACTCGAGAAAAACGGTAAGCTGGTAGAAATCATGGGTCGTTACCCGACCATTCCTTTTGTTAGAAACAAGCAATAGGGCTGTTGCTATTACCTCGCACCAACTGAGTTTAAAGCGCCAACACGCGTAAGTTGCGAGTTGGCCCACTCCAAACTGATCGCAAGTCAACCTGGTCATGAAGCCTCGCACTTCGTGACGGACAGGACGTCGCCATGAGCCTTCGCCTTCTCACGATTCTGTTATTCGAAATGGATGTCCATATCCTTGTGAATAGCGTTCTGCTCGTGGTCGAACTAACCGTTATAGGCCTGACTGTCTACCACCTCATTTCACCTCGCCGGAAGGCCAGGAAAGAAGAATCGGCGGAGAAACCATACCAGCCGAGTTTTGTCTTAATCATCGCCACCTTAGCTACGTTGGCCGTTGTCTTGGTGGGCCTGATGATTCAGTTTAATCCGCGTCCTCTTGAAACCATCAGAACTTATGCATCGCTAATCAAGACCGGAATCATCCTGACGTTTCTCGTGTCGTTGCTGTCGATCGTGTTTGGAACGATCGGCGGCGTGGTGCTCGCGTTGTTGATTGCGAAAAGAAAGAGGACGGCGTTATCGATGATCGTGGATTCGCCGACGTTATCGTTGATTTATGTTCTGCTTGGGATCCCCGCTTTAGTTCTGCTTTATCTGACCTACTACAGCGGCGTGCATTCGATTTTCTGGTCGGCGGTGATCGCTCTCAGCATAAACTTGTTGCCCTTCGTAGCGAAGATCATCACCGGCAGCATTCGTGAGATTAATCAGGATCAGTTGAACTCCGCGATTGCATTTGGGTACACGCCCTGGCAGGTCATCAGGTACTTCAAACTCGGCTTTGTAATCAGACATTCGTTTCAACCGCTGCTGGTCCAGTATTACACCACCATCAAGCTCTCGTCGTTCGCCGGCCTGATCGGGTTGACCGAGATCTATCACGCATCTCAGGAGATCATTAAAGAAACGCAGGATCCGGCAACTTCCTACTTCGTGCTGGCGAGCGCCTACGTCATCATCGTTACTCCGTTCGCGATTCTTGCTGATTATTTTGAAAGAAAATGGAAACAGGCGGTGAGTTGAGATGACAATAGAGGTTCAAGCACTCTCGAAAAGGTTTCCGGTCAAGCCCGTCAAGCCCGTGCTCAATGGCATAAGCGCAAAGTTCCCGACCGGACACGTATCGGTGATCGTCGGCAACAACGGCAGCGGCAAATCAACCCTATTGAACTGTGTTCTTGGCTTATTGCGTTTCGAAGAGGGAAACATCAAGGTCGACAACAATGGCGTGGTATACGATATCGCGCCGGAGACTCTGAACGCGATCCCTATCGCGGTAAGACACAAGATCGGATACATCTTTCAGCACAAAGCGCTGTGGCAGCACCTCACGGTCCTGGATAATCTGATTCATCCGCTTGCGAAGATACGCAAGAAAACCCCATCGGAGGCACTGGATAAAGCAAGAGAATACTTTGACCTCATCGAGTTACAGTCCGAGCATTTCAAGAAGTATCCAAATGAGCTTTCCGGTGGCGAACAAAGGAAAGTTGCAATCGCCCGCACCCTGGCGATGGAACCAGAGTTGCTCTTCATCGACGAACTCGAAGCCAACTTAGACCATACGGCACTGAAGCTAACGCTGCGCATCCTAGAAGAGAAGTTCGTGGCTGAAAAGAAAACGATCGTGATCGTTTCTCATAACCTCGAAATGCTGGAGCAATTCGTCCCGTACGTTTCCATTCTTCACCAGGGTCAGATTATTGAAACCGGCATGGGCATCGGCGATCTGTTGTCGAAAGAGTGCTCGTCGGCAGAGATGTCGAAAGTGATCAGAGACTCCGTTGATAATTCGACGAGCAAGTGGTTTGTCGTAAGCCGAGGACTCGAGACGGCTGTAAAGATTTCGGAAATGAACCTGGCGGAGCCCGACTTGAGCAAGCTCCTAATCGACATCGGAACCACGATTGCCCGGCTCATTCGCAGCTACGATCCGACCGGCGAACACCTCCTGTTGATCTCCACCAAGATCTCGACTGACCATTCCGCCTCCGACGTGAGAATACGGTGCGCTGAGAAGACGGAGGGTTTCATCCTTGACGGACAGGAGGTGCCAAAGCTTTCGACGCTGGTGAATGTAACCGGTTATCAGGACGGTCGAAATGTCTTCGCACTAGCGGCTAATTATGTCCAGCAACTAGTGGAGAACCAGGGGATAACGTTGAATAAAAAAGTCGAGGCGCAACAACATTACAGCCTGATCGACAGGTTTTTTGAGAAGAACGGAGAGGGTCTCTTTTATCAATTTACGCCGCGCCATCCGCTGATCTCGGGGGCTTATCGCATCGCGATTCCCATCGAGGACCGACGGCGAGATGAGAAAAACTCGTATTACGAATTCTCAACCACCACGCAGAATGTCTACCTGATTGGTTGCAGCGTCGACGGCGAGGTTAAAGGCGTGATCAGCGTCGATACCAACTCGCCGCTGCCGTGGTCCGACTTCATGGTCCAACAACTCGTGCTCATCGGAAATATGGTGGCTATCGCGATCAAGAATCACGCGCTTACCACTCCGGCAACGCCGAATGGAAATTCCGCGCGGCCTGAACGCCCGTCAGAGGACTGTCGAGAAGGGAAACCTCAGCACGACGAAATTTAAGTCGTCCTGCACGCGTCCGCTCGACAGTAACCTCATACACAACTCGTCGCTAGCCACATCCTCACAAGGCCGTATAATCAACTCTCAACCCAGGAACCACAGAGGACACTGAATGCCGCACCCCTTTCCGCTGCTACAGGATCTACTGACGCTGCTCGTCGTGTCAGTTCCCATAGCATTTCTCTTTCATCGACTGCGACTCCCGACGATCGCCGGCTTCATGATCACCGGCGTGCTGATTGGTCCATACGGACTCCGGCTCATCAAGAATGTCGAAGGTATCGAGTTGATGGCGGAGATCGGAGTGGCCCTGCTGCTGTTTACGATCGGTCTCGAGTTCTCGCTGCGCCGCCTCCTCGAAATGAAACGTTTGGTGCTCCTGGGCGGAACTCTGCAAGTTTTGGTTTCGATCCTGGTGGTCACAGTCATTACTTACGCGTTGGGCCGTCCGCTCACGCAGGCGATGTTTTTCGGTTTTCTGTTCGCATTATCGAGCACGGCCATCGTGCTCAAGACCTACATCGATCGCGCGGAGGTCGACGCGCCGCACGGACGCGCAGCGGTAGGAATACTGCTGTTTCAGGATCTGAGCATCGTGCCAATGATGCTAATGATTCCGATCCTGAGCGGCCGCAACGGGAGTTCGACTTCGCAGATCGTCGTCACGTTTGTTATCGCAGTCATCGCCATCACAGTTATCTATCTGGCGACGCGCAGACTCGTCCCTTACCTGTTGCATCACATCGTCCGCCTGCGCAGTCCGGAAGTTTTTATCAGTTCAGTCG
>Ga0111539_10012085_pt1 | contig 10829 bp, 6 predicted proteins | sample RhiMethybrSRZTD1_FD_79667 | JGI IMG/M metagenome (GOLD analysis project Ga0111539, IMG submission 79667) | Populus rhizosphere microbial communities from Tennessee, USA - Rhizosphere MetaG P. TD hybrid SRZTD1 (version 2) (version 2) | ecosystem: Host-associated > Plants > Roots > Rhizosphere >... | reverse complement strand
TGGTCCTCGAGCCGGCGCTGATCGGCAACGCGCTGGCGCTCGATCCGGCGTTGCGCGGCGGCGTGCTCGTCCTGGAGCTGCTGTTGGTGCCGTAGCCGGTCCCGCTCGAGACGGCGGCGCTCGTCGCTGCGCTGCTGTCCGAGCTGTTGATCGTACGAGGCGGGCCGCATGCGCGGAGCGCGCGGCGCGCTGCGCGTGCGTGCGGTCGCCGCACCGCGATAGTGCGCGTAAGCGTGGTGATCGCGGTGCACGATCACGCGCGGCACGACCCGCACGTCCGTGCGCGTGAAGCCGCGGTCGTACGCGTCGGAACGATACCAGACGCCGTCACGATACACCCAGTACGCGTCGCCGACGTAGTAAACCGGGTAGTCGTAGTCGCGCACGACCCAGATTCCAGGCTCGACCTCGACCAGCGTCGGAGGTTGTTCGAACGCGGGCGGAGGCGATTCCGCCTCCCCGTACGCATGCGCGGTGCATCCCATGTTCGCTGTGGCAGCCATGCCCAGCATGGTGACCCCGATCAGCACTCGTGTGGCTTTCATGATCGCCTCGCTTTGCGGCGAGCGCCGCTCGTGAAGGTCGAAGCATGAACCGTGCCCCGAGCTCGCACGCCGACATCACGGGCAGCGTTCGCATCGAGCGCGCGATCGTGGCTAAACGTCGCTCGGCGTGCGCAGACGGCGCCCGTCGGTCCATCGAGGCGAAACGTCGCCGTGCCCGGAAGTACGAGGCACTTGGCTACCGCAAAGACGATCATCCTAGACGCTCGAAGCGCGGCGGCTTGTGGGCACTGCGAGGAATGCGCGCCATCGATCGCGTGCCCGGCGCCGTCCTCGCTCCGTGCTCGGCCACCAGAAACGCGACTTCGAGTTCGCGAGCCCGTAAACGCGGGCCTCGCGGTTCACATTTGATGGCGACGAGCATCTCCCAGGAAGACCGCTGCGCAGGCGGGCGAGGGAGCGATGACCATGCAATGGAGGTCCCGGAGCTGGAAACAGGCGGTGCTGCTCGGCCTCGTCGCTGCCTCGGGTTGCGGCGACGCTCCGGTGACCGACTTCAACGGCGGCGCGGAGGCGATGCTCGCCGCGCCGCCGGGAAGCTGCTCGAGCGCTGCCGACTGCGTTTCCGGAATGTGCCGGCTCGGGCAGTGCGCCGTCTGCACGACGCTCGACTTCGAGCGCAGCGCGGATGCACAGCCCGTGACGAACGGCGCTGTCGTCGAAAACCTCTATGCACCGGCCTATGTTCGGGCGTTCAAGGACTCGGACCGCCGCGAACGGGGTCTGGCCATCGCGTACTCCTCGTCCGCCAACCCACGGCTCGCCGGACAGGGCAACGTCGTTATTTCCCAGGCCACGTTCGGCGACGAGGACGTCGTCCGCGGCTTCGTGGACACGCCGAGTCCCGTCGCGGGACCGGCCGCGATCGACTTCGAGTTTCCGGAAGCGCTCTGCGTCGATTCGCTGACGTTCATCGGCCTCAACCGCGAGAAAGACGGAAAAGCCGACCTGTTCGGCGCGAACGGCGCGCTGCTCGCGCGGCGGCTCGTGAGCGACGGCGGAGGCTGCGGCAACGTCTCGTTCGGCCTCACCTGCGGCGTGTCTCGGCTCGCCGTCACGCCGCGAGGCCCCGCTGCGCTCGACGACGTGCGTGTTTGCACGCTCGGCCGAGCACCGTCGGTCGCAGGCGCGACACCCGGACGAAGCTGCGGCACCGAGGTGGTGACGAGCGTCGAAGGCGTGGCCGATCCGTGCGTCGACGGCACGGCGATCGCGACGAAGAAACTCAAAGGATTCGAGCGCAGCCTGTCCTTGCCCTTCGCGGGCTCGGCCGACTCGACCTTGTGCCTGCGGCTCGCGGGCGACGTCAAACGAACGAAGCGCGTCGCCCTGGACGGCCTGGAGCTTGCGCCCGCGGACGACGGCGTCTCGCCGCTCGAAACGCGTAGCCCGAGCAAGTCCGGGTCGCGGACGTTGACCGTCGATGCGAGCCTGGGCCTCGGCGATCTCGACGTGACGGTGCTTTCGGCGCCGGGCTCGTTCGATTCCCGCGTTGCGGTGCGTTCGCGCGGCCTATTGGTCACGGAAACCGAGGAAGCGCCGGACGTATTCGCTCCGGGGAGCAGCACGAGCCTGTCGGCGGTCATGCGCGTCGGAAACATCGCTGCGCTCTCGCCGTTGACCCTGTTTTACGAGTTTTCGGTCTACTCACCGGATTCGTGCAGCCGGGTCGCGTCCCTTTCTGGCTCGAAGAGCGTGCTCGCCAACGCGAGAGTCCCGGTGGCAGTGACCTGGGACGGCAAGGACCGCTCCGGCAAGGCGCTGCCCGACGGGAATTACCTGTGGAACGCGCGACTGAAGGTCGTGCCCGTGCTCGCACCGCTCGCTGCGGTCGAGGTGACGACGGCGTTCCGTGGGGTGCGGATCTGGGGTCAGGTTCCCGCCGGCGAATGCCGGAAGAAGATCCAGCAAGCGCTGGCGGCCACGCCGGTACCGAACGCAAACGCGCGCTTCGACGTGATGCGCGATTTTCTGCGCTGCGGCGCCGACACCGCGACCGCCTGCGACATCGATCTGTTCGCGGCGATCAATCTGCAGCGCCGGCACGAAGCCGACCGGCTCTTGAACGATCAGCTTTCCCCCGCGGAGTACCTGCGCTTTCAGCAGGATCGCACTCGGAAGGTGGGAATCAGCGATCGCGATCGCTCGTTCGTGGCCGACTACTGTCGCGGTGACGTCGACGGTGACTTGATACCCGATGGCCGCGACGCTTGTCCGGATACTCCTTCCTTCGCCGCCACCGACGATCGCGGTTGCACCGCCGACGCGCTGCCACCCGCACCGAGTCGCGACGACGTGCGGCGCCTGCTCGGCGGTCTCAGGTTCAGCTACGCGCCGGGATGTCCGGTGGACGTTTCGCCCGAAGGAAGCGAGATCGTTTCCGGGTGTCAGACCGAGCAGGGCACGTTTCGCTTCGTGGTGCGGAAAGACCAACGCATGCCGGCGGATTGCCCGGTCTGGTACATGCTCCGGGGATTCATCGGCTACGGCCTCGATCAAATCCCGCCGCCCCCCGGTGAGCCCGAGATCCTGGTCGGACCTCAAAGGAAATACATCGAGTTCGCGCTCGGGCCGCCGCTCGTTCCCAGCGTGCGCCCCGAAGGACTCGAATACACGCTCAGCTTCGAGGAGCTCGGATTTCGACCGCCCGCGGGTTTTCGCTTCCGATTCGCGAAGGGCTTCGCGGGCACCGTCGACACGGTGAACGGCGCCGGCCGCCGTTCGGAGAGCGGCAAGCAAGTCGGGTTGGGCCTTTTGGCATGCCCATGAGCGCGAAAGGGGAGAGAGCGATGTACGACACCTGGACCAAGCACTTTCTACGTCTGATCGCGCTGCTCGTGGTGCTCGGATTCGCGCAGCCGGCCGGCGCCTACAAGGGCGGCACGCATCAGGAAGTCGTGAACACGGCGTGGGAAGTGATGCTCGCGAGTCAGGACCCCGCGCTGACGACGGGACGCAACCTGTTCACCACGCTCGAGCACGCTCCCCGCTCGCTCAGAACACCGGACGCGCCGCTCACGCAAGCGGAATGGGACGTCTTTCTGTCCGAAATCCGCGCGGCGCTTCTCGCCATCAATCGCATGCCGTCGGGGCTGTCGTCGAACAGCGACTCGAGGTGCGCTGGAATTGAGCCCTTGCGCACGCTCGGGCGTATCGCGCAGCGCATTTCGACCAGCTACAGCGGGCGAGACAATCTGTTCCGCGGGGACGACGTGAAGGGCAACAATTGTTCGCTCGTTCAAAACAGCCGCTCCGGTATCTATGCGCAGATCGGCCAGGGACCGGTTTCCCAGTTCTCCGCTCGAGAAGTCCCCGCGGACTTCGTGCCGGGGCTGGCCGGTGAGTTCGGCAGCACGGAGGGTCAGGGCCTCGCGCTCGGGTGGCATTCGAAGGCCGGCGACGACTGCATGGAAGACGTCGTGCTCGGGATCAACGTCGCGCAGATCCTGATAAACTTTCCGATTCCGTTCCTGGGCGGGCTTTCGCTCCGACAGGTTTTCGACATCGCGCTCGTTGCCGTCGCGCTACCCGTCCTCTGCATCGGGTCGATCCTGGGCGGAGACGATTGCTCGCTCGATTCGGCGCGCAATTTCGCGGCAAAGGCGAACCCCGCGACGGCCCTCGCCGGACTCGTCCCGCCGATCGATGCCGATATCACGATGGGGATGCTCACGGGCATTCCGCACTTCATCAACGCCGTGGGCGCGCCAGGCCTGCCTCACAACAGCTTCGACGATCGCCGCGGAATGCTCTACGACCAGGCCGGTCCGAACTTCAACCCCGGGGCCGTCGACGTTGCGATCAATCTGTTGCTCGAGAAGACCGGCGCTGTCCTCGACGTGGACGTCGGTGCGAGCGACACGCACGCATTGCTCGTGGACCGTTACGACCTCGGACCGGGCGTGGGCGACGGCCACTCGGAAGGGCATCACCGTCGGAGCAAATGGGAGTGGAACCGCGAGACGGTCGGGCACACCGAGATCACGCCGCTCGACAACTACGCCTACTTCGGTTGGAACCAGTTCAAAGGCGATCGGCGGCGCAGCGTCGCCGCCCTGCGCTGGCCGCTCCACGCGCTCGGCGACGCGACGGTACCGATGCACGTCACTTCGACGACGGGTTGGGGGCACGTGCCGTACGAGAAAGCGATGAACGCCAGCCTCGGCGCCATGCGCTTCGATACCGGGTCCGCCGCCACCGTCTTTCACGTTTCCCAGCTCGAGCAGGCAAGGCGCATTCTGGGCGAGGCCTATCGAGTTCGCCAGCGCATCAAGCAACGCCGGAGCGAGCTCGGCCGCACGAACGACACTCCCGTACGCGACCTGATCACGATGCTGGCACAGGACACGCTGGTGACGGTCGACCTGCTCGGCGGCGACTGGTACTGCGACACCTGCTCGGTGGGGGATTTTGCGGGTTCCGACGCCGCAACCGAGCACTACCTGAACGAGGACCACCAGTCGCGGATGCGGGTGCTGTTCGAGAAATCGAGCGCCTACACGCTCGCGTTCTTGATGTCCGCCGCCGAACAGCCGATCGAGGACCCCGTCTGCAGCGAGACCGGTGGTGCGTGCGGGCCGGACCGCGATTGCTGCGTCGGAAAGTGCGAGAACTCGCGCTGTCTGCCGCCGCCGCGTCCAACGGGGCCGAATGCGTGCGACGAGAACGGCCACTGCCCGCACGGTCCGTGCGTGAACGACTATTGCGAGGGCGGCACTGAGTGCAACAAGGATTCCCAATGCCCCGACGGGCAGTGCCAGAACGGCTACTGCAGCGGCGGGTGCAGCTCCGGACAGGAATGTCCAGGCGGGCGCTGCGACAACGGTCGCTGCTGCACCGTCGATCATCGCAGGTGCGGCTCGAATGCCGAGTGTTGCGGCGGCATGTGCCGAGCCGAAACCTGCCGGCCGTCCCCGGGCGGGCCCGGAGACGCCTGCACCGAGAATTCGGATTGCGAGCGGGGAACCTGCGTGGACGGCCACTGCAGTGCCGGTTGCGCGACCGAACGCGACTGCCCGCTGGAGCAGGCCTGCAGCGCGGGAGCGTGTTGCATCCCGGACAACAGCTTCTGCACGAACAGCGCGGATTGCTGCGGCGCGTTCAGCGTCTGCGGCGACCTCGGAAGCGAGTTTCCCCAGTGCATCACCCCGCTTTTGCCAGGCGCCGGTGCGTGCAGCACGCCCGCGACGTGTTTGCGCGGACGCTGTGAAAACGAGGTCTGCCGCGCCGACTGCAGCGACACCGTGCCTTGCGACGTTGGACGTTGCGTCGAGGGGCGATGCTGCAATGACCTGGGCGGCCGCTGCGTGTCCGGTTCGGATTGCTGCAGCAGCGTGTGTGCGGGCAACCGCTGCGTACCACCCGAAATCGATTGACCCGGAGCATCGACGATGGCCCCCGAACGACGTTCCTTCCTGCGCTGGATGGCGCTCGCGCTCGCTCTGGTCGCGCTGACCGCGTTGCACGAGCTCTTGGCCGTCGAGGCGCCGCGCGCGTCAACGGCAACGCAGACGTTTCCAACGGCGGTCCTGCCGGAGACGTGTGCGCTCGAGATTCACGTCTCGCTCCGCGACGTCCTGGCGCAGCCAGCTTTCGTGCGCTCGAAGGAACGACGGATGGTCGGTTCGAGCGTGCTCGATCGAGAACAGGCGAACCCCTCGGACCTGGTCGAGCGCCTCCGCGAGTTGACGCGATCGCGCACGATCGACGGATTGGGCGCTCTCCACGTGTGCAAGGAGCGCCTCGATGGTGCGTTCGTCGCTTCGGTACAAGGCGATCTACGGCCCCATGCCCTGCTGGATCTGGCGCGTCGCGGCGGCAAATCCTGGCAGCTCAGCGCGATCGCCGGAGTGGACGCGGCCGTGACCAGGCAAGGACGCGCCTTCCACGCGCAAGCCGAAGATGGCTCGGTGCTCGTCGCGAGCAGCGCGGACGGGCTTGCCCGAGCGATCGAGCGTTCGCGCAGCGGGAGCGCGGCGCCCGCGATGCCCGGCGGGTTTCAGGTGTGGGCGCGAGTTACTCCGGACCGCGAGCTATTGCACCGGCTCGGCCGTTCGATACTCGACTGGGAGCATGCACGGACGCTCGAGCTCGGAGCCGATTTCCGCCGTCGAACTTTCCGGGCAGCATTGCAAATGGAAAGCTCGGAAACCGCGGTCCCGATGGCAGAGAAGCTCCGAGCGCTGGCGGCTCAGGTCGCGAGCACGCAGGCCCCCGGAGACGAGACTCCGAACGCGCTGGTTTACCTGGTGCGACGGGCTCGTATTCGTAACGAATCGAGTGCCGTGGTCGTGGACAGCGAGCTCGGTGAGGGCGCGCTGGATTGGTTTGCCCAGGCGCTAGCCGAAAGCATGCGAACCGGATCGCACGCTTCGTAGTTTCGGCGCCGGCCGCGGCAACGGGCCGCAAGCGCTGTGATTGGCAGGGCAGACCATGCAAAGCCCAAGCTGCCGAGCGCGCTTGCCACGCTGCGACTCGCGCGCTGCCCCCAATCAGCGCGGCGGCTCCGGCGGAGAGAGTGGGATTCGAACCCACGGTACCGTTACGGTTGTGCTGCCCCAACTCGCAGGTGCTCCTCGCTTCGCTCGTGCGCGCCTGCGGTCTTCCCCAAAGCTGTGCTCGCGCGGGCGTTGAGAGGTTTTGGCTGAAGGACTGGCGGCGCCTCGCCCGCCCGCGCTGCGCGCAGCAGGGGAAGACCCGGCGCGGCACGCACTCCAACGCGCTCAGAGCGCGGCCTCGGCTGCATCGCGCGCGTTCGGATGCATCACCAAAGGGTACTGCCTGAAGGTGAAGCGGACACGCTCGGCGTAGCGTTGCCGGCACAAAGTGTTCGCTGGGCAGCGACCCGTCGTCCCGGGCGCCGAGCGCCCATGAGCGGATGGGCCAGCCCGGCGTTGACTTTCGCCGCGGACCTTACGAAATCGCTTCGCTCAAGGCGAGCACGTGCCACCCCGTTCGGTCATCGTCCAACAGTCGGGGATCTGAGGACAGATCGAGTTCCCGCGGCACTGCCCATCCGTGCCGCAAAGCAGGTGCGGCGCACAGTCCACGTCCCCGGGGTGGCCTCCCCGGCATTCGCTCGTCGTGGAAACGCACGCCCCACATATGGAGGCGCTTTCACAGCGATTGCAGTAGTCGACCTGGGCAGTGGCCTTGCATTGCCACTTTCCGTTGACGCAAGTGTTGTGGCCGGGAATCGTCCACCCGGCTCCGCGACTCACGCATTCGGTCGGGTGAACGGTGCACGAAGGCACCGGCGAGATGTTGTCGTCAGTCCGACCATTGCAATCGTTGTCCTTTCCGTCGCACGTTTCGGTTTGGGGAAACACCGTCTGCGTGCAGGTGGCCGCAGTGGACGAGCATTGCAACGTTCCCGTGGCGCAGGGTCCCTTTTGTCCGGGTACAGTGCATGGAGCGTTTGGCGTGCACGGGACGCTGCACACGCCGTTCTTGCACGCCGTTCCGGTGACGCAGTCCGCGTCGACCGTGCAGGTAGCGCCGGGTGCCCTCGGGCCGAAGCAAGTGCCCGATTGACACTTGTTGTTGGTGCAATCGCTGTTGGCGCTGCAGCTATGACCGTCGTTGCCGCGACAGGCGCCCATGGCCGTGGAGCTTGCGCCCACGCAAGTGAGCGCCGAATCGCAGCGCCGCGGAACCGCGGTGACGCCGCTGCCAGGGCAGCAGGGCTGGGTAAATGTCCCGCAGGGCGCGGTGATCGCCACGACGGGCGTGAAGGACTGGCACGCGTTCATGATGGCGATGCCGCCCTGGGGACGGTGGCTGGCGATGCAGTTGTCGGTGTTGCTGCCGATGTCGTACGTGCGCAAGGTCGAAAAGTTCGGGTTCGAAAGCGGACTATCGGTCGTGATCATCGAAAGCGTGAGCTTGTGGCTGGAAAGGGAACCGGTCCAGTACTTTGGCTGCTGGGGCAGGGTGATGTCCGTGTTGAACTGGAACCAGGACATCCCCACGTCATCGACCGTGGCGGTGGTCGTCGTCGTGGTCTGGACGGTCGCGTTGAAGCCGTTGGCGAGAACATCGAAAAAGCTCGCAAAAACCGTCTGATTCGCTGTTGGCGTGAAACCACCCCAGTTCACCTTGTCCGACACGCGGTTGATCGCGGCGTTGTTTCGCGGTGAATAGCTGCACGCTGTTGCGACCAGTACGAGACCGATCGCGCTTACCCCAAACCGATTCGCAATGCGTTTCATGAGACGCCTCCCGTGCGCGGGGCGCGGTGCCCTGCGCTGCTGACATCGTGCTCCCCGCGTCGGCGGTCCAATTGCAAATTCGAGCAGCCGCCGGTCCATTCCGCCACCGGGCCGAGCAGCTGATGGAGCGCTTGTTCGCGGCGCGGGATCGCCGAGCGGCCGAGCGCTGGCGCACTCTTGGGACCGAAGCTCGACCTTCGCGCGAGAAACGCGCCGGGCGAGAGCCCGAGCAAGGCGTGGAAGTCGTGGATCATGTGCGCCTCGTCGTAGAAGCCACAGCCCAGCGCTACCTGTGCATGCTCGAGTTCGGGGTTCTCGACCAGCTGGATGACCGCAGCGCGCAAGCGCGTGAGCCTCGACTGCTGCTTGGGGGTGAGGCCGACACAGTCGTCGAACTTCATGAGCACCGCGCGCTGCGAAAATCCGGATCGTTCGGTCAGCGCGCGCACGCGAATGCGACCGGCACGGTGCTCTATCATTCCGGATAGGGCGATGGAGACGCCGTCGTGCGCTTCGAGAACCTGGCAGCGCCGAATCAGCTCGGCTTGTAAGAGGCTGGCACGCTCGAGCGGACCTTTGGCCGAGGCCATCGCGTCGGCAAGCTGCGTCGCGCGCGCACCCCAAAGCTGCTCCAGGGGCAGCCGCTGGTCGCGAACCTCCTTGGCCGGTGCGCCGAGCAGCGCTCGAAGGGCGCCCGGCCTGAGCTTGATCGCGACGAGCTCACCGCACTCGTCCGAGACATCGAAGGCCTTGGTGTGCGGGCCTTCGCAGAACAGACCCGCAAACGCTGGGCCCGCGGCGTCCTGTATGACATTTTCCGCGTAGTAGATCGTCGCGCGAGCCGTCGGCAGGCGCCTGATCGGCTGACCAGCCTGCGCGCGATACTCAGAAAAGCGCGAACCCGAACTGGGCGACTCGTGCGAGCCTCGCGTGCGGCCGAAAGAATCTGCCGGAGGCGAGAGCGGGCTCCCCGTTCTTGTTGGGAGTGTTCGGACTAAAAGTGAGCCCGTCGTTCGATATCGTTCGAATCGGCGCGCGGCTGCTGAGGTTGGGCGTGAGCGTGACCAGCACGTTCCCTATCGGAAACGTCATTGTTCCGCCAACGTTCCACTTGATGCCGTCGCCGACGATTCGCACGTAGCCGCCGTACGTCGAGCCGTTCGCCGTTTTCTCGACCGGCACGTGCTGTCGACCGAAGCGCTGTCCGCGTCGGCGATGCCGCAAGAGTATGCCCCCTGCTGAACGAACATGAGACGCCTCCAAGCTGTGGCGCCGCATCAGCAATTGCCGTGCCGGGTACATGCTCGAACTGTAGCCGCGCGTTTTCAACGCAAACCAGCGTCACCACGAGCCAAAGTTCGCTCGTAGCGTATGCGCCCGCATGCGCGCGCATACGCGCGCATACGCAGCCGAGGCATGCGGTAGAGCCACGGGATCACACACCGATGGGCGATCGGCAGCTCCATCCTTGACCCCACCGCCCCCTCATAGTCAGCAGAGGGAGACCGTCACTCGCAGGCGCGGGCGCGTCGGCGTCAGCGTGGCAGAAGCTAGAGTTTGGATTCGACAAGTGGACTCGGTGAGCTCGGACCGAGGGTTTCGCTGGCGCGGGTCGACGCACGTGGGGCTCCTGATCGTCGCGGGCGGTGATTGCGCCCACATGGGTCGACATTGGGCGTGTGACGGATCCTGCGCCTGGGTAGGCGAAGCCCGGCCGCGAGCCGGGACAAGGAGGTCTCATGCGTCCTGAGCAACCAGGAGCGGCCTCGCGCGCACTGCGTTGCGATCGTGTCGAAACTTTCGCTGGAAGCGATTTTGGTAGCGCGAGCGATCACGTTTACTAGGGTGAGGCGGATGTGGTCACGTCCATCGCGAACCCTTTTTGTCGTGTTGTCGTCGGTCGAGCTAGCGGGCTGCGCCGGTGCGCCCCCTGAAGGCGGTTCCGCTTCGGAAAGTCCGGCATCCGCGGGCGAAACGGCGGAAGCGCTATCCACGGCGGTCGTCGCACTCGCAGACGCCTACGTGCGCGACGGCAGCTCCGCGTCCGCGAATTTCG
>Ga0111539_10012081_pt1 | contig 10831 bp, 7 predicted proteins | sample RhiMethybrSRZTD1_FD_79667 | JGI IMG/M metagenome (GOLD analysis project Ga0111539, IMG submission 79667) | Populus rhizosphere microbial communities from Tennessee, USA - Rhizosphere MetaG P. TD hybrid SRZTD1 (version 2) (version 2) | ecosystem: Host-associated > Plants > Roots > Rhizosphere >... | reverse complement strand
TCCGTCGCGTGCTTCGCGGGCGCCTGAGGCTCTACGCGCTCGTCACCGGCACGGCAGCGGTGCTGTACGGCGTCTGGGGCCTCTACCTGACCGACGTGATCTGGGAAGGGGCCGACGACTCGCGCTTCGAGACGGGCCTCCTCGTCCGTTCCGACTTCTGGCACGACTGGTGGGACGTCGTCTCGCTCCTGCTCCGCTTCCCGCAGGAGCAGTCCGTCCTCGCGGTCGTCGCGATCGCCGTCGGCCTCGCGGGCATGGTCGTCGCGCCACGCGGCGTCCCGAGGGCGACGCTCGTCGGACTGGCCGTCGGCTACCCGCCCTGCGTGCTCGCGTTCGCGAACTACACGTCGACGCACCCCTACTACTCCCTCCCCCTCATCCCCGTCCTCGCGCTCGCGATCGGCGTCCTCGCCGGCTGGGTCCTCGATCTGCTCGAGGGGCGCCGCGTCCTCCAGGGCGCCGTCCTCGCGGTCGTCGCCGCGGCAGTCGTCGTCGCAGCGCAGCGCGCGTACACCGCCCTCACGCCGCCGCCCCCCACCGACCGAATCGCCGCCTTTCGGGAGATCGGGGCGCTCACCGGCCACACGACCCGCTCGATCATCGTCGACCCCGAGCTCGGAACGCCTGCGATGTACTGGGGCTGGATCGCGACGAGGGCTTGGGAGATCGACTACCTCGAGCAACCGCCTGCATGGATCGAGCCAGACGACGCGGACTACCTGATCGTGGTCGACACGGACGCGCTCGAGAGCCACGCGGGGCTGCGCGCATACGTCGCCGGGCACCCGGTGGTCGCGCGGACCGACTACGCGATCTTCGATTTACGCGCGTGACGAGCGCTCGACGAACGCGCACACCGCGCTGACGAGCCGCATCTGGCCCACGGTCTTGCAGTCCGCGTCGAGGAGGCGCGGCGAGCAGACGAGGATCGCCCTGCACTGCGCCCTCGACGTCGCGACGTTGAAGCGGTGCCGGTCGAACGCGAAGCCGATCCCGCGCGGCGCGTCCTCCGGCGTCGAGCTCGCCATCGAGACGAGCACGACAGGCGCCTGCTGGCCCTGGAACTTGTCCACCGTGCCGACGGGAACGGCGTCGGGAAGGCGCGAGCGGAGCGTCCGCACCTGGGCGTTGTAGGGCGCGACGACGAGGATGTCCTCCTCGCGGAGCGGGCGCTCCGTGCCGTCGACGTCCGTGAACCCTGTCCCGATGAGCTCGGCGACGATCCGCGCGATCGCATCCGCCTCCTCGACCGACGACTGCCCCCGCCCGGTGTGCGGGACCGGCGCCCATGCCGGGCCGTTCCCCGCCTGCAGCGACCGACGCGCCGCGTCCGGCGCGTAGCCGAGGCGACCCTCGTAGTACGCGTCGGACGTGAACGCGCAGAGCTCGGGCCGCAACCGGTACGTCTTCGCGAGGAAGAGCCCGCGATCCGGCGGGACGGTGAGCTCCTCGCCGAGCAGGTGCTGCAGGACCGAGCGGTCCGAGCCCTCCGGGTGCGAGCCCTGCGAGACCTGCGGGAGCTGGTTCGGGTCGCCGAGCAGGACGAGCGAGCGCGCCGAGGTCCCGGCCGCGAGGACGTCGGCCAGCGCGAGCTGACCTGCCTCGTCGACGAAGAGGACGTCGAGCGGCCGCTCGGCTTCGTGGCGGTCGGTCGACGGACGGGTCAGCGCCCAGGCCGTGCCGGCGACGAGGTCGTACGTCGGGTCGGCGCAGACGTCGGAGTCCTCCGACGTCTCGATCCACCGCCCGTCGAAGCCGGTGTTCGCCGAATCCTCGTCGCCGCGCTTCACCCCGCGGAACTCGAACCCCTGGCGCTCCGCCTCGTGCTCGATGGCGCGCAGCAGGTTGTGGATCGCCTTGTGGCTGAGCGAGGTGACGCCGACCCGCTTCCCGGCCCGCATCAGGGCGACCGCCATCCGCGCCCCCTGCCAGGTCTTGCCCGAGCCGGGCGGCCCCTGAACGAAGAGGTAGCTCTCGCGGACGGACAGCGCGGCCGCCACGGGGTCGCCGCTGAGATCAACCTCCGGCCGACGCCGCTCGAGCAGCGCGGTGAGCGCCGGGTATCGGTCGAGGTCCCCGTCCGCGTAGGCGCGGGCGAACCGCATCAGCGCCTCGCGCTTGACGTCGTCCCCGTACGGCGGTCCGGGCGTGAGCCCACGAGGAAGCGGCTCCTCCTCCCGCTTCGTCGGGCGCAGCACGGTGAGGACGCCGTGATCGTCGTCGACCCGCAGCCGGAACCCCACGCGGCTGTCGGGATCGAACCCGTCACCGTCGAGCTTGTGCTCCTGCTCCGGGAACGTGAATCGGTAGGCGTGGCTTCGGCCCTCGACCTCCGGCGGCCGCCCGTCCCAGACGATCCGGCCCATCGCCGTCCGGTCGGCGACGAGCTCGTCATCGTCGAGCTGGGGCCAGCGGAACCACGCCCACCACTGCGGGCGCGCCTCGCGCTGGTGGTAGTCGACGAGGTGCCCGAGCAGGCGGCGCGGCGACCCCTCCTCGGCGCCCGCGAGCAGGCGCGCTTCGAGCGCGGCCCGCTCGGCGTCGCGCAGCTCGAGCTCCTCCTTGCGCGGGCGAAGCTCGGGCGGATCGCGCCACGGCAGCCCGGCCGGGCGGATCCCGAGAAGCCACTCGTGCAGCTCGAACGTCGAGCGGCAGTCCTCCTCGTTGTAGCGCTCGACCTCCTCGAGGATCCCGTCGTCGCCGGTCTCGACCCACTCCTCGAACCGCACGACGGACTCGTCGCCCCCCGCGACCTCGGCGGTGCGCTCGAAGCCGTAGAGCTTCTCGATCGCCTTGATCGAATAGCTGTCGACGGAGGCCCGGAGCGCCTGCTTCGTCACGCGGTAGAGATCGACGAGCACCTCGCCGCGGAGGAACGCGTCGATCTCGGTCTCGCGGGTGCCGTGCTCGCCCATCAGCCGCGTCAGCGCGGTGCGCTCGTAGTGCGCGTAGTGGTAGACGTGCATGCCCGGGTGCCGCCGCCGCCGCTCGACGAGCCAGTCGACGAACGTCTCGAAGGCCTGTCGCTCGAGGTCGCGGTCGCACCCCCAGACGGCGTCGTAGACGACGGCGCCCGCGTCGCGGTAGCAGTAGCCGAAGAGGTACTCGAGCCCGCGGCTCGTCTCGTAGAACGGGTGGCCTTCCATGTCGAACCACACGTCTCCCGCGTCGGGCGCCGGGAGCAGCGAGAAGCCGCGCTCCTCCTCGACGGGCAGCGGCTCCCAGAACAGCCGCCCCTCACGACGCGCGCGGAGCTGGAGCTCCGCCTGGTGGCGCATCGTCTCGACGGTCTCCGGGCGAAGCCCGTCCACCGGCGTCCCCGGGGTGAGCTCGCCGAGCGCTTCGAGCGTCTCGATCCCCGCCGCCTGCAGCAACTCGCCGCGTGAGCGCCAGACGCCCGCCACGAGCGTGAGGTGGTCGTCCTCGACGCGTCGCGCGTAACAGAGCCGGCGGAAATCGCAGATCCCGCAGTGGTCGCACGGCCACGGGTACGTCTCGTTCTCCGCATCGAGCGCAGCGAGGAACCGCTCGCGGACCCGGTGATAGTACGACTCGAACTCCGCGACGCGGAACGTCTCCCGTTCGCCCCGCCCGTTCTCGACGTGGACATGTTCGACCGGCGAGCCCTGGATCCGCGCGAGCTGCTCGGCGTAGAAGCAGAGCTGCAGCAGGTGGCTCGGCTTCGCCGAGCGGGCGAGCTTCGTGTCGACCGGCTCGTAGCCGCCGTCCGGCTGCTGTTCGAGGAAGTCCGCGAACCCCCGCCAGCGGCCGTCCGTGAGGTACGGCTGGTAGATCACGTCCGCCACGCGCGCGCGGATCGCCTCTTCCGTCAGGCGCCGCGCCACCACGGGATCGAAGTCCTCGTCGTCGAACGTCGGCACGCGAAGGATCGAGCGCCCCTCGGCCTCGAGGCGGGCCAGATATGCGTCCTCGTGGTCGTTCCCCTTGCGGAAGATCAGGTCGCGGTGCGGCGAGTCGACGTACGGCTGCTCGAGCTCCCCGCGCGCGACCGCGAGCGAGAGCGTCGTCAGGTGCGCGCACGCGAGGTGCGCCGACAGATCGGAGGGTGAGAGCGCGAGCGTGCCGTCGTCGAGCGTCCGCATGCATGAAGTATCCGGACGGGCGCGGTCGTGCCTTATGTCGGCGAGGCCCCCACCCGAGGGATGTGCGCCCGGTCCGTGGCGGCCTAGCCTGCCTCGACCGCAACCCACGGGGGGAAAACGAATGTCGTCTCACGTCGCCCGGGTGCGCCTGCTCGGCTGCACCCTGCTCCTCGTCCTCGCCTGTCTCGTCGGAGCGACGAGCGCGCGCGCGGACGTCCCCGGCCCGATCACCACGCGCGTGATGGGCATCCTGAACACGGCCGGGAGCGGAACGACCGGGATGTACGTCAAGGAGGTCGGCGGGCCGGTGATCGCGGCCCAGAACGAGAACTTCGCCTTCGGCCCGGCCAGCTCGATCAAGGTGCTCCTCCACCTGTACATGCACGACCAGGTGGAAGCGGGCCTCGCTAACTTCACCGATCAGGTGACCCTCTACGCCGGCGCCTCGGGGAGCTGCCCGAACGGGGCGATGGTGCTCGGCACGGAGGATCTCGACGACTCCGCGGCCAAGATGATGCGTGTCTCCGACAACCCGGCGACCCGCGCCCAGTACGAGCACTGGGCCCCCGCGCCCGGGACGATCAACGCGTACGCGACGTCCATCGGCCTGACGCAGACGCAGTTCACGAACTTCGTCGGCTGCAACTTCGGGCTCGTGGGGCTCGACGGCAACACGACGAGCCTCACCGACCTCGGGATCATCTACGAGAGCGTCGACGACAGCTCGCGCATCGCCGGGGCGATCCGGACGAACTTCTACAACACGATGTCGGGCCGCGAGCAGGCGCTCAACTTCGGCGGCGACTTCACCGGCATCTGGCCCGTGCTCGTCACGATGGTCGACGTCGAGAAGCCCGCCGGGATGCCGAACAGCCTCCGCGACGACTTCGTCGCCGGGATGACCGCCCACCACAAGGGCGGCAGCTACCAGACCTGCTCGACCGTCGGCTGCGCCCGCACGCAGTTCCTCAGCTGGGCCGGCTCGGCGGTGTTCCCGACCTGCGAGTCGCACGTCTTTGCCAGCCGAAGCTACGTGTGGGGCGCGTTCATCCACAACTCGACCGACCCGAGCTACGACGGTGTGCAGACGCCCGCCGAGGCCGCGTTCTCGGCGGTTCGCGCCGAGCCGCTCCGGGAGCAGATGAACGCCGCGCTCGCCGGCTGGGGCGCGTGCTACCCGCCGAAGGTAACCGTGACGACCACGCCCGCCGCGCCACCGGCCGGTCAGGATGGCTGGTTCAACGCCGCCGACCTCGCCGCGAACGGCGGCGGGATCACCGTCAACGTCTCGGCAACCGACGACTCGGGCGTCACGAACCTCGTCTGCACCGACGACGGCACGCCGGTGGCGGTGCTGAACCAGTCCGGCTCGAATCCGCGGACGGGCTCGTTCAGCCTGACGACGGACGGCGTCCACGACATCGAGTGCGAGGCGACGGACGGGATGACCCCCGCGAACACCGGCGCCTCCGACGACTCCGACGACACGGTGACGGTGAAGATCGACGCGACGGCCCCGACGCTCACCTGCCAGGCGCCGCCTCCGGTGTTCGTGCTGAACGGGCCCGGCGGCCTCGTCTCGGCGACCGTGACGGACGCGCTCTCCGGCCCCGCCGCCTCGCCCGTGAGCGGCCCCGCGATCGTCACCTCGGCGGGCGCGAAGACGATCGACCTGACCGGCGAGGACAAGGCGGGGAACGCAACGACTGCGTCCTGCGCCTACATCGTCGCGTACAAGTTCCTCGGCTTCGACGAGCCGCTTCCGGCCGACCACCGCAAGGCGGGCTCGACGATCCCGTTGAAGTTCATGCTCGGCGACGCGAACGACGTCCCGATCTCCGATGCCGAGGCCGCGGCGCTCGCGGCTGCGTGCGAGGTGCAGGTGTTCTTCTCGGCCGGCGACCCGTCGCCGAACTGCGCGGAGTACAAGGCAGGCCCGAACCGCTTCGAGTTCCTCCTGCAGACACCGAAGGGCGTGACCGGGTCGCACGTGATCACGGTCGAGGTGCTCGACGGCGCGGTCGTGATCAACGAGGAGACGGAGCCGATCGTGATGACGTAGGGCGAGGGTGCCCGGCGGCAGCCAGGCACGGGTCGCAGCCGGGACCCTCTCCCGGTCGTGCCTGGCTTCCGCCGGGTGCCCTCGCCCTACAGCCCGTACGCCTCGAGCAGCCGGAGCCAGAGCTCCGAGCGGGTCGGGAACGACGGCACGGCGTGCCAGAGGTCGTCGAGCGTGACCTCGGCGACGACGGCGATCGTCGCCGCGTGGAGCGCCTCCGCGATCTCGGCCCCGGTGATCGTGGAACCGACCACGACGCGCCGGTCCTCGTCGACGACGATGCGCGCGGTGCCGGGTGCGTTGCGCCCGATGAACGAGCCGCCGGCGTTCCCACTCGTCTCGACGTCGACCGCGCGCACCCGGAGCCCGGCCTGCTCCGCGCCCGCGAGCGTCAGCCCCACGGCCCCGACCTGCGGGTCGGTGAAGATCACCCGCGGCGACGCGGCGCCGTCCGAGCGGAGCCGCACGTCCTTTCCCAGGATCGCGTCCGCCGCGAGGCGTCCCTGGTACTTCCCCATGTGCGTGAGCAGCGCGCGGCCGTTGACGTCGCCGATCGCGTAGAGCCAGTCGTACCCGGGCACGCGGAGCGACTCGTCGACCGCGATCGAGCGGCCCGCCTCGAGGCCGACGGTCTCGAGGCCGATGTCGCCCGTCCGCGGCGTCCGGCCGATCGAGACGAGGATCTCGTCCGCCTCGAACGGCTGGCCGTCGTCGACCTCCACGCGCACCGCGCCGTTCCGCGACACCGAGGTCACCGACGAGCCGAGCCGGACGTCGACACCGCCCTCGCGGAGCGCCTGGAGCACCTGTTCGCCCGCGAACCGCTCCTCGCGCTCGATGAGCCGGTCGCTGCGGTGCACGAGCGTCACCCGCGAGCCGAGGGACGACCACGCCTGCGCCATCTCGACTCCCACGACGCCGCCGCCGAGGATCGCGAGGCGTGGCGGTACCCGCTTCGAGGTCGTCGCCTCGATGTTCGTCCAGGGCGACGCGTCCGCCAGGCCCGGCACGGGCGGGATCGTGGCCGTGCTGCCGGTCGCGATCACGACGGCGCGCCGCGCGACGAGCTCCTCGTCGCCGACCGCGACGCGCTTCTCGCCCGCGAGCCGGCCGTGACCGCGGACGAGCGTGACGCCGCGCTCCTCGAGCCACGGGACCATCGAGGCGTCGTCCAGGTCGTGGACGACCTCGTCGCGACGCGCGAGGACGGCCTGGACGTCGAGCTCACCGACCGGGACGCCGGGAACCCGCCGCGCCTCGGCTTCGAGCTCACCGGGCCGCAGCAGCGCCTTCGACGGCATGCACGCGTAGAAGGAGCACTCGCCGCCGACGAGCCGCTCCTCCACGATCGCAACCGAGACGCCGTTCTCGCCGAGCCGGCCGGCGATCACCTCCCCGGGCGCACCCGCCCCGATCACGACCACGTCGAACTCGCCCATTGTCGACCTCCCGGTCTCCGACCTCGGTGGGACACCTTAGGCCCGCCGCCGCACCTCCCGCGTAGGCTGCCCGCGTGCCCAAGCGCTCGTACGAGCTCGCGACCGACAGCCCCGAGATCGAGGCGGCGTTCACCGAGCTCCGCCGCCAGCTGAAGGTCACGCTCGACTTCCCGGACGACGTCCTGGCGGAGGCTGAGCACGCCGCGGAGGAACCGCGACTCCCCGAGAAGGACGAGACCGCTCTCCCGTTCGTCACCCTCGACCCGCTCGGGTCGATGGACCTCGACCAGGCGTTCCACATCGAGCGGGACGGGGACGGGTACCGCGTCCGCTACGCGATCGCCGACGTGGCGGCGTTCGTCCAGCCCGGTGGACCGATGGACGTCGAGGCGCACGACCGGGGCGAGACGCTCTACGCGCCGGACCAGAACGTGCGCCTCTACCCGCCCGTCCTGTCCGAGGGCGCTGCGAGCCTGCTGCCCGACGAGACGCGTCCCGCGGTCGTCTGGAGGCTGGACGTCGACGCGACCGGGGAGGGCAGCGCCGTGCACGTCGAGCGCGCGCTCGTCCGCAGTCGCGCGAAGCTCGACTACGTGAGCGCCCAGCAGGCGCTCGACGGCGGCACGGCCGAGGAGCAGCTGCGCCTCCTCCGCGAGGTCGGGATCCTCCGACTCCAGCGCGAGGAGCGTCGCGGCGGGGTGAGCCTCCCGCTTCCCGAGCAGGTGATCACCGAGAAGGACGGCGAGTACGGGCTCCGCTTCCGCGCCCCGCTCCCCGTCGAGGGGTGGAACGCCCAGATCTCGCTGATGACGGGCATGGCCGGCGCGGAGCTCATGCTCGGCGGCCGCGTCGGCCTCCTGCGCACCGTCCCGCCCGCCGATCCCGATCGTCTCGAGAGCCTCCGGCTGATGGCGAAGGAGCTGCGCGTGGAGTGGCCGAAGGCGATGACCTACCAGTCGTTCGTCCGGAGCCTCAGCCCGGTGATCGCGCGGCAAGCCGCGCTGCTGGTGGAGGCGACGACGCTCCTTCGCGGCTCGGGGTACGTCGCGTTCGACGGCCAGCCGCCGGAGGCGGCCGTGCACTCCGCGCTGGCGTCCGCGTACACGCACACCACGGCGCCGCTCCGCCGGCTCGTCGATCGCTACGTCGGAGAGGTCTGCATTGCGCTCTCGAACGGCACGGAGATCCCGGAGTGGGCGCGTGCAGAGCTACCCGCACTGCCGGAGGCGATGGCGAAGTCGGGAGGCCGGGCCGGCCAGTACGAGGCGGGGATCGTCTCGATCATGGAGGCGGCCCTCCTCGCGCCGCACGTCGGCGAGACCTTCGAGGCGATCGTCGTCGAGCTCGACGCGCGCCGCGGCGCGACCATCGCGATCCGCAGCCCGGCGATCCGGGCGCGCTGCCGCGGCGAGGATCTCCCGCTCGGCGGCCGCGTCCAGGTGCGCCTCCAGGAGGCGAATGTCATGCAGCGCCTCGTGCGGTTCGAGAAGGTCTGACGGTCAGCGCGCCAAGACGCGCTCGGCAGCCGCGAACGTCGCGTCCCCGAACAGCACGAGCCGCGCCTCCTCGACGCCCGTCTCCACCTCGCGCATCGCGCGGAGCGCCTGCGCGACGGCGTCCTCGAGCGGCCATCCGTACGCACCGGCGGAGACCAGCGGAAAGGCCATGGTCGCGGCGCCGAGCTCGTCGGCCACCGCGAGCGACCGCGCGTAGCACGACCGCAGGGTCGCCGACCGGTCGCGGCCCGGGTCGTACACCGGCCCGACCGTGTGGATCACCCACTGCGCGGCGAGGTTCCCTGCCGTCGTCGCGACCGCGTCGCCGGCCGGCAGCCCCTCGGGGTAGTCCGAGGAACGAAGCGCGCGACACTCCTCGAGGATCGCCGGCCCGCCCTTGCGATGGATTGCCCCGTCGACGCCCCCGCCGCCGAGGAGCGACGAGTTCGCGGCGTTGACGATCGCGTCGACGGCCTGCTCCGTGATGTCGCCCTGAACGAGCTCGATCCGCATGTATGGATGATGCTCGAGTTGAACCGGGCGGAGGAGTCGACTAGCGTCAACCCCCGGTGGAACTCAACGACTGGATCCTGGCGCTCCACCTCCTGGCGGCCTTCGCGCTCATCGCGGCCGAGGTGGCGTTCTCGATCATGATCGCCGCGCTCTGGCGATCCGACAGCCCGTCCCGGGTCGCCTCGACGATGCTGCTCGCGCGTGTCGGCGCGATCCTCGTAGGCGTGGGGATGGCCGGGACGATCGTCTTCGGCATCTGGCTCGCGATCTCGCTCGACGCGTACCAGCTGTGGGACGGCTGGGTGATCGCCGCGCTCGTGCTCTGGGCGATCGGCGGCTTCGTGGGGCAGCAGTCGGGTCAGGGGTACCAGGCCGGCGGAGAGCTCGCCGAGAAGCTGGCGGCCGAGGGTACGACGTCGAGTCCCGAGCTCGCCGAGATCTTCGGCACCTCACGCGCGTTCTGGTTCCACATCGCGACCGGCGTGGTCGTCGTGCTCATCCTCGTCGACATGATCTGGAAGCCGGGCGCATGAACACTCTCGCGGCGATCCGGCCTGACAGCTGGAACTTCCCGCTCCTCCTGCACATCCTCGGCGCGGCGGTGCTGGTGGGAGCGGTCCTCACAGCCGTCGTCACCACGCTCACCGCCGAGCGGACTGCTCAACCCGACGTGATGCGTCGGATCGCGTTCCGCTCGCTCTGGATGGTGGGTGTTCCGGCATACGTCGTGATGCGGATCGGGGCCGAGTGGATCTACTCGAAGGAGTTCGGCGACGCCGAGGACGACCCGGCGTGGATCGGGATCGGCTACATGACCGCCGACATCGGGCTCCTCATCTTCCTGATCGCGCTCGGACTGGCCGGATTCGCGGCCCGGCGCAAGTCGGCAGGGCTCGGCAAGGCGTCGGGGTACCTTGGCGTGCTGCTCCTCATCGCGTTCGTCGTCGTCATCTGGGCGATGGGCGCCAAGCCGGACTAGCGGGCACGGAGGTATCGGACCGACGTCCGACACCTCCGCCCTACCCCCTCAGTCGGACTCGTTCTCGGCGCCGTCGCCGTTCGCCCCGTCGTCATCGGCGGTCCCGCCGTCGTCGTCGGCCTCCCGACCGATGACCCGGTACTGGTTGTCGAGCTGGACCTCGACCGTGTTGCCGTTCGCGAGCCGGATCTCGACGTCGTACGCCGCGCCGTCGTCGCCGACCTCGGACTCGGTGACCGTGC
>Ga0111539_10012080_pt1 | contig 10831 bp, 14 predicted proteins | sample RhiMethybrSRZTD1_FD_79667 | JGI IMG/M metagenome (GOLD analysis project Ga0111539, IMG submission 79667) | Populus rhizosphere microbial communities from Tennessee, USA - Rhizosphere MetaG P. TD hybrid SRZTD1 (version 2) (version 2) | ecosystem: Host-associated > Plants > Roots > Rhizosphere >... | reverse complement strand
GTTGGGGTTGGGGGTGGGGGTCAACAAGCTCAGCCCTTCGGCCGTATGTGCGCCTTCCATGGACAGATGGGCATGTTCGTGCGCGCTTTAGCCTACATGCTGAGCCACGGCTCGGACGGCATGCGGCAGGCTTCCGAGGACGCCGTGCTCAACGCCAACTACGTCCGCGCCGGGCTCGCCGACCTGATGTCGCAGCCCTTCGGCGAGCGGCCGTGCATGCACGAGGCGCTGTTCGACGACCGCTGGTTGGAGGGCACCGGCATCACCACGCTCGACTTCGCCAAGGCGATGATCGATGAGGGCTTCCACCCCATGACCGTCTACTTCCCGCTGGTCGTGCGTGGCGCGATGCTGATCGAGCCGACGGAATCGGAATCGAAACAGAGCCTCGATCAGTTCATTGCTTCCCTGCGCGGGCTGGCCGGCGCCGCCAAGGCCGGCAATGTGGACAGGTTCAAGGACGCGCCCCGCTTTGCTCCGCGCCGCCGTCTCGACGAGACCAAAGCGGCAAGGGAGCCGCGGCTCAGGTGGACGCCGCCCTCGGAGCGCAAGGAGGCGGCGGAGTAATGGGGAGTAGCTGGGGTCAGACCCCTTGCGCGTACGTGGGCGATTGTTACGGCCGTCGTGGCAAGGGGTCTGACCCCATTTGGCGCAAGGGGTCTGACCCCGCAGGAGAACACATGGCCCGCGTCGTCGGCATCGATCATCTGGTCATCCGCGTGAAGGACTTCGAGCGCTCCAAGGCATTCTACGACACGGTGCTGGGCTTCCTCGGCTTCAAGCGCAAGTACACCTTCGGCGACACCGCCGGCTGGAGCAACGGCAAGACGCTCTTCTGGATCGGCGAGGCCGACGCGGAAGGCAAGAAGCGCCCGCATCGAATCGGCAACATCGGCTTCCACCACTATGCCTTCGAGCTCTCCTCGCGCCGTGACGTCGATGGCCTCTACGAGGTGCTGAAGCGCCACAAGATCAAAGTCGTCGACCCGCCGACCGACTATCCAGACTACGGCGAGGGCTACTACGCGGTGTTCTTCACCGATCCCGATGGCCTCAAGCTGGAAGGCATGGTGTTCAAGCCGCCGCGCAAGAAGGCAAGGCCACGAAAGTCATGATCGCGCTTGCGCCCGATCCCAAAAAAAATGGCCGGGCGGGAGCCCGGCCACAGAGTAGTGCGACCGCCCTCGAGAGGGCGGCTGAAGGCCTCGAAGGGAGGGTAGCAGCCTTCAATAGCTGTCCGTCACAGCTGCTTTGCATGTAGGCGCTCCAGCCCAGGGTTGCAAAGAGGGACGCGAGCATGCTTGCCATGCGCAGCTGCATGGCTCGGCCGGCAACGACATCTCAGAACTTCCATTGTCGCGCCTTGGCCACCAGGAAATCGCGGAAGACCTGCACCTTCTTGGCCGTCTTCAGCTCCTCCGGATAGACGAAGTAGACCGAGATGACTGGCAGCTCCGCGTCCTGCAGCACGGGCACGAGATCGGTCTCCTCGTGCGTCAAATAATCGGGAATCAGGCCGATGCCGATGCCGGCGCGGATCGCGTACTTCATGGCGATGACGCTGTTGGCGGCAAACGCCGGCCGGCGCGGCTCCCTGCTGTCGAGACCGGCGGTCTCCAGCCAGCGGATGGCGCGCAGGTGGCTGGCCGGCGTGCCGCTATAGGAGATGATGGCGTGATCGTCGAGGGCGGCGAGCGTTTGCGGCGCCCCGCGGCGCCGAATGTAGTGCGAGGAGGCGTAGGCCTGCATCTTCATCTGGAACAGCGGCCGCCGGATGAGGTCGCTCTGTTGCGGCTCGCTGGTCCAGATGGCCACGTCGGCCGCGCGCATGGCGATGGCGATCTGCTCGTCGTTGAGCACCAACTCGACGCGGATGTCGGGATAGAGCTCGAGGAACTCGCGCAAGCGCTGCGTGACCCACACCGTGCCGAGCCCGATCGGTGCCGTGACCCTCAGGTCGCCGGTCGGCTTGGTGGTGGTGTCGGTCAGCAGCGTCTCGGCGGTCGACAGCTTGTTCATGATCTCGCTTGCCGTGCCGAACAGCATCTCGCCCTGTTCCGTCAGCACCAGGCCGCGCGCATGGCGGTGGAACAGCGAGACCTTGAGCTCCTTCTCCAAGGCCGAGACCTGACGGCTCACCGCCGATTGGCTCATGCGCAGCGATTCACCGGCGTGGGTGAAGCTGCCAGCCTCGGCGGCGGCATGAAAGATACGGAGCTTGTCCCAGTCCATGGGCTGTTTTTTTCGGAAACGCGAGTGACGGATCTTTTGCTTATTCGGCAGCCTTGGCCACGGTCTCCAGCTTAGCCAAATAGCGCTCGGCCTCAAGCGCGGCCATACAACCCATGCCCGCCGCGGTCACCGCTTGGCGGAACACTTCATCCTTGACGTCGCCGGCGGCGAACACGCCCGGTATGGAGGTGCGCGTCGAATCCGGCTGGGTGATCAGGTAGCCCGAGGCATTCATCTCGAGCTTGCCTTTGAACAGCTCGGTGGCCGGCACGTGACCGATGGCGATGAACACGCCATCGACCCTCAGCTCCGAGACCTTGCGGGTCTTGACGTTCTCGAGTCGCACGCCTTTCACGGTCTTGGGGTCGCTGGTGCCGATCACCTCGTCCAAGACGGAGTTCCAGACCACCTCGATCTTGGGGTTCTTGAAGAGCCGCTCCTGCAAGATCTTCTCGGCCCGGAAGCCCTCGCGCCGATGCACGATCGTCACCTTGCTGGCGAAGTTGGTGAGGAACAGCGCTTCCTCGACGGCCGTGTTGCCGCCGCCAACCACCACGACCTCCTTGCCTTTGAAGAAGAAGCCGTCGCAGGTGGCGCAGGCGGACACGCCATAACCCTTGAAGGTCTCCTCCGACGCAAGGCCCAGCCAACGCGCCTGCGCGCCTGTGGCGATGATCAGCGCATCGCATGTGTAGGTGTCGCCGGAATCGCCCTCGAGCCGGATCGGCCGGCGATCGAGATCGACCTTGGCGATGTGGTCCATGACCATCTCGGTGCCGACGTGCTCGGCCTGCGCCCGCATTTGGTCCATCAGCCAGGGGCCCTGCACGACGTCGGCAAAGCCCGGGTAGTTCTCGACGTCGGTGGTGATGGTCATCTGCCCGCCGGGCTGGCTGCCCTGGATGACTACGGGCTTCAGCATTGCGCGCGCTGCATAGATCGCGGCGGTGTAGCCGGCCGGCCCCGAGCCAAGGATGACGATTTTGGCATGCTTGTTGGTCATGACAGACGAGCCGTGAGGGGATGGGTTGGGAACGAAGCCTGAACTGATATGGGGAGCCTATAGAGCCGCCGCAACGCCCAGGTCAATGGCCATGCAGCCACAGTATAGCCTCTCTGGGCCGATCTTGCCGGTCAAATCAGCTTGAGGCCCTTGAAGCTGGCGTGGCCCTGTTTGCCGACGATGATGTGATCGTGGATGGTGACGCCCAGCGGCCGGGCTGCATCGACGATTTGCTTGGTCATGTCGATGTCGGCGCGCGACGGCGTGGGATCGCCCGAGGGGTGGTTGTGCACCAGGATGATGGCGCTGGCGGACAGCTCCAGCGAGCGTTTGACGATCTCGCGCACATAGACCGGCGTGTGATCGACCGTGCCTTCCTGCTGCACCTCGTCGGCGATCAGGCGGTTCTTCTTGTCGAGGAACAGGATGCGGAACTGCTCGCGCGCCTCGAAGCCCATGGCGGCGCGGCAGTAGTCGAGCACGGCGCTCCAGGAGGCGAGCACCGGGCGCTGCATGATGCCGCCCTGCATCAGGCGCAGGGCGCCGGCGCGAACGAGCTTGAGCTGCATGATGGCGGCATCGCCGACGCCCTTCACCTCCTTGAGGCGCTCAGGGGGCGCATTGACGACTTCCGCGAACGAGCCGAAGCGCTCGATCAGGCGCTTGGCGACCGGCTTGGTGTCGCGGCGGGGGATGGCGTTGAACAGCACCAGCTCCAGCAACTCGTAGTCGGGCAGCGCCTCCGGCCCGCCGGCGACGAAGCGCTCCTTGAGACGCTGGCGATGCCCGGTGCGCTGATCGGCGTCCTTGAACAGCGTCGGCTCGGGGCTTGCATCGCTGTCTTTCAGGCTGCCGCTCATCGCGCCCCTCGAGAGCTTCCTACGAGATACGATAGGGTGGCCTGTGCAGCCCGCCGGGCGAGACGGTGAACACCTGGCACCCCGCCTCCGTCACCCCCACCGTATGCTCGAACTGGGCCGAAAGCTCGCGGTCGCGCGTCACGGCCGTCCAGCCATCGGGCAGGATCTTCACGTGCGGTTTGCCGAGGTTGATCATCGGTTCGATGGTGAAGAGCATGCCCGGCTCCAGCACCACGCCATCGCCCGGCTCGCCATAATGCAGGATGTTGGGCCGGTCGTGGAAGACGCGGCCGAGCCCGTGTCCGCAGAAGTCGCGCACCACGCCGCAGCGCTCGCGCTCGGCGAAATTCTGGATCGCGGCGCCGATGTGGCCCGTGGTGTTGCCCGGCTTCACCGCCGCCACCCCACGCATCAGCGCCTCGTAGGTGACCTCGATCAGCCGCTCGGCGCGCCGCGAGATGTGGCCGACGGCATACATGCGACTGGTGTCGCCATGCCAACCGTCCAGGATCAGCGTCACGTCGATGTTGATGATGTCGCCTTCTTTCAGGGGCTTGGCGTTGGGGATGCCGTGGCAGACGACATGATTGACGGACGTGCAGATCGCCTTGGGAAAGCCGCGGTAGTTGAGCGGCGCCGGGATTGCCCCATGGTCGGTGGCAAACGCGACCACCAGGTCGTCGAGCCGCTCGGTGGTGGCGCCCGGCCGGACCTCGGGCACCAGCATGTCGAGCGCGCGCGCCGCGAGCTGACCGGCCTTGGCCATGCCCTCGAAGGCATCGCGACCGTGGATTTTGATCTTGGTGTCGCGCGGCTGGGAGCGGAAGACGTCGAGGTTGTTCATGAAGCCTTGTGCGTTGGTTGGCGGGCTGACTGACGAGCCATGTCCCGTCGGAGAATTTAGTGCAAATGCGAGCCGGCGCAATTGCCGATCGTACTCAATCCTCTCGGTTGCGTTACCGGGCACGCCAAAGCGATGTCAGAGGGCCGCCCTCTCCCCTTACGGGGTCCATGGCAGGGAAAGGCACGCGCGCGATGCGGGCGATCATCTCGGGGGTGGGCGCAGATCGGCACAGATCTGCGGCCTGATCCGGCGGATAGGCGCCGACCACGAGAAAATCGTGCGTCGACTCGACGCGGAAATGCCCGGTTCCCGCCGGCAGCACGGCAACGTCCCCCGCCCGGACGGTAATCTCGCGTCCGCCTGGACCGCCGAGCACCAGGCGGGCGTGGCCGGCGGCGAAACCCAGCACCTCGTGGGCGGTGGTGTGATAGTGATGAAAGGCATAGACGCCGTTGCGCCATTGCGGCGGCCAGCCGTTGCGGCCGAACAGCTCCTCGAAGGCCGCGGCGGGGTCGCTGCCCGCGGCCGAGACGGCACTGCGATAGAGCAGCACAGGCAGATGTGGATTATTCGGCATCCACCCGTTGGCGGCAAGTTGCAGTGCTTCAGGCACAACGACTCCTTTCTTGTTCCTCATCTGGCTACGAGCTCCCCTCTACTCGACTTCGCAGTCGCGTTGGATCGAGCGGAGCCAATCGAGCGGGATCGAACGGCGCCAGGTCGACCGCGTGTGTCGCCCCGTCAACGATCAACTCGGCCATCGCCTCGCCCGTTGCTGGCGCATTGAGAATGCCCCAAACGCTGTGACCGGTGGCGACATATGCCCCCGCGAGCCCGGCAACTTCGCCGATCAGCGGTACGCCATCCTGCGTCACCGGACGGTAGCAGGCCTGGCGGGCAACGATCTTCGCGTCCGCAAGCACGGGCGACAGCCGTCTGCACATGGCTTGCAGGCGATCGATCGCGCCGGGGTCCGGCGCAACGTCGCTTGGGTCCACGGGAAGCGGGCTCTCGCTGGAGATGGCGCACACGTAGGTGGTGCCGTCGGCTCGCGGAAACACCTCCGGCGAATGCAAGCTGCCGTCGGCCTCCCGGTATTCCAGAAAAAGCGACTCGGCCGGGACCCTCGCTCCCGTGTCGAAGACGAGGCTGTGTCCCTTCAGCCCGAACACCGGCGGTAGCGACAGCCATCTTGCAGCCAGGATCGACCAGGGGCCCATGGCAACGACGACCGCGTCGCCCTCGACGGTCTCGCCTTCGATCGCCACACCTTTGATCGTCGAGCCCTCCTGTACGAGTCCGGTGACGCGGCCCAGGCGCAACTTGGCACCCTGCGCTTCGGCGGCGCGCATCATGGCGGCGGTGAAGCGCGCGGGATGAACCTGGGCGGTGGTGTCCGTCGAGCCGAGAGGGCCGTTGATGGCCACGCCATCCGACGTCCAATCGAGGCCATTGGGGTTGCGCGGGCGAGGCCGGTCGCTCGAGCCGGCGACGCCACCGTAGGTGGTGAGGCGCCGATAACCCCAATCGCCGCTCATCTCCTCCGCCAGATTGGCGTGCAGCGCAAAGCTGCGCCGCGCCAGGCCTTGGAGGGGAGTGCCATCGCACCAGTCGAGCGCCAGAAATCCGCCGGACTTGCCCGAGGCGGCGCAAGCGATGCCCGTCCGCTCGATCACCACAACCTCGACGCCGCGGCGGCTCAGGAAATAGGCGATCGAGGCGCCGATGACGCCGCCACCGCAGATCAGGACGCGCATGCCGGCTCCGGTGTTTGCGATCTCTGCCGCAACACTAAGGCAGGTTTGGCGGGGGAAGAAGACCGGGCTTGCTACTCTGCCGGCGAGAGAGCAGCCTTCTCGGCGTGCACCTCCGCGGGCGCATCGGGAAGGTGCGCCTTCCACCGCACCAGGGCGGCCTTGCCGGCCTCGGACAGCGCGTACACCCCGCGCTCGACCCTCACGAACCACCCGTAAACGTTGCTGAGCAAGATCTTCGGCGCATCGGGCATCCCGCCCTTGAGGTCGCGTGGCCGCCCCGGCGCCTTCGCCAACGCAGCCGCGCACGCCAGCGCCTGCTGGCGATAGGCCGTCATGATCGGCTGTCGCGTGCCGCCGCCGGCCGCCGGATCGCCCCTGCGGCGGCGATGCTCGTCGACGATCCTGGAGCGGCGCCTGGCATCGCGCCGCGGGCGCCAAGGCACCGGCTCGACCAGCACCTCCACCTTGCCCGATGCCAGGACGGAGAGCAGGCCCAGGCCGAGCAGGCGGCACAGTTTTTTCACCCTGGGATCGCTTTCGCGGCCACGCCCGCGCCGGGAAGCGCGCACGGCGAGCCAGATCTCGTCGCAGGCGGCCGAGCGGTCGACGGCCTGCAGCACCAGATCGAGCGTGAAAGTCAGTTTCAGCTCGCCGATCACGACCGCCGTCGGCGAGTCGCCATCCAGCGCCACCAGATCGCAGCCGCCCTCCTCGCCCTTGACCTCGAAGCCCAGCCTTTCGAGGAAGCGCTTGACCGGCAGGTAGAGGCTCGATTCCAATGGGCCCTCGTCGAGTCCCAAGCGCCTAGCGACGATTCGCCAATCTGTCGAGCCGCGTTCGAACGGTCGGCCATGGACGGCAAGCAGGTCCTGATCACCGGCGCCACCGGCGGCATCGGCCTGGCGGCGGCCGAAGCTCTCGCCAGGTTCGGGGCCAACGTCGCCATGGCCGGCCGCAACGCCACGGCCATGCGCATTGCGGCGGCGCAGGTCAATGCGGCAAAGCGGAGGGGAGCGACAGTCGACACGCTGCTTGCCGACCTGTCGTCGCAGGCCGCGGTGCGCCAGCTGGCCGGCGAGGTGCTGGCCCGCTATCCCAGGTTGGACGTGCTCATCAACAACGCCGGCGCCATGCACGTGCGGCGGCAGGTGACCCCGGACGGCATCGAGCTGACCTGGGCAGTCAATCATCTCGCACCCTTCCTGCTGACGACGTTGCTCATCGACCGCTTGAAAGCGAGTGTGCCGGCCCGCATCATCACCACCGCGTCAGCGGCCCATCAGACCGCGCGTATACCCTTCGATGACCTCAACGCCGAGCGCGCGTATTGGCCCTTCGAGCGCTACGGCCAGACCAAGCTCGCCAACATCCTGTTCACCAGCGAGCTGGCGCGCCGCCTCGAGGGCGCTGGCGTGACGGCGATCTCATTCCATCCGGGGCTGGTGGCGACCGGCTTCAACCGCAACAACGGCCTCATGATGGACCTCGGCATGACGATCCTGCGGCCCGTCTCGCGCAGTGCGCAGAAGGGCGCCGAGACCCTCGTGTGGCTGGCGACCTCGCCCGAGCATGCAATCGCCAATGGCGGCTATTACTTCGACATGCATCAGGTCACGCCGAGCGAGGCGGCGCAGGATAAAGACGCCGCGCGGCGACTATGGGATGCGAGCCAGATGCAGTGCGCGAGCCTGCGGCCGTGACGATCCCGAAGCTGACCGTTTGGTACAACACCAGATGCCCGGTCTGCAGCGCAGGGATCGACTGGCAGCGCAGCCGCCTCGTGCGAGCCGCGCGCGCCGGGGCCATCGAGTTCCGGGACATCGATCTGGAGCCGGATGCGCTCACCCGCTTCGGCGCCAGCGTGGAGGACGTGCGCCGCCGGCTGCACGCCGTCGATGCGGCGGGCGAGCTTCACGTCGGCGCCGACTGCGCCATCGAGATTTGGCGCCGCACGCCCGGGGATGCCTGGCTCGGACGCGGGCTGGGCTTGCCGGTGATGCGTCAACTCACGCGTATTGCCTACAACAGGTTTGCCGATCTGCTTTATGCCTGGAATCGCTGGAAGGGCCGCTGGTGAAGCGAGTAGGATGCCGCATCGCCCACGAGACGAGGAGGCAAGCCCATGGCAGCGCAAGCGACATCCCGCATCCGGCGCGTGACGAGTCCGCAGGTGAGCGAGCCGGCTCCGGGGACGTGGTCCAACTGCCTGGTCGTCAACGGGGTCGCCTACGTCGCCGGCATGATCGCCCGCGGCAGCGACGGCAAGATCGTCGATGGCGACGAATACGAGCAGGCCAAGGCGATCTTCGCCAAGATCCGCAATCTCGTCGAGGCGGCGGGCGGCAGCATGGCCGATGTGGTGAAGGTGTCGATCTTCGTCACCGACATCAAGCAGCGCGAGAAGGTCTGGCGGGCCCGCCAGGAGGTCTTCTCGGGCGACTTTCCGGCGAGCACGCTGGTGCAAGTCGCGGCGCTGGCCGAGCCGTCGGTCAAGGTCGAGATCGAGGCCATCGCCCATCTCGGCGCCGGCGCACGCTGAATCGAGGCGATCGATGCGACTATGCCCGCGACCCAATCCGTAGGCCTCATCGGCATCGGCCTGATGGGCCAGGCCTTCGCCGAGCGACTGGTCGCCGCGGGGATTGCCGTCGTCGGCTACGACATCGACCCCGCCAGGACGGCGCGCCTTGCAGCGCTCGGCGGCCAGCCTGTCGCGTCGATTGCCGAGGCGGCGCAGCGCTGCGAGGCGATCCTGCTCGCCGTGTTCAGCACCGATCAGGTCGAGCAAGTGGTGGAGGAGGAAATATTGCCAGCCGTCGGAGAGAGCTCCGGCAAGGTGGTGATGTGCGCCAGCACCTGCGACCCGGACCGGATTGCGGCGCTGGGCGCGCGCGTTGCAAAGCGCGGCCTTGCGTTCCTCGAAACTCCGGTATCCGGCACCAGCGAGCAGGTGCGGCGCGGCCAGGGCGTCGGCTTGATCGGCGGCGACGCGGCGATCGCGGCCAAAGTGGCGCAGGTGCTCGGCGCCCTGTTCCAGAGCCAATTCCATGTCGGCCGCATCGGCGATGGCGGACGCGCCAAGCTCGCCATCAATCTGATCCTCGGCCTCAACCGCCTGGCGCTTGCCGAAGGCCTGGTGTTCGCCGAGCGCCTCGGACTCGACCCCGGGGCCTTCCTGCCGATCGCTCGCGCCTCGGCCGCCTCTTCGCAGGTGATGGACACCAAGGGTCCGAAAATGCTGGCGCGCGACTTCGCGCCCGAAGGCCGCGTGCGCCAGACCCTCAAGGATGCGCGGCTCATGCTCGACCAGGCGCGTCGCGTCGGCCAGCGCTTGCCGCTGCTCGAGGTGCATGCCGACGTGCTCGAAGCCTGCGTCCGCGCCGGCGACGGCGACCGCGACAACAGCATCGTCATCGCGGAGATCGCGCGTCGAAGGCAGGAGAAATGACTCCCGGCGGCAGCACGTCGGTGCGGAGCGACTCTCGCGAAGAAAAGGCCAACGCACATGCCCGACAGAAGCGCCTATCGACAGATCGACGCAAGCTGCCACTGCGGCAACATCCACGTCGCTTTCGACTGGCCCGGCTCCCTCTGGCCAATCCCCGTCCGCGCCTGCGGCTGCACGCTTTGCACGAAGCACCGTGGCGTGTGGACCTCGCACCCGCAGGGCCGCTTCCAGCTGCGCGTCGCCGACGCGTCCAAGGTTGCGCAATATCGGTTCGGGACGAAGACGGCGGACTTTCACGTTTGCCTGACGTGCGGAGTGATCCCGATCGTGACCTGCATGCTCGAGGGCACTCGATACGCCGTGGTCAACGTCAATACCTTCGACGACGTAGACCGGACTCAGCTCGTCGAGGCGCCCGCCGATTTCGAGGGCGAGACGACGGAGAACCGCCTGGCGCGGCGGCGGAAAAACTGGACGCCCGAGGCGTGACAGGGGGTCAGACCCCTCGCCCCGACGTTTGCAGCTACAACGCTGCGCGCAGGCGAGGGGTCGGACCCCATCGCGCCAACACCAATAGCCTCGCAGCGGCCATTCCGCTCGAGGGTTTGGGAGGAGGAGCAGGGCGCTCGGGCCTGCGCCCGAAGACCTTTTGACCTCTTACCCGGGGACTGGGCGCAAGAGCGCCCT
>Ga0111539_10012079_pt1 | contig 10832 bp, 7 predicted proteins | sample RhiMethybrSRZTD1_FD_79667 | JGI IMG/M metagenome (GOLD analysis project Ga0111539, IMG submission 79667) | Populus rhizosphere microbial communities from Tennessee, USA - Rhizosphere MetaG P. TD hybrid SRZTD1 (version 2) (version 2) | ecosystem: Host-associated > Plants > Roots > Rhizosphere >... | reverse complement strand
GGCAGGATCTCTTCAATCGGCTGACGGAAAACGGCGTCCGCCATGTGATCGAACGGCGTCGGCTCCGCATTGACGATCACGAGACGGGCGCCGGTCCCCTTCGCGAGCGGGACGGCGCCCGCGATGGGGTACACCTGCAGGCTCGTGCCGATGGTGAGCAACAGATCGGCCTCTTCGGCCGCACGCATCGCACGGGCGATCACTTCCGGAACGAGCGCCTGCCCGAACGAGATGGTCGCGCTCTTGAGGATTCCACCGCAATGCTCACAGGGTGGATCTTCCTCACCCGCCTGCAAGCGCGCCAGCACCGGCTGCATGTCACCGCGCCATGCGCACGCCATGCACATCACCTCGCGCATGGTGCCGTGCACTTCGATCACGGTATCGGGCGAGTTGCCGGCGACCTGGTGCAGGCCGTCGATGTTCTGCGTGATGAGCGCGTGCAGCGTGCCTCGACGTTCGAGGTCGACGAGGGCGCGATGTCCGGCATTCGGCACCGCCTGCCAGGCCGGGTGATCGCGTCGACCCTTCCACGCTCGCTTTCGGATCGAGGGGTCCGCCATGTAGTAATGGATGTTCGACAGCTTTTCCGCCTCGGGATCGCGCGTCCACACGCCTTGCGGTCCGCGGAAGTCGGGAATGCCTGACGCTGTTGATATGCCGGCGCCGGTCAGCGCGACGATGCGAGAGGACTCCGCGATCCAATCGTGAACGGTGTCAATCACGCTTCCAGCTCGCGCACCGGCCGCACCTCGATGCTGCCTTCGCGGGCCGGCGGGATCTTGGCCGCCATCTGGATCGCTTCGTTGAGGTCGCGTGCATCCAGCAGATAGAAGCCGGCGAGTTGCTCCTTCGTTTCCGCGAACGGCCCGTCGGTCACCGACATCCTGCCGTTACGCACGCGCACGGTTGCCGCGGTGCTGGCGGGATAGAGCGGCTCGGCGGCGAGCAACACTCCGTTCTTCCTGAATCCGTCGCCACACGACTTGCATTCAGTATCGGATACGGCGTGCAGCTTCTCTTCTTCGAGATACACCAGGCAGATGTACTTCATCGACGCTCCTTCAACTCTCGCAGTCGCTTCTCGATAAATCGGCGTTCGGGTTCGAGACGTGTCAAGGCGAGCGCCTGTTCGTACGCGTCCCGTGCTTCGTCGGCCCGTCCCAGACGCCGGCACAGATCCGCGCGCGCGGCGTAGGCGAGACGATAGTTATTCAGCTCACCGCGACCGAGCACGTCATCGACGAGCGCCAGTCCAGCCTCCGGACCATCGCGCATGGCCACCGCGACCGCGCGGTTGAGCGCGATGACGGGCGATGGAGCGACGCGCGCGAGCACGTCGTACAGCTCCACGATTTCCGCCCAGTCCGTGTCGGCGGCGGATGGCGCATTCGCGTGCGCCGCCGCGATCGCCGCCTGGATGCAATACGGACCCACGCGTCCCGATCCGAATGCCCGCTCGACCAGGTGTGTCCCTTCCTCGACGTATGCGCGATTCCATGTCGCGCGATCCTGCTCCTCGAGCAGGACGACCTCGCCATCGGGCGATGTGCGCGCCGCGCGCCGCGATTCGTGCAGCAGCATCAACGCCAGCAGGCCGAGCGCCTCGGGATCGGGCAGCAGCTCCACGATCAGCCGCCCGAGACGAATCGCTTCACCAGAGAGATCGTGCCGCGTCAGCGATGCGCCCGATGTGGCGGCGTATCCCTCGTTGAAGACGAGATAGATCACCCGCAGCACTGCATCGAGTCGATCGGGCAGCTCCGCTTCCGTCGGCACCTGATAGGGAATCTTCGCGTCGCGAATCTTCGCCTTCGCACGAACGATGCGCTGCGCGAGCGTCGGCGCGGGCGTGAGGAACGCGCGCGCGATCTCCTCGGTGGTCAACCCGCACACTTCGCGCAACGTGAGCGCGACCTGCGCGTCGGGCGAGAGCGCGGGGTGGCAGCACGTGAAGATCAGCCGCAGGCGATCGTCTTCGACAGTCTCCTGATCCGTCCACTCGACCGGATCGACGACGGCGGTGTCGACGGCCTCGCCGGCCTCCTCGAGCGGTGAGAAGCGTGACCGCCGGCGCATGGCGTCAATCGCCTTGAACCGGCCGGCCGACACGAGCCAGGCGCGCGGATTGGCGGGCACGCCGTCGCGCGGCCATTGTTCGAGCGCGGCCCGAAACGCGTCGTGGAGCGCCTCTTCCGCCGCATCGAAATCACCGAGCAGCCGAATCAGCGTGGCGAGCACGCGGCGCGACTCGGCCTCGTACACGGCGCTGACAGCATCCTGAATGGACGTGGTGGTCACGACGAAGGTCCATCACATCATCTCGACTGCGTCAGTGCAACCCTGCGAACCCAGAGCCCGCGCCCGACCCCATTTTTCGACCGGTCTCCTCAACTCTTTCGAAGAGTTGCCGATGGTGACTATGCCGTGACCTTTACATCTCGTCGCTTCCTGATCCCGGCGCTTGCCGCTGTGTGGCTTGGCCTCGCCGGAACGGGACTGTGGGTGCTGTGGGCCTACGAGAATCGTCCGGGCACCGCGGCCACCGCACCGCAACAGTGGCCGACGGATACGCAGCTCGCACGCGCGGATGGTCGACCGACGCTCGTGTTCCTCGCGCATCCGCGCTGCACCTGCACGCGTGCCTCGCTCACCGAGCTCACTGAAGTCCTGGCCCGCTCCACGACGCGACCAAAGACCCACATCGTCTTCATCCGGCCGGACGGCTTCGAGCGAAACTGGGAAAAAACGGATCTGTGGAAGCGCGCGATGGCGCTGCCGGGCGTCACCGTGACGCGTGACGACGCTGGCGTGGAGGCTGAACGCTTTGGCGCCGCGACGTCCGGCCAGACGCTGCTCTATGACGCGGCCGGCAACCTGCTCTTCAGCGGCGGCATCACCGGTTCCCGCGGTCACGAAGGCGAAAACGCCGGCGAGCTCGCGCTGGTCAACGCGATCAACAGCGGGACCACTCGCGCTCGCGCCAGCGTGTTCGGTTGTCCGCTCTTCTCGTGGAGCCTGTGACGCCGTGATCGCCGACTCCTCTCCCGCCACTGACCACGTCGTCGCCGCGCGCGCGGTCGAACTGTTCAAGGATTACGAGCACGAGATCCACGTGCGCACCGACCGGCTGTTCGCCGGCTTGATGGCGCTGCAGTGGGTCGCCGGTGTGTTGTTCGCGTTGTGGGTGTCGCCCCTCGCCTGGACCGGCGCGACGAGCCGGACGCATCTGCACGTCTGGGCGGCGCTGTTTCTCGGCGGACTCCTGAGCGTCTTCCCCGCCGGGCTCGCGCTGCTCCGTCCCGGCGAACGGTCGACCCGCTATGTGATAGCCGTTGCGCAGATGCTGATGGGCGCGCTGGCTCTCCACCTGACCGGCGGACGCATCGAGACGCATTTTCATGTGTTCGGGTCGCTGGCGTTCCTCGCGTTCTATCGCGACTGGAGGGTCCTGGTCCCCGCCACGGTCGTCGTCGCCCTCGATCACGTGCTGCGTGGTTTCCTCTGGCCGCAGTCGGTGTACGGCGTGATCGTCGCAAGCCCCTGGCGATGGCTCGAACACGCCGGCTGGGTCGTGTTCGAGGACGTGTTCCTGATCGTCGGCGTGTACCGCAGCATTCGCGAAATGCGCGACCGGGCGGAGCGGACCGCGGCGCTCGAGCACGAGCTGCGGACGCGCGCCGTGCTCGTCGAGGATCTGCAGAAGGCGCGGAAGCTGGCGGAGACGGCCACGCGCGCCAGGAGCGACTTCCTTGCGAGCATGAGCCACGAGCTGCGCACGCCGCTGAACGCGATCATCCTCTACAGCGAACTGCTCGAAGAAGAGGCCCTGGATCGCCCCGGCGATCAGTCGGTCGAGGATCTACGCAAGATTCAATCGGCCGGCAAGCACCTGCTCGAACTGATCAACGGCATCCTCGATCTCTCGAAGATCGAAGCGGGCAAGATGTCGGTCATGCCAGAAGAATTCGACGTGCGCTCGATGCTCGACGAGGTGGTCGACACCGTGCGCCCACTCGTGCACAAGAACAGCAACACGCTCACCGTGCACGTCGCGGACTCGGTCACGACCGTCCACGCGGACATCACCAAGACGCGACAGATCGTGCTCAACCTCGTGAGCAATGCGGCGAAATTCACGCGCCTCGGCACCGTCACGATCGAGGTCACTCGCTCCGTCGGGGACGCGCGCGACTACATCGAGTTCCAGATCGCCGACACCGGCGTCGGCATGACCCCCGAGCGGACCCGCCGCATCTTCGATCCGTTTACGCAGGCGGATGTGACGACGGCGCGGAAGTATGGCGGGACGGGATTGGGCCTCGCCATCGTGTCGAGCCTGTGCCAGTTGATGGACGGCAGCATCAGCGTCGACAGCCGGCCCGATGAAGGCTCGCGCTTCACCGTTCTGCTGCCGGTGCAGCCGCTTCAGCCCGCAGACACGCCTGTTGCCGACGAAGCGGCCGCGTAGCGGGTTGCGACAACACCCCGCAACCCAAATGCAACATGCAAAATTCAAACACCGCAATCGACCGGGCATGGTTTGCATTTTGACTTTTGACTTTTTGAATTGCTTGCCATGCCTCGCATCATGATCGTGGAAGACAACGAGTTCAGCCGCGACGCCCTCGCCCGGCGACTGGCGCGGCGTGGTTTCGAGGTCGCCGTGGCCGGCGACGGCTTACAGGCGCTCTCCGTCGCCCACGAGACACACCCCGATCTGATCCTGATGGACCTGGGGCTTCCCGGCATCGACGGCTGGGAGGCGACGCGCCGCCTCAAAGCGGACGCGGCCACGCAGCACATCCCCATCATCGTGCTGAGCGCGCATGCGATGGTGACGGATCGCGAACTTGCGCTCGCGGTCGGCGGCGACGATTTCGACGCCAAGCCGGTCAGATTCGAGCGGCTGCTCGAGAAGATTCAGGCGCTGCTATGACTGTCCAACCCTCGCTGCTTGTCGTTGACGACACCGACGCGAATCGCGACGCGCTCTCGCGACGGCTGCGAACCAGAGGCTATACCGTCACCGAAGCGTCCGATGGCGCCGAGGGGCTGGCACTCGCCGACAGCGGAGCGTTCGACCTCGTGCTGCTCGACATCGGCATGCCGGGCATGAACGGGCTGCAGGTGCTCGAGCAGATTCGTCGCACGCGCTCGCGCACCGAGCTGCCGGTGGTGATGGCCACGGCCCGCTCGCAGGGTGCCGACATCGTCGAGGCGTTCCGCCTGGGCGCCAACGACTACGTCACCAAGCCGATCGACTTCCCCGTCGCGCTCGCGCGCATCGAGACGCACCTCGCCCACCGACAAGCGGTATGCGACCTCCGCGACAGCGAGGAGCGTTACGCGCTCGCTGTACAGGGTGCCAACGACGGGCTGTGGGATTGGGATCTGAAGAGGAACACGGTCTACTGGTCGCCACGGTGGAAGGCCATTCTCGGGTGCGAGACGAGCGATCTCGGCGCCGGACCCGAGGAATGGTTCTCGCGCGTCCACGAGGACGATATGAATCGCGTGCGCGCGGCGGTGCACGTGTATCTGGAGAGTGGGCAGGGGCATTTCGAGAGCGAACACCGCATGCGTCATCGCAACGGGTCGTACCGATGGGTGCGGTGCCGCGGCGCTGCCGTGCGCGACGCCGATCGCGTCGCCACGCGATTCGCCGGATCGATTGCCGACATCACGGACAGCAAGATCGTCGACCCGCTGACCGGACTGGCCAATCGGCTCCTGTTCGTCGACGTTCTGGAGCGGGCCATTCAGCGCGCCCGCCGGCCATCGGCGAGCAGGTCCGGATCGTCGTTTGCGCTGCTCGTCATCGGTCTCGACCGCTTCCGCAACATCAACGAAAGCCTCGGCCCGGTCATGGCAGACCGACTGCTCGCCGCCGTGGCGCGGCGTCTCTATGCGATGCTGCGCGGCGATGCCACGCGACCTGCCACGCGATCGTTCACGCTGGCGCGGCTCGGAGGCGACGAGTTCACCCTCCTGCTCGAGGATCAGGGCGACGCGGCCAACGCGTTGCGCCTCGCGCAGCAGCTGCTCGACGAATTCCGCCGCCAGTTCGACATCGAAGACCGGCACGTGTTCGTGTCGGCCGCTGTCGGCATCGCCGTCAGCAGCACCGGATACGACAGCGCGGATGATGTGCTCCGCGATGCCGCACTTGCCCTGAGCCGGGCGAAGACGAACGCGACGCACCGCTGCGAGCTGTTCGATCCGGCGATGCGCCATGCCGCGCTCTCGCGACTGCGAGTGGAGAACGAGCTGCGGCAGGCGATGAACACCGGCGCGCTGCTGCTGCACTACCAGCCAATCGTGTCGCTCGGCAGCGGGGCGATCGAGGGATTCGAGGCGCTGATCCGCTATCAGCACGTCTCGCGCGGGCTGGTCGCCGCGGCGGAGTTCATCGGCGTCGCGGAAGAAACCGGCATCATTTTCGACATCGAGCGCCGCGCGCTGGTCGATGCCTGCCGGCAGATTCGCACCTGGCAACAGCAGTTCGGCGCTGCGGCGCCGACCTACGTCGCGGTGAACCTGTCGAGCCGACGGTTCACCGAACGCGACCTCGTGGCGGAAGTTCGCAGTGCCCTCGAGGAGACCGGGGCAACGCCGTCGAGTCTGAAGCTGGAGATCACGGAAGCGGCCTTCATCGGCGACGTCGCGAAAGGCCGCGCCACGCTCGCGGCATTGCGGGCGATGGGCGTGAGCTGCAGCCTCGATGACTTCGGTACCGGCTACTCCTCACTGAGCTATCTGCAGGGTCTGCCGGTCAACACCGTAAAAGTCGACCAGTCATTCATCGCGAAGATGGTGGAGACCGCCGGCGCCGAAATGGTCCGCGCCATCGTCGCGCTGGCGCACACGTTCCATCTCGATGTCGTTGCGGAGGGAGTGGAGCAGCCGGATCAGGCGGCGATGCTGCGACGCTTCGGCTGCGATCACGTCCAGGGATACCTTTACTCGCCGCCCGTCGATGTGGCCCGCGCCGACGCGCTCATCGGCGCGCAGCCGTGGCGTGCCTCACGTGACGCGGCTTAGAACCTGGAAGGTATCAGGAATCAGGAATCTGGAATCAGGGCTGGGCTAGGATTCAGCTCTCGGGAAACGGCTTTGCGGCGTGTGCATAGCTGAATCCACTGCGCCTGATTCCTGGCCCAGCCCTGAATCCTGATACCTGAATCCTGATTCCTTCTGGTGCTACTTGCGTTTCCGCTGTCCGTCGATCGCTCTCGCCAGTGCGAGCAGTCGCGTGGTCGGTTCGATGTGCTCGCGCGCGGCGGCGCCGAGATTCACGTCGAACACCACGTGGTCGTTCTCGACCACGAAGTTGATCACCGCGCCGACCGGGTCGTCCGTGTTGATCTCACTGACGGTGAGCACCCCGGACGGCACCGTGCGGGCGATCGAGTCGATCTCGTTCCACCTCGACTCGGTGATGAAGAGCACTTCGCACGAGCCGGCTTTGCGTGCATCGGCGAGCCGCTGCACGACCACCTGACGGCCGTTGATCGGTGCGGAAGCCAACTCGTCGAGGACAGGACCGATGGGGCTCTCGCCGAAGACGCACACGGGCAGCACACCCGCAATCGGCCGGGGCGGCCGCCATTCGACGAGGCGGATGAAGTTGAGCAGGTAGGAGCCCTTGGTTCGGTACTCCGAGACGGTCGTTACGCCCGCATGCCCAGCGGTGACGGAGGAAAACACCAGGGCCAGCGCAAGGAGGACTCCGAGTGAGCCCTGGTAACGATGGCGCGATCGGCTGTTCGAGATAACGCGCATTACTCGGCTGTTCACATTCCGGCCCGATCTGACGGTCGAACGGTCAGAGGCCCTCAGACGCGGCACGCCTCCTCCGAAATTCAGGTCGTCTTGGGGATTATCGGAATCGAACGGCGACAGCTTGAGGGCTGATCCAGGCCGGCTGCTCCATGTCATTCCGCGGCATAACGGTGTCGGGTGACCTCCATATGGACTGCGCATGGACGGGACATTTCTTGCAACCGATCTGGTTGCCGAGGGGGATGGAATGTCGCTATCCTATTAAGTCCACAAGGCATTTTTCTTTCCGTGACCCCTGGTGGGTGTCCTGACTCGGCAATCATCGAGTCGGATGCGTTCCGCACGCGTCCCCAAGCCGTGGTCGAGTGATTCGGAGCGAGTGTTCATGACCAACAGATCAATGGTTGTCGGCTGCATCGCGACGCTGTCGCTGGTAGCCGTCGTGGCGGCGCAAACGGGTGCACAACAGGCACCTTCCGCCACACCGCCGGCGACCTCGACACCCGCGACCGGCGCCGCCGGCACGCGGACGCAAACCGCCGCACCCCCGCAGGGACAGGTTCAGGTCGTCACGACCGCCGAGCAGGAAAAGCAGATGCTGAACCAGTACTGCGTGGCCTGCCATGGCGAGCGTGCCAAGGCGAGCGGAATGGATTCCGCCCGCAAGCTCACGCTGGATGCCATGGACCCTGCGGATGTGGTGAAAGACGGCGAGAAATGGGAGCTCGTCGTCCGGAAGCTGCGCGCGGGCATGATGCCGCCCACGGGCCTGCGCCGGCCCGACGCGCCGGTATACGAATCGATGATCTCGTTCCTCGAGAACGAGCTCGATAAGCATGCGGTCACCTACATGCCGCCCCCAGGGCTGCATCGGCTGAACCGAACCGAATACGCCAACGTGATCCGCGACGTGCTCGATCTCGACATCGACGCGTCGAAGTATCTGCCGAGCGATGACTCGACGCACGGGTTCGACAACCAGGCAGCGGCGCTTGGTCTGTCGTCAACGCTGGTCGAGGCGTACGTCTCCGCCGCGCAGAAGATCGCGCGCCTCGCACTCGGCCGGGCCGAGACGCCAACGCTGGTGGTCTATCGCACGCCCGAAGATACGTCGCAGGATTACCACGTCGAAGGACTCCCCTTCGGCACACGCGGCGGGTTGCTGGTCAAGCACACGTTTCCATCCGACGGCGAATACACCATCACCGTGACGCCAATCTTCGGCGACAACATGTCGCCGACCGGATTCGGCTCGGTTCCGTGCGAGAGGCTCGAGATCCTGCTCGATAACGATCGAGCCGGGATGATGAATTGGAACGGCGGCGGCCGGAATACCCCGACCAACTGTCCCGGCCAGAACGGCCGCGGCGCCGGCGCGCGCGGAGCGGCGGCCGGCGGAGCAAACGCCCAGCCGGGCGCGCGTGGCGCGGCCGCGGGCGCACCAAACAATCAGCCAGGGCAAAACGCACAGAACGGACAGGGCGGGCAGGACGCGCAGGGCTCGGCGCTCGCCGCGCTGTTCGGCGGCGGCGGCCAGGCCGGTCCCGAAGCGTTCTTCGGCGGCCGCGGCGGCACGCCGATGCGAGTGAAGACCAGGATCGCGGCCGGCGAGCACACGGTTGGTGCGACCTTCCTCGCGACCAACTACGCGCCGCTGCTGGATCTCGATCAGCACTTCATGCGATCGACGCTGCAGACCGGTCCGACGCCGGGATACACGTTCTTCCCGCATGTCGGCACGATTCGCATCGAGGGACCGTTCGAAGCGAGGGCGGCGAAGGATTCTCCGAGCCGCGAGCGCATCTTCGTCTGCTCGCCCACCGGCCCCGACGACACGGCCTGCGCGAAGAAGATCATCACGAACGTCGCGACGAAGATGTTCCGGCGCCCGGCCACGCCGAACGACGTCGCGCAGTTGATGGAGTTCTACGACTTCGGCCGCAAGGAAGGCGGCTTCGAAGACGGCGTCGAGATGGTGCTGGCGCGTGTGCTCGCCTCGCCGCAGTTCATCTATCGCATCGAGGAGGAGCCGTCGGTCAAACCCGGCGAGCCGTATCGCATCCACGACATCGACCTCGCCTCGCGTCTGTCATTCTTCCTGTGGAGCACCGCGCCCGACGATCAGCTGCTGAAGCTGGCGAGCCAGAACAAGCTGCATGAACCGGTCGTGCTCGAGCAGCAGGTCAAGCGGATGCTGAAGGATCCGAAGGCCTCGGCGCTCGCCATCAACTTCGCGGGCCAGTGGCTGAATCTCCGCGGCCTGCAGAGCACCAGTCCGATCCCGATGCTCTATCCCGACTTCGACGATCCGCTGCGTCAGGCGGAGCGGCGCGAAGTGGAGCTGCTGTTTGAAAGCGTCATCCGCGAGGATCGCAGCGTCGTCGATTTGCTGACCGCCAACGACACGTACGTCAACGAGCGCCTGGCGAAGCATTACGGCATCCCGCGCATCTACGGCAGCGCGTTCCGCCGCGTCGAACTGCCGGCGGACATGGACTACCGTCGTGGGCTGCTCGGCAAGGCCGCCATCCTGACCACCACCGCCAAGCCGGAACGCAACTCTCCGGTCACGCGCGGCAAGTGGATCATGACGAACATCCTCGGCATGAGCCCGCCGGATCCGCCGCCAAACGTTCCGCCGCTGCCGCCACGGGCCGCGGATCCGAACGCCAAGGAACCGACGATGCGCCAGAAGATGGAGACGCATCGCGTCCGTCCCGACTGCGTGCAGTGCCATCGCCTGATGGATCCGATCGGGTTCTCGCTCGAGAACTTCGACGCGATTGCGCTCTGGCGCAGTCAGGACGAAGGACAGGCGATCGATCCGAAGGCGCAGCTGTTCGACAACACCACCGTGACCGGTCCGGCGGACCTGCGCAACTGGCTCGTGTCGAAGTATCAGCGCGCGTTCGTGCAGGTGGCGAGCGAGAAGCTGCTCACCTACGCGCTCGGCCGCGGCGTCGGCGTGACCGCCGGCGCGTGGCAGGACATGCCGCTCGTGCGTGCCCTGGCGCGCGACGCAGAAAAGAACGGCAACAAGTTCTCGG
>Ga0111539_10012077_pt1 | contig 10833 bp, 9 predicted proteins | sample RhiMethybrSRZTD1_FD_79667 | JGI IMG/M metagenome (GOLD analysis project Ga0111539, IMG submission 79667) | Populus rhizosphere microbial communities from Tennessee, USA - Rhizosphere MetaG P. TD hybrid SRZTD1 (version 2) (version 2) | ecosystem: Host-associated > Plants > Roots > Rhizosphere >... | reverse complement strand
TGCTGTTGCGGACGCTCGAGGACTCGAACATCCGCCGCCAGCTCCAGGTGATCGAGCAGGCGGCGCTCGACGGCGCGCACACGGTGCGGCGGGTGCAGGAATTCACGCGCGTGCGGATCGACGAGCGGTTCGAACCGCTCGATCTCAACGGCGTGATCGAGAGCGTGCTCGAACTGACCCGGCCGGCCTGGATGACGAACGCCAAGAAGCGCGGGATCGCGATCCACGTGCACAGCCGGCTGAGCGCCCGCCAACTGGTCGAGGGCAACGCGTCGGAGCTGCGCGAGGTGTTCACCAACCTGGTGCTCAACGCAGTCGACGCGCTGCCGTGGGGCGGCAGCCTGTTCGTCATCACCGAGGACGCCGGCGACGCGGTGGTCGCGCGCTTCCGCGACACCGGCGTCGGGATGGAGGAGGACACGCGGCTGCGCGTGTTCGATCCGTTCTTCACCACCAAGGCGGTGCAGGGCACCGGCCTCGGCCTGTCGGTCGCGTACGGCATCGTCACCCGCCACCGCGGCACCATCGAGGTCGAGAGCCAGCGCGGCGTGGGCACCGAGTTCACGGTCATGCTGCCGGCAACCCGCGCGGGCGGCAACCACGAGGAAGCGGTGCTGCCGGCCGGACCGCTGCAGGCGCGGAGCGTGCTCGTGGTCGACGACGAGCCATCGGTGCTCGACGTGCTCGCCGACATGCTGCGGACGCTCGGTCAGGATGTTTCGGTCGCGGTCGGCGGCGAAGCCGGCTGCCTCGCGTTCGATCAGCAGCCGGTGCAGATCGTGTTCACCGATCTCGGCATGCCGGAGGTCAACGGCTGGGACCTCGCCGATCACGTCCGCCAGCGGTCCCCCGACGTGGGCGTGGTGCTCGTCACCGGCTGGGGCTTCCAGCTCGAGGAGGATCTCGCGCTCGCGCGCGGGGTCGACCTGATCCTCACCAAGCCGTTCACGCTCGAGGACGTCGAACGCGCATTCGCGCGCGTGTCGTCGCTGGTCGAGAGCCGCCGCGCGGCCTGAAGGGCGCGCGTCGGGCGTTTCGCAAACGCGATCGTCCCGACATCGAACGGTTGTTGCGTTTCGCGATGCGCATGCGCACGCACGTTCGTAAATCATCGCTTCCGATCCGCTCCGCGCCTCAACCTGCGCGCGTCCGCGGCCGATAACCGCGGCATTCCCCGACGAGCCGTTGGATCGACTCCCCAGGACTCGGAGGTTGTTTCATGCCGTTCGCCACCATCATCGCCCTGTTCACCGCTCTGCTGTCCGCCGCGGTCGAGCCGGGCTCGGTTCCCAATTCCATCACGGAAAGCGGCCGCCCCGCGATCGCTCCGCTCCAGAGCGGAGGACCCGAACCGCCGACGTCGGAAGTCCGGGTCGGCGACCTCGCACCGGATTTCTCGTTCGAAGGATTCGACGGGCGCTGGCGGAACCTGCACGACCTCCGCGTGCAGGGACCGGTGCTGCTCGTGATCGCACCCGATTCGGATCCGCTGCTGTCACTCGAACGCGAGCGCGCGTCGCTGGTCGGACGCGGGATCGTGCCGGTCGCGGTCATCGACGCTCCGCCGCGCGCGGTGGCGTCGTGGACCCGCAAGCTGAATCTCCACTACACCGTGATCCCGGATCCGCGCCGCGTGATCGCCGAGCAGTTCAACGCGATCCAGAGCCGCACGCATGCGGCGGTGCCGGCGTGGTTCGTGATCGATCGCTCCGGCCGCGTGCGGGCGCTGGAACGCGGCCGCTTCCCGGCCGACGGGTTCCTGCCGGTCGCCGCCCAGGCGCTCGGGCTTCCGGCGCCCGGGGTCGCGCTGCCGACCGGCCGCTGAGAGGTGCTCCAGAACGCACGAAAGCCCCGGTCGTCATCGACCGGGGCTTCGTCGTTCCGGATCCGCGATTCAGGAGGCTGCGACCGTCAGCCGGGTGAGTTCGAGCATCTGCCGGGCGGGGACCTGCTGGCCCGAAACCACCAGCTTCACCACGCCCAGGCGATCGAGGACCACGAACCCCGGCACGCACGTCCGGTGGAGCGCGTCGTAGAGCCCGTAGATCGACGAGATCTCCCCGGTCGGGTCTGCGAGCATCTCGAACGGGATGTTGAGCTTCTGCGCCGTGGTCCGCAGCGACTGCGGATTGTCACGGCACATGCCGAAGATGCGGACGCCGATCGCGCCACAGTCCTCGTAGATCGCGCTCACTTCCCGGAAGTCATCGCGATCCGAAGCGAACACCATCAGCAGCCAGTCACCCTTCTGGTGTGACAGGGTCACCTTGCGGTCGCGCGAGCTCGGCAGTTCGAAATCCGGCGCCGTGTCTCCGACGTAGAGCCGCCCCGCGATCCGCATCTGACCGCCCGGACCGCTGGTGCCGGTCCCGCTGCTGCTGCGGGTCGAGGGCGGCGCCTTCGGTTCCGGTGTCGCACCGGCGGTCGCCGCCAGCCACACCACCGAAATCGCGATCCCGATGAACCTTTTCATGGCCACCTCCTCCGCTCGAGTGGAGGGCCCACACACGGACTGCGTTGCGGTCGATCAACCCGGAGTCAGGCGCGTGGCGTCGACCGCAGCACGCAGCGCCCGGAGATTCGCAGCCGGGGTCACAGGGGGGATCGAGCATCCGGGGGCGGCGAGCCAGCGCCGCCCTCCGGTGGTTTCGAGGGCGCGCCGCCATTCGGCGAGCGCGGCGTCGGGTTCGGGCTGCTGGAGCGCGTCCTCGTGCGAGATTCCGCCCATCACCGCGCCGGGCAGGTTCGCGAGCGCCTCGCGCAGCGGAGGATTGGTCGGATCGAGTGCGTCGTACGAGAACGCGGCGACCGGATAGTCGGCGAACTCGAGCAGCAGGTTGTTGCGCTTGCACACGTGCAGCACGTGGAAGCGGGCCGGACCGGCGGCGGCCAGGATGCGGAGATCGCAGGGCCGCGCCCACGCGCGGTAATCATCGGCGGTCATCAGATCGCGCGATGCCCAGTCGACGGTCGCGAGGTAGATGCCGTCGATGCCCTCGGCCATCAGCCGGCGCACGTGCTCCTCGAACGTGACGGTCACCGCCTCGAGCGCCGCGCGCACCAGGTCCGGATGAGTGCGCATGTGCGCGCGCAGGTCGTCGGGCTCCTCGGTCATCTCGCCCAGCACCGCGAGGGGCGTGAACACGGTCTGGATGAGCGGCACGTCGGCGGGCAGTCCGGCGCGCATCCGACGGACCGCGTCGAGCTGCTCGCCCAGCGCCCCCGCGTCGGCCGGCCGGGTCGTGATCGCGGACCAGTCGGCGGGAGCGTGGATCGGCCAGCTCTCGAGCTCCGGTTTCTCACCCGCGCGCCCCGAATAGCGGTAGCGGACTCCCCAATCCTCGCAGTGATAGTGTTTGCGCGGATTCAGCTTCACCCAGTCCCAGTCATAGGTACGCTGGAACTCGAGCGTCGCCTCGGCGAGGTCCCGGGCGCTCGACTCGCGGTGATAGAAGTGACCCCAGAACGAGATCGGCGGGCGATCGATCGCCTCGCCGCGGAGCGCCGCATGCACCCGCTCCCGATGGTTCATCGGCAGCCTCCTGCAGAGACGCGCGGGCGCAGATCCATGATCGTTCCTCCGTCCCCGACTCTAGTCCCTCCACCGGGGGCCGACAAGATGCGCCCGGGCCGATCGAAGCGATGGCTTGCCGCGCTGGTCGCGTGTGCGCTGGTCCCGGCCATCACCGGGTGTGGACGCGGACGACCGGCCGACCAGGGCCCCGAGACCGTCCGGCTGCCGGTCGATGTGTTCGCCGACACGGCCCGCGATGTGCGCCTGGCCGACAGCATGCTCGCGTTCGCGCCCGCGCCGCCGGAAACCACCGCCGCCCCCCGTGCGTCGGTGTGGCTCGCCCGGGTCAGCCCGACCGCACCCGCGCTGATCGATCCATCGCTCGCGGACGCCGAGCCCGAGGCGGGCGAGTGGCCCGAGCCGCCGACGCTCGAAATCGACGAGGGATTGAAGCCGCCGATTCCGCGCGGTTCGTCGCGGCTGATCGTGCCGCGCGGCGCGGATCCCGGCTGGGTCGAACTCGACGTGCGGGTCGACGAGACCGGAGCGGTGTCGGACGTCGAGTGGGGGGGCGGCGCGATCGACTCGGCCCGCGTCGAAGCCGCGACCGCGTGCGCGTTCGCGATGCGCTACTTCCCGGCGCTCCAGGACGGCCGCGCGATCGCGGTGTGGTGCCGCCAGCGATTCGACTTCGGTCGCTGACGCGACGAACCCCGGGAGCCGCGCCCCCGGGGTTCGCGCACGCGGGACACCGCTACCGATAGAGCGTCTTGAGCCGGCCCCAGGTGCTGGGCTTCGCCGGGGTCGGGATCTCGCGCTTGATCGACGGCACGAACAGCCATTCCTGCGGATACTGGAAGACGAGGTACGACGTGGAAACGAACTGGTCGAACACCAGCGGAGAAAAGTTTCCGGACAACGGATTGATCGCGTAGACGGCGAAGTGCGTGGTCGGATCCTTGATCTGGAAGACTTCGCCGTTGTGTTCCTTCACGCACGGATTGCAGATGTAGCGAAGGTCGTACACGGGCTGCTGATCGAACCGCCATTCATCGCGGAACGTCCGCACGCCGTTGAACGACGCCGGTGCCTGCGCCCGGTAGCACAGATAGTGGTCCCAGTTCGGGAGGATCGGCTGCGGGACGTTCTTCCATGCCGGGGTGAGCAGGAAATCGAGCGCCTCGATGCCGACGTTGACCCTGCCGAACTGATTTTCGATTTCGACGAATCTCGGCATCTGGATCTTGGGCTGCAGGTCCCACCACACGAAATGACGAAGCGTGTCGGGCACCGGGGAGTTGTCCTTCGACACCCAGTTGAGCAGCTTCAGACTCCGCATCACCTGCAGCGGCGTCATCGGCAGGAATTGATCGGTTGCGCGGATCAGGAACGGGCCGCTGCCGGGGTTCTCGATCGTGTACGTCCAGTAGTGAGTCGGGTCGTAGGCGCCCGCCTGGGCGCGGACATCCGGATGAGCGAGTGCGAGTCCGGCTGCCACGGCCAGGAGCAGGAACATCGAGCGTGTCGCAGTCCGCATCGCATGCCTCCACGGAGTAGGGGTTCGGGAGGTATCGGGGAGCAGGTCCGTCTGCGACGAGCCCGTCCGTGGGCACGCAGAATCGGTCGGCGGTCGGGGGAGGCCGCGCATCGGGAACCGGAGTTCGCGAGCGCACGGATGACCTCTACGGGTCCGCGGGGAGAGCGGCGGGACGGCCGCGCGCAAGCCTCTGGGTGGGGTCGCGCGCATTCAGCAGACCGGGCGGACTGCGCACTTCTCCCACCCGCCCGGTGCCGGGTCAAGACGATTCTCGGGTTCGCGACCAGCGCGCTCGCGGCCATTTCAGGGTTCGCGCCGGGACAATGAGTTGCCGCCGATCCCGGGGCACGGTTCGGCGCGTTGCCCTCGCGAAACCCGGGTGCTAGCGTGCCGCGCCGATGAATCCCCAGCCCGTTCCGACCCCCGAGCCTCCGGCCGCGTCCGCCGACCCGGCCCGCCTTCACGGGCTGGTCGCGCGTTTCGCGGGTCGTCGCCTGCTGGTGCTCGGCGACCTGATGCTCGATCGCTACCTGTGGGGCCGCGTCGACCGGATCTCGCCCGAGGCGCCGGTTCCGGTGGTCGACGTCGAGCGTGAGAGCTGGTCGCTGGGCGGCGCCGGCAACGTCGCGGCGAACCTGTGCGCGCTCGGCGCCGAGGCGATGCTGGCGGGAGTGGTCGGGGATGATGCCGACGGCCTCACCATGCTGCGCGCACTCGACGAGCGCGGCGTCGACACGCGCCTGGTGGTGCGGGATCGTGACCGGCCGACCACGGTGAAGACGCGTGTGATCGCGCATGCCCAGCAGGTGGTGCGCTACGACCGCGAAGTGCGCAGTGATCTCGAAGGCGAACCCCTGCGCGAGCTGCGCGCCGGCATCGAGCGCGAGCTGCGGTGGTGCGAAGGAATGGTGGTGAGCGACTACGGCAAGGGCGTGATCCTGCCGGCGCTCCTCCAGCCGATCCTGCAGGGCGCGCACCAGCGTGGCATCCACGTCAGCGTGGATCCCAAGGAGAGTCACATCGACTCGTACCGCGGTGTGAGCATCCTGACACCCAACCAGCTGGAAGCGGGCGGCATCATGGGCCGGCGGGTGCGCGACGACGAGAGCCTGATGGAAGTCGGCTGGGGCCTGCGCGAGCGAGTCGACGCCGCCGCGGTGCTGGTGACCCGCGGGCCGCAGGGAATGAGCCTGTTCGAGCGCGGCGGCCGCTACACCCACATTCCGACCGCGGCGCGCGAGGTCTACGACGTGACCGGTGCCGGCGACACGGTGGTGAGCGTGGTCGCGCTCGGGCTGGCGGCGGGCGCCGATTTCCCCGACGCGTGCCTGCTCGCCAATCACGCGGCCGGCGTCGTGATCCGCGAGGTCGGCACCGCGACCTGTTCGCCGGCGTCGCTGCGGGCATCGCTCGACGGCACCCTCTGATCCGCGGACCGCAGTCGTGAGCGAATCGCTCGATCTGCCGCCCGATGCGCGCACCCGGCTCGCCGCGTGGCGTGAGCGCGGCGAGACGGTGGTGTTCACGAACGGCGTGTTCGATCTCCTCCACCGCGGCCACGTCGAGTACCTCGAGGAGGCCGCGGCGCTCGCGGATCGCCTGGTGGTGGGAATCAACGACGATGCGTCGGTGCGCCGGCTCAAGGGTCCCGAGCGTCCGATCCTGCCCGAGCAGGAGCGCCGCGAGCTGGTGGCGGCGCTGCGCTGCGTGGACCTCGCGGTGCTGTTCGGCGAGGACACACCCGCACGGATCATCGAACAGGTCGCCCCCGACGTGCTGGTCAAGGGTGGAGACTGGGCGATCGACCAGATCGTCGGCCGCGAGTTCGTCGAAGCGCGGGGCGGGCGCGTGCAGACGATCCGGGTGCGCGAAGGTCACAGCACCACCCACCTGGTGGAGCGGATCCGCGCCGGGAAGAGCGCGCTCGACCCCTGAAAAGCTCTGGCATCGGCGTCTGCGCCGGGCCTATCGTTACCCGACGGGGTTTCGGCATGCCGGATCCCGCATCGCTCCACACTTCGTCTGGAGGCCGCCATGACGCTGTGCTACGCGCTGCTGTTCTCCGCCGCACTCGTTGCCGCTCCCGCAGCCACGCTCGCGAATCCCACCCAGCGTACCTGCGGGACGCCGCCTCCCACCGCGGCTCAGATGCAAACCGCCGAGTCGATCCGCGCGCGGCTCGCCCTGGGTACCCAGTCATTCACGAGCGGAGGCACGATCGGGGTTGCGATCCACGTGCTCCGTGACATTTCGACCGGCAACGTGCCGCAGGAGCAGATCGATGCGCAGATGCAGGTGCTGAACCAGGACTATGGTCCGTGCGGTTACCAGTTCGTCCTCCTCCGGGTCGATCGGACCACCAACTCGGCCTGGCACCAGGTGGAGTACGGCACGGCGACGGAAGACGCGATCGTGAACGCTCTCGCGATCGATCCGACGCACACGATCAATGTCTATCTGGCCAATGTGTCGAATGCCGGAGGACTCCTCGGGTGGTCGTACTACCCGGGCATGTTCGCCGAGTCCGATCCGCACAACGCGGTGTTCATCGATTACCACACGCTTCCGGGCGGCACCTTGTCGCCTTACAACCTCGGCAAGACGCTCACTCACGAGGTCGGCCACTACCTGGGAATCTTCCACACGTTCGAGGGCGGCTGTTCGGGCTTCGGCGACATGGTCGACGACACTCCGGCCGAGGACTTCCCTGCGTTTGGCTGCCCGAGCGGACGCAACACCTGCCCGTCGCCCGGTGACGATCCAATCCACAACTACATGGACTACACCGACGACGCGTGCATGCTCGAATTCACGACCGGGCAGTGCGAGTTCTCCGTCTTCCAGCTCGCGGCGGGACGCCCGAACCTGGTGGTCGGCGGGCCGACGCCGGTGCGCGTCGCCACCTGGGGAGCGGTCAAGCAGCACTACCGTTAGAACGATCTTCGGTTTGCATGACGCACCGGGTGAGGGCACGCCCGGTGCGTTCGTGTTCCCCGCGCACGATGACTCGACCGGCGGCTTGCCAGTCGCCGCCACCCCCCTCTAGTCTCCCCGGTTCTCGCGTCACCTGCGGGCACACCCCGCGCGCGACCTCGTCTTTTCCTCCCGAACATCCGCGCCGTTGCGGCGCCGGCGGAGAGTCTCCATGGAGCGTTTCCAGAATTACATCGGCGGGAAGTGGATGCCCGCGAAGTCCGGTCGCACCTTTCAGAACCTCAATCCCGCGACCGGAGAAATCGTCGGCGAGTTCCCGTCGTCGGACGCCTCCGATCTTGACGCAGCGGTCGACGCCGCGCAGCGCGCGTATCCCGCGTGGCGGCTGACGCCGGCGCCGAAGCGCGCGGAGATCCTGTACCGCGCGGGCGAGATCATCCGCGAGCGCAAGGAGGATCTGGCGCGCGCGATGACGCGCGAAATGGGCAAGGTCCTGGCCGAGGCGCGCGGCGACGTGCAGGAAGGCATCGACATGGCGTACCTCGCCGCCGGCGAGGGACGCCGCATGTACGGCGTCACCACCCCGAGCGAGATGCCGAACAAGTGGGCGATGTCGGTGCGCGGCCCGGTCGGCGTGGTCGGCGCGATCACCCCGTGGAACTTCCCGTTCGCGATTCCCTCGTGGAAGCTGATGCCGGCACTGGTGGCCGGCAACACCGCCGTGTTCAAGCCGGCCGGTGACACGCCGGAGATGGCGTGGCATTTCACGAAGATCTTCGAGGAGGCCGGGCTTCCGCCCGGCGTGCTGAACCTGGTGTTCGGCTCGGGATCGGCGGTCGGCGATCCGATGGTCGCGCACCCGAAGGTGAACGTGATCTCGTTCACCGGCTCGACCGAGGTCGGACTCGCCATCGCCGGCAAGGCGGGCGCGCTCGGCAAGCGGATCTCGCTCGAGATGGGCGGCAAGAACGCGATCGTGGTGATGGACGACGCGGATCTCGGTCTCGCGACCGACGCGGTGGTGTGGGCGGCATTCGGCACCACCGGCCAGCGCTGCACCGCGACCAGCCGCGTGCTGGTCCACGAGCGTGTGCACGACGAGCTGGCGCAGCGGGTCGCGGCGCGCGCGAAGGACCTGAAGCTCGGCGATGGGCTCCAGGCCGGCACCGAGGTCGGCCCGCTCATCAACGCCCGCCAGGTCGAGACCGTCGACTCGTACGTGAAGGTCGGGCGTGGCGAGGGCGCGCTGATGGCCGGCGGCGAGCCGGCCCGCGAGGGCGCGCTGGCGAAGGGCAGCTTCTACCAGCCGACCGTGTTCGCCGACGTGAAGGAGAACGCGCGCGTGGCGGTCGAGGAGATCTTCGGTCCGGTGGTCGCGATGGTGAAGGTCAAGGACCTCGCCGACGCGGTGCGGATCAACAACGCCTCCGCCTACGGACTGTCGTCATCGATCTTCACCCGCGACGTGAACGCGGCGTTCGCCGCGATGCGCGATCTCGACACCGGGATCGTATACGTGAATCACGGCACCACCGGCGCCGAGACCCACTTGCCGTTCGGCGGCACGCGCGGAACCGGCAACGGCCATCGTGAGGCGGGTCACACGATGCTCGACCCGTTCACCGAGTGGAAGTCGATCTACGTCGACTTCAGCGGCCGGCTCCAGCGCGCGCAGATCGACAATAATTAGAAGGCGAGACGCGGCCCTTCGCCAGCTCGATTGGAGGGCATCAACGGCCGCGGCGTTTGAGCCAGGGACGGCGGGCGCGGCCGTTGGTAGGCAAGGCGCGCTCGGAGCGCGCGGAGCCGTGCCCTCCAATCGAGCTGGCGAAGGGCCGCGTCTCGCTTCCTCGTTGTGGTCCCGCCGGTCAATTCTTCCGCTTCTCGGGGGCCCCGAGGCGAGTCCCGCCCTTGCCCTCGCCGCCATGATTCCCGTAGGGTTTCCCGCTTCCATCACCACCTTCATCTTCGAGAGCGCCGCACCCCGCCGCGCTCCCCTCTTTCGAGCGGAGTCCCCATGAATCTCCACGAATATCAGGGCAAGGAGTTGTTCGCCCGATTCGGCATCCCGGTCCTGCCCGGCCAGGTCGCGGCGACCCCCGAGGAGGCACGCGACGTCGCGGCCTCGATCGGCGGCACGGTGGTGATCAAGGCGCAGGTCCAGGTCGGCGGCCGCGGCAAGGCGGGCGGCGTCAAGCTGGCGAACGATCCCGACCAGGCCGCCGAGCACGCGCGCGCGATTCTCGCGCTCACGATCAAGGGCCACCCGGTGCGCCGGGTGCTGGTCACGCAGGCGGCCGACATCGCCCGCGAGCTGTACCTGGCGATCGTGATGGACCGGCAGAAGAAGCTGCCGCTGGTGATGGCGTCGGCCGAGGGCGGCGTCGAGATCGAAGAGGTGGCCCGCACGAACCCACAGGCGATCGTGCGTTGGCACGTGCCGCTCGAGGGGCTCCGTCCCTACCAGGCGCGCGCGCTGATGAAGCCGCTGTTCCCGGATCCGCGCCAGGTGCAGCAGGCGTCCGACATCCTGATCCGTCTCCATCGCGCGTTCCTCGACGGCGACTGCTCGCTGGCCGAGATCAACCCGCTCGCCGTCACCACCGATGGCCGCGTGATCGCGCTCGACGCCAAGGTGTCGCTCGACGACAACGCCGAGTACCGCCACCGCGAGTGGGACTCGTGGCGCGATCCCGAGGACGAAACCGCCGGCGCGCGGCTGGCGCGCGAGAAGGGCCTGTCGTACGTGAAGCTCGACGGCGACATCGGCTGCGTGGTCAACGGGGCCGGGCTCGCGATGGCGACCATGGACCTGATCAAGCACTACGGCGGCGAACCCGCGAACTTC
>Ga0111539_10012076_pt1 | contig 10833 bp, 9 predicted proteins | sample RhiMethybrSRZTD1_FD_79667 | JGI IMG/M metagenome (GOLD analysis project Ga0111539, IMG submission 79667) | Populus rhizosphere microbial communities from Tennessee, USA - Rhizosphere MetaG P. TD hybrid SRZTD1 (version 2) (version 2) | ecosystem: Host-associated > Plants > Roots > Rhizosphere >... | reverse complement strand
TTCTTCCGGCCTGATCGGCCGTCGATTGATGATGCATCCGTTCGGCACGGTCGTCGGCCTTTTCGACGAGGATCTGCAGAGCACGCACGGCCTCTGGGGGCAGCACATTCATTCGCTGCAGTTTTATGAGACCGATCCCGCGCGGGGATTCGTTCGCGGCGCGAAGTGGGGCTTGCAGCCGACCGGCGGCCCACTTTCCATGACGCGCGGTTATCCGTGGGGGGACAATCCAATTTGGGGAGCGAATTTTCACCAGAATTTTCACGAACGTTTCGCCCGCTCCGCGATGTGGGGCATCATTTGCGAAGACCTCCCCGAGACTGAGAACCGCATGGTGCTCGATCCCGCGCTCAAGGATTCGGACGGCATTCCCGCGCCGAAGCTGGTTTATCGCATGTCCGAAAACTCGAAACGGCTCCTGCAATTTCACCTGGCGCGGGCGCGGGAGTCACTCGAAGCAGCCGGCGCGCGGCAGGTCGTGACGGCGCCGCTGATTCGCGAAACGGGCTGGCACCTCCTCGGGACCACCGTGATGGGCGACGACCCTTCCGCTTCCGTGGTCAACGCGTGGGGGCAAGCCCATGACGTGCCGAACCTGTACGTTTTCGACGGGAGCATCTGGCCGACTTCCAGCGGCATGAATCCCACGGCGACGATCGCGGCGCTCGCGTTGCGCTGCGCGGAGCACCTCGTTGAGAACCGGCGCTTACAGAAGGTCCCCGCATGAATTTAACCTCAGCGGAACGTCAAGTCCTCGCGGCGCTTGCGGATCTCCTTATTCCAGCGGGAAACGGCTTCCCGTCGGCGAGCGAAGCGGGCGTGGCGAACGAGGGGCTCGATCAGCTTTTGGCGGTGAGGCCCGACCTGCTGAATCCGCTCAAGGGCTTATTGCTTCGCGCGCAGGACCGTGGTCCGGCTGAATTCATCGCGGAATTGCAAAGGAACGATTCCGCGGCGTTCGGCGTGCTCGCGGAGTTGGTTCCAGGCGCGTACTTTCTGAACCCGGATGTGCGCACCAAACTCAAATATGACGGCCAAAGCGCTCGCCCAATCGATCCGCGCGAAGATTACCTCGAGGATGGGCTGCTCCAATCGGTGATCGATCGCGGGCCGATTTATCGGCCGACGCCAGCTAAATAAGTTCAATCGGGCCAGTAAGGGCTTTGCGTTTGCGTCCATTCCGAACTGGGCAGACAAGAGGGACGTATCGAAAGTCACGGGACAGCCTCCGAAGGCGATCGCGTTGCTGCCAGGCGAGGGGGCGGGGCCCGCGCAGAAGTACCCTCGTGTATGGCCGTTTGGGGCTCCCTTTCGGGATCTGTGATTGGTGGGATTCTTGAAAGAGGTTGCTAGTAATTTCGGCATGTCTCACTTCTCGTTTTGCGCTCGCAGGGGGCGCATGTGATAAATTCGGTGTGGTGAAAGAGCGTTCCATTGATGCACGCGTCAGCATCGGCCATGTCCACCTGAAAGTTGCTGATCTGGAACGCGCCATTGCGTTCTACCGGGATGTGCTTGGGTTTGAACTGACTCAACGTCTTGGCGCGCAGGCCGCGTTCCTCTCTGCGGGCGGGTATCATCACCACATCGGCCTGAACACCTGGGAGAGCTTGGCCGGCCAACCGCCGCCGCGAGGTACTACCGGCCTTTACCACGTCGCCATTCTGTATCCGACACGCGCGGAACTGGCCGACGCGTTGCGCCGCCTGATGAAAGCCGGCATCGCGCTCGAAGGCGCCGCCGACCACGGCGTCAGCGAAGCCCTGTACTTGCGCGACCCCGACGACAATGGCGTCGAACTTTATTGGGACCGCCCAAAAGACCAGTGGCCACGCAGTGCTGATGGACAACTCGCAATGTTCACGCGCGCGCTCGATCTGGAGAACCTTCGTAAGGAGGGATAACGCTCGTCTGTTGACGATTCCCAGCGGATACGTTCCAGTGTAAACGGTATGAAAGCTTTTGCGGTCCTTCTCGCGTGCAGTCTAATGGCCGCGTCCGCTGCACCGTGTTGCGTCCCGCGCATCTACATCTCTGGAGTTCTTCGTGGCGGGCTTGAGGACTTTTCGAAAATGTTTTCAGTCGGCATCGATCCTCTGTATCATGCAATGGCATTCAATCACGAAGCTTTTGTCGCGTGCAATAGCCGGATAATCTTCCGCTATGACTTCCGTTTCGCGCCGCAGCTTTATTAAGACCTCCGCCCTCGCCACGTCAGCCGCATTGATCAGTGAATTTCGCTCGCGTGGTGTCGAAACGAGTGGAAGCACCGCCTCGGCACCCAGTTGGGTCGACAAGCCGATGCGCTGGGCGCAACTCACCCTCGTTGAAAATGATCCGGCCAAATTCGATTCCGCGTTCTGGCTCGATTACTTCAAGCGCACGCGATCCGATGCCGTGTGCCTCAGCGCCGGCGGTTGCGTCGCGTATTATCCCACGAAAATCCCCTTCCACCATCGCAGCCAATGGTTGGCTGATCGCGATCCCTTCGGCGATCTTGTGGCTGGATGTCGAAAGCTCGGTATGGTCGTGATTGCGCGCACCGATCCGCATGCAACCTACGATGACGTTCAGGCCGCGCATCCCGATTGGATTGCCGTGGACGCCGAAGGCAAGCCGCGCCGCCATTGGGCTTCCCCGGAGATGTGGGTGACCTGCGCGCTGGGGCCGTACAATTTTGAATTCATGACGGAGGTGAAGCGCGAGATCATGTCGCGTTATCGCGTCGATGGAATTTTCATCAATCGCTGGGACGGCTCCGGCATGTGTTATTGCGAGCATTGCCGGAAGAATTTCAAGGACGCTTCCGGACACGAATTGCCGCGCACGGAGAACCCGAAAGACCAGGCCCGTCGCGCATACATCCTCTGGCGGCAACAGCGCCTCTTCGAGCTGTGGCAACTTTGGGACGCTGAAGTGCGCAAAATCAACCCCGACTCGTGCGTCATTCCCAACACGGGCGGTGGCGCAACGAGTTCACTCGATATGCAACGGATTGGCGCGCTGGCTCCCACGCTCATTGCCGATCGCCAGGCGCGGCGTGGAGTAACGGTGCCATGGGCAAACGGCAAACACGGCAAGGAATTTCGCGCCACGATGGGCCGCAAACCCATCGTCGGTATTTTCAGTGTGGGCCTCGAAGAGCCTTATCGCTGGAAAGATTCCGTGCAAAATCCGGCGGAGTTTGCGCTCTGGGCCGCCGATGGCGTCGCAAACGATCTACGTCCCTGGTTCACAAAATTCTCCGGCGTCCTCCACGACGAACGCTGGCTCAAGCCCGTCGAAGATCTGTATCGCCGCTACGCGCGCTGGGAAAAATATCTGCGCAACGAACGCCCCCTGGCGCGGGTCGCCATCGTCTACTCACAGCAAACAGCCTGGTTCCACGGCGTCAGAGTCGAAGACCACATCAATGGTTGGTATCAGGCGTTGATCGAAGCGCGCATTCCATTTGAGATGGTCCACGACCGGCTGTTGGAACCGGCGCATATTCAGCAGTTCAAGACGTTGATCCTGCCGAATCTCGCCGCGATGAGCCCCAGGCAGTGCGAGCTACTCACCGCATTCGTTCACAATGGAGGCAGCATTATCGCGACGCACGAAACCAGTCTCTATGATGAATTTGGGACGAAGCGTGATGATTTCGATCTCGGCGGCTTGTTTGGAGTCAAGCTCGCCGGGCCAGGTGAGGCGCGCATGCAAAATGCCTATCTGCGCCTGCACCACAACGCGCCACACGCGACCGCTCTGCTCAAAGGTCTGGAAGACGCGCCGCGCATCGTTCATGGCGTTGCGCGCGTCGATGTGTGCCCTGTTGGCAAGCATTCATCGCCGCCGCTCACGCTGATTTCCAGCTATCCCGATTTGCCCATGGAAAAGGTCTATTCCCGGGAGGCGCCTTCGGACGTGTCACAGATTTTCCTCCGCGAATTTCCCGGCGGTGGCCGCTGCGTCTATTTTCCATGGGACATAGATCGCACCTTCTGGGAAATTCTCTGCGTCGATCATTTCAAACTTCTCCGCAACAGCGTTGTGTGGGCAACCAACGAACTGCCCGTGGTCGAGGTGCTCGGTCCCGGTGTTCTCGATGTCACGGTGTGGCAGCAAAGAAGTTCAATCACTGTTCATCTCGTAAATTTGACGAACCCAATGATGATGAAAGGCCCCATTCGAGAGTTCATTCCGGTCGGAGAACAGAAAGTGCGCGTGCGTCTGCCCGCAGGCGGACAACCGCGCAGGATTCGCCTCCTGGCCGCCAACACAACGCTGAAAGCACAGCGCCGAGGAAGCGAACTAACGCTCGTTGTGCCCTCCATTGTGGATCACGAAGTCGTTGCGATCGATTTGTGACGGCTCACTGCAGCACTTTGTCGAAAAGTCGATACGCCTGCTCGCGAATCTCAGGAGGGAAAATGTGTCCGCAATCCGGATGCACGATTTGCAGGTTCCCTTCGGCGTCGTGTAATCGATAAACTTTCCACGCTTCGCGGGCGACCGCATCGACACTCTGCCACTTGAAATTGGTGTCGCCCAGCGGTGCGCTTACGAAGACTTGGCGGGGCGCTAGCGCGGCGAGCACGTCGTGAAAATCGAACGGCAGCTTGTCTAATGGGTGATCGAGCAACCGAGGCATGTAACGTTCGCTGGTCCAGCCTCGAATGTTCCCGTTCATATAATCGCGGAAGGAGTCGAACGCGCAACTCGTCGCGACAACTTTGATGCGGTCGTCAAATGCAGCCGTGAACAGCGCGTTGTGTCCGCCCAGCGAATGCCCAATCGCGCCAAACGAACCCTTCTTCACAGACGGAAGCGACTCCAGGACGTCGAGAGCGCGGATGTTGTCCCAGATTGCTTTCATTGTGCCACTGGCGTAGCCGAGTTTTTTGAGATCGGGCTGGTAGTCTGCGAGTAACGGGTACGGCGGCGCGAGGACAACATAACCGCGCCTGGCCAACTCCACCCCATACTGGTCATTGGGACTATTGCCGAGGCCGACGACAACCTTCGACCCGAGGGCGTGCGTTTGATGCAGAGCAAGGACCGCAGGCCATTTTGGGTTGCCTTTCGGCACCAGCAGGAACGCGTTTACTCGCGAGCCCGGTTCAGTGGTGTACGCAATGCGCTGCCGCAGGAATGTGCCGGCATCGGTTTCCTCGAGAACCTCAAGTTCAAGAGCGCATCGACGACTCGAATCAGGCAGCGGACCCGTGATCGTTTGCATATTGGAGACGATCGTCTGGCGTGCTGCCTGCCACTCTGTCAACGCCACCACTCCCCAGTGATTGCTTGTGGCCCAACAATCACGGCCGTTGGCGGCAAAAAACAGAGTGAGCAGCGTAATCGTAGGGCGAACACCCCATTGAAATAAAAATCTCATCGTTATGTAGTCGGTCTCAACACAGGCGTTCCATATTTCTGAGTCGCAGGAGTCGTTTCACGTAGTGCAGGGCAAGCAGGGACCACGTATGTCATCGGCTTTGACTATTTTACCAACGATGCACGCGAGCATTGCACTCGAGAACATCTTCTCACAAGGAGAACTAAAACAATCCGTGACGGAAAATGCACTTCCGTTGGGTAAGGCGTGACTTTGGCCACGCTTGCCGGGGTTTGGATCGCTCAATCCAGGCCCCGGTCTTCTTCACACTCTTGCGCCACGCCTCTCCGCTGTCAATTGCCGAGACACCCGAGTTGCCATTCAACTTGTCGCTGGCACGTTCCCTGCCTAAGATGGCGCCTATGAAGAAACATCTTTCTTGCCTGTTGTTGGTTGGTTTGATGGTTGGCGTTGCTACCAGTTACGCCAGCGACCCGACGGCCTTTCAATTAATGAAGGAGGCCAATCGGCACGTGGGCGAAGACGCCAAGGACAAAGTGACCCAGGTGCGCTCCGAGAAGTCCGTGGGCTCCCTTGTGCCCAATATTTGGTATGTTGTCTTTTATGATCGGGACGCCACGGCCAAGGCAACTGAGGTCAAATTCGCCGCAGGAACGAAAATCGCCGTCAAACGGCCTTCACGAATCCTCGAACTCGGCTCGGGGTCATACAAAGAGATGGATCGCTCCAAATTGAAGATCGACTCGAACAAGGTGATTGAAACGGCCGTGAAAGAGCCGCTCCTGGCCAATCTCACCATCACCAACACGCAACTTTGGCTGGAACGGGCCGACCGCGACGATGGCTCGCCCGTGTGGAAAATCCGGTTGTGGGCCGCCAAAGTGCGCAAGCCCTCCGAAACGGCCGAAATCGGGGACCTCTACGTTTCCGCCGAAGACGGCAAAGTCATTAAGAACAATCTCAAGATCCACCGCGTGGATTAGCGGTTGTGAAACCGGCGCCGACGACAGATTACGATGTGGTGGTCATCGGCGGGGCACTCGCAGGCGCGGCCACGGCGCTGATGCTCATGCGCGAGCGGCCCGAGCTGCGGCTGCTCATCATCGAAAAGTCTCCCGTTCTCAAACGCCGTGTCGGCGAGGCCACAGTCGAAGTCAGCGCCTACTTTCTCACCCGGGTGCTTGGATTGATGCAGCACCTCAACGAACGCCACCTCGTCAAGCAGGGGCTGCGTTTTTGGTTTGCGAACAGCCGCGCCCGAACGATTGAGGAGTGCAGCGAAATTGGCGGGCGGTATTTGGCTCGCGTGCCGTCCTTTCAGATCGATCGCTCCGTGCTCGACGAAGAGGTCCTGCAACGCGCGTGTGCTGCCGGCGCACAGCTCTTGCGGCCGGCATCCGTGCAGGACGTGGCGCTCGAGGACGGCGGTGCTCAGCGCATCACTGTGCGGCGCAATGGCACCGCTGAAACGATGACAACGCGATGGGTGGTAGACGCATCCGGTGTGGCCTGCCTGCTCGCGCGCGCGCAAGGCTGGTGGCGGCCAAACACTGAGCATCCAACCGCATCGGTGTGGGCGCGGTGGCGTGGTGTTAAGGATTGGGATAGCTACGAACTCGCGCAGAAATATCCGATGTGGGCCAAAGCGTGTTTCGGCATTCGTAACACCGCCACAAATCATCTGCTCGGCCCGGGTTGGTGGGCCTGGTGCATCCCCCTCAAAGGGGGTGACGTCAGCGTCGGCGTTGTTTTCGATCAGCGCCTGGTCGATTGGCCCGAGGATGGAAGTCTCGGAGATCGGCTGAAAGACTTTCTCTGTGCGCATCCGGTCGGGCGTGAAATTCTTCAGGACGCCCAATGGATCGAAGGTGATGTGCATCTGCGCCGCAATCTGCCCTACGTCAGCACGACCTTCGCCGGCAATGGCTTCGTCCTCGTCGGCGATGCGGCGGGCTTTCTTGACCCGTTTTACAGTCCCGGCATGGACTGGATTTCATTTACCTCCGTTTGCGCGACCGATCTCATTCTCGCCGAGCGCCGCGGCGAAGATGTCGCCGAACGAATCACGAAATTCAATCGTGATTTTACGGTCAGCTACGCTCGCTGGTTCGAAGCGGTCTACAGAGACAAGTATGAATACATGGGCGATTACGACTTGATGCGCCTGGCGTTCCTGCTCGACCTTGGATTTTATTATCTCGGAGTTGCTTCTCAGCCGTTCAAGCGCGGCATCGCCGGTCTGCGCGATACAGTTTTTTCCACGCGCCCGTCCGTTCCTTTCTTCCACCTCATGCGCTGGTATAATCGCCGGTTCGCGCGGATTGCCCGCGCACGCAAGCGCCGGGGTGTCTGGGGCCGAAACAATCACGCGCACCGCTTTCTCTTTGGCGGATTTACCTTTGCCCGCTCGAGCGTTACGCCGGTTTTGAAGGCCCTCGCCTGCTGGGCAGCATTGGAACTACGCGAAGGATGGCGCACGTGGTTTCGCAATGTGGAAGCGAGCCAGCCTGCGAAACACCAGCGGACAGAAGTCGAAGCAGGCATGGAGAGTTACGCGGCGGTCGCCCACGCTCAGGCGACGGTAGCTTCGCGCACCGAACGCGCTGAACCGTTGACGCGGGCGCCGTAAAAATCCGAGAGGCTTTGCTTCGAGGGCGCGAGCCCCTCGTCCGCGATCGCGCTCAAAATCTTTTCCTCCGTCATGATGAAGCGGTCCCGCTTATAGAGGAGGTAGTCAGCGCGAATTTCTGAAGGCGTGAGGTTCATTGTCACCAGGTTCGCCCCGGTGCGCAGGCCGCGACGGTAGCCAGCCCCCGGTTCCGCCAGGTTCAACGCGCTCACCGCTGGAATGACCCAGTCGGGCCGCATCAATCGCAGCATCGCCATGCAATTGAGTGTTAACTCAATATCGCCAGGGAGATCGTTCACCATCGGCGTCGCCTCCCCCGGAACGAACGGGCTCACGCTGCACCCCACCAGCGGTAACTCACGCGCGAGTTTGAAGTTCGCAAACAATTCATCCCGGCTCTGCCCCGGCAGCCCCGCGATAAAACCTGAACTGACTTTCCACCCCTTTCGCGCCAGCAAACGAATGTGCGACAAGCGCTCGGCCAGATTTCCGGGAGCAGCCAATTCGGCGTAGCGCAATTCGTCGGCCATCTCGAATTTGATGATGTAGATCGTTGCGCCGGCGGCTTTCAGTTCGTCGTAGAGCGGCTCGCTTAGTGAACCGAGACAGACACTCACACCCAGCGGTGAGTGTTTCCGGATGGTGCGCACGAGGGGAACCACCAGTTCCCGCACCGCCACGGGGTCCTCACCGGTTTGGATGTTCACATCCGTCATCGCGGCGGGTCGATGATGAATCAACAAGTCTGCGAGTTGATCGTGCTGGGCGCGAAAACGGGAGAGACCGGCATTATCTCGCCGCATCCCGCAGTAGTGGCAATTCTCGCGGCAGTAATTGGAAACCTCAACGACTCCCCGCAGAAACACGGAACGTCCGAAATGATCAATGGCAGCCTCTCTGGCCGTGGCATGCAAGCGTTCCTGTGCCTGTCCGCGAACTGTGAGCAACTGGGTACTGATACCCGAATGATCGTGCATGTCCGGGGTCAGTTAAGGGTTTCCAAAACCCTTTCGCAAATGAAATTCGCAACTCGGCGCGAGATCTTTTGAGGTTTCATCGGCCGCAACGAGCCTACCGGCAAGGCCTTGCGGGGGCCATGAGGTAAATCCTTGAGGGACGCCGCTTCCTCACTTCCGTCATTTCGCGCGCGGTTTCGCTGGTGAGTTGGTGCTGCCACCGGCAGGCGTTTTCTGCACGACTTCGAGGTTCAGTGTGGATAACGTGGACCGGCCATTCGCATCCGGCCGCGCATAACCGCCAATCCATTGTCCGATGACCACCTCCTCCAGCTTCGCTGGCTTTCCGTCGCGATGAACCTTGGTCTGGGGTGTGATGTAAAAAATCCGCACCGTCTCCTTGCCTTGTAATGTGATCGTGCCGGCCTGCTTGTCCAACGCGCCGACTTTCCCGTAGACCGGCATTCCCTGCGGCAACTTTGGCGTCGCCACAGCGTTCGTCGACGATTTGGAATCCGCCGCGCCCGTTTCCAGGCAACACAGCGCCAACAACAGCGCACCGAAAGCCTTTGCAATTCTCATGGGAAACTCCACCTGCCTACCTCAATCACGTCACCCACACAAGAAAAAACACAGTAGAAGGGGTTCGATGCGCGACCGCACTGCCTCGACACTACCTGTTGCGTCGGATATCCTTCAGGCATGACCAGCGACGCGCCCATGCCCCTGCTTGACTCGCTGCGCGAGATCGTAGGTGCGGATCATGTCATCTCAAAACCCGAGGAGCTGCTCGTCTACGAGTGCGACGCTTACACGCTCGAAAAGAAGCTTCCGACTGCGGTGGTATTGCCGGGCGGCACGGCGGAGGTGCAGACGGTCGTGCGCGCGTGCGCCAGGCACAACGTCCCGATCATTCCGCGCGGCGCGGGCACGAGTCTGAGCGGCACCGTCCTCGCTGTGACCGGCGGAATCATGATCGCACTCACGCGCATGAACCGCATCATCGACCTCGATTACGCCAACCGCCGCGCTTTCGTCGAAGCGGGGTGCGTGAATGCATGGGTCACCAACGCCGTGAAAGGCCACGGACTTTTTTACGCGCCGGATCCCTCCAGCCAGCCCGCGTGTACGATCGGCGGGAACATTGGCACGAACTCAGGCGGGCCGCACACGCTGAAGTACGGCGTCACAACCAACCACGTTCTCGGCCTGGAAATGGTGCTGCCGGACGGCGAGATCGTGTGGCTCGGAACCAAGCCCGACGGTGGCGAGGATGTCGATGGCTACGATTTGCGCGGCCTGGCCATCGGCAGCGAGGGCATGTTTGGGATTGTCACGCGCGTGCTCTTGCGCCTCGTGCGCGCGCCGCAGGCATTCAAGACCATGCTCGGCGTTTTCAGCACGGTCGACGAGGCCAGCCAGACCGTGAGCGACATCATCGAGGCCGGCATCGTCCCCGGCGCGCTCGAAATGATGGACCAGTTGATCACGCAAGCCGTCGAGGCCGCGTACCAATTCGGTTTTCCGCTCGACGCGGGGGCCGTGTTGATCATTGAACTCGATGGTCTCGCGCCCGGCCTCGAACGCCAGGCCGCAACCGTGATCGAAATTTGCCGCAAGAACGGCGCGCGCGAAGTGCGACTGGCGAAATCCGATCAGGAACGCGCCGATCTCTGGAAAAGCCGCAAGCGCGCCTTCGGCGCCATTGGCCGGCTCAGTCCTAACTTCATCACGCAGGACGGCGTGGTGCCGCGATCGAAATTGCCGGAGATGATGCGCTTCATCGGCGAGTGCAGCCGCAAGTATGGTTTGCGCATCCCCAACGTTTTTCACGCGGGCGACGGCAACATTCATCCGCTGGTTCTCTACGATGAACGCGACGCGGACCAGGTGCGCCGCGCGCTCGGAGC
>Ga0111539_10012074_pt1 | contig 10834 bp, 6 predicted proteins | sample RhiMethybrSRZTD1_FD_79667 | JGI IMG/M metagenome (GOLD analysis project Ga0111539, IMG submission 79667) | Populus rhizosphere microbial communities from Tennessee, USA - Rhizosphere MetaG P. TD hybrid SRZTD1 (version 2) (version 2) | ecosystem: Host-associated > Plants > Roots > Rhizosphere >... | reverse complement strand
CGCTGGTCCGTGAAGGGTTCGCCGCGAGCGCCGCTTCCACAGGCGAGCCCCAGCGGTTGCTGCTCGCCGATCTCGACAACAACGGCGGCCTCGATCTGCTCCTGACGGGCGCCCGCCTCCGCATCTGGCTCTCGGGCGCCGATCGCGCGTTTCATCGGCTCGGCGACGCGATGCCGTTCGACGTTCACGCCATCGCCGATTTGGACGGTGACGGTCGGCTCGATCTCGAGGGCGACGCGAGCGGCAAGGCGGCGCGCCTCATCACTCAAGGCACGCGCGGCTACCACCACCAGATCGTTCGCCCGCGCGCGCAGGCCGCGCCGGGCGATCAGCGCGTGAACTCGTTTGGCATCGGCGCGCTGGTGGAGGCGCGCGCCGGCCGCCTGGCCCAGCAGCGAATCGTCACGGGCCCGTCCGTGCACGTCGGGCTCGGCGATCGATCGGCCGTTGACGTCGTCCGCGTGGTGTGGCCGAACGGTGTGCCACAGGCCGAGTTCGATCCGTCGACCGATCGACCGCTCGTCGCCAATCAGCGACTGAAGGGCTCCTGCCCGTGGGTGTTTGCCGACGACGGGCAGGGGATGACGTTCGTCACGGATTTCCTGTGGCGATCGCCGCTCGGCCTTCGCATCAATGCGCAGGACACCGCGGGGATCTCGCAGACCGAAGACTGGGTGAAGATTCGCGGTGACCAGCTGGCGGCGCGCAATGGCGCGTACGACGTTCGCATCACGGCCGAGCTGTGGGAGACGCACTTCATTGATCACGCGTCGCTCCTGGTGATCGATCACCCGGACGACGTGTCAGTGTTCGTAGACGAGCGGTTTGCGCGCGACGCGCCGTCGCTGGCGGCGCACGCGATGCGCGAGGTGCGCCCGGTTCCGCAGGCGTGGGACCAGAGCGGACGCGACGTGACCGATCTCGTGCGTGCGCCAGACGGCCGGTTCCTCGGGACGTTCGCGCGGGGCCGGTATCAGGGCGTCGCCGAGGATCACTTCGTCGAGATCGATGTTGGTGCGCCGATCGCGTCAGGTGCACGCCAGTGGCTCGTGGCGTACGGCTGGATCTATCCCACCGACAGCAGCATCAACGTCGCGATCGGACAGGGCCGCGAGGTCGCGCCGCACGGACTCTCCCTCGAAGCGCAGGACGCGCGCGGACGGTGGGTCGTCATCGCGCCGGACCTCGGCTTCCCGGCCGGCAAGAACAAGACGATTCTGATCGATCTCGAGCGTGTGGCTCGTGCTGGACTCGCCGGCGCGCGGCGGCTACGCCTCCGGACGAACCTCGAGATCTACTGGGATTCGCTGAGCCTCGCGGCCGAGGCGCCGTCGACAGCACTGACGATGCAGCGTCTTCCGGCCTCACGCGCCGAGCTGCGTTTCCGCGGCTTTTCCGTGACGGAAACGGATCGTCGTGAGGTGCCGGAAACACCGAGATACGATCGGCTCGCCAGCACGTCGCCGCGCTGGCGCGACTTGACCGGTACCTACACACGATTCGGAGACGTGAGCACCCTGCTGGCCGGCGTTGACGATCGCTACGTGATCATGAACGCCGGTGACGAGCTGCGGTTGTCGTTTTCGGCGCCACCCTCCCCGTCCGCCGGCCGCGCGCGCGACTTCGTGCTCGTCGGCGACGGCTGGGAGAAGGACGGCGACTACAACACCGGTTTCTCGCAGACGGTCCTGCCGCTGCCGGCACACGGACAGTCGTACGACGAGCGCACGACCACGGTCACCGGACTCATGAACGATCCTGTCTTCCGGCAGCATCGCGACGACTGGACGAACTTCCACACGCGCATCGTGTTTCCACAGTCGTTCCTCGACGGTCTGACTCACGCAGCATCGCGAGGCTCACGGTGACGCCGGATCTTCGCCAGCGCGTGCTGTGGGTCGTGTGGGCGGTGGTCCTCGTCGTGTCGATCGGCGCGGTCGTGGTGCTGGATCGATCGTCGGGCGCGCGCGGCATGTCCGCGGCGGCCGGCGCGCGGTATGGCTTCACGCTGACCGAAGCCGCGAAGTCCGTCGGCGTCGATTTCGCGCACCAGGGGCCCACATTCGACGCGTCGTTGGCGCACATCATGCCGCAGGTCGCCGCGATGGGCGCGTCGGTGGCCGTGGCCGACTTCGATCGCGACGGCTGGCCGGACTTTTACGTCACCAACAGCGGCGAGGGTAGTCTGAATCGGCTGTATCGCAACACCGGCGCCGGCACGTTCACGGACGTTGCGGCCGCCGTCGGGCTGGCGGACGTCAATCGCGCCGGCACCGGCGTCTCGATGGGTGCGCTTTGGGGCGATTACGACAACGACGGCTTCGAAGATCTGTTCCTCTACAAGTACGGCCGGCCGGCACTGTTTCACAACGATCAGGGCAAGTCCTTCACCGCCGTCACCGATCGCTTTGGCCTGCCGGGCTGGATCAATGCGAACGCGGCCGTCTGGCTCGACTACGACGCGGACGGCTGGCTCGATCTCTTCGTCGGCGGGTACTGGCCCGAGACCATCGATCTCTGGCACCTGACGACGACGAAGATCATGGCGGAGAGTTTCGAGTACGCGGAAAACGGCGGACGCAAGTACCTGTTCCGCAACCGTCATGGCGCCGCGTTCGAGGAGGTGTCCGAAGCCGCGGGCATTGCCTCACGCCGCTGGACGCTGGCCGCGGCGGCGGGCGACCTGCTCGGCTCCGGCCGCCCGGACTTGTTTCTCGCGAACGATTACGGCATCTCGCAGCTCTACGCGAACCGGGGCGGACGCTTCGAGGAAGTCGGTCGCGAGGCCGGCGTCGGGCGCACGCCGAAGAGCGGCATGAACGCGTCGTTCGGCGACGTGTTCAACGACGGCCGGCTCGCCGTCTACAAGACGAACATCTCCGAGCCGGGCGTGCTCGTGCAGGCCAACGATCTGTGGGTGCCAAAGGTTGTGGGCGGCCGGATTGCGTTCGACAACCTGGCGTCGGCGCTCGGCGTGGACCTCGGCGGCTGGAGCTGGGGCGCGCAGTTCGGCGACCTGAACAACGACGGCGCGCTCGATCTGTATCTCGTCAACGGCTACGTCTCGGCAGGAGAGCGCACCAGCTACTGGTACGACTTCTCACAGATCGCGATCGGCCACAACACGATCATCGGCGACGCGAAGAACTGGCCCGCGATGCGCGGCCGCAGCCTGTCGGGGTACCAGCACAAGAAGGTGTGGATGAACGACGGCGCCGGGCGGTTTGTGGACGCCGCGCAGGATGTGGGCGTGCGGGACACGTTCGACGGGCGGGCGGTGGCGCTGGCCGATCTCTTCAACACCGGCACGCTCGACGCCATCGTCGCGAACCAGCGCGGACCGCTGCTGATCTATCGCAACACCGTTGACCGCGGCCGGCACTGGATCGAGATCGAGCTCGAAGGGACGGCGAGCAACCGCAGCGCGATCGGCGCGCGCGTTGACGTGTACTGGAACGGCCGGCACCAGGTGCAGGAGGTCAGCGGCGGCAGCGGCTTCAGCGCCCAGAACGATCGCCGTCTGCACTACGGGCTGGGCGCGGCGGCCGCGATCGAGCGCATCGAGATCCGCTGGCCGTCGGGACGGAAGCAGACGATCGAACGGCCCGCCGTTGACACGCGCCTCCGCGTGAAGGAGCCGCAGTGATCAACCGGTACCTGCCGCCGCTCTTCATCACGTGCATCCTGATCATCGCGCACCTGACGTTCGGGATCCTCGAGGCCTACGAGCGGACGTTCGTGGCGATCGTCACGGCGATTGCCGTCGAGCTGGTGCTCGGCAAGATCACGTACGGCAAGTGGCCGCATCCGGCCAGCGCGTACATCTCGGGCATCAGCGTCGGCATCCTGATTCGATCGCCGTTCCTGTGGCCGTACGTCCTCGCGAGCGTCATCTCGATCGTGTGCAAGTACGTCCTCCGTGTGCGAGGGCGTCACCTGTGGAACCCGTCGAACTTCGGCGTGAGTGTGGTTCTGTTCCTCGCGCCGGCGACCGTCTCGGTGCTGAGCGTTCAGTGGGGCAACAACATCTGGCCGATGGCCGTGATCTGGACGCTCGGGTTCTTCATCGTGTGGCGGGTCGGCCGGCTGCACGTGAGCGCGACGTACGTCGTGGCGTTCGTCGCGTTCGGCTTCCTGCGGAGCGCGATCACGGGCACGCCGTGGCCGGCGACCCTCGCGCCCATCACCGGCCCGATGTATCAGCTCTTCATTTTCTTCATGGTCACCGACCCGAAGGTGGCCGTGTCCACGCGACGCGGGCGCATCGTCGTCGTGATTCTGGTCGCGTTCGTCGAGATGCTGCTGCGGCTGGCGGAGGTGATCTACGCGCCGTTCTACGCGCTGTTTCTTGTCGGTCCTGCCGCACTCGTCTGGGAGCTGATGTCCCTTCAGCCGGCGATCCGCGCGAATCCACAGCGTGCGAGCAACTGATCGATCTCGCCGGGCGAGGCCTGCAGTTTCGGGGCGCTGCCGATGAGATCGGATGCGAGCACCGGGTACCAGTCAGCGCGCGTGCGATCGAGCAGCCCGATCGTGTCGAACGGTTGGACGGCGCGATCGATCCGCTCGAAGAGCACGCGGCGCGCGTGGTCGTCGCACGGAGGCGCGCGTTGGACGAGGTTCGCGCACTCGCGCAGCTCCGCACCGAACGAGGGATGCGCGTTCAGCAGAAAACCGGGAGCGACGTGCGGGCGCTCGAGACGCCGCACGGCTTCGCTGAAGCTGGCCGCGGCAAAGTACATCGACGCCAGCCGCTTGAAGAGCGGCGGATCCGTCATGCACGCATACAGCGCCGCGACGAGCTGCTCGGTGACGTCGAGTTCCTGCTGCGTCGTGCGCTCGTACTCGGCGAGTGCCGCCGCGCGTGCGCTGCCGGGCGTCGTCTCCTCCAGGATCGTGAGCAGACGCCCGAGGCCCAGCAGCGTCAGCGGGAAGCCCGTGGAGAGCAACGGATCGATCACGCCGGCGGCCGACGGCAACAGCGCCCAGTTCGCGCCCACGACCTGGTGGCATCGAAACGCCAGGCGCGGCACGTGGATGAACGGCATCGTCGGTCGCGCGCCGGCAAAGTGACGCCTGACCGACGGCAGCCGATCGAGCAGCCGATGCCAGGCTGCTTCACCGTCGGCCGCGCCGATCGACCCAGCGAGTTCGTCCGTGAGCGCCGCACCGGCGCTCGTGATGCCGTTGTTGAAGCGCAGCACCCAGATCCAGCCGCCGGGAAAGACGTGATGCAGCGCTGCCGCGTCGGGCGGGTACGGCGGCGTGCCCTCGATCCTCGCGGTGTTCTCCCACAGGCCGACATCGCGAAAGTGCGTGTACAGCCCCTGCGTCGGCGGCAGCCACTGATGCGGCGCGGAGCCACGGCCCAGTGTTGACGTCAGCAACCCGCGCGGGCCTCCCGCGTCGATGACGAAGCGTGCGGTGATGGGGATGGTCGCGCCCGCTCGCACGGCGGAAAGCTCGATGTGCGCGCCCGCGTCGCGGATGCGCTCGACGCGCGTCTCGTCGAAGTACAGCGCGCCGGCCGACTCGGCCTCACGTACGAGCGCATGATCGAAGTCCGGCCGGTACCAGTGCGTGTCCGCCACGTCGTCATGCGGGCTGGCGCCGACCATGAGCTGCTGCGCGTGCCGCGGATCGTCGCCGAACGGCTCGTCGAATTGATGGAAGAGAAACGTGAATCCGCGCTTGAGGCCGCACGCCACGTCCGGCCGGGCGCGCTGCCACGTGCCCCATTTCGAGAACGCGCGAATCTGCGGCAGGTCGTAGCGGTCCGCGAACTCCTCGAGCAGCAGGTTGGTGAGCGGTGTGGTGGACTCTCCGATCGCAAAGCGCGGGTGGCGCGCGCGCTCGAGCAGCGCCACGCGTTGTCCCCGTTGTCTGAGCGCCAGCGCCGCGAGCGACCCGGAGAATCCCGAGCCGATCACCGCCACGTCCACGTCCACCTGCGCGCGGGCCGTCATGCGCGGCTCCTGTTGCCGCCACCGCAGTGCGCACATTCCACGGGCGCCGCGTCGTGCTGCGTGAGGTTGATCGCGCGCAGCCGTGCGCGGCGCGCGTCGAGGCAGTGCGCGCACTCGGCAAAACGCTCGAGATCCCAGACGTCGGCGAATACACGTGTGGTGGATGGTGTCCGGGGGGTCAGATCTTGGGATGCAAGGTCGCCGGGTGACCTTGCATCCCAAGATCTGACCCCCCGGACGCCCCCCCGGACACGATCAATTGCGATCGACAGGCTGCGCTCCACGTCGGCAAGAGACGGCGACGCGAACTCGCCGGCGGCCGCCAGTGCGTCCATTGCGCCGTTGCCGGTGCGAGTCGGGATCAGCGACACGGCTGAGGCGCCGCAGTCGAGGGCGACATCGATCGACCGCAGGAGCCACGTGTCGTGCTCATCGAGCGGCACGAACGGCGGCGAGATGAGCAGAAAGACGCGGAGCGCCGCCCCCAGCCGCGCCAGCTCTTCTGCCGCGCGGGTGAACGTCGCAACCGTCATGCGCTTGTTGAGCCGATCGAGCGCGTCAGGATGCGCGGTCTCGAGGCCCATCGCCACCTCGAGCACAGGCGGCTCGTGCCCGGTCGTGTGCTCGCGCAAGAGATCGCGAAAACGCCTCGTCTGATCGCCGACCAATGCCGGGTGCGATTCGACGACGACGTGCGTAATGTGCGCGAGGGCGCGCGCGACGGGCACGTGGTCGGAGTCCGGCACCGCATGCGGATCGAAGAAGCTGCCAGCGTTGTAGAGCTTGACCTGACGGACCGGGCGGTCTGACGCTCGCAGACTCTGCATGGCGGACGCGACCTGGGCGGCAATCGCGCCCGCGGGCGTGTCTGATGTCGTGGTGTCGCGCCAGAGGTCGCACATCACGCAGCGCCACGGACACTCGCGGCCGGTCAGAAAGATTGTCGCGGAGGACACGATCGCGCCGTCCGCCAGGCGCTCGTCCTCGACGTGCACGCCGTGCGACTGCCACGCATCGTGAGGCAGCCGGGCCGGACGCCGATCGAGGATGAAGCGATCGCGGGCGTCCCGCGACGCCGGGTAGATCGACACGGGCGTGCTACGCGTACTGCGCCGTAAACGCGCGGCGATATGTGTGCTCCGAGCCGCCCAACCGCGTTCGCATCGTGTCAACCGGCACGGCGCCGTGCTGGAAACGGCGCTTCGCAAAGACGGGCATGTCGAATCCCGTCACGGCCTTCACGCCGCGTGAGACCACGTCGCCCTTGAGCGCGTACAGCGCTGGCACGTCGTACTGCGTCAGTTCGGCGAACGGAATGCCTTCGGCCACTTCCATGACGGCCGGCTGGACGTACGGACTGAAGCCCAGGAACCCATAGTGCCGCGCCGGCGCGTATGTACGCGCATAGCTGCGGCTCAAACCGCCGCTGTAGGTGAGAGAGTGCTTGATCTTTCCGACGCCCCAGCCTTCCTGATACAACATCAGGTTGTTGATGACGCTGCGAATCGTCAACTCGGCGTTCTCCTCGATCGGGTAGTCCTTCAGATTCTCGTCGCCGCCATCGCCGTCGGCCAGATGCCGCCACTCGGGATACCGCGCACGGATCCCGCGGCAGAGCTGCAGGCCCATCGCCGCGCACTGGACGTCAAGCGGCTTGTAATCCTCGAGCACGCGCAGCGTCTGGTCGACGTCGAGATCGGCCGGTGTGGCGTCGATTTCCTCGAGCAGCATCGAGAGGCCAAGCGGCGCGAGGAACGCTCGCGCCTGCTCGACGTCTGCACCACCGCCGAGGTTGAGGACAAACGCCTTCAGGCGCGACGGCGACAGTCCCAACCGCAGCATCGTGGCGTAAATCACGAGTAGTGCCGCGCCGCTGTCGATGCCGCCTGAAAACGCGACGCCAATGGGCTCCTGCCGCGACGACGTCCGCTCGATGTGTGTCAGCCACTTCTCGACCTCGGCCGCCATCGCGCCGATGTACCGCGCGCCGATCTCATCAATCGACGCCGGCAGGGCATTCATCTGCGGCGCGAAGAAGCGCGTGTAGACGGGATCCGGATCCGGGCACCCGACGAGCGCGATCTCGACGACGTAATGCGCCGGGACCATGCGCGTGTAGCTCGGATGAAACTGATCGGCCAGTCCGTCCGCATGGAGCGCGGCGTGCAAACGATCGATGCGATCGGCCACGTACAACGCCGGCCCCTCGTGCCGCTTCGCGAGGAAGTAGCGCATCGGCCGATCCATCGACCGCGCCATGCGCACGGTGATGCCCGTCGCCGAGACGATCGCGAACGATCCGTCGATGCCCCGCACGCGCGCGGCGTCGCCCGAGCCCACGCGCCGCCGCGCCTCCTCCGTCTCGACGTTCACGAACCTGTTCAGAGACGCATCCAGCAGATCGACGACGCGGCTGATGGGTTGCATCCCGCAAGTCTAATGCTCACGGGATGCAACACGTGATGAGTCACTTCTTGTTGCGCGGATCGTCCTTGGGGTTGACGTACTTGAACTCCACCGGTCCCTGGCCAAACAGCAGGATGGTCGTGGCCGCGCGCGTGAAGGCGTAGTGATTCATGCCGGCGGGCAACAGGCCGAAGCCGCCGGGTGAAAGGCTCTTGCCCGCGGCGTGGTCGAGCTTGTCGCCCATGCCCACGAAGAGCGCGCCCGAGACGACCGACACGTTCTCGTCGGTCGGATGCGAGTGCGCCGGGATGTCGTAGTTGGCCGGGAACTTCAGCCGTACGACGTACGGCGCCGGCTTGCCCGGGTCGCCCGAAACCACCGCGATTTCCGCGCCGGCCGGCAGCATCGGCGGCGCCGGTCCCCACTTCGCCTCCGCCGCGTTTTGCTGGACGTGCGCGGACTGCGCGGTGAGCAACGTCGCACTGCCGACACCAATCGCCGCGAGCAAGACTGCGAGCGAGATATGAAACAGCTTCATGAACATGCCCTCCCCATCGTGCCGAGACATTCGGCGCGCCGGCCGTCGGACCGGTGAAGGCGGCACTCTAGCGCGCGGCGCCGCGCGCGCGCTTCGCCGGATCGGGCCAGGTGGATGACCGGCGGTGACGTGGCCCGTACAGGCCATTCACAGCAATCCAAGCGTCGCCGCCCGGGCGACGGCGGCCGAGCGCGTGGGGACATCGAGCTTGGTGAAGACGTTCGCGACGTGGCGGTGGACGGTGTGGGCGCTGATGAACAGACGACGGGCGATGGCAGCGTTGCTGTGGCCGGCGGCGATCATGCGCACGACTTCGATCTCGCGCCTGGTCAACTTCGCACCGGCGTTGTGGGTGCCGGCGGTCGCGGCGACGCGGACCTTCGGGCCGCCGATGCGCGCGACCACATCGTGCGCGCGCGCGAGATCGCGCCGGGCCGCCATCGACTCGAACCGCGCGATCGCGAGGCTCAACTCGTCGACGGCGGCGCGCTTCCGGCCGAGCGCCGCCAGGCTCATGGCCAGATCGACGCGCGCGCGCGCTTCTTCGAACGGCGCGCCGATGCGACCGAACACGTCCACGGCATCTTCGAGGTGGCGGCGCGCGCTCTCGTGATCGCCGGCCGCCGCGGCGATGGCGCCGTCGGTCGCGCTCGTGGCCGCGGCGAGCGGCGCCGTACCGGCGATGCGCGCGGTCTCTTTCAGCTCCGCCGCCAGCGCGCGGGCGTGATCGAGGGCGCCGGCGGCCGCGTGCGCGCGCGCGACGATCTCGACGAGCGGCGCGCGCTCCGCGCGATTCTGCAGCGGCAGGTGTCGCAGGCCGCGCTCCGCGAGCCGCACGGCCTCCTGCGCATCGTCCGTATCGAGCGCGATGGCGGCGCGCACGACCAGGCCCGGCACATAGCTGCCCGTCTGATCCAGCAGCGCGCGCGCTTCGTCGAGACGGCCCTGCCGCCGGCGCAGCTCCGCGAGCCGCGCGAGCCCGTCGGCGGTGAGCGCGGGACGACTCGCCGCGAACTCCTCGTTCGCGCGTGTGAGCTCACGCTCCGCCTCAGACCAGGCGCCGCGCCAGACGCAGACGGAGGCGTACTGCGTACGGCATACGGCCATCAGCGGCCGGAGTCCCCAGCGGCGGCAGAATCCTTTGAGGCGATTGCACCATTGGACCGCCCGCTCGGTGTCGCGCACACGCTCGCACGCCGTCACGAGATAGCAGCAGGCGAGCGCGATTGCGACCGGATCCGAAAGCTCGCCCGCGAGCACCGCCGCGTTGACGCCGTCCAGCTCGCGCAGCCCTGCGGCCACGTCGCCGGCGATCACGCTCGCAAAGCCGGCCAGCGCGCGGCCCATCATCTCGACGTCGATGTCGCCAATGGAGCGCCCGACGCGAATGGCCTCGTCGGCGCACGCCCGCGCGCGGGAGGGGTCGGCGTCGTCGAAGAGCGCGCCGTTGCCTTCGCGGATCGCGAGCCACGCGCGCTCGGTGCAGTCCGCGCGCCCGTCGAGCAGCTGCCGCGCGCGGCGCAGCCAGCCGTGGGCCACGGCCTGCTCGCCGCGGAACGAGCCGTAGTCCCAGCCGATCCAGATCGCGAGGCGCGCCGCGGCGATCTGGTCGTGGTGGTCGAGGTACAGGGCGTACGCGCGCTCGCGGCAGTCGAACACGGCCTCGGCGTCGTCGAGCCACCACGACGCCATGCCCAGGCCTTCGAGCGCTTCGGGCGTCACCTCGCGCCGCAGCGCCTGTTCGAACGCGCGTCGGGCGTCGCGCCACGCGCCGCGTTCCAGCGCCGCACGGCCGAGGCCCATCGCGCTCATCCGGCGGATGCGCGTCTCGCGTTGATGTTTTGACGAGCGGGAGCGGGCGGTGGGCATGCGCGCGGCCGAGGACGTTACTTTACGCGGTTTCGGCGGCGCCCGCCGCGCGCAT
>Ga0111539_10012072_pt1 | contig 10835 bp, 9 predicted proteins | sample RhiMethybrSRZTD1_FD_79667 | JGI IMG/M metagenome (GOLD analysis project Ga0111539, IMG submission 79667) | Populus rhizosphere microbial communities from Tennessee, USA - Rhizosphere MetaG P. TD hybrid SRZTD1 (version 2) (version 2) | ecosystem: Host-associated > Plants > Roots > Rhizosphere >... | reverse complement strand
CGAGTCCCCGCCGTCTTCATTTCGTGATTCTACGTATGGGCGGGGAGACTCGTCGAGGACGCAGGTTAATTCTTTCCCGACGAGTCTCTGCTCAAATAAAGTCAGACAATCGAATTGCAGGACTCGTCGGTTCGTGTCACACGCACGTGATCGACGAGTCCCCGCCCTCTCAATTTCGTTATTCTACGGATGGGCGGGAGACTCGTCGAGGACGCAGGTGAATTCTTTCCCGACGAGTCTCTGCTCAAAATAAAGTCAGACAATCGAATAGCAGGCCTCGTCGGTTCGCGTCACACGCACCTGATCGACGAGTCCCTGCCGTCTTAATTTCGTTATTCTATTTATGGGCGGGAGACTCGTCGCGGAATTGCGCCACCTCAGTACTTCCGTTCATAGCCGTAGTAGAAGAGTTTCCCTGTTGAATGGTATTCTGCACTGCATCAAAATAGGTGGTGCCTACAAAACTCTGGTGTTTAACTGCGGTGAATCCCTTCGACTGCAGCGCGAATTCCCGTTGTTGCAATTCAGAAAACCCAGCCATGCCTCTGCTTTTATAGGCAGTTGACAATTCAAACATCGAGGTATTCAGTGCATGAAATCCTGCCAATGTAATGAATTGGAATTTATATCCCATTGCGGCAAGTTCCTCACGGAAGTTTTCCATTTCATTTTCACTGAGGTGCTTTCGCCAGTTAAAGGAAGGCGAGCAGTTATAGGCCAGCAATTTGCCAGGGAATTTTGCATGTATCGCTTGCGCAAATTCTCTTGCCATATTCAGGTCGGGATGAGAAGTTTCCATCCATATCAAATCAGCAAAAGGCGCATAGGAAAGTCCTCTTGAAATACACTGCTCTAATCCATTGCGCACAAAATAGAAGCCTTCACTGGTTCTTTCCCCGGTTATGAATGGCTGATCACGCTCATCTATATCCGAAGTCAGGAGGTTGGCTGCCTCTGCATCCGTTCTTGCGATGATCAATGAAGGCACATTCATAACATCAGCAGCCAATCGTGCGGCAATGAGTTTATTAATAGCTTCCTGCGTAGGCACCAAAACTTTTCCTCCGAGATGACCGCATTTTTTTGCAGACGACAACTGGTCTTCGAAATGAACAGCAGATGCACCAGCTTCAATCATAGCCTTCATCAATTCGAATGCATTGAGGTTGCCTCCGAAGCCCGCCTCAGCGTCTGCAATAATAGGAGCCATCCAATCTTTCTCGTCAGATCCATTAACCGATTGTATCTGCGCAGCACGCAGCAACGCATTGTTGATCCGCTTTACTACCTCGGGTACCGAATTTACAGGATACAATGATTGGTCTGGATACATATGACCAGCAACGTTCGCATCTGCAGCTACTTGCCACCCGCTTAAATAGATTGCATCAAGTCCGGCAGCAATTTCCTGGATTGCCTGGTTACCTGTTAGCGCTCCTAATGCAGTAACATGTTGTTGCGTATGCAATTTGTTCCAGAGTTTGTTTGCGCCCAACTTGGCAATTGTGTATTCAACGTCGATCGGTCCGCGCAATTTCAATACTTCTTTCGTTGTATACGGTCTTTTGATTCCATTCCAGCGTGGATTGTAATTCCAGTCGTCGGCGAGCAATTCTGCTTTTTGAATGAAGTCCATTTTTTATATTTTATAGATTGATTAGATTAATAGATGCAAGGGTCAGCACTGGTTACTGGTTACTGGTTACTAGATGCTAAACCTCCATTTCGAAATCTCATTACTTAATTTAGTAGGATATCCGGCTTTCCGAGATGATAAATTCCATCTAGCATTATTACAATCACGAAGAACAAAATCACTAGCTAATCAAGAATTCTCTCACTTAAAATAATTCAGCAACAAATTTGATAAGCAGCAACCAGCATCCAGTATCTAGCAACAAGTGTAAACCATGTTTCCCGAGCTTAGGGCAAGAGCTTATATGCCGGCAGCGTGAGGAATTCCTGATATTCATCCTGCACGATTAGTCTATTGAAAAGTGCGATAGCTTCAGGAAATCTTCCCGTGGAATATGCATGGCATCCCACGTAATGCTTGATATTCTCGATCTCTTCATCACGCAGGTCATGATACAAGTCCAGGTCGATAATTCTTCCATCATCCAATTTTGTCTTGTTCCTGATCCATTGCCATACCTGGGTACGCGATATCTCCGCAGTGGCTGCATCCTCCATGAGATTATATAATGCTGCAGCTCCAAATCCGCGCAACCAACTTTCCAGGTAAAGAATACCCACGTTGATGTTCATGCGCAGACCTTTCTCAGTGATTGTCCCTTCCGGAACCGCGAGAAGATTTTTTTCGGTGACCAATACATCTTCCCTTTTGTTGTGTAGCTGATTAGGTGTTGGCATATACAGGTTAAAAATTTCCATTGCCACAGATACCAGGCCGGGATGCGCAACCCAGGTACCATCATGTCCTTCTCTTACTTCTCTGAATTTATCGGCCCTTACCTTTTCCATCGCTATTTCATTTGCCAAAGGACTATTCTTGATTGGAATTTGTGCGGCCATTCCGCCCATTGCATGAGCACCCCTCTCGTGGCAGGTCTTAATTAGCAGTTGAGCATAGGATTTCATGAAAGGAACTGTCATGGTCACCTGTGAACGATCGGGCAATACAAAGCCCTGAAGATTTCTGAATTTTTTTATGAAGGAGAAAATATAATCCCATCTTCCGCAATTGAGTCCAGCAGAATGATTCCGCAATTCCCACAGGATCTCGTGCATCTGGAATGCAGCAGGAATGGTTTCGATCAATACCGTTGCTTTCACCTCTCCCAACGGAATACCCAAATAGGTTTGGGCAAATTCAAAGACTTCATTCCACAAACGAGCTTCGAGATGATGCTCAAGTTTTGGCAAATAGAAATAAGGCCCACTTCCTTTATTGATCAGTTTTTTCGCGTTGTGAAAAAAATACAGGCCAAAGTCCATCAGGCTTCCACTCAGGGGTTCGCCATCAATAATGATATTAGTATCCACAAGGTGCCAGCCTCTTGGGCGCACCATAAGGGTAGCCACTTCTCTATTCAGTTTGTAAATTTTTCCATTCCCTGGAGGAGAATAGCTAATAACGCGGTCAACGGCATCTCGCAGGTTGATCTGTCCATCTATATTGTTTTGCCAGGTAGGTGAATTGCTGTCCTCGAAATCTGCCATGAAAACCCTGGCGCCGGAATTAAGTGCATTGATGATCATTTTTCGGTCAACCGGCCCCGTGATCTCCACTCTCCTGTCCTCCAGATCCTGCAGCACGGGCGCAACTGTCCAGGTGGTATTGCGGATGTCGGCGGTTTCTGGCAAGAAACCCGGAAGAATGCCTTTATCAAATTCGGATTGTCTTTCCAATCGCATGCGCAGGAGTTCCTTGCGACGATCATTGAACAAACGATGCAACTGGCATAAGAATTCAAGAGCTCCAACGGAAAGGATCTCTTCATGCAAATCATCATATGGAGCCCGGATCTCCATTCCTCTTGTTACCGGGTAATGCGGGTACTTGACCCTTGCACTGAGCTCGAACATAGCTAAGGTATTATTGGTGAAAATTGATTATGGACTTCCAAAATACAAGAAATTCTTTAATAGCGAAATTTTCGCTAGAAATATTTTTTTCGACAATCTGCTCATTTTTGCTTTCCTTAGCGTTGTCCTTAAAAAATCCTCCTCCATGTATACTGAAAACGAAAGTGTACGCCTCATCCTGGGATTAAAAGTGAAATCGCTCAGGCAGCAGAAGAACCTGTCTTACCACCAGTTAGCTGATGCCACAGGGCTCTCCCTCTCCTATTTGCACGATATTGAAACAGGGAAAAAATACCCAAAAGCCGATAAGATCCTGGCCCTTTCCAAAGCCTTCGGAGTGGAATACGATTACCTGGTTTCGTTGCGGTCGAACAAGAAACTGCAACCCTTTATCGACCTCATCAGTTCAGATTTCTTAAATGTGGTTCCCTGGGAACATTTTGGTTTGAGCCCGGCTATTTTATTGGAACTATTCTCAAATACTCCGGATAAAGTCACGGCCTTTATCAGCACCCTATTGAAGATTTCGCGGTCTTACCAAATGTCGAAAGAGAGTTTTTATAACGCCGCACTTCGATCTTACCAGGATCTCTATGATAATTACTTTGAGGACCTGGAAACAGCAGTGAAAGAATGTAGACGTCAATTCCATGGAGGTGATCAATTGCCTCTTTCAGTGGAATGGATTGAAGAATCGCTCAATAAACAGTTTGGTATTACGGTAAATAGGAAGAAGCTGTCAGGCATCCCAGACCTTCAAAGAATTCGTTCATTTTATTCAAAAAAGCAGAAGGTATTTTTTATCAATAAGAAATTGAATACTGCCCAGGAGAAATTCATCCTGGGCAGGGAGTTAGCGTTTCAATTTCTCGATCTGCAGGAGCGACCTTATGAAACGATGATCCAAAAAAGTCATTCATTCGATCAACTGTTGAATAATTTCAAGGCTTCTTACTTCGCCGTTTCCTTAATGATACCCGAGGAGGAATTAGTTGATGATCTGAAGAAGCTAATCAACCTCCGTGTTTGGGATGAGAAAGCCTGGTTGCAAACCATATTGAAATATGATGCAACACCAGAAATGTTCATGCAACGCCTAACCAACATTTTTCCGAAACATTTTGGTATAGAAAGTTTATTCTTCCTCCGTATGTCTGGTGACCTCCCCAGGGACAAATTTGAAATGACCAAAGAAATTCATCTTTCGCAGATGCATACGCCATACGCGAATGAATTGCAGGAACATTATTGCCGCCGTTGGGTCTCCGTGAAAATTATGAAGGAAGCGAATGCGTTGGAAGAAAAAAAGAAATTCAGGCATCCTATCATTCGCGCACAAATTTCTGAGTATTGGCAAACTCATAATCGCTATTTCTGTATTTCCGTTGTGAAGCCGCGATTAAATGTGGATGAACCATTTGTTAGTGTTACCGTTGGTATATTGATGGATCATAAATTGGCGCAACGTTTTCAGTTTTTGAATGATCCCACCATAGTTGTAAGAACGGTGAACACTACCTGCGAGCGTTGCTCTATCCCAGATTGCCTGGAGCGCGCCGTTCCTCCCATCGCTATTATCAAAGAAGAGCAACTAAGGAAGACGGAGCACGCGCTAAAGATGCTCGACGAAATGAAATAAGAAATTCAAAATTCCAAATCCCTGGCTATCCTAGTCATCCTAGTATCCTAGTCATCCTAATCTCCTAACCATCCTAGTTTCCTAGTCATCCTAGTTAAGGAAGCCATTCAAGAATTGAAGTATTGTTTGAGTTTGGTTCATCAACGAAACATGTCCCTGCGCTGGTATGATAGCGAGTTGTGATTTTGGAACACCGGTCATGTCGGCAAACACTCCCCCACCCAACAGCCTGTAGGTTTCAAAAAGAATTTGTTTGTCCACTCCGTCATTATCGCCTGCGATCAGCAGTACGGGCGACTTAATATTCTTGATATTATCATCACCCAGATTAAATTCTTTCTTATCAAGTGCAAGCATTTTCTTGACAAATGCATTCCACTTATTTGGATCTGGTGCTACCTTATCATATTCAGCTTTCAATGGAGTGTTGGTGAAGAATTCTGGTTTCATTGAATGAAGAACATCCCTCACTTCCTTTTGCCAACCATCATACCTATAGGTAGAAGAAATAATCACGAGACGATTCACAAGTTTAGGATATTGAGTTGCTATTGCAAATGCAATTGTTCCGCCGAAACTATAGCCAATTACGTCTGTACTCTCCACTCCCAGGTATTTCAATGCATTTATCACATCGCTTGCAAGAGAATCATAAGAAAATTCACGGTTGGAGAGTGGACTGTGACCATGTCCATCCATTTCTAACGCTATCACTTTTCGGTTCTTCGAGAGCTGAGGTATCAGCTCTCCCCAATTCAATCCGATAGTCATAAAGGACCCATGCAACAAAACAATTGGCTTGCCTTCTCCATATACTTCATAATAAATTTTCGAACCATTTACCGGGGCATAACCGCTCTTGCCGGGTTTGGACTGTTGGGCAGTAGAATGAAATACGATTAGAAGAACCGCTATCAGCGAGATATTGTTTCTGAAAATATTCTTCATTGCAAATTATTTTAATTGTTGCCTTACTTGACATCACAAAGATGCAATAGAAATAAACCCAACGTGGGCGGGGAATGGGCCAATTTGGTGGGTAAAATGCGGCGACTTTGTCACGCCATCAATTGAATACATTTTAACTTTGGTTAGAACGAGTTCAATGTGGGATCGGGCTATGGCGAATAATAATTATTCCAATGAGATGTCAGTTCTCCCACATTATTGCTCACCTCCTTCTATTGGTTTTGTTTTTCCAGCTTGATTTTGCACGTGCATCAGATGGGTTCACTTTTTCGATTGTGAAGAACACAAGATTCCATGGCGACATAAACCCTGTTCATTTTAGAAACTTGTCAAAGTTTTCTTCCTGCGATACTTCCTTCTTTGGAGCCACCATTGGTATTGTGGTGAACTTTAGTACGGCTCAGAATTCCTCTCACATCCAGTTGAATGCCAGTTTGGGATTCACCCAGGTGTATGGCGATTTGAGTTTCGGATTGAATCTCGCTCTAAATGCCGCCAATGGAGGCCAGGGCTTGCCGTCCGGACAAAGAGGAAATGGAATTCGCGGTAATCTTGTTGGAACGGCCTCTCTAACTGTTGGAAACGGAAAAGCTTCCGACTTTATACCAGTTAATACCATGAACCTTGCAACCAAAAGCTCGGTTTATCAGAATCACCGATATTCTTTCACCAGCTCGCAGAATTTTGTATTGGACAGCAAAGGCTTAAATCAGCGCATAGCTTCAACCGGATTGCGCATAAATAATGTAGATTTTCATATTTACAATGATGCTGTGAATCCACTGTTCTTACTTTTCGGCGACGGCAATGACGAAGGAATAACAGGAGGCGGCTATTTAACAGTCCATGATGTCTTTGGAAATCCCGACCTGGATTTGACCATTGGAAATGATGTATTCACTGGCCGATCTATCCGAAGGACAACAGCCCTCGACTTTCCATTTCTTACACCTTCAGGGGCTTACAAATTGTACGCTAACCAAACCTCATTTGATCCTGCAACCAATCCGGGATATAATGAATTGTTGAATTTGGGAAGAACTTACATAAGCATGAATTATGAATGGGCTAATTTTATTATTTCCCATGGTGGAACATTTGATATGTTTACTCAAAACTATATTCATGATAACATAACCATTCGCCCTCCCATTATTGCTCCAGATGGTTCATTAATTACAACATTTCATCACTTTAGGTCTACAACTCCGAACCAATGGATTTTTTCCGGGGGAGCATTTCATAGAAATTAAAACCTATGCGAAAATTGATTGTGTTTTATTGTTTATTAATCTTCGGATGCTCGAATAAAGCGCATGTTGAAAGGTCTGTAGTGTCAAATGCACAAATAGAGAAAATAAGATTGGACGGTATTTATTACGGAATATCGCGGAATTATGATCCAGCCAAAAAGGAACACACTACTCAATACCCATACTTAAAATTTTATGGTAATGGAATGACGTTGGTAGGAATTGCGTTAGACAGTACTTCTCTCAATAATTCACTAACTGATAATTTGAAGAACATTGATTCAAACAAAGCAGGGGGTCGTTTTTCGGTAGTTGAAAATGCCATTTATGTGGAACAGTCCTATTCAGGAATGAAGACGGGGAAGATGTATGAAGTGTACAATATTCAAGACAGGGAGAACTTACTTTGGGTCGGTTCTTCCCACAAAATCGGAAAACTCGATACACCAATTCCTGAACCGATTGCTTTTCGGTTTAGGTCCTGGTAGGTATCCTAATGGCAAAACGAAATGAGATTCAAATTATTTTTTAGGCAAAATGACAAATTCTCCTTTATCTGTCTTATACTATCATAAGCCATTTCCTTCTCATCATCTTCTTCAGATAATTTCTCAATAGTCTCATCAGTGATTTCTATGGATGTAAATTTTTGAAAAAGAGTATTAATCTCCATCTTATTTAAAATTCCTGCAAGCGGCCAATCATCAACCTGTGGAAGTCCAAATGATACGTTTTCTCTTAGCAATTCCTCTTCAATAATGATGTTTGTGCCGAAGTCCGACAACATAAATCCATTAATCAAATCAGTTTCATATCCCAACTTAATCTCATGGGTGCCAATTAGTTTTTCTCCAAGATGAGCACATATCGAAATCAAGGCATACCAGTATGAATGAGCTGATTCTTCAATGTATGGCTTGCCAAATATGATCTGTTCAAGAGCAGCCTTAGTAGATACATGCCACGAAGAATCTTGGTCTGAATAAAGACGGAATATCTCTGTTTCCAAGATTTCATTCACTAAATCCTTATCCTTTGATCCAATTGAAGCTCCAACCTTATCCGGATTTATGCCAAAAGAAAATATATTGTATCCCATTTGCAGTCATTTGCTTATCGAAGCCAATATAGAAAATAATGAAGCGCTGATTCAGCTTTATCATCCTCAATAAAATTGCTGCCAAATAAATCTCAAATTCCATTACGCCTGCCCACATGTTGCCCGATGGTGCGAGGAAGTGGTGCATCTTGAATCTTGAATCTTAAATCTTAAATCTTGGATCTTCCTTGTGCCTTGTACCTTGTGCCTTGTGCCTTGTGCCTTGCGCCTTACGACAGTGGTTCTGGCTTCGGTGCTCCCCCAGCAGGTTTTGATTTCTCTTCCGGTAACGGAATGAATTCCTTGTTGTCGTTCGGAGGTAAAATAATTCGGCCTTGTGTCCAATCTTCCTTGGCTTGTTCGATGCGTTCTTTGCGAGAGGAAACAAAATTCCACCAGATGAATCGTTCACCAAGCGGCTCGCCGCCAAGCAACATCAATGTTGTATGTTCCCTGGCAAGAATGACTGGATCAACACCTTTGTTAAAGACAAGCATTTGTCCGTCCGAATAAGTATTGCCTCCTACTTCAACGCTGCCTTTAGCAATGTAAAATCCGCGCTCAGAATGTTCTTTAGGAAGCCCGAACCTGGCGCCTGTTTGAAGCACTACGTGCAGATAAAACAATGGTGAGTTAGTCTTCACATTGTTCCGCAAACCATAGGCATCGCCGGCAATGAGTCGCATCCAAACATCTTTCTCTGTATATACCGGAAGTTGTTCGGGAGTATAGTTATTGAAAGATGGAGCATTCTCTTCATCTTTTTCGGGAAGGGCCACCCAGGTCTGGATCATTTCCAATTGGCCACCTGCCAGCGCAGCAGGATCTTCAAATCTTTCCGAATGTGCAATGCCCTTACCAGCGGTCATCCAGTTCACCTCACCCGGCTTTATGATCTGCTGAACACCCAAACTATCACGGTGCGTTACTTGTCCGCCGAAAAGATAACTTACCGTAGACAGGCCGATATGCGGATGTGGCAATACATCCAGCGATGAAGCTTGTTCCGGAACCTCTTGTATCGGTCCTGCATGATCCATGAAAATAAAGGGACCCACCATTCGCCTCAGGCGGAATGGAAGGATACGTTTTACTTTCACGGCCTTACTGATAGCAGCGGCACGGGCTTCAATAACAATGTCGAGCATACTATAAAAGTAGCTCTTCTTCGCTTTTCTTTTTTATTTAGTAAATTGTCCATCCTCACTGACAAATACTGGTAAATCGTCCGATCACATTTTTATGTCCAATCAAAATTATGCTTCATGAAAAAGCTATTGATTTTCGTTAGTCTCTCATTCGGTATAGCCCAATCACTCATTGCACAGATCGATGCAGGCTTGTTTCGCTATCCTGATGTATCGAAGACATCTATCGTCTTCACGTATGCCAATGATCTATGGCTGGTTCCAAAAGAAGGTGGAACCGCCATCAAGCTAAGTTCGCCGGCTGGAGTGGAGAGTTTTCCAAAATTCTCTCCCGATGGTAACAGTATCGCGTACACTGGTAACTACGATGGCAACCAGGATGCTTATGTGATGCCTGCAAATGGAGGTGTTCCAACGCGACTCACTTACCATGGTTGGCCCGACAGAGTTGTTGACTGGACTCCAGATGGGAAGAAAGTGCTCTTTGCTTCTGGCAGAGAAAGTGGACGCGAGAGATACAATCAATTCTATACAATTTCTCCGGCAGGTGGTCCTGCAGAAAAGCTTCCGCTTGCCTATGCGGAATTCGGATCATATTCGCCGGATGGAAAGCAAATTGCTGTGACTTTTATTTCACAGGTGTTTCGCAATTGGAAAAGATATCGCGGTGGATGGAATGCAGACATCCACATTTATAATTTCGCGGCCAACACTTCGGAAAAAATTACAACAACGGATGCCTCAGACGAATTGCCTATGTGGCGGGATCAATCGATCTATTTTCTTTCCGATCGGGGAGACGAGATGCGGATGAATCTTTGGCAATATGATATCGGAAGCAAAGCGTTTACACAACTCACCCATTTTAAAGACTACGATGCACACTTCCCATCAATAGGTCCTGATGATATTGTGCTGGAAGCAGGTGGAAAATTATACCTCTATGGATTTTCAACAAAGCAATTGAAGGAAGTTAAGGTGACTTTAATTAATGATCGTGCTTCTTTAAAGTCTTCCATTGTTTCTGCAGATAGATATATCCAGTCTATAGTGTTGAGCCCCGATGGGAATCGCGCGCTGATCGCGGCACGTGGTGAATTGTTTTCAGTGCCTGCCGAATACGGATTCGTAAAAAATTTAACCCGCACTTCAGGCGCCGCGGAACGTTCTCCAGCCTG
>Ga0111539_10012071_pt1 | contig 10836 bp, 10 predicted proteins | sample RhiMethybrSRZTD1_FD_79667 | JGI IMG/M metagenome (GOLD analysis project Ga0111539, IMG submission 79667) | Populus rhizosphere microbial communities from Tennessee, USA - Rhizosphere MetaG P. TD hybrid SRZTD1 (version 2) (version 2) | ecosystem: Host-associated > Plants > Roots > Rhizosphere >... | reverse complement strand
TCGGCTCGCGCGCCGGCTGGACGCCGTACCACGGCGTCGCCGTCACCGGCTGGCCGGTCGGCACGCTGGTGCGCGGCGCGCGCGTGATGTGGGAGGGCGAACTGGTCACGCCGGCGACGGGAGAGGCCGTGCGGTTTTTGGAAACTCTCGTCCCCGCATAGCGCAGCAGGCCCAGGGGGGCGGGGGGCGCCCAGCGCTCAGCCCTTGACGGTCTGGCGGACCTGATAGAAGCGGATCACGCGCTGCGCCGTGGCCTGCTGCAGCTTTTCGAAATTGTCCTTGGCGCCGGCCAGATCCTGGTCGGATATGCCGCTGCCGCCGGCTTGCAGCAGCAGCAAGAGCTTGGTGGCCAGCCACGACACGCCGGCGGCGCGCGCCAGGACCAGGCACATGTCGGACTTGTCGTTGCAGAAAATGTTTTCAACCGATTCGATCGGGATGCCGCACAGCACCGACAGGGCGACGATCGTTTCTTCGAGCTTGCCCGACTGCGCGAACACGCGGATGTCGTTTTCGCCGAGCTTGGTGGTTTTCTGTATTTCGGCGACGAGCGCCTTGGCGGCCGCGAAGTCGCGCTTCGGACCGGCGGCTTCTGCCTTCAGGCGCGCGGCGATCTCGGCGAGCGCGCGGTTGATCTCGGCGGCCGCGACCGGATTGGCGGCGGCGAGCTTGCGGCGGACGTTGTCGGATGCCTTGCTGATCAACTGCGCCATGTGCTTCTTGGGAATGTCCTTGCGTATGCCGACCTGGGTGGCCAGCGTCTCGTCATCCTTGGCGCGTTTGACGAGGGCATCGAAGCCGCTGTCGGAGAACCGGGCGCCGGTATTCTGCGCAACCGTTCGCAGCACCTGCTGATTGCCGCGCGTGACCAAGACGTCGGTGACCGGCTCGCTGATCGACTCGCGCTGCGAGATGGCGAGCAGGTGCTGCTGGCCTTTGGTCTGGGCGATGCCGATCAGGGTCTGATCGTCCAGCCGCGTGGAGTGGGTCAGGACCGGGGTTGCGACCTCGATGATGTCGTCGGATGCCAGGTCCTTGAGCACATTGATGGGCGCATTGGGAACATGGGCCAGGCGCTCGGCCAATTCGACCCGGGCGCGCGCCTCGATCTCCTCGGACAGGCGGGCGATCACCTGATCGAACAGCTCGACATGTTCCTCGTTGAATTGCTCGGCCCCGTTGACGAACAAGTCGGTAATGCGGCGCAGCGTCTCGACCCGCTTCTGGCTCGAGCCGTTGGCGATCGCCTGTTCCAGTTCTTCGGCTACCAACTTGTGCGTAGGCATGGCCGATGAGGGGCCCCCAAACCCCGACGTTCATCGCGCGATGTTAGGGATTTTTCCTTAAGAAAATGCTCCCCGGGCCGGAACCGCCGCCCAATACCGTCCATCGGCCGCGACGTCTCGGCGCGCAATACGGGTGCAGGATCAACTCTACAACTGAGTTACGGCCCATGGATCGTCCGTTGCGACCGGCGTTCCGTTCTCGCCTTATTGTTGTGGCCGGCTGACCGAAAACTCGCCGTTGCGGATTCGATTGGCCAAGCCTTCGGTGTAGCGGGCGGCGGCCTCTTCGCCGTAGGTGGAGACGAGTTCCGCCAGCGCCGTGAACAGGCAGGCCTGCGCCAGGCAGTCGCCGTCGATTCCGTCCAGGCGGGCCTCGGCCCAGGCTTCCGCCAGGTAGCCGAGAGCAGCTCGTCTCTCCTCCGCGTGCTCCGACGCCGGCGCGACAGCCGGACGCGAGCGCGTCCCCATACTCATGAACAACCCCACAACGCTGTGCGCCACCTCATTCACCGACGTGTAGCATGCGCGCATCGGCGGAGAAGTCATCACCTTACCGCAAGGTTAATGTGATCCGTCAATTTGCGTAGCGCGCCGTGATGTCGCGGGAAATTTTTGCGCCTTCTTCGAGATAGCGGCGAATCACCAGATCGGCTGCGGGCGTGCAAGTGCGGTAAGTCTGCTGAAATCCGCGATAGCCGCGGTTGAATCCGGCGACCAGCTTGTCGCGGCGCTCGCCGCTCGGCGTCTCGGCGTCGACCAGCGCCTGCATCTCGTTGCGCCACTTCTGGCCTTCATTGGCGCCGCACAGCGCGCGCAAGTAGTGCAGGGCGCCGAGAATCTCGGCGAGCCGCTGCAGATCGCGGTCGTAAGGAGCCGCTCCGGCCTGGGCGCGCGCAGGCACTGACGCGCCGATGGCGGCGAGGACGAGCGATGCGAGGATGACAATGCGGGTCAGCATCTTTTGGCCGTGGCGTGACACATGCGTCAGCGCGATGGCGATTGCAAGGCGGCCGATCGCGCGTCGTGTATCCTTGGTTTCTAGCCGCCAGCCAGACGCTGGAAAGCGGCGTTGACGATGTCGGCCAGGCCTTCGGTGGTCGGAAGCTTTGCCAGTTCGGCGGGCGCGAGCCATCGCGCTTCGGCGAGCTCCTCGTTGAGGATCGGCTCGCCGCCGAGCCAGCGCGCCGCGAAGGCGAAGATCACGAAATGGCGCTCGACGCGGTCGTCGGCGTCGCGCGTGATGACCTCGCGATAGCCGGCGAGGCCCACCGGCTCGATGGCCAGCCCGGTCTCCTCCGCAACTTCCCGTACCACGGCTTCGGCAAGAGTCTCTCCCGGTTCGACGGCGCCGCCCGGCAGCGTGAACAAGCCGCGCGCCGGCGCGCGCGCCCGGCGCACCACCAGAACTTGTCCGTTGCGAATGATGGCGGCGCTCACCGCCAGGTAGGGACGCTCGGGATAGGCCCGCGGATCGCTCACGATCGGCGGTCCAGGATGGCGTCGACCGCCGCCTGGGCCACGCCGGCCAGCGGGATGTCGCCGCTGACCTTCAGGCCGTTGATGACGGCGCCGGCGCGCGCCACCAGCGGCTTGAGCTGGTACGCCGCCTCGCGCGCGAGCCCGCCCGCCACGGTCGGCGACAGGTCGAGGCGCAGCGCGTCGCGGGTCGCGGCCAGGATCGAGCTCATGGTGTCGGCGATCTCGTCGAGCATGACCCGCGCCTGCGCATCTGCCGTATCGTAAGCGACCAGCACGTCGTCGCGATGCTTCTGAGTCGCGGCCAAAAAATGCTCGCGATAGGTCATGACCTTCCACTCCATCAGGTCGTCGATGCACGCCGGCATCGACGGGATGAGCTCGAGCATCATGATGGCTTCATTGAAATGGTTGAGGTAATCGGTCGCCAGCCCGGTCGCCGGGTTGATGTTCGCCTCGGCCATGCGGGCAGGATCGAGCTGCTGCGCGGGCTCGACCGGCCGAGCAGGCTCTTCACCTGCAGGGATGTCGAGGGCATGGGCGTTCATCGGCAGGAATCCTGCGGCAGGCTGCGATGGCCGCAGTCTTGTCCGGTATCATTAAAGCTGGCTTAAACGCCGAATTCCGCTGCGGAGATTGCTGATGTGTGGCCGTTACGCATTGATTTCGGCGCCGGAGGCCCTGCGGGCGCTGTTCGCCTACGCGGACCAGCCGAACTTCCCGCCGCGTTACAATATTGCGCCGACGCAACCGGTCGGGATTGTACGTATCGCCGAGGGCGCGCGGCGCTTCGCCCTGGTGCGCTGGGGCCTGATCCCATCATGGGCGAAGGATCCGCGGACTTTCTCGCTCCTGTTCAATGCCCGCGGCGAATCGGTGAACGACAAGCCGGCCTTCCGCCTGGCCATGCGCCGCCGTCGCTGCCTGTTTCCGGCCGACGGATTTTACGAGTGGCGGCAGCAGGGCAGGGACCGCCGGCCGTTTTTCGTGCGGTCGCGGTCGGGTGGGCCGATCGCCTTTGCCGGCCTGTGGGAGACCTGGATGGGCCCGAACGGGGAAGAGATGGACACCGCCGCGATCGTGACCGCGATGGCGAACCGGACGCTGGCTGCGATCCACCCGCGCATGCCGGTGGTGATTGCGCCCGAGGCTTTCGATCTCTGGCTCGGCGGCAACGACCTCGATGTCGCGGCCGCAACCGCGCTGATCGCTCCGGCGCCCGACGAAGCCCTCGAAGCCTATGAAGTGTCTGCCGCCGTCAACAGCGCCGCCAACGACTCGCCCGATCTGATCGCACCCGCGCCGCCGGCCGGCAGCGCGCCGCCACCCGATGAGACAGCGCGGACGCGCAAGCCCAAAGCAAAGGACGATGCCCAGGCCTCGCTGTTCGATTGAGCGCGATCTCATGAGCATGATCCCGAAAAGTGGATACCGGTTTTCGGAAAAGATCATGCTCCAAGCATAGAACCTGAGCGAGATGACGATTCGAAGAAAGTCATCTCGCTCAGGGCGCGCGCACGAAAATGCGGAACCCGTCGATCGCCGGGCGTTCCGCGTAAGCCTGCCACAACGTGGCGAAGCGCGCATCCTGCAGCAGGTAGGCCAGATAGTCGAACGGAGCGTCGCCGAATCCGAGCTTCTCGCGATTGGCGTCGATCGCGATGACGGCCGGCCGTTCTGCCGCAATGCGCGCGATCGCGTCGGCGAGCTGCCGCTGTGCGGCGCCGCGCGCCCGCGCGGCGTGGTCGGCGTCGAGCTCGTCCGCCCGCAGCGCCGATGGCAGGAGATAGACGCAGCACGTGCTGCCGATCCACCGCGTGCCGGAGGCCAGCACCGCCGGATGGATGTCGCGCGGCGACGTGATGAAGGCGAACACCGGCCCGGCTTTTCCGGCATAGGCGCGGAACACGGAAGACAAACGGCCGACGCGATCGACCGTGTCGTCTCCGCGCATGAGCTGCCAGGCGTCGCGGGCGCTTGGCGCAAAACCGGTGACCAGCAGCAGCGCGATCGCGGCTGCGGCGAGCGGGCGCCGGCGCTCGGCCTTGTCCAGCACGACAAAGATGGTGGCGCAGCCGATGAACGCAAAGCCGACGCCGGGAAGCAGTTGGTAGGACCAGCCCTTCATCTGCAGCAGCGCGACGACGAATGCGCCGACGCCGGCCGCCCACATCGCCTGTGCCATCGCCGGGATCATGTTTCGCGCACCGCCGCGCGCCAGAATGACGGCGGCGATGAGCGGCGGCACCGTCGTGACGGCAAGGTTGAACGCCACCGTCGCAAACGAGCTGTTCAATGCCCAATAGCCGGTTGCGGCATCGGGCAAGACGCCGAACACGTAGTCGGGCCAGAACGCCACGAGTGCGGCCGCATAGCCCACTATCGTCACGGCAAGCACGAGCGTTTCCGCCCGCAGGCCGCGGCGCAGGCTGCGTGTCTTCACCATGAGCCACAGCTCGACCACGCATGGGATCGCCACGAAATAGGGCTTGAGGCAGAAGCCAAACGCCGAGAACAGTGCAGCACCTGCCGCAAGCCGCCACGACAGCGGCCGGTCTTCGGCGCGCACGCTTGCGGCCGCCACATAGGGCAAGGCGGCGGCGAGCATCAGATGCTCGCGCTGGCCATAGTCGTAGCCGGGCGCGATCAGCAGGAAGGCGCCGGCAAAAAACATCAGCTCGCGGCGGCTGCGCTCCGGCAGGCTGCCTCGCGCCAGGACCGCATCGGTCAGCAGCACGCTCGCCAGCACGATGACCGCCGGCAAAACGGCAGCGGGACCAGCCACCCCGATGCCGGCCCACCGGGCCAACGCCACCGGGATCGCGCCCAGCCACAAAACCATCGGCGGATTGGGATCGACGAAGTCGCGGCCGAAGCGGCCGCCTTCGAGCAGACGTCCGGCGCCTTCCAGGAACCAGGCGACGTCATGGTTGATCGGCGCGGCCGCGTGCATGACGACGGTCGCCAGCGCGATCAGGCTCAAGCCGGCCCAGATCGACGCTGCGCTGATGGACTCGTGCTCGTGCGCCTCTGCCTGCAAGCGAACTCCTCGCGCCGCCGTGTTGCCGGCATCACGATCCATGTTCGGCTTTAAGGTCCGGTTAACCCTGGCGGAGCGAGCGCGGACGGCGACCGCCGTCCGCCGTCACAGCACCTTGCCGGGATTGAGAATGTTTTTCGGGTCCAGCGTGCGCTTGAGCGTGCGCATCAGGTCGAGCGCGACCGGGTCCTTCACGCGCGGCAGCACGTCGCGCTTCATCACGCCGATGCCGTGCTCGGCCGAGATCGAGCCGCCGTACTTGGCCACGACCGCGAACACCACGGCGTTGACCTCGTCCCAGCGGGCGACGAACGCCGCCTTGTCGGCGCCCTCCGGCTGGTTGACGTTGTAATGGATGTTGCCGTCGCCGAGATGGCCGAACGGCAGCGGCCGCGCACCGGGGATGAGCTTTGTCACGGCCGCGTTCGCCTCGGCGATGAAGGCCGGCACGGCGGCGACCGGCACCGACACGTCGTGCTTGATCGAGCCGCCCAGGTGCCGCTGCACTTCGCCAAAGAGTTCGCGCACGCGCCAGAACGCCTTGGCCTGATCGAGGCTGTCCGCGATGGTGGCGTCGGCGACCAGGCCGCGGGCGTGACCTTCGGCGAGAATTTCTTCCAGCGCCTCGCGCAAGCCCGAGCGCGCCTGCGACGACAGCTCGATCAGCACGTACCAGGCGTGCGGCGCGTTCAGCGGATCGCGGCAACCGGCGCCGTAGCGGATGACCGCCTCGATGCCGGCGCGCGTCATGATCTCAAAGCTGGTCACCATGCCGGCGGTGCGATCCTGCGCCAGCGTGAGCAGCTCGAGCGCGGCCTGGGGCGAGGGAACGCCGGCGAACGCGGTCTCGACCGAGCGCGGCCGCGGCACCAGCCGCAGCACCGCCGCCGTGATCACGCCGAGCGTGCCTTCCGCGCCGATGAACAGATTTTTCAGATCGTACCCGGTGTTGTCCTTCTTGAGCTTGTTGAGGTTGTTGAGCACGCGGCCGTCGGCCAGCACCACCTCGAGGCCGAGCGCGTGCGAGCGCGCGATGCCGTGCGCGAGCGCCGCAGTGCCGCCGGCATTGGTCGACAGATTGCCGCCGATCGTGCACGTGCCCTCCGACGGCAGCAGCTGCGGGTAGAGGCGGTCGACCGCGGCCGCGGCTTCGCGCGCGCGGCCGAGCGTCACGCCCGCCTCGCACGTGATGGTGTTGGACAGCGGGTCGACCTCGCGGATGCGGTCGAGCCGGTTGAGCGACAAAAGAATCTCGCCATGGTGCGGCAGCTGGCCGCCGACCAGGCCGGTGTTGCCGCCCTGCGGCACGATCGGCGTGCCGGTGTCGTTGGCGAGCGCCAGGATTTTTGCCACTTCCTCGACCGAGCCCGGCCGCAGCACCATGGGAGTACGGCCGCGATAGAGGTCGCGCATCTCGGTGAGATAAGGCAGCTGCGCCTGCGCATCCGTGATGGCGTATTTCTCGCCGACGATTGCTGCGAAACGCGACAGGATGTCCGCCGATACCGTCCGCTGCTGATGGATGTTCATGGCGTCAAGCTTATGGATCGAGGCGCATCAGATTAGGCCGAGTAGCATCCGGGGGTCGAGAGCTCAATCCGGCATCACCGCGGCGCCGCGGCACGCCGCAGCCGGTCGTTGATCGCTTCGCCGAGGCCGTCCGGCGGCACCGGCATCACGGCGATGGTGGCGGCGCCGGCGGCATCGAGCGCGCGCAGGTGCGAGAACAGATTCGTGGCGGCCTCGACCAGGTCACCCGTCGGCGACAGGTTGCGCATGGCCACGGCCGCGTCCGCGCCTGGCGGCAGGCCTTTTCCGAACGCCAAAAACGCTTCGCCCGGGCGCACGGCGTCGGCATCGAGGCGAAGCCGCGCCCGCGGCGCATAGTGGGAGGCGAACTGGCCGGGCGCCAGCGGCGCGCCGTCGTCCTTCGGCGCCTCCGCGGCGGCGAGCGGCAGGCCGAGACATTGCTCGATGGCGTGGCGTGGAATGCCACCCGGCCGCAGCAGCATCGGCCCGCCGCCCAGGCAGGCCACGATGGTGGATTCCAGCCCGACCGAGGTCGGGCCGCCATCCACGATCAGATCGATGCGGCCGCGCAGGTCGGCGAACACATGCTCGGCGGTGGTGGGCGAGACATGGCCGGAGCGGTTGGCCGACGGCGCTACGATCGGCTTCCCGAATGCGCCAAGAATCTCGCGCGCCACCGGATTGTCCGGCACGCGCACCGCGATCGTGTCGAGGCCCGCCGTGGCCAGGTCGGCGACATTGTTGTCCGCCGACTTCGGCAGCACCAACGTGAGCGGCCCGGGCCATAGCGTGGCCAGGCGCTCAGCCGCCGCATCGAAGCGCGCCAGCCGGCGCGCGGCGGCGGTGTCCGCCACATGCGCGATCAACGGATTGAACGCCGGGCGCCCCTTGGCGGCGTAGAGCCGCGCGACCGCGGCGCCGTTGGTGGCGTCGGCGCCGAGCCCGTACACGGTCTCGGTGGGAAACGCCACCAGCCCGCCGGCATCGAGGCAGCGCGCCGCCGCCACGATGGCGGCGCGATCGGCCGTCATCATGCGCGTGGTCTTGGCGTCGGGCGAGACTTCGGTTTCCTGCACGGGACGTTAACGCTGTTCGGCTGCGGCAGATCGTGATCACGCCTTGGTAACCGCGCGCCGGTATCCTGTTAAGCCGCCGCCGGTCAAGCGCATCGGGTATGATGCCAACCGCGTCAGGCGCGAGACGGCAGCGCGCCGAGGGATGTCGATGTCACGCGACTATGCCCAATTTCCCGACGACGAAGACGGCGATGTCCTGTGGGACATGAGCCAACGCGACGACCTCAGCAAGCCGCGCGAGATCGATTTTTCGGTGATCTTTCCCTCCGAGGAAGCGGCGTTGAAATTCGCCGTGCACCTGTTGCGCAACGAGCAGAAGGTCTCGTTTTCCGCTTACGAGGGCAATCAAGACCTGCCCTGGCAGGTGCAGGCACACGCCTACATGATTCCGACCCACGAGAACATCACGGGTTACGAGAACCAGCTTGCGGAGGTTGCCGCGCCGCTGGGCGGCCGCAACGATGGCTGGGGCTGCTTCGCGCAGGAATGACTGCCGGCCGCCGATCTTCTCGGCTTCGTGCGCGAGACCATTCCAAACATGTCCCTCGCCTGCAGTGCGTGATCTTTCGCGGCATTGACATCGGCTGATCGCGCGGCAACTTGCCTTCGCGGTGTCGGCGGTATTCACTCGGGTACCGCTTGCGAGGACGCCATGACCTATCGGGCGCCGGTTGCCGACATTGCCTTCACGCTCAAGCACGTGGCCGGCGTCGGCCGCGCGCTCGACGAACGCCTTTATGGCGATCTCACCGAGGACCTCGTCGATGCCGTGCTCGCCGAGGCGGGAAAATTCGCCAGCGACGTGATCGCGCCGCTCAACCGGGTCGGCGACCAGCATGGCACGCCGCTGCGCGGCGGCGCCGTCACCATGCCGCCGGGCTGGCGGCAGGCGTATCGCGACTGGGCCGCCGCCGGCTGGAACGGGCTGGCGGCGCCGGCCGACTGGGGCGGGCAGGGGCTTCCCCATGCCCTCAACGCCGCCTGCATCGAGATGTGGAATTCCGCCAGCATGGCGTTCGCGCTTGGGCCCTTCCTGACCATGGCGGGCGTCGAGGCGCTCGCCGGCCACGGCAGCGACGAGCTCAAGCGCACCTATCTCCCCAGGCTCGTGTCCGGCGAATGGATGGGCACGATGCAGCTCACCGAGCCGCAGGCCGGGTCCGATGTCGGCGCGCTGCGCACCCGCGCCGAGCGCGCTGGCGACGGCACCTATCGCATCAGCGGACAGAAGATCTTCATCACCTATGGCGAGCACGATCTCACTGACAACATCGTGCACTTCGTGCTGGCGCGGCTGCCCGATGCGCCGGCCGGCACCAAAGGCATTTCGCTGTTCGTCGTGCCGAAATTTTTGGTCAATGCCGACGGCACGCTGGGCGCGCGCAACGACGCGCGCTGCCACTCGATCGAGCACAAGCTCGGCATCCATGGCTCGCCCACCTGCACTATGGTGTATGGCGATGCCGGCGGTGCCGTCGGCTATCTCCTCGGCGAGGAGAACCGCGGCATGAATTGCATGTTCACCATGATGAACAATGCCCGCCTTGCCGTCGGCGTGCAGGGCGTGGGCATCGCCGAGCGCGCCTTGCAACAGGCGCTCGCCTATGCGCGCGAGCGGCGCCAGGGCCGCGCCGCTGGCGCGGAAGCGCCCGGCGTCAGCGGCCCTGCGCCCATTATCGCGCATGCCGACGTCCGCCGCATGCTCATGACCATGCGGGCGCTGACGCGCGCCGCGCGCACCATCTGCTACGCGACCGCGGTCGCGACCGATCGCGCGCACCGCGCCGACGACAAGGCCGAGCGCCACCGTGCGCACGAACGTGCCTCGCTGCTCACGCCCGTGGCCAAGGCATTCTCCACCGACATCGGCGTCGAGGTGGCGTCGCTCGGCGTGCAGGTGCACGGCGGCATGGGCTACATCGAGGAGACCGGCGCGGCGCAGCATCTGCGCGACGCGCGCATCGCCCCGATCTACGAAGGCACCAATGGCATCCAGGCCATCGACTTGGTCACCCGCAAGCTGCCGCTGTCCGACGGCGCTGCGGTGAAAGCCTATCTCGACGAGCTGCGCGAGACCGTGGTGGCGGTCGCCGCCGTCAACGACCCGGCGCTCGGGCACACGGCCGCGCGCCTGGCCGAAGCGGTGGAATGCCTCGATCGCGTCACCGCCTGGCTGCTCGGGCGGCTCGAGAAGGAGCCGGACGCCGCGCTCGCCGGCGCCACGCCCTACCTAAAACTGTTCGCGACCACGGCCGGCGGCGTCATGCTGGCCGACGAGGCGCTCGCCGCGATCCGCACGTCGGGACCCGATCCCGCCGGCCGCATGGCGATTGCCCGGTTCTTTGCTGCAAATCTTGTCGTGCAGGCGAGCGGGCTGGAGCGCACCGTGGTCCAGGGCGCCGACAGCGTCGCCGAAGCGGACGCCGCG
>Ga0111539_10012068_pt1 | contig 10839 bp, 9 predicted proteins | sample RhiMethybrSRZTD1_FD_79667 | JGI IMG/M metagenome (GOLD analysis project Ga0111539, IMG submission 79667) | Populus rhizosphere microbial communities from Tennessee, USA - Rhizosphere MetaG P. TD hybrid SRZTD1 (version 2) (version 2) | ecosystem: Host-associated > Plants > Roots > Rhizosphere >... | reverse complement strand
CCGAGCCCGAGCGCGACGGCGTCGTCGAGGGCGCGCACGCGCACGCCCTCGTCCGCCGTCACGAGCTCGTGCAGGAACGTTGCGCGCGACAGCGTCCCGGCCGCGAGCTTGTCGATCGCGCGCTCACGCGCGTCGGCGTCACGGTCGCGGTCCACACGAGCGCCGCGACGCTGCCGATCGTCTCGTTCGGGACGGAGGAGCAGCGCTCGCGGTTCGTCCCCGCCCTCGCGCGCGGGGAGGCGCTCGGCGCCTTCGCGCTCACCGAGCCGGGCGCGGGATCGGACGCCGGTTCGCTTCGCACCACAGCGGTCGAGGACGGCGACGGCTGGCGGATCAACGGGAACAAGCAGTGGTGCACGAACGGCAGCCACGCCTCGACGTTCCTCGTCTTCGCCCGGACAGATCCGGAGACGGACGGCGCCCGCGGCGTCTCCGCGTTCGTCCTCGATGCATCGCAGGTCGAGGTGACCCGTGAGGAGGAGAAGCTCGGCCTGCACTCGTCGTCGACGGCCGACCTGCGCATCGACGACGCGCGGGTCGGCTCCGACCGGCTCCTCCACCAGGAGCGCAAGGGCTTCGTCGTCGCGATGGCGACGCTCGACGGGGGGCGTATCGGCATCGCCGCACAAGCCGTGGGAATCGCGCAGGCCGCGCTCGACACGGCACGGGCCTATGCGCTGGAGCGCGAGCAGTTCGGTCACCGGATCGCCGACTTCCAGGCCATCCGCTTCACCCTCGCCGACATGGCGACCGAGATCGCAGCCGCGCGCCAGCTGACGCTGCGCGCGGCGTGGCTCAAGCAGGCGGGGCAGCCGCACGGCTCGGAAGGAGCGATGGCCAAGCTCTTCGCCTCCCGGGTCGCCGTGAAGGCGAGCCAGGACGCGATCCAGGTGCTCGGCGGCTACGGGTACACGCGCGAGTTCCCGGCCGAGCGCTACTACCGGGACGCCAAGATCACCGAGATCTACGAGGGGACGAGCGAGATCCAGCGGATCGTGATCTCACGGGAGCTCCTTCGGACGCACGCGCGGACGCTCACGCCGCACCTCTAGGCTGCGTTCCGATGCCTCGCGCGAAGGACGAGCCGGTCCGCCTCACGAAGATCTACACGCGTGGCGGCGACGCGGGGGAGACCTCGCTCGGGGACGGGTCCCGCGTCTCGAAGCTCGATCCGCGGATCCAGGCGTACGGGACCGTCGACGAGCTCAACGCAGCCGTCGGGGTCGTCCTCGCCGGCGACGGCGCCGCTGCGATTCGCCCGGTGCTCGAGCGGGTCCAGAACGAGCTGTTCGACCTCGGCGCCGACCTCTCCGTCCCGCTCCACGTCGAGGGGCGGCTTCGCGTCGAGCAGCCGCTCGTCGACCGGCTCGAAGAGGAGTGCGATCGCCTGAACGCGGAGCTGCCGGAGCTCAGGAGCTTCGTCCTCCCGGGTGGTACGCCGACCGCGGCGGCGCTCCATGTCGCCCGGACGATCTGTCGGCGCGCCGAGCGTGAGGTGATCGACGCCGCGGGCACCGTCGAGATCTCGCCGCTCGTCGCCGTCTACCTGAACAGGCTCTCCGATCTCCTCTTCATCCTGTCGCGCACGGCGAACGCCGGGGCCGGGCACGACGAGCCCCTCTGGAAGCCCGGCGCGACACGACCCTGAGGCCGGCCGCCGACGTCCTTACGACGGCGTTCCGCCTGGGGCTGACGTCGTTCGGTGGGCCCGTCGCCCACGTCGGCTACTTCCACGACGAGTACGTCGACCGTCGCCGCTGGCTCCGGGACGAGGAGTTCTCCGAGCTCGTCGCGGTGACGAACCTGCTGCCCGGCCCGATGTCGAGCCAGCTCGGCATCGCGATCGGCGCGCACCACGCAGGCGTGCCGGGCGCCGCGGCGGCGTGGGTCGGCTTCACGCTCCCCTCGGCGGTCGCGATGACCGTGCTCGCACTCGTCGTCGGCGGGACGGATGTCGCCGGGGCGGGCTGGGTCCACGGCCTCGAGCTCGTCGCCGTGCCCGTGGTGCTCCTCGCCCTGCTCGCGATGCGCCGCTCGCTCGCACCGGATGCTCCGCGCCTGGCGCTGGCGGCGTCCGGCCTTCTGCTCGCGCTCGGGATCGGTGGCTTCGCCGGCCAGGCGGCCGCGATCGCGTTCGGAGCGATCGTGGGAGTCGTCCTGTTCGGCGCCCGCTCGCCGGTACCCAGCCTGAGCCTTCCGGTTCGGCGCCCGCGTGCGCTCGCGGTCGCCTGCCTCGTGACGCTGGGCGCGCTGCTCCTCGGCCTGCCGCTCGTCGAGGACGTCACGGACGTCCATGCGGTGGCGCTCGTCGACGCCATGGTCCGCTCGGGCACGTTCGTCTTCGGCGGCGGCCACGTCGTGCTTCCGCTGCTCGACCAGGCGCTCGTAGCGCCCGGTTGGGTCTCCGAGCAGGAGTTTCTCGCCGGCTACGGGCTGGCCCAGGCGATGCCCGGGCCGCTGTTCACGTTCTCCGCCTACCTCGGCGCGATCGAGGGCCCCGCCCCGAACGGCGTCGCGGGGGCCGGGCTGGCGCTGGTCGCGATCTACGTGCCGTCCTTCCTCATCCTCGGCGGCGTCCTGCCGTTCTGGTCGTCGATCCGCCGGCACGCTCGCGTGCAGGCGGCCCTCGTGGGGGTGACCGCGGCCGTCGTCGGCGTCCTCGCGGCCGCGTTCTGGGATCCGATCCTCACGGGGTCGATCGACGGCGTCGGCGACGTCGTCTTCGCCGTCGCACTGCTCGGCCTGCTGCGCGTGATGCCGATCTGGGCCGTGGTCCCGCTCGCCGCGGCGGCCGGCGCGATCGTCTTCTGAGGTCAGCCGCCGGTGGTGATGACGGGCCATGTGCCCGCGAGCCACTCGGCGAGCCGGCCGGCGGGCATCGGGTGGCCCAGGAAGAAGCCCTGCGCGTAGTCGCAGCCGAGCGCCGCGGCCGCCTCCCAGGCGAGCCGGCTCTCGACGCCCTCCGCGACCGTGTCGAGGCCGAGCCGGTGGGCGAGCTCCACGAGCGACCGGACGATCGCGTCGGAGCGCCCCCCGCGACCCACGTCGTGGAGGAACATCGCGTCGATCTTCACCTGGTCGAGGGGCAGGGTGCGGATCGCCGCGACGGACGCCGCCCTGCCGAGGTCGTCGAGCGACATGCGGACACCGAGGCCGCGGAGCCGCTTGACGACGAACGGGTCGAGCTCGGAGCCCGCGCCCGGCCCCGAGGGGACGACCTCGAGGGTCAGCCGGGCCGGGTCGACGCCCGTGCGGTCGAGCAGATCGGCGATCTCCTCGACCAGCTCGGGATCGTCGACCAGCCGGTACGGCACGTTGACCGCGACGTCCAGGCTGTGCCCGACCTGCTCCCACTCCTCGATCCGGCGGAGGGCGTCGTCGGCGACGGCGAGCGTCAGCGCCTTCACGAGAGGGGTCTGCTCGACGTGCGGGATGAACTCGGACGGAGTCACCAGCCGATCGGGGTGGGCTCGCCGGACGAGAGCCTCGGCGGCGCGCACCGCGCCGGAGCGGACGTCGACGATCGGCTGGTAATGGACGACGATCTGCCCGCGCTCGAGCGCGCTCTCGAAATCCCGGATGACGCCCCGGTCGACCGAGCGCAGGTACGGGAGCGCGTCCTCTTGGCTCGAGTCGCGCTTCGTCGCGTACATCTGCCCGTCTGCCCGGGCGATCAGGTCAGCCGGCTCGAGGCCGTCCTGTGGGAAGAGGGCCCAGCCGATCGACGCGTCGATCTCGACGTGCCCCCCGTCGACGCCGTACGGGCGCCTGAGCGACTGCCGCATGCGGCCGACGAGCGCCGCTGCCTCGTCGTCCGTCGCGGTCCCGAGCGAGACGACGACGAACTCGTCTCCACCGACGCGTGCGACCGTGTCCGTCGCGCGCACGACGGACTCGAGACGCCGTCCGATCGTGCGCAGAACCTGGTTCCCCGCCTCGTGGCCGCGCACGTCGTTGACGCCCTTGAATCCATCGAGGTCGACGACGAGGAGCGCGAACGGCTCCTCCGTCCGGCGCGACCGCGCCAGCGCCTGCTCGATGCGGTCGTTCAGCAGTGCGCGGTTCGGCAGCCCGGTCAGCGGGTCGCGCAGCGAAAGCGCATGCGCGATCTGGATCTGTCGTCCGAGGAGGAGCGTCGCGATCCCGGCCCAGCCCGCCAGGGTGATCGCGACCGCGAACGCCGCGTTGATCCGCTCCTGCCGCACGAGCTCGAAGCCCGCGATCAGGCCGATGCCGACGACGAGGGCCGCGACCATCGCCCAGCTGGGACGGGTGGACGCAACCGGACGGTTGTGTGGTCTCCGCAAGTTGAGATGTTGCGCCCCCGACGCCAGGAGCAGGGCGCGTGCTCCGCAGTGCTCGGATCGTCATCGGCGGGGCGTGCCCCATCGTCACCCCGCCGGGGGAACTCCATCCCTCGTTCGAGGGCAGAGGATCGCGCCGTGGCGCGGTGAATCTCGCCGCGTGCCTCTCCGTCTCGTCGCCGCAGTCGTCTGGGCAGCGCTCGCGGTCGTCTGCGTCCTCGTCTTCGGCTGGTCGCCGGACGCCCTCGTAGGTGCCGCAGGCTGCGCCGTGCTCGTGGCGGTGACCGTCACGGACATCGAGCGCCGGATCATTCCCAACCGGATCGTCCTGCCCGCGACGGCGGTGGCGCTCGTCGTGCAGACGCTGCGCGACCCCGGTGTGGAGTGGCTCGTCGCCTCGCTCGCGGCCGGAGGCTTCTTCCTCGTGCTGGCGCTCGTCTACCCGGCGGGGCTCGGGATGGGGGACGTCAAGCTCGCCGCGTTCCTCGGCGCCTGGCTCGGGTGGGACGTGCTCGTCGCGCTCCTCGTCGGCTCGCTCCTCGGGGCGGCCATGGCGATGGTCACCCTCGGACGCGAGGGCGGAGAGGGGCGCAAGACGATCCTCCCCTACGGGCCGGTGCTCGCCGTCGGCGGCGTCGCCGGGCTGTTCTTCGGCGAAGCGCTGATGGACGCCTGGCTCGGCTGACCGCGCGAACGCGGCGGAGGTGCTCAGCCCGGAATCGGCTCGGGGGCCCGCTCGACGACCGCGCAGCGCCGGGTGTCCGCGGGGAGGGGTGAGATCGTGATGCGGACGCAGCGGTACGTGCCCTCGTCCAGCTCCACGTCCTCGCCCGGTGCGGGCGGTGGGCCATCGCGTTCGACGAGCCGGTAGCGGTCACCCGACGTGAGGACGACATGGGAGGTCGCCGGCGCGGCCGGCCTCCTCGCGGCGGCCGCGGACGTCCCGATCGCATCGAGGCGCCCGGCGAGCGACGCGATCTCGGCGGCCTGCCGTTCGAGCTCGAGCGCCCGCGCGCGCACGGCTTCCTCGCGGCGCTCCACCGCGGCCCGGCGCAGCTCGACGGCACCCAGCTCGCGCGATCGCTCGGCGACCCGCTCCTCCGCGATCGCAAGGGCGGCTTCGCGCCGCTCGAGCTCCTCGGCGCGCGCGTTGAGCTCGGCCTGGCGCTGGTCGAGCTCGGCGGAGCCCTCCCGCAGGATCTGCTCGACGCGCGTGTGGAGCTCGCGTGAGCGCTCCTCGCGGCGCTCGAGGTCGTGCACCGCGGACAGGAGCTTCTCGGAGCGCACCTCGAGCTCGCGGCCGTGCACGGCGATCAGCGCTTCGACCGCGTCGCCGGCGTCGGTCGGCGCGAAGAGCTCGCGGAGCCGGCTCCGAACGCGTGTCTCGGGCAGCTCGAGCGCGACGTCCTCGCTCTCGGTGTGTGCGTGCTCCTCCATGACGCTCTCGTCCCGCTCGTGATGGCGCCGGCGACGCATCCTCAGCCGTCGAGTTCGAATGAGCCGCCGGCGCCATCACGGGTTCGACACGTGCGCGAGCCCTCCTCCCCCGATGGGGGGAACATGCCTGCCCTAACGGGGGAGGACGTCCGGACGGCCTTCATCTATTCAACAGTGCATGGATGCATCAGGTGCGCGTCTCCTTGCCGCCCGCATCGCTGCGGGCGTGCGAATCGGAAGCTGGATCGAGTTGGTCTCGGATGCGGACGACCTGCGTGCAGGTGATCGCGGCGTCGTCCGTGAGATCGAGTCGGGCGGCGACGTGCTCGTCGAGTGGGAGCGGGGCTTCCACAGCTCGATCAACCCGCGCAGCACGTCGTTCCGCGCGCTCGCACTCTAGAACAGCCGTAGCGGCGACGTTGGGGGGAGGTGTTCAGGCCAAGGCCTGGCACCTCGTCCTGCGCGCGCTCGGGCCGCGACGCAGGCGTGGACGTGCGCTCGAGCTCCGCGTGCGTCGCGGGACGCTCTAGCGGCGGCCGAAGTCGAGCGTGATCACCCAGGTCGAGCGGCCGCCGAACACGCCGCCGGCCGTCGGGTGATGCACGATCGCGATGCCCGCGTCACGGAACTGAGCCTTGAGCAGGTTCGCCCGGTGCCCGGGCGACGACATCCACGCGTTCACGATGGCCTGCGCGTCCGGCGTGACGCCGCCGAACATCGCGAGGTTCTCGCCGACCGTCCACGTCTTCGAGCTAGTGACGTAGAACTGCTTCACGCGCTGCCAGAAGGGCGCTCCGTCCCGCGACTCGTGCGCGAAGTACCCGAGGGTCGCCATCGAGCGCGAGTGGCCGATCGCCGCGCGCGAGAGGGCGGACGAGGGGGCGAGTGGGTCGAGGCCGTTCGACGCACGGACGGCATTGATCTCGCGGAGCACGAGCGACTCGAGCGACGTGTCCCGCGTCAGCCCCGAATTCGCGTTGCTGGAGGACGCAAGAGCTCCGGCGCTCGAGATGAGCGCGACCGCGACGACCAGCACGAAGAGAGACCCGCTTCGGAGCATCAGGCACCATATCGTCTCTCCAGGACGGATGTCGCGTCCCTCCATCGGGTGAGACGCTCGCCCCAAACGGGGTAACGGCACACGGCGCCTTTGCGCGTACCCGGGCGCTCGCGTCCTGAAACCGGTCCTCGGAGAGGTCTACCCCTTGTGACCGCGGCCGCCGCCGGCGCCCTGGCCCCAGCCGTTCTCGTTCTTCTGGCCGTCGGCGGCGCCGCCACTGTCCGTTGTGGTCGACTCGCCGGCGCTCGGCTCGGCGCTCGAGGCGGGCGGGGATGCCGGTGCGTTCGCCGTCGGAGGCGCGGGTGCGGGCGCCTCCGGCGGCGCAGGCGGCGCTGCAGGCTCGGTGGCAGACGGCGCCTTCGGCGCGTTCGGAGCGTTCGGCGCGTTGCTTCCGCCGTTCCCATTGCCGTTCGGGCTCCCGTTCCCGCCGCCCGCCCCACCGTTCCCCGGGGCGGTTGGCGTCTCGGGCTTCGTCGGCTTGGTGCCGCCGCCGCCGTTCGGCGGCGTGCCGGCCGTGGGCTTCGGCTTGGGCTTCGGTCTCGACTTGCCCTTGGCCTTCCCCTTGGTCGCCGGTGCCTTCGTCGGCTTCGGCGTCGTGCTCGGCCCGGACGTCCGCGGCGCAGCGGCCACCGACCCGCCGGCGCTCCCGGACGAGCCACCCGCGGCCGGGCCGTCGCCCGCGGCTGCGGTGGGCGTGTCGCCGCTCCCGCCCGGGGCGGGACCCGAGCCCGGCGATCCGCCTCCCTCGCCGGCGGTCGCGCCGCCGTCGCTGGACGTCGCGCCGTCGGCGGCAGACGGTGCGCCGTTCGCGCCCGCGGGGTCGGTCGTCTCGGGCCCTGCCGGGAGCGCGCCCTTCGTCGCGATCCCCGGCGCGCCCGAGGAGTTGTCGGCGTTCCGGGAGGCAGCCTGCTTCTTCGACGCCGAGAGATTGCCGGCCGCTGCCGCCGTTAGGCCCTTGACGGCCGTCCGTGCGCCCGCTTTGCCGTTGGCAGGCGCGGCCACGTCGCTCGAGGAAGGGCCGTCTCCGAGCGCCGTGACGCCCTTGTAGCCGGCGCCGACCGCGAACGTCGCGATGACGATGACCGCGGCGATCTTGACTGCGACGCCGCCGAGGAGCGATCCGCCGGCGACTGTCCCGCCTGCGGTGATGGCGCCGCCGGCCGCGCCCCCACCGGCTGTCGTCCCGCCGGCCCCGACGCCGCCCGTTCCCGCAATCGAGGCGGAACCGATGTGCGTGACCGTCGCCGCGCTGGCGGCCGGCACGTCGCGGAAGAGCGCCAGGCCGACCGGCACCGGCAGCATCGCAAGCCCCTTGAAGGCCCTGCGCTGCCGCGCCTGTGTCTTCGCGAACGCCGCGCACGAGGGGCACTCGGCGAGGTGCTCGTCGAGGCGCTTGCGCTCCTTGCGCGAGAGACGGCCGTCGCTCTGCTTCGAGAGGGCGAGCTCCGCGCTCTGGCACGTGACGAGGTTCTCGATCTCCTCCGCGAGCGACCGGCGCGCGCGGAAGAGCAGCGTCTCGAGAGCGCCGGTCGTGAGCCCGAGAAGCTCTGCGATCTCGACATACGACCGCCCCTCGAGCTCGCGCATGACGAGTGCCTCGCGCTGCGACGGCGGAATGCGCTGGAGGGCACGGACGAGCTCGTCGAGCTGGACGTCCTCCTCGTCGGGCCCCTCGTCCGGCACGTCGTGGACGAGCTCGACCATCGCCGGGCGATTGGCCGCCTGGCGCCAGCGCTGCCGGACGAGGTTGTGCGCGATCGCGAGCAGCCAGTGGGACGGCTCGCGTGGCGTCTCGCCTCGCTCGAGCGCTCTCAGCGCGTTCACGAAGGTCGTCTGCGTGACGTCCTCGGCGTCCGCGTGGTTGCCCAGGACGGCGTACGTGTAGCGGTAGACGTCTCCGACGTGTTGCCGGTAGAGGTCGTCCAGCGCGGCCATTGCGCGCGTGCTGGATTCGGTTGCAGCCATGGGCTCGCTCACGATGGCGAAATCCCGGCGTTGTTGCATCCCCCTTACAGAGTCTTTACATCTGAATTCGCAAGTTCCGGCGCCGGATTGCATCTACCAGGGTGATGGACACCCCGACGACACGAAAGGCATGGAAGGCACGGCGGCTGTCTTTCGTGGTCGGTGTCTCCCTCCTCGTCGTTCCGGCGGCTCATGCGGCCGAGCCGTCGGCATCGACACCCAAGACCCCGTCCCAGTGGTGCAAGGCCTGGAGGGCGGGGGACGAGACGGCGAAGCTCGCCGAGCTCTATGCGGGCAGCACGAGCTTCGCGGCGACGTTCGTGACCAAGACCGGCCAGGGCCTCGACAAGAAGAACCTGCTCGGACGGTGTGTCTCGCTGACTGCGAAGAAGCTTCTCCTCGCGAAGAACGCTGCGGCCGGGGAGAAGCTTCAGAACCGTTGCAAGGCGGAGCTCGCAAAGCCGAGCCCCGCGTACACGAAGCTCGGTCGGTGTATCGCTGACAGGGGACGGCTGCTTCAGCCGTAGCGGGTCCCACGACCGGCGTCGCTCGCCCCATCGTGGGGGGTGGGGAGAGCGAACATAGAGGGGGGAGGGCGGCCTCCCCCCTCATCATTTGCAGGGCGAAGGCGCGGGCTCGTCCCGCGTCTCCCGCTACCCGTCGACGCTCAGCGGGCCCACGGGCGCTCGTCGGGGACGACCCGCGGGAGCGCAAAGGTGAGCATCGTCGGCCCGCCGGGGGCGCTGTCGATCTCGAACGACCCGCCGAGCATGCGCACGCGCTCGCCGATGCCGACGATCCCGAGCCGGCCGCGCTGGGCTGCGCGGGCGAGCGCCCGGCCGACCTCGAACCCGTGACCGTCGTCGACGACGCGCACCTCGATCGAGGAGCGTCGCATGCGGAGCCGGACCTCCACGGTGGACGCGCCGGAGTGCTCGCGCACGTTCGAGAGCGACTCCTGGATCGCGCGATAGACGGCGATCCGCTGCGCGGAGGTGAGCGACTCGGGGTCGCCGCGGATCTCGATGCGCGCGTCGATGCCCGTACGCTCGGCGAACGCGTCGACCTCGCGGTGGAGCGTCTCGCCGAGCGGGCGCGAGACGATGCTGCGCGACTCGAGCGAGCGGGAGATCTCGCGCAGCTGGCGGTCGAGCTCGACGGAGCGGGCGAGGAGGTCGTCGAAGCGCCCCGCTGCGCGCTCGCGGTGGCTGTCCAGGATGAAGGGGTACACCTGCTCGCGGAGGTGCGCGATGTCGGCGCCGAGCGCCAGGACGTCCTGGATGGGCCCGTCGTGCAGGTCGAAGCCGACGCGCATCAGGCGCTGCTCGCCGGCGCTGACCAGCGTCTGCTCGCGCTCGGCGGAGCGCTCGAGGAGCAGCTCGCGCTCGAAGATCGGGGCGAGCGCCGACGCGGCGAGCGACAGGAAGGCGTCGGCTCGCGAGATCGGCTCCGGCACACGAGCGACCACGACGGCGCAGGGGGTCGAGAAGCGGCGGACGAGCGAAGAGCGGAGCGTCCGGCTGCCGAGCAGCGTCAGCCCGCCTCGCCGAAGCGCAGCGCGCGCGGTCGCGCGCGCACGCCGACTCGCCGCGCCTTCCCCGATCGAGACGAGCGGCTCGACCGCACCGTCCTCGACCTTCCAGAGCGACGCCTCGCTCGCGATGCCGAGCAGGACAAGGAGGCGGAGATGGATCTCGCACGCGACGAGCGGCGGCAGCTCGACCACCAGCGGGCTCGAGGAGGCGGTGCGATAGAGGTCGTAGATCGCGGCCTGAACGGGCTCGCCGCGTGCCTCGGCGAGCGTCTCGACGGCGATGCGCGCGTCCGTGGCGTCGAGCTCGCCCTCCGCCGCAAGCCCGACGACCACGTTCGCGACGTAGACGCCGGTCGCGAGGCGGTCGGCTGCGTCCGTCGCGCCGGCGCCCGCGTACGTTCCCTGTGCGACGCGATGCGCGGACTTCAGGAAGCCCTGGATCCGGGGCTCGGCGTCGGCGAGAAGCGCGCGGTGGGCCGCCTCCAGACGCGCCGAGCCGCCCGCGGACGCGGGCACGACGAGCTGCGGGCGTCCGTCGG
>Ga0111539_10012066_pt1 | contig 10839 bp, 5 predicted proteins | sample RhiMethybrSRZTD1_FD_79667 | JGI IMG/M metagenome (GOLD analysis project Ga0111539, IMG submission 79667) | Populus rhizosphere microbial communities from Tennessee, USA - Rhizosphere MetaG P. TD hybrid SRZTD1 (version 2) (version 2) | ecosystem: Host-associated > Plants > Roots > Rhizosphere >... | reverse complement strand
CCGCCGGCGACTCGACGCGCAGCATGGCCGGCGCCAGGGGCAACGACAGCGCGGCGTTCAACGCCGTCAACCGCGGCAAGCTCGGCACCGTCATCGACCTCAACACCGAGAAGGGCCGCAGCGTCTTCAAGCGGCTCGCCCGCTCCGCCGACATCCTCGTCGAAAACTACCGGCCGGGGGTGATGGCACGCCATGGGCTCGATTACGAGGCGCTGAAGGGCGAGAATCCGCGGCTGATCTACGCGTCGATCTCCGGGCACGGCCAGAGCGGGCCCTGGGCGGCCAAGGGCGGGTTCGATCTGATCGCGCAAGGCTTGTCCGGCCTGATGTCGGTGACCGGGACTCCGACGAGCGGACCGGTCAAGATCGGCGTCCCGATCACCGATCTCGGCGCGGGGCTGTTTGCGACGATCGGCATTCTTGGCGCCTTGCACCACCGCTCGGCCAGCGGCGCCGGCCAGCACATCGACACCTCGCTCGTCGACGCGGGCATTGCGCTCTCCGTCTGGGAAGCCGCGGTGTACTTCACGACCGGCCAGGTGCCGGCGCCGCTGGGCACCGCGCATCGCCTCAGCGCGCCGTATCAGGCCTTTCGCTGCGCCGACGGCTACATGACGATCGGCGCCGCCAACGATCGCAACTTCATGAAGGTGGCGCGAGTGCTCGGCCACCATGAGTGGCTGACCGACGATCGGTTCGCGGGGAATACTCAGCGCATCGCGCATCGCGACGAACTGGCGGGATTGATCGAAGCGGAAACCGTGAAGCAGCCGGTTGCGTTCTGGCTGAGCGAGTTCGAGCAGGCGGGTATTCCGTGCGGCCCGATCCTCGATTACGAAGATGCGCTGACGACGCCGCAGGCGATCGCGCGCGAGATGACCGTCGACGTCGACCACCCGACGCTCGGACGGCTGCGGACTCTCGGCACGCCGATCAAGATGTCGGCGACGCCGCTCAATCCAAAGCGCCGCGGCCCGATGCTGGGCGAGCACACCGACGATGTGCTGCTCGAAGCAGGCTATAGCAGTGACGAGATCGAGCAGCTGCGCTCCAGCGGCGCGATCGCCTGAGCCCGCCTTCGCCTGTTTGGACACCGCCGGCATTCAGATGGATCACGACGTTGTGATCACAGTTTTCGCTTCATATTTCCGCACCCCTATTAACTGATCGATCCGGCCAGCGATTTGCTCTGCGAGTCCTACTGATGTGAGCGCGTGCAAGAAAGCGCGCGCCGGCCGTTCTAACGTCGAGAGGTCTCCTATGTCCTGCACACGATGTGTCGTGCTTACGCTACTCGTGTGCCTGTGCGCCGCAGTGAACGCTGTCGCGCAGGCACCCGCACCAGAAGGCTGGGTCGTTCTGCCCGTTGAGGAATATCGCGCGCTGCGCGCCCGCGCGATTCCGGAACCGGCGGTCCCAACCGCCCCGCCCGTCGATGCGACGCTGACACGAATCGATTACGAGCTGCGCGTCGAAGGTGAAGCGATCGCCGGGCGCGCGCTGCTCACCGTCGATGTGTTGCGCGACGGATGGGTGAAAGTGCCGATCCCCGCCGGGCTCCGCGTGCGTGATGCGCGGCTCGACGGACAGCCGTTGCCGTTGATCGAAGGACCGCCGTCGCACGTCGTGCTCTCACGCACCGGACGATCGGTGCTGTCGCTCGAGATCTCGCTGCCGGTCGCCGCCGCTTCGGGAACGGAGTCGATCACCCTGCCGTCATCGTCCGCGCCGGTGTCGAAAGCGACGCTCTCGCTGCCAAGAGGCGGCGTGGATCTGACGGTCACCGGTGGATTCGTCAGCGAGCGATCGGAGTCCGCCGCGGAAAGCCGATGGACGGCTCTCGGCCGCGCCAATCAGCCGCTGACCTTCTCGTGGAAGCGCAAGGCCGACGATCGCCGCGCCGAAATGCCGCTGCGCTTTCGCGCGCGCGTCGCTTCGTCGATTGGTCTCGGCGAAGAGGTCTCGACGATCTCGTCGGTCGTGCGTGTCGAGGTCCAGCAAGGCCTGGCGCGTGAAGTCTCGCTCGCGCTTCCCGCGGGACTCGTCGTCAACCAGGTCAATGGCGCGACGGTTGCCGATTGGACGGTAAAGGGCGGATTGCTGACGGTGCGGCTGCTCGATCCGGTGGCGACCGAGCTTTCGTTCGTCGTGCAGGGTGAAAGCCGGCTTCCGGCGGATGGCGATATCAGCGTGCCGCTCGTGCGCGTGCCTGCCGCGGAGCGTGAGATCGGCGGCGTCGCGATCAGCGTGCTCGGCGCCGGCGAGATCGAGAAACATCAGATGCGCGGGCTCGAGCCGGGCGACATCTCCGACCTCGCCGACATCGTCGCCGGACATGAATCGCCCTCAACGGTGGCGTTCCGGCTGCGGCCTGCGAGCGGAACCGATTTGCGATCGCTCAACATCTCCGTCAAGCGCTACACGCCGCAAGCGGTCCTCATCGCCAACATCGAAGAAGCGCGGTATCGCGTCCTCGCGGCCGAAGACGGATTGTTCCTGATCGAGGCGCGTTACGCGATTCGCAACAACCAGCGCAGCTTCCTGAAGGTCACGCTGCCGCCGCGCGCGACGATTTGGAGCGCGTCGGTCGCCGGCAAGTCGGTGCGGCCGGGCGTCGCCGAGGGAGAGGCCGTGCTGCTGCCGCTCGAGAAAGGCCGCGCCGGCGAGGACGCGCCGACATTCGCGGTCCGTATCACCTACCTGCAACCGGTCGAGCCGTGGCTCAAGCCCACAACCACTCGACTCGATCTGCCGGCCCTTGACCTTCCGGTTTCGCGTACGGGCGTCGAGCTGTATCACTCGCCGCGATTCCGCGTCGAGCCGCAGCCTGGAGCTTTCCGTGTCGAATCGGATCCGGGTGTGTTCGCCGAGGCATTGCGAGACTCGCGCGCCATGGGCTTCGGGCTCAGCAGCGGAGGTGTTGCGTCACCGCCACCACCCATGTCGGCTCCACCGCCCATTGCGATGGCGGACGCCGCGCCGTTGAGTCGCCCGGATGATCAGACCGGCAAGACGACGCAATTTCGAATGTTGATCGATCGCTATCGCAACGAAGGCGGCGGGCGCACCGTGTCCGGCGCGCTGCCCATCGATGTGTCGTTCCCAACCATGGGTCCATCTCTTTTCATGGCGTCCGAGCTGACGGCCGAGTCCTCCGCGCCGTCGATCGATCTCTCGGTTCGTCGAGTCAGGTAGGCACATCATGACCATGCGAATCCTCTTCAGCACGCTGCTCCTCTCGATCGTCACGCAGCAAGTCGCCGCGCAGACGCCGGTACGGCCGCTCGAGCAACCGCGATCGGTGACGATGACCCTGGCCGAATACAACCGGCTGCTCGATCTCGCGGCGCGCGCGCCCGTTGCCGCCGCCGCGGCGCCGGTCGCCGCCGTCGTGTCGAGCGCCGACCTCAAGGTCCTCGTCGATCGCGAATCGGCGCGGGGCGTCTTCACCCTCGCGGGCCAGGTCCTGCAGAGCGGCATCAGCCGCGTGCCGTTGATCAGCGGCACGACGCTCGTTGATGCCAACGCCGGCGGCCGGCCGGTACCGCTGGTCGCCGACGGTCAAACGCTCAGCGCATTGATCGCTGGACCCGCAACATTCGCGCTGACCCTCGAATGGGGCGGGCCGCTCGTCTTCAGGCCAGGACGCGGATCGTTCGTCCTGCCGGTGCCGCAAGCCGGCGCCGCCAGGGCCACGATCGATCTGCCGGGCGAACAGGCCGACGTGCGATTGTCGGCGGGGCTGATCACCAGGCGCGCCGTCGCCAACGGCCGCACCATCGTCGAGGCCACGCTCGATCCTGGCGCAGCGACGGAAGTCTGGTGGTCGATGCGCGACAGCGCGCCGGTGGCCGCGGCCAAGGACGTGCGGGCGCTCGCGGAGATCATGACGCTCGTCACCCTCGACGAAGCCGACGTCCGCATGGTGGCGCTGATCGACGTGAGCGTGACGCAGGGCGAGCTCCGCACGCTGACGATCAACGTGCCAAGGGGCTACGAGCTCCAGTCGGTCAGCGGCAACACGCTCGAAGAGTTTGCGCCGCTCGAGCATGAGGTCGTCCTGACCGTAGGCAATCCGGCCGCGCGCAGCCACCAGTTCCTGATCAACCTCGAGCGCTCGCACCAGGGCGGCACGTTCAACTTTGAAACCGGGCTGGTCAGCCTCAAGGAAGTGCAGCGCGAGCGCGGCGAGATCGCGATCGAGGGCGTCGGGACGATGGACCTGACGGCCGCAGAACAGCCCGGCGTGCATCGCATCGACGTGCGCGAGCTGAATACCTCGCTGCAGGCGCTGGCACGATTGCCGATCCTTTCCGCGTTCAGATATCAACGCGCCATTGGATCGGAGCCGCCGGCGATGCAGTTCGGAGTGAAGCGATTCAACGATGCGGGCGTCCTCGCCGCGGCGGCCGACAAGGCGACGGCAACGACGTTAATCACGAGCGAGGGACGCGCGCTGACCGAAGTGCAGTTGCTGATGCGCAATCGATCGCAGCCCTTCCTCAAAGTGGAACTGCCGCAAGGCGCGACCATCGTGTCGGTCGATCTCGCCGGCCGCAGCGCAAAACCGGCGACGGGGGCCGACGGCACCCGCATTCCCTTGATGCGCGCGGGCCTCGATTCGTCGCGCCCCTACACCGTGTCATTCGTCTACGTGCATGCCGGAACGCCATTCCTGAAGAAAGGCGACATCGGCATGGCGTTGCCGAAGATGGACGTGCCGATCGGCGTCGTCGAGTGGGAGCTGTTCGTGCCCGAGCAGTACAACGCGAAGGCGATCGACGGCAACATGATCGACGCGAAACGATTCGGCGGCTTCGGCGCCGCGGACCAGCTGGCGATGGTGCAGGAAACCATCACGGTGACCGCCGGGATGGCGGAAGAAAACAAGGAAAACCAGAAGCGACGCGCCGCGCAGATCGAGCCGCCGTCACAGAACGTCGTCAACCTGCAGGCGAGAGCGGCGGGCGTGCTGCCGATTCGCGTCGATGTGCCGCGGGCCGGCGTGTCGCACCAGTTCATCAAGCCGCTGGTCGTAGGCACCGAAGCGACCGTGACGCTCCGATACAAGCGGCGCTGACGAATCGTCCATAATGGCGGGATGCGATCTTCCCGTTTCGCCATTATTGGATTACTGAGTGGTGCGCTCGTCGCCGGAGTGGCCGCGCAGCGCGGCGGCGGCGGCGCGCGCATCACTCCTGGACAGGAATGCCCCCCAGGCACCACCGAAACGCGTCCCGGCAGTTGCCAGGCGCCATCAACAGCGCCGCCAAGCATCGTCGACTACCGGCCGAAAAGCACGCTGGTCACCGTCGAGCACAAGGTACCGAAGGCAAAGTTCCCGGTCATCGACATTCACAGCCATCAGGGATCGCTCAATCCGGAGTCGATGAAGCGGCTGGTCGAAACGATGGATCCGCTGAACCTGCGGGTCCTGACGCTCGCGGACAATATCAGCGGCGACCGCCTGGTGCAGACGATCGCGGCGATCAACGCATCGCCCTACAAGGATCGCTTCCGCGCGCTCGCCGGAATCAACTTCAGCAATGTTGGTCCGGGCTGGGCCGACAAGGCGATTCAACAGCTGCGCGCCGACATCAAGGCCGGCGCGCTGGGCGTCGGCGAAGTCGGCAAGCAGTTTGGATTACGGATCACCAAGCCCGATGGCTCGCGACTGAAAGTCGATGATCCCGAGATCGATCCGTTGTGGGATGAATTCGCGAAGCTGGATGTGCCGGCATTCATCCACACCGCGGAACCACAGGAGTTCTTCCAGCCGCAGGACACGCACAACGAGCGCTGGCTCGAGCTGTCGTTGTTCGCGGATCGCCGCAACAACCAGCCGGGCCAGGTGACGTTCGAGCAGTTGATGACCGAGCGCAACAACATGATCCGCAAGCATCCGAAGACGCGCTTCGTCCTCGCGCACTTCGGGTGGCACGCCAACGACTTGCAGCGGCTCGGCAAGCTGCTCGATGAATTCCCGAACGTCACGGTGGAAGCCGGCGCGGTGTTGTACGACTTCGGCCGCCAGCCGCGCGCGGCGCGCGATTTCTTCGTGAAGTATCAGGACCGCATCCTGTTCGGGAAGGATTCCTATCAGCCCGAAGAGTTCCCGTACTACTGGCGAGTGTTCGAGACCGCGGACGAATACTTCGACTACTACCGCGACTATCACGCCTTCTGGAAGATGTACGGGATGGAGTTGCCCGACGAAGTGCTGAAGAAGGTGTATTACAAGAACGCGGTCCGCATCTTTAAAGGAATGCCGACAACCGGCTGGCCGCAGTAGCAGGCGGGTCGAAAGACCCGCCTCTACGAGCTCACTTACTGCATGTGAAACTGGCTTCGTCGTCGATGGAGCCAGTTCCCTTATAAGCCGCCTTCAAGGGATACGCGCACAGCGGACGCGTGCGCGCCACCTTGCCCGACGCCATCTTCGTGGCGACGATGCGCTCTGGCGCGGCGCCCTTCTCGACCCAGCTGTCGATCACCGAATACCAGTCGACGCGATCCGGACCGGCGCCGCCGGCACAATGCGCGACGCCTGGCAACATGAACAACCGCGCGTAGTCCGCGGCCGCGGCATCGCGCGCCTGCACCTGTTCGTAATACTTCGTCGTCGCCAGCGCGCTCAACGCAGCGTCCGACCAGCCGTGATACAGCACGAGCTTGCCGCCGCGCTTCTTGAACGCATCGAGATTCGGATCGGTGGCGTTGAGCATCGAGCCGGCGAGCTTCGAGTCACGCCGGTAATTGGCGAAGTCGTACTTGAGGTAATCCCATTCCGGATCGTTGAACACGAAGAATTTCATGAACTGCGTGCCGAATCCGAATCGCAGGCTCGGAATCTTGTAAGCGAACTGCAGCATGGGGTTGACGCCGTTGATCCACAACGGCCATCCGAGGGCCGCATCGCCCTCGCCGCCAACCGGCTGCGCCGGATAAATCACGCTCCCGTCCGGCAGCTTCTTCTCTCCGTAAATGGTGGCCAGCGCCTTCTTCTGCTGATCGCTGAGGCCAGTCAGTGCGGAGACATCGACCTTGCAGCTCCGCGGGTCTTCCATCAATCCGTCGGTCGCGCCGTCGATCGCATCGCACTTGGCGACGATTTGTGTCTCGACGCTTTTCAGCGTCTCCGTCGGAAACAGCGGCTTCGACAGGCTCTCCTTGTCCGGGAACGCCGCCTGGATGTCCTTGATGAACTGGACGGCGATGCCGGTGAAGTCATAAGCCGGCGCGCCGGCGACGATGCCGTCGAAATCGTCGGGATAGCGCTGCGCTTCCATCAACGCCTGGCGGCCGCCGTTCGAGCAGCCGTTGAAATACGCGCGTGACGGCGCGGCGTTGTAGCGCGCGCGGATGATCGCCTTCGACGCTTCGGCGACGCGATGAATCGCGGCGTGGCCGAAATTCAACTGCCGCTCGATGTTGTCGAGCGCCCACGATGCCTCGACGCCGCGGCCCTGGTGGCCGGTGTCGGTGCCCACGGTCGCATAGCCAAAGTTGACCGACGTGATCGACTGATTGTCGATGCCTTCGACGAAACCACCGCCGCCGCCCATCATGAACTTGCGGTTCCATTGATCGGGCAACAGCAGCGTGAAGCGGATCTCGCGGCCGACCGTGCCGTTGACGCGGCAGTAGGGGACGCTGATGGTGGGCGGCGGGCCGAGCGGCGACGCCGGCACGGGCGCCGGGGCGTTCGCCGGCACCGCAACGGATTCAGTGATTGTGACGTCTGGAAGCTGAAGCGCCTTGAGCGCGGCGCAATCGGAGGGTGAGGCTGAGGGCAGGCCTCCGAGCGAGGCCTGCCCTGCGAACAATAACGCGAGAATCGCGCTCACGCTTTTATCGCTGCTGCGCTGAAGTGGGTGGCGCCGGCGGCATGTAGAAGGTGATGCTGGTGTACATCATCTCTTCCCACGTCTGATCGCCCCACGTCACCGTCTTGCTTGCATCCGGGTTCGACTTGTTGCGCGCGGAGTTGTCGTACCACGCCTTGGCGAGGAGCTTGGTGCCGGCCGGCACCTTCCACGGCTGCGTGAACACGTACTCGTGCTGCCAGTTGAAGTCGTACTTCGGCACCGACAGGATCACTTCCTTGCGGCCGTCAGGGTAGGTCGCTTCGTAGTGCCAGCCGCTGCCGCGCACGTGCGTGTGCGGGATCAGGCTGTAGATCACGATGTCGCGATTGAACGTCATCGTGTTCTCGACGAGGTGATTTTCCGCACCCGCCGGAATCGACAGCGATGCGTTGATCAGCGCCATGGTGTTGAGGACGGTCTTCGGCTGCGTTTTGGCGAACTTCAATCCGATTCTCGATCGATCCGTGGTCGCCTTGCCGTAGGTCGTGTAGTGCATCTGGAATACCAGCGAATAGCCGGCCGGGATGCGCATGCCCATGCCCTCAGGGAAGTGGCGGATCGATCCGCCCGGCGAGAAGCCGCCCATGCCGGCGCTCATACCCTGCGGGCGCGCCCGATAGTTGGGGCCCGGATCCTTCCGCTGCCCCGGCGGCAGCGGACGTCCGCCCTCTTCGCCATCGGGAATCTGGACGCAACACGCCATTTCGAACGGCGGGACCGGGCGCGGTGCACCAGCCGCGGGCGGCGGACCGAACAGGCGCCCGACCATTGCCGCCGATCGCTGTTTCGCCTGCGCTTCAGCCACTTCCTTCGGCGCCAGCAAATAGAGGAGCAAGTGGTGCACGGCACGACGGTCGCCGGGCCGAATCTCCCAGTCCGTAATGAAGCGATCCTCAGCGAAGTTCGCCGGGACGACCAGGTATTGGTACGGAATCTCCCCGGCTGCCGGAATTGGATAGTCCTCCTGCATCGACAACACCGCGTCGGGCGTGCCGATGTTCCATTCATCGCTGTAGACGGGGGCCGGCGGCAAATCCGCAGCATTGCCTTCTGGCGCACCGGCGGCGACCCACTTGGTGATCGTCTCCTTGTGCGAAGCGCTCAGCCCGCGCGCACCCACGAAGGTGCCGTACTTCGGATCGGCGTGCCACGGCGGCATCGTGCCGTCAGCAACCTTGCTCGCTATCGACTTCGCCCACGGACGCGCGTCCTTGTAGGTAAGCAGCGACATCGGCGCAATGTCACCGGGCCGATGGCACGACGTGCAGTTCGCGAAAAAGATCGGCGCCACGTCCTTGGTGAACGTCGGCGCGGCGGCATTCTGCGCGGACGCCGGTGGGGCGACGTACAAAGCGCTCAACGCGACGAGCGCCGGGACAACGAGTTTCCTCATAAGTAATCCTGGGTCAAAGGTCCGGAGCCTGATTTGGGTTGCCGTAATTATCGCATTGCCGTGCCCGAAGCGCGGGCCCGCTGCATAGCTTTGACGGACGGAGTCCGGTTCGGGGTCCGTTGGAGCGAAAGTTCAAGTGCCGCAACAGCTTCCGCGTGTTTTCCGGCCTCGATCAGCAGCTCGCCGTAGAACTCCGGCGCCGGCTTAATCGGATCGGGCGGGCCCGAGGGCGCCGACAACGCGAGCTCAATCTCCATGGCTTCCCGGGCGAGCTTCAGCGCTTCGTCCTTCTGGCCGCGCGCATTGCTGACGAGGGCCGCGACCTGCTTTTCGAGGATCGCCACTGACCGGCCCGAATACGGATTCGATCCGCCTTCGGCCTTTTCCCGGGCGCCGCGCAGCATCGCGACGGCGCGCTCCGCGGTAGCAAGATCGCCAAGCTTCGCCGCGCTATAGCCCGCGATAAACGTCCAGGTGTTGTTAGACGGCATAGCCATCCCCGGCATTCCCGCATGCGCATCCGCACCCTGTGCACCCTGTGCACCTTGTGCACCCTGCGCACCCAGAAGATCCTTCTCCCATTTCTCCGTTTCGAGAATCAGCCGCGCGCGCATGCCGAGATAGCCGTTGCGAATGCCGGCATTCGCCGGATTGCGATCGGCGGCCTGCTTCGCGGATTCGACGTTGGCCTTCGCCTCGTCGATGTTGCCGAGCATCAGGTTGGCGTATTCGAGCCAGCCGAGCGTATGGAAATCCTCACGGCCCTCGGCGAGCTTCATGCGCGCGTTGAGCTCGGTCGCCGACTTGTAGGCGACGATGTTCGACTTGCGGACGTCTTCCCACATGCCGCGCTGCACGAAGATGTGCGACGGCATATGCAGCGCGTGCGCCGCCGCCGGCGCGATGCCCGCGTACGAGCGCGCCGCGGTCAAGGCGAGCGGCGCGTGATCGGGATCGTCGAACGCGTGAATGATGAAGTGGGCGGCGCCCGGATGCTTCGGGTTTTCCGCGAACACCTTCTCGGCGATCGACGCGGCCAGCGCCTGGCGGCGGAAGCCCTTGTCGGTCGGCCGCACCGTGCCGAGCAGCGACAACGCGTACCACGTCGCGACCTCGTGATCGTTGGGCCACTGCGCATACATCGCGGCCAGCGCCTCCGAGTACGCCGTGTCGCGCGCGAGCTTGTCGCCCGGCGCGTAATAGAGGATGTCGATCGCCTTGAGGAACGCTTTCTCCTTCGGCAGTTTCGCTTTCGCCTGGCGCGCGTCCGGGGTCGGCGCGATCTTTTCGAGGATCGCCTTGGCGGCCTTCTCGTCCTGCTGCGCCCACAGCGGATGGTTGTGGCTCATCGCCTCGCCCCAGTACGCCATCGCGAACGACGGATCCGCTTGCTGCGCGCGCTGGAACGCGACCGCGGCTTCATCGAACTGGAAGCTGTGCAGGTCCTTCACGCCCTCGATGAACGCGGCCTGCGCGGCGGCGTTCCCCGAATTCGGGAACGTGATCGTGCCGAGCTCTTGGGAGCTGATCGGTGACCCGATCGCCACGAACGCGAGCGCGGACAGCAAGCTGAGAATT
>Ga0111539_10012065_pt1 | contig 10840 bp, 7 predicted proteins | sample RhiMethybrSRZTD1_FD_79667 | JGI IMG/M metagenome (GOLD analysis project Ga0111539, IMG submission 79667) | Populus rhizosphere microbial communities from Tennessee, USA - Rhizosphere MetaG P. TD hybrid SRZTD1 (version 2) (version 2) | ecosystem: Host-associated > Plants > Roots > Rhizosphere >... | reverse complement strand
GGGTGGAAGAAGCGCGTCGCGATTGGCCGCGCCCTCGCCCGCCGCCCCGATCTGCTGTTGCTCGACGAGCCGACCAACCACCTGGACGTCGACGGCATCGAGTGGCTGGAGGCACTGTTGTCCGGTCGCGGCGTCGCGTTCGTCATCATCACCGTCACGCACGATCGGCTGTTCCTGCAGCGGGTCACGACGCGCATCCTCGAGCTGGATCGGCGCAACGCGGGCGGCCTGCTCAGCGTCGCGGGCGACTACGCCGCCTACGTCCGCGTGAAGGCGGAGACCATGCACGCGCAGGAGCGGCGCGAGGTGGTCCTGCGCAACACGCTGCGCCGCGAGACCGAATGGCTGCGGCGCGGCCCCGCCGCGCGGACGACGAAGCAGCAGGCGCGCATCGAGCGCGCCGGAACGCTGGGCGACGAGGTCGCCGAGCTCGGTCGCCGCAACCTGACGCGGACCGCGACGCTGGAGTTCGGCGCCGCGGAGGCGCGCCCGCGCCGGCTGATCGAGGCGCGCGGGATCGCGAAGGCCTACGATGGCCGGACCATCTTCGAGGGCATCGACCTGCGCCTCGGTCCGGGCGTGCGCGTCGGGCTGCTCGGCCCCAACGGCTGCGGCAAGTCGACGCTCATTCGCGTGCTGCTGGGCGAGGAGGCGCCGGCGGCGGGAACCGTGACGCGCGCCGACGGGTTGCAGGTGGCGTATTTCCAGCAGAGCCGCGAGGCGCTCGACCCGGCGCTGAGCCTGACGGACACCCTCTGCCCCGACGGCGATCACGTCAGCTTTCGTGGCGCGCGCATCCACGTTCGCGGCTACCTGGAGCGCTTCCTGTTCACGCCCGAGCAGATGCCCATGGCGGTCGGCAAGCTGTCGGGCGGCGAGCAGAGCCGCCTGCTGCTCGCCCAGCTCATGCTGCGCGAGGCGCAGTTATTGGTGCTCGACGAGCCGACCAACGATCTCGACCTGCCGACTCTGGCCGTGCTGGAGGAGTCGCTGACCGGCTTCGACGGCGCCGTGCTGCTGGTGACGCACGATCGCTACTTCCTCGACCAGGTCGCGACGACGATCCTGGCGTTCGACACGCGCGCCAGTCGCGCCCCGCGGGGCGTGATTCCATTCGCCAGCCTCGGCCAGTGGGAAGCGTGGCGCGCCGAGACGATCGCGGCCGAGAAGAGCGCGGCGACCGGCGCCGCGGGGGCGGCGGGTGGCCCAGCCGCCGCCGCGCCTGTCGCGCGTCGAAAGCTCGGCTACAAGGAGCAGCGCGAATACGAGGCGATCGAGGAGACGCTGGCCCGCGCCGAGGCCGCCCTGCGCGACGCGCGCACTGACAGCGAGCGCCCCGAGCACGCGAGCGACGCCGGCAAGCTGGTCGCGCTGCTCGCGGCCGTCGACGAGCGCCAGGCCGAGGTCGACCGTCTCTACGCGCGCTGGGCCGAGCTGGAGGCGAAGCTCACCTCGGGCGGCGCCTGAACAACGGCTGGCGTTGACCGACTGCCCGCCGGCCCCACCTTTCATGGTGAACCCCGACATGGCCACCAAGGCGGAGTTGTTTCGGTACAGGCAGGAACGGATGGGCCCCAAGCGATCGCCGTCGCCACCGCGGCGGCGACGAGATACGCCCGTGAACACGGCGCTGCCGGGCGTCAGCGCGACCGACAGGAAGGCCGGTGGAAACTCCACCGGGGGACGGAACGTCTCCAAGTCGGCCGCACGGAAGACGCCCTATCAGCTCGAGGATTCGCGAACGGTGCCGTCGCGCAAGTCCACGCGCCGCGGCGCCAACAAGCAGCGGCAGGACGTCCAGCTGCGCGAACGCGTGATGCTCAAAAAGACATCGCCGTCGGCGCGCGCGCGAAGTCGCAGCGGCTGACGGCTCGTAGGAAGGGTCCTCGGGCCTCGGGCCTCGGACCTCGGACCTCGAGTGAAGGCGGGAGAGGTTCACGAGCGCCTGCAGGGCTCAGATGTTTCCGCCAGAGGTCGGAGGTCTGAGGCCCGAGGCCCTTAAGAGGCCGGAGGCCCTTCCCGTAAACCGACCGCCAGCTACCGCCCGCGGCGCGGCGCGCTTCGGCGCCGCCCGAGGATCCGGCGCACCGCGCGCTCGGTCGCGTCCATGGTCCCATCCACGGCCGCCCGGGCGGACTGGTGCCGGCGCTCGACCATCACGCTGGGGAGCCCGGGAACCAGAACCCTTGCCTTGCAGACCTTGTCGACGCCGCCCTTCGGGCCGTTGACGTCGGACAGCCGGACGTCCACCTCATCGACCGCGTTCTCGAACTTCCGGACCTTCGCGTCGATCCTGCGCTTGATGTAGGCGCGATCCTCGCGCGTGAGCTCGACGCCCGTCGTCCTGATTTGGGTCGTCACACCTTCAAGTTAAGCCCGATACCCGCCTGTCGAAGGTGGTTTGCGCGCGCGAAGCCCGACCGATCACGGCACGGCCACGAAGCGGCAGACGTACGAGCTGTTGGTGACCCCCGCGAACTGTATGTAGCCGCTGAGCCGCACGTCCACGCCGCTGGCGGGAATCGGAAACGTGCCGATCGTGCGATTGCCGCCGGTCTCCGTCTGGTCGAGCAGCACGGTCCCGTCGGAGCCGAGCAGCTGCAGGCGGAACTGCGCGACGCCCGAGCCGTTGAGCAGCGATTCGCACTCACCCGTCAGCGTCTTCGGGCCGGACGGGATCTGCAGGTGATGGAAGTCGACGTCGGTCGCGACGGTGGTGAGGTCGCCGTCCACGCTGAACGTGTACGTTCCGTCCTGGTTGTTGATCGGCGCCAGCGTGTCAGCGGTGGCCTGCGTGTTGTTGGGCTCCATTTCCAGCAACGGCGACCCCGCGGGCGCGCCGGCGAGGTGCTGCATGAAATAGAAGTCCCTCGGGGGGTCCAGCGAGAACTGCGAATGCGTCACCACCAGCGCGTATTGCTTCCCGAGCTGTACCGGGAACGACATGTTCCCGGGCGGGCTGTTCACACTTTCTCCGTTGCCGTAGTCGGTGGCGTCGATCTCGACCAGGTGCGCGCCGCTGGTGTCGGCGGGATCGACGACGTAGATCGTCCCGACCGCGTAGCTGGATCCGTTGCCATCATCGCGCGTGGGCTGGAACCAGAAGTTCGCCCGCGCCCGCGCGCCCGGCGCGACCGGCACATCGGCCGGCACCGTGAAGGTGAACGTGTCGCGATCGGTCGCGCTCTGCAGGACGCCATGCAGCAGCAGCGGCACGTAGCTGGTCCCGCCCGCCTTCGTGTACGTGACGGCGGCGGCGCCCGCGACGGCGTCGTTGCCGGGTTCGGCCCCCTCGCGAATGAACGCGGCGCCCGCGATATCGGAGACGCTGACCGTGTAACCGCGGTTGGTGAGCTCATTGCCGGGATACACACACGGACCGATCGGAACGTTGCTGCAGTGCTCGACGGCCAGATGGTAGGTGCCGGTCGCCGGCAACACCGTGAACAACGTCGGCGCTCTCGAAACCCGCGGCCACGGGTCAGCCTGCTGCGCGATCTGGTACTTGCTCAGAGGACCGTAGAGCGTGATCGCCAGGTCGAGGTAGGTCGGGTCGAACGGATTCGCGGCCCCGGTCGACGTCACGATCTGGATCGTCTCCCCCATCGTGCCCTCGAACGAATAGACATTCCGTGAATCCAGCGGATCCGCGAGCGTGCCGCTGGTCGCGTTCGCGCCGACCACGATCGGGATCGCGCCCGCGAACGGGTTGCCGCCGCTCCCTCCGGTTCCCCCCCGACCCGACGTGGCGCCACCGGTCGCGCCGCCGCCGCCGGTCGCGCCGCCGCTCCCGGCGCCCGCGCCGCCGCCCTGCCCCGACGCCCCGGCGCCACCCGTGTTTCCGCCGTTGCCACTCTTGCAGCCGCCGCCAGCGATCGCCAGCGCCGCCGCCACCACCAGGACCCCTGCGCCGCGCGCCATCCGTCCGTCCCTCACCATGGTCGGCACGCTAACGAGGTACCGACAATCATGTCAAATGACGGCCGTCACAACGATGCCAGTCGAATGGACTGGAGCCGCCGGCCCGGTCGCTTTAGGCTACCCGCCCGTGCAACCCAAGACGAAGAAGCGTCTCGGCATCCTGGCCATCGCCGGCGTGGTCGGCTTCGGCCTGCTGCAGGTCTTCCCGGCGAAGATCCTCGGCATCCCGACCCAGGACATCGGCTCGAACCCGCCGACACGCTACACGCTGGACGCGCCGCCCGATGTGCAGGCGATCCTGCGGCGCTCCTGCTTCGACTGCCACAGCAACGAGACGCGCTGGCCTCTGTACGCGCGCATCGCGCCGGGCTCCTGGCTGATGGCGCGCGACGTCCACAACGGCCGCAGCCACATGAACTTCTCCGAGTGGGCCGACCACGACGAGGACGAGCGGCAGACCGATCTCGAGAACTGCTGGGAGATGGTCGAGACCGGCGAGATGCCGAAGTGGTTCTACATCTACCCGATGCACCTCGACGCCCGCCTGCCCCCCGCCGACAAGGCGCTGCTCAAGAGCTACTTCCTCAAGCACAAGGCTGCGGGAGCCGGCGCGGCAGACGACACGAAGAAGTGATGCGTCGCTGATCCCTTCAGGCGCTGACGCGCCGGATGGTCGCCAGCAGGCGATCGAAGGTGACGGGCTTGGTGAGGTGAGCGCTGAAGCCTGCCTCCTCGCTGGCGCGGACGTCCGCCTCCGTGCCGTAACCGCTCAACGCGACGCCGGCGAGATGGCGGCTCAGCCGGATACGTCGCATCAGCTCGAGGCCAGACTCGCCGGGCAGTCCGATATCGCTGATCATGAGATCGACGGTGTCGAGATTCGAATCCAGCGCCGCCTGCGCAGAACGCACGGTGCGAACGTCGTAGCCGGCGCCGCGCAGGAGAATCCCCAGCGCTTCCCCGGTGTCTTGGTCGTCCTCGACGAGCAGGATCCGCGGCTTCGTGGCCGGCAGCTCGCCGGGCGCCACCCGCTCCGTCTCCACGACCGGCGCCTCGTCGGTGGTGTCGATCTCGACCACGAATCGCGCGCCCGTGCCGGGCCCACGGCTGTTGGCCACGACCTTTCCGCCATGCAGCTCCATGACGCCCCTGCAGATCGCGAGGCCGAGGCCCAGCCCACCGGTCCGCTCCGGCGTGTTGGCGGCCTGCTCGAAGGGCTCGAACAGCCTGGCACCGACCGTCGAGTCGAACCCCATCCCGTTGTCGCTGACCTCGACGCGCAGCCCCCGATTTCCGTTGGACGAGCTGTTCCACGACCGGACCTCGATCTTGCCGCCGTCCGGCGTGAACTTGACGGCGTTGCGCACCAGGTTCCAGAAGACCTGCTTGAGCCGGATCGCATCGGCGGCCGCGTTGTGATCGGCCGCGTCCAGCGACAGACCCACCCACAGGTGTTTCGCCCGGATCTCGGTATCGAGCGTCTCGATCACCTCGTGGACCGTCTGGTGAACGTCCGTCGGCTGCCGATCGATGCGCATCTTTCCCTGGGTGATGCGGGTGACGTCGAGGAGATCGTCGATGAGACGCGCCTCCGTCAAGACGTTGCGCCGGATCATCGCGCACATGCCGCGCAGGTGCGCGGGGATGTCTTCCCGCCCGTCAAGCGCCGTCACCGCGGCCAGCACCGGGGTGAGCGGCGTGCGTAGCTCGTGGCTCAGGGCCGCGATGAACTGGTCCTTGGCGTGGCTGGCGACGCGCGCGGCCTTCTCCGCCTCGAGCAGACGCTGGGTCTCGACCGCCGCCCGCTCTCGCTCGCGCAGGTCGACGATGACCGTCGGGTAGAGCCGCAACCCCGACCGGATGCGCCGGCTCCAGAGTTGGACCGGTGTCGAATCGTGCAGGCGGATCTCGCAGGAGAACGCGTCCCGTTCGGCTGGACCTCGTCTCAGGTGCGCGGCGAGCACCTCGTGATCCGCCCCGCGCACCAGTCGTTTGAGCCGTATCCCCGCCAGAGGATAGCGCCTGCCGTTCCCACCGAGCAGGTCCACGGCGGCCTGGTTCAGGTCCCGGATCACGCCCACACCGTCCAGCGTGAGGTATGCGAGCGGCGCCCAGTCGTAGAGATCCATGTACCGGTCGCGCGTCTCGTCGGCGAGGCGGCGCGACTCGAGCAGCTGCTCGTTCTCGAGGCGAAGGCGCTCGAGCTCGGCAGCCACCTCGTCACGGTTCATGGGTCGCCGCCTCCCGGATGACCAAGAGGATCACGCCTTCCCGCCGCCGTCCCGACTCGATCCGCCTGGCGTCGACCAGGAGCCGCTTTCGCCCGACGCGGGCGAAGACGTGATCGACCGCGAATCCTTCGAAGTTTTTCCTTTGCGGGAGCACCTCTTCCAGCAGGCGCCGCAGCTCCGGAAGGTCCCACTCCTTGTCGCCCAGCTCGAAGATGAACCGACCCGTGGCTTCCGCCGCGTCGATGAGAAAGGTCTCCGCGAAGGCGCGATTCGCCCGCCGCACCTTGAAGTCGCCGTCGAGGAGCAGGATCGGATCCCGGATGGTCGACATCAACGCCTCGCCGGTGCTGCGCGCCACATCGAGCGCCGCGGCCTGGTCCTCGACGCTGGACACGTCGAGCAAGACCATCACCGCGCCGTCGATACGGTTGTCGACGGTCTTGTAGGGACGGATCTGCAGGTTGAACATCTTGCCGTCGAGCCCCTCGACCTCACGCTCCCGGATGCTGACCGCGTCGATCGTCTCCGCGATCAGCGATTCGAGTCCGGGAAAGACGAAGTTCAGCTTGAGGTGGCCGATCGGGCGTCCGATGTCGGACGGGATGATGTTCAGGACCTTCTCCGCCGCCGGCGTGATCCGTCGGATACGGAGGTCCCTCGTCACCATCACGATCGGGATCTGCACGCTCCCGAGGAGGTTCAGGAGATCGCTGTTGACGGTGCCGAGCTCCTCGTTCCGCCCGCGCAGCTCGTCGTTCAAGGTGGTCAGCTCTTCGTTGGTCGACTGCAGCTCCTCCTTCGCCGTGTCCAGCTCCTCGTTGGTCGACTGCAGCTCCTCGTTGCTCGACAGGATCTCCTCGTTCGCGGACTGCAGCTCCTCGTTGGCCGCGCCGGTGTCGTCGATGATCGCCTGCAGCTGGCGGCGGGTCTCGGCCAGCTCGTGCTCGAGATCGGAAGCGGCGGTGCCGCCGCGCGGCCGCCCGGCCTTCTTGACGGTCGTTCGAGCGGCCGCCGGCTTGCCGGATCGCTCTTCGAACAGGATCATGAGCTGGCGTGCCTCCCCGCCCCCCAGCGGCACCACCTGCAAGTCGACCACGCGCGCGCGCCCTTCGAGCTTGAAGCGCAGGCCTTTCTTGACCGCCAGCCGTCCCCGGGCGCGTGCCTCGCGGAGCGCGGCGCGCAGGGAATACCCCAGCTCCGGGCGGACCATCTTCAGGATATCGACCGTCACCTCCCCGGACGGAAGCTCCAGGAAGGGACTGGTGCCGCCCCGGGAGCGAACGATGCGCAGATCTTCGTCGACGATGACCGCCGGCGGCGCGTAGCGATCGAGGAGGAACCGATTGGCGTCGGTCTGCACGTCCCACGGCGAAGGGCCATCCGGCCGTTTCGGAGAGCTTCTCTTGATCGGTACCGCGACCGCCCGGGGCAGAGACACGGGCGCGGATTCCACCTCTGGACGGTCGCCGTCGCCCCTCTTTCGATAGAGCTGGAACTTCTTCGCGAAGATCGCGAACAGCTCCGCGCGCGAACCCACCGATTCGGATCCTCCCAGCATGAGCACGCCGTGCGGCCGGAGGGCGTAGTGGAAGATTCCCAGCACCTTCCGCTGGGTCGCCTGGTTCAAGTAGATCAGCAGGTTGCGGCAGACGACGAGATCGAGCTTCGAGAACGGAGGGTCACGGGTGACGTCCTGGCGCGCGAAGACGCAACGATCGCGGACCTCCTTGCTGATCCGGTAGCCACCTTCCGCCTTGGTGAAGAAGCGCCGCAGGCGCTCGGACGACACGTCGGCCGCGATGCTGGCGGGATAGACACCGGCCCGCGCCTTTTCCAGCGTGGCCTCGCTGACGTCGGTCCCGAAGATCTGGAGCGAGACCGCGGCGGCGCGTTCGTCGAGCAACTCGAGCGCGATCATCGCGAGCGAATAGACCTCTTCGCCGGTCGAGCACCCGGGCACCCAGAACCTGAATGTGGCCCCTTCGCCGGGACGGGCCAGCAGCCGGCGCAGGACCAGTTCCTCCAGCGCGGCGTACGCGGTGGGCTCCCGGTAAAACGACGTGACGTGGATGAGCAACTCGTCTTGCAGCCGCTGCAGCTCCCCGGGATCGCGCTGCAGCATCTCCAGGTACCGCTCCAGGCTGGACAGGCGATGAAGCGCCATCCGCCTTTCGATTCGCCTCTTCAGCGTCGGGAGCTTGTAACTGTTGAAGTCGATGCCGCTGCCACGCCGCAGCAGCTGGAAGACCTGCAGCATGTGCGAGACGTCGGCGGCGGCCTCCGGGACGGGGGTGTCGTCCACCCGCGAGAAGAACGGGTGCTTCGCGAGACGCACCAGCTGCTCGGCGATCTCTTCGACCGGCAGCACGGCGTCGACGGTCCCGGTGGCGATCGCCGAGCGCGGCATGCCGTCGACCGTGGCCTGCTCGGGCTGCTGGACCATGGTGAGACCACCGACCGCCTTGATCTCCCTGATCCCAGCCGACCCGTCGTGCGCGCCGCCCGACAGAACCACGCCGATGGCCCGTTCCCTGTAATCCGCGGCCACCGAGCGAAACAGCGCGTCCACCGTCCCCTCCGCCTCGCGCTGGGGCGACGACGGGCGCACCCGCAGGTGCCCGTCGGAGACGGTCATGCGCGCGTCCGGCGGGATCACGTAGACGTGCCGGGGTTCGACGGCGCGCTCGTTCCGCGCGGTGACGACCTTCATGGTCGTGACGTTCCCGAGCAGCTCGGGCAGGATGCTGCGCTGATCGCGGGCGAGGTGCTGGACGAGTATCAGGGCGAGGGGCGCGTCCGCCGGGATCGCCCGCAGCAACGCCGAGAACGCTTCCAGGCCGCCCGCCGACGCGCCGACCGCGGCCACCAGAAAAGGCGGGGCGTGCCCCGAAGCGGCCGGCGCCTTGCTCGCGGTCTGGGGGAGCACGACCGGGACCGGACGGGCTCGCCGCGCGACGAGACGGGCGCGCGAACGCACACGGCGAGTCTTCTGGGTCCTACGCATGGGCCACTGTCAGATCCGATGATCGCGGGGCCTCCCCACCACCACAACAGACCAGACGCAATCTGCCACGCATTCGCGGACCAACCAACGGGGCAATCGGCGCCATGCAATGAGCGACGCTGCATGAATCTGCCGTCCAAAAAGCAGGGTGTTGCCCTATTGACAGCCTCAGGCGCAACTGGACATCACGATGACTTCCAGCGCGTGTCTACCTGAACCCGACGATCATCTTGGCGACGAAGTCGTTCGATGCGCCGGTGAGACCCTCGCCGACGCCGGCGTTGAGCCGCACGTGTTTCCACGCGAGGACGTTGATGACCTCGAACAGGTAGTGCTCCTGTTCGCCCGGCGGAAGCCAGCCGCCGACCGGACCGAGGTTCGCGTAATACTCGATGCCGGCCGACATCAGTCCGCCGATGACGTACAGAACGGTCGTCGCGGGCTCGAACGACGGCGCCTCCAGGCGCGCGAAGCTCAGATCGAGGATCGGATTGACCGAGACGTACCAGGCGCCCCCCGGGGACGACCAGGTCGCGATCGGCCGGATCTCCCCGCCCCACACGTCGCGTTCGTAGCGATCGGGAAGCCGCGATACCTCCACGTTCACACCCCAGCGAAGGCGACTCTCCGGGCGCCCGGGGACGACCAGCTTCGTCCGCAGCTTGCTGCCCGCGTATTCGAAGGTGCCATCGGCCAGCAACGCCGTCTGGACATACATGCCCACCTCCCACCAGTCGGTGATCCCGAACGCGGGCTCCGCCGTGAAGTGGGACTGGCGATGGGCAGGCAGCTCGGGCGGCGCGGCATCGCGGCGTCCGGAGATGACTGAATTGATGTGGAGCTCGAGGGCCGGCCGGCCGGGTTCGCCGACGGTGGCGTCGTAGACCTGGATCTCGAACGGGTCGACGGCGTGGGCGGCAGACGGGCCGATCAGGACGGTGACCACCACGGTCATGATCCTGGAAAACGTCGGTCCGGCGGCACGCACCCGAACAGCGTAGGCACCGGTCCCGCGCGTGACGATTCCGCGCCCGCCAGAAATCCGTCATTGGCTGCTCAACAGATTGCTTGCAACTGCCGATTGCCAACCCCTGCCGGACCAAGGAGCCGGGCCCATGGCACCGAAGCTCGCCACTGTCGAGAAGACCAAACCGCCGGCAGTGACGCCACTGCCGGACGGCCTGTTCGAGGAAACCCTCACCGCGGCGACCGCCAAACCCGCGGACGAGTCGCCGTGGGAACGCCTGGAGGCGACGGTCGTCTCCGACGAGAACCGGGCGCGCCAGCTGCTGGATTTCTACCGCGCGCACCTCGGTCCCGAGGTGTCCAAACCCATGCTGGGGGTGCTGTCCCACCGCGGCGTACGTTTCGCCGCCGACTGCTTCGGCGAAAACGCGCCCGAGACGATCGAGGTCCTGCGCGCGGTGCTGAAGGCGACGCCCGACGCGGACTGGGCCTTCCGGCCGCTGGTCGTCGCGTTCACGATGACGGAGCGCTGGCGCGAGGTGCTGGACGCCTACGACGCCCGCCTGGCGGTGGGCGGCGGCCTGGAGCGGCGCGCAGACATGCTGGAAGAGGCGGCCCGAATCGCCAAGGATTTCATCGGTGATCACGCGCGCGCGGTCGGCTACCTCGATCAGCTGTTCCGTCTGCGGCCCGGCGACGGCCAGGTCGCCTCATCGCT
>Ga0111539_10012064_pt1 | contig 10841 bp, 14 predicted proteins | sample RhiMethybrSRZTD1_FD_79667 | JGI IMG/M metagenome (GOLD analysis project Ga0111539, IMG submission 79667) | Populus rhizosphere microbial communities from Tennessee, USA - Rhizosphere MetaG P. TD hybrid SRZTD1 (version 2) (version 2) | ecosystem: Host-associated > Plants > Roots > Rhizosphere >... | reverse complement strand
GTCTTGTGGGTGCTGACGGTCTTCACCGAGAGGTGCAGACGCTCGGCGATCTCGGTGGGGCCGAGACCCTCGACCAGCAGGCGCATCACCTCGAACTCCCGGTCCGACAGGGTTTCGTGCGGCGATGCTGCGCTCGCCTGGAGCAGGGAGGCGGCCGCCGCCTCGCCGATGTGCACCCCGCCGGCGGCGATCTTGCGCAGCGCGCCGAGCAGGAGCGACGAGGCGCTGTCCTTGTTGAGGTAGCCCGCGGCGCCGGCCTTCAGGGCGCGCGCCGCGTACTGCTGCTCGCCGTGCATGGAGAGCACCAGGATGCGCAGCTTCGGCTTCTCCAGCTTGAGCCGCTTGATGAGGTCGATGCCCGAGAGGCCGGGCATCGACAGGTCGAGCATCGCGACGTCGTAGTCGTTCGCCTTCACCAGCGCGAGCGCCGCCTCGCCGCTCGCCGCTTCGCCGGCGACCTCGAGATCGCCGCTCGCGGCGAGGATGCGCTTCAGGCCGTCGCGCACGATGCTGTGGTCGTCGGCGATCAGGACCCGGATCATGCGACCGGCTCCGCCAGGCCTTGCAGCGGCACCCGCAGCCGCACGCGCGTGCCGCCGCGCGGCGCGCGCCCGATCTCGAGCACGCCGCCGAGGAAGGCGATGCGCTCGCGCATGCCCTTGAGGCCGAGCGAGCGCGCCTTCGCCAGGTCCTCGGGCGCGATGCCGCGGCCGTCGTCCTCGACCTCGACCTGCAGCGCGCCGTCCTCCACCGCGACGCTGACCCACGCGTTCTTCGCGCCGGCGTGGCGCGCGATGTTGGTGAGCGACTCCTGGATCGCGCGGTACACGGCGGTGCCGACCGCCTTGGAGATGTCCTGCAGCTCCGTGGGAAGGTCGGCGCGGCAGGCGACGCCCGAGCGCTTGGCGAAGTCGTCGACCAGCCAGGCGGCGGCGTCGGCGAGGCCGAGGTCGTCGAGCATCATCGGGCGCAGGTCGGCCGAGATGCGGCGCGTCGCGGTCACGGTGCGGTCGAGCAGCGACCCCATCTCCCTGGCGCGCTCGTCGAGCTCGGGCGGCAGCCGCTCGCGCAGCCAGCCCAGGTCCATCTTGAGCGCGGTGAGCAGCTGGCCGAGCTCGTCGTGCAGCTCGCGCGCAATGTGCGCCTTCTCCTCTTCGCGTGCTTCCAGCACGCGCGCCGACAGCTCGCGCAGGTCGCGCTGCGACTGGCGCAGCGCGTCCTCGGCCTGCTTGCGCACGGTGATGTCGCGCAGGATCACGGTGTAGTAGCGCTTGCCGCTTTCCACCGCCTGCGAGATCGAGGCCTCGATCGGGAACTCGTCGCCGCTGCCGGGGCGCAGCGCCCACAGCGTGGTGACGTCGCCCATGCGCCGGCTGGTGATGCCGGTATGGCCGAAGGCGTCGACGTGGCCGCGGTGCGCGCCGCGAAAGCGTGCCGGCAGCAGGCGGTCGAGCGGCGCGCCGAGCATGGCTTCGCGCCGCACGCCGAACACCTGCTCGGCGGCGCGGTTGAACAGCACGATGCGCTGCTGCTCGTCGACCGTGATCACCGCGTCCATCGCCGAGTCGACGATGCGGTCGAGGCGCTCGGCGCTCGCCGCGCTGCGGTTCTCGGCGAGCAGCACCTGGCGCGCGGCGACGATGATGCCGACGCCGATCACCAGCATGTCGGCGATGATCACGCAGCCGAGCAGCCAGGGCGAATCCAGGCCGCGCACGAAGGCGACCGCGTTCAGGCCGAGCAGCGCGGCGAGCGCGGCGGCGCCCGCCCCGACCACGGCCGGGTGGCGAACGAGGCTTCCTTTGACCATGGTCAAAGCGCGACCCTCCTGCTCGCCCATAGTGCGTCCAATGCCTTACCCCGCTTCAGAGCTGGTCATCGACCCGGTGCGGATCCGCCAGTACGACGTGAGCGGCCCGCGCTACACGTCCTACCCCACCGCCGACCGCTTCGTCGAGGCCTTCGGCGAGCCGCAGCTGCGGCAGTGGCTGTCCCGGCGCAACATCGGCGGCTTCAGCCAGCCGCTCTCGCTCTACGTCCACCTGCCGTTCTGCAACACGCTTTGCTACTACTGCGCCTGCAACAAGGTCATCACGCGCGATCGCGGCAGATCGGCCCAGTATATCAAGTACTTGGACAAGGAATTGGCGTTGCTGGCGCCGCTGGTCGGCGACAGCCGCGAGATCCAGGAGCTGCACTGGGGCGGCGGCACGCCGAATTTCCTCGCGCGCGAAGAGATGGCGGCGCTGGTGCATTCGATCGAATCGCGCCTCGAGCGCGGGGCGCGCGCCCAGTACTCGATCGAGATCGATCCGCGCAGCGCCGCGCCCGGCCTGATGACGTTCCTCGGCGACCTCGGCTTCGACCGGGTCTCGCTCGGCGTGCAGGATTTCGACGCCGCGGTGCAGAAGGCGGTGCACCGCGTGCAGAGCGTCGAGGAGACGCAGCGCGTGATGGTCGAGGCGCGCGCGAGCGGCTTCCGCTCGGTGAACCTCGACCTGATCTACGGGCTGCCGAAGCAGACGCTCGACAGCTTCAACCGCACGCTCGACCAGGTGCTGCGCCTCGAGCCCGACCGCGTCGCGCTCTACAACTATGCGCACCTGCCGAAGCTGTTCAAGCCGCAGCGCCGCATCGCCGAGGCCGAGCTGCCTTCGCCCGAGGTCAAGCTCGAGCTGATGACGCTCGCCATCGGGCGCCTGAGCCGCGCCGGCTACCTCTACATCGGCATGGACCATTTCGCGCGGCCCGACGACGAGCTCGCCGCCGCGCAGTCGCGCGGCCGGCTGAGCCGCAGCTTCCAGGGCTACTCGACGCAGGCCGGCGACCTGCTCGGCCTGGGCGTGTCGGCGATCGGGCAGATCGGCCCGGCCTACTACCAGAACCTCAAGGACCTCGAGCGCTACTACGAGGCGCTCGACGCCGGGCGGCTGCCGGTGCTGCGCGGCGTGGAGCTCACCGCCGACGACCTGGTGCGGCGCGCGGTGATCCAGGCGCTGATGTGCCATTTCCGCGTCTCGATCGAGTCGCTCGAGCTCGCGCACCTGATCGATTTCAAGGCGTATTTCGCCGAGGAGCTGAAGGCGCTGCGCCCGCTCGCCGACGACGGCCTGGTCGAGATCGGCGCCGACTGGATCCTGGTGACGCCGCGCGGCCGCCTGCTGGTGCGCGCGATCGCCATGGTGTTCGACCGCTACCTGCGCGTGGCGCGTGAGAACGCGAGCTACTCGAAGGTGATATGACCCTCGCGCTCGCGCTGTTCCTCGCCGGCCTGGCCTCCGGGCTGCACTGTGTCGGCATGTGCGGCGGCATCAGCGCCGGCTTCTCCCTTCTGCAGAAAGAGCGGCCCGGGCCGCGCCAGCTCGCCTTCAATCTCGGGCGCATCGCGAGCTATGCCGCGGCGGGCGCCGCGGCCGGCGCGCTGGGCAGCGCCGGCGCCTATGCCGCCGCGGTGCTGCCGGCGCAGACCATCCTCTATCTTTTTTCCAGCGCCTTCGTGCTGGCGGCCGGGCTGCACTTCGCCGGGCTGCCGATGCCGCTGTCGCGCCTGGAGAGCATCGGCGTGCCGCTCTGGCGCCGCATCCAGCCCTTCGCGGCCCGTCTGCTGCCGGCGCGCAGCCTGCCGCAGGCGTTCGCCGCCGGCATGGCGTGGGGCTGGCTGCCCTGCGGGCTGGTGTACGGCGCGCTGCTCGCCGCGGTGTTCGCCGGCGGCGCGACGCAAGGCGCGCTCGCCATGGCGGCCTTCGGCGCCGGCACGCTGCCCTGGCTGCTGGCTGCCGGGGTAGCCAGCGCGCGTTTGCGCCAGTGGAGCGGCCTGCCGCGGCTGCGCCGCGCCGGCGGAATCCTGCTCATCGGCCTCGGCACCTGGGGCGTAGCCCACGGCGTCGAGCAAACCCTGCTTTGCCTCTAGGAGCACTCTCATGAAAGAAGCGATCTCCGTCCTGAAAAGCGAGCACCGCTCGATTTCGGCCGTGCTGCACGCGCTCAAGGAGCTCGCGCGCATGGCGCACGATGCGACCGCGCGGCCGCGCTTCCAGGTGCTGCGCAGCATGCTGCGCTACATCGACGAATATCCCGAGAAGCTGCACCATCCCAAGGAGGACGAGCACCTGTTCGCGCGCCTGGTGGCGCGCGCGCCGGAAGCGCGGCTGCTGGTGGAGGAGCTGCAGGCCGAGCACGAGGAGGGCGCGCGCCTGATCCGCGAGCTCGAGCGCGCTCTGCTCTTCATGGAGGAAGGCTGGCCGGTCGGAGCGCGCGAGTTCGAGCGCGCGGTCGACGCCTACGCCGAGTTCCACTGGAAGCACATGCGCAAGGAGGAGCAGCAGCTGCTGCCGCTCGCCGAGCGCCACCTCGCGCCGGAGGACTGGAAGGCGATCGACGCCGCGTTCGCCGCCAACCGCGACCCGATCGCCGGCATGCAGCAGCGCGACTTCGAGAAGCTGTTCGCGCGCATCGTCAGCCTGGCGCCGGATCCGGTCGGCCTCGGCGAGCGCTGGCAGGGCACCTAACTTGCTCGACTGTTCGGCTGTCGTTCCGGCTGGAGGTTGACCTGCGTCAACACCCGGCCGCGCCGGGCTCCTACAGTGAAGTCATGTCCAAGCCCAAAAAGGGAACCCTGTGTACAAGCACATCCTGATCCCCATCGACGGCTCGCCGCTCGCCGAGAAGGCGGTGGCAGCCGGCATCGACCTGGCGCGCGAGTCCGGCGCCAAGGTCACGCTGTTCACCGCGGTGCCCGAGTACGACCTGCCGGGCGAAGGCAAGGCAATGGCGCACCAGGTGATCTCCCTTGCTGAGCACGCGCGCCGCTCGGAGCAGAAGGCGCACGAGATCCTCGCGCCCGGCGCGCAGAAGGTGCAGGCGGCACGGCTCGAGGTCCGCACGCAGTACGCGCAGTGCAACCGGCCGTGGGAAGCGATCGTCGACGCCGCCAAGCTGTTCGGCTGCGACGCGATCGTCATGGCTTCCCACGCGCGCACCGGCATTTCGCGCCTGGTGCACGGCAGCCAGACCATCGACGTGCTGAGCCACACGGATATCCCGACCCTGGTCGTCCGGTGAACCGGGCATTCGCCGCCGAGCTCTACGTGAACGCGATCGCGGTCGCGCAGGAGGCGGCGCGGCGCTACGCCGAGCTCGCCGAGCGCGCCGCGCAGCAGAACAACTTCACCGCGGCCACGCTGTTCCGCAGTCTCGCGCAGGAAGACGCCCACCGCCTCGCCGCGCTGCAGCGCGAGAGCGCGGGGCTCGAGCTGCCGCTGCTCGAGGCCGACCACAGCTGGCCCGCGGAAGGATTCGGCGCGGCAGGCGACGCGCTCGAAATCGCGCTGCGCGCCGAGAACGCGGCGCGCGCGTTCTTCGAGCAGGCCGCGCGCACCGCCGACGACCCCGCGGCGCGCACGCTGGCGCTGGAGATGGCGGCCGAAGAGTGCGCGCACGCCGCGCTGATCGCAGGGCTGAAATGATCAGCGTGCGCGCGCTGCCGGTGCTGTATGCCTGCAAGGGTTGCGAAGCGCATGGGCAGGCCGCGCGCGAGGTCGCCGCGCTGGTCGAGCGCGCCGGGCTGGCCGAGACCGCCTGGCTGGGCACCCCGGGCCTCGCGCCGAAGCGGCGCTTCCCGATCCTGGCGCTCGACGGCTGCGCCGACGGCTGCGCGCTGCGCTGGCTCGGCAGCCACGACATCACGCCCGAGCGCCACTACGTGCTGGACAGCCCCGATCCGCTGCGCGGCTTCCAGGCGATCGCCGCCGACCTGCTGACATGAGCCGGATCGCCTCGATCCCCGAGCTGTACGCCCACGCCATCGCCATCGAGCGCGAGGCCGCCGAGCGCTACGCAGAGCTCGCGGTGCGCATGAGCGACGAGTCGAAGGAAGACCTCGCGGCGCTGTTCGCCGGGCTCGCCGCGCAGGAAGTCGGTCACCTGGAAGCGCTCGAGCGGCGCACCGCGGGCCTCCATCTGCCGGCGCTGGCGAGCGGCGACTACCAATGGCTCGGCGACGCGGCGCCCGAAAGCGCCGCGCACGAGCTGGTGCTGCGCCTGATGACCCCGCGGCGCGCGCTGCTCATGGCGCTGGGCGCGGAACAGCGCGCGCAGGCGTTCTTCGAGCACGTGCTGGTCACCGCCGGCGACCCGGGGCTGCGCGCCCTGGCGCACGAGATGGCGGCCGACGAGCAGGAGCACGTGCAGCTCATCGAGCGCATGCTGGAGCGCACGCCCGACGACGTCGTTCACTGGCAAGACCTGTACGAGTCCTGAGAGAGGCAACCCATGTACAAGCACATCCTGATCCCCACCGACGGCTCGCCGATCGCCAACAAGGCGGTCGTGGCCGGCATCGAATTCGCGCGCGAGTCCGGCGCGAAGGTCACGCTGTTCACCGCGGTGCCCGAATACCAGATCCCGAGCGAAGGCCAGGTCATGGCGCACCAGGTGGTCTCGATCGACGAGCACGCGCGCCGTTCCGAGCGCAAGGCGCAGGAGATCCTCGCCCCGATCGCGGAAAAGGCGCGGGCGGCGCAGGTCGAGGTCCGCACGCAGCACGCTCAGTGCAACCGGCCCTGGGAGGCGATCGTCGATGCCGCCAAGGCGTCCGGCTGCGATGCCATCATCATGGGCTCGCACGGCCGCAGCGGGATTTCGCGGCTGATGCACGGCAGCCAGGCCATCGACGTGATGACGCACACCAGCCTGCCCACGCTGGTGGTGCGGTGACGAGCGCGGTCGCGGCCGACCCGTTGGAGCGGCTCGCGGCGTGTCACGGGCGCATCGAGGAGCAGCTGCAGGCGCTGGAGCGGCTGGCGCACCGCGCGTCGGCGACCGCGGCGGAGGCTGCGGCGGCGCAATCGGCGCTCGATTTTTTCGAAACCTCCGGCGCGCAGCATCACCGCGACGAGGACGAGGATCTCTTCCCTTTGCTGCGTGCGCGTGCCGCGGCGCTCGGCCGCGTCGAAGTCGCGGCGGCGACTGATGAAATCGAGCGCGAGCATGCCACCCTCGATGCGCAGTGGCGGCGCCTGCGCGAGGGGCTGAGCGCGATTGCCGCGCGGCGCCATGCCCGCCTCGACGCGGGCGAGGCCGGCCGCTTCGCCTGGCTCTATCGCCGCCACATGGACCGCGAATCGCAGCTCGTGCTGCCCTTCGCGCGCGAAATCCTGGGAGCCGCGGAGCGCGCCGAGCTCGGCGCGCGCATGGCGGTGCGCCGCGGCGCGAAGTAGTCTCTGGACCTGAAGGGTTATTTGCCGGAAGTTGGCGGCGAACTGCGGCCGCGGCCTTGGGTATCAAAGCAAGTCAGATAGCATTTGCGCATGAGCATCGATCCGGTCTGTGGCATGAGCGTCCACCCGGCGACCGCGGCTGGCCACGCCGAATACAAGGGCCAGACCTACCACTTCTGCTCGCAGCACTGCGTGCACGCCTTCAAGGCTGATCCCGGGAAGTACCTCGGGAGGAAGGTCGACGCCCCGGTCGCCGCGGCGCCAGTCGACAGCGGGGCGCAATACACCTGCCCGATGCACCCGGAGATCGTGCAGGTCGGACCGGGGTCGTGCCCGAAGTGCGGCATGGCGCTGGTGCCGATGGCCGGCGCCGAGGAGGACGACAGCGAGCTGCGCGACCTGACGCGGCGGCTGTGGGTCAGCGCGGCCCTGAGCGCGCCGCTGCTGCTCGTGGCCATGGCACCGATGCTCGGCTGGGCGAACAGCCACCAGCTGCTGGAGCTCGCGCTCGCCACCCCGGTGGTGCTGTGGGGCGGCTGGCCGTTCTTCCGCAAGTTCCGGCTCTCGCTCGCGAACCGCAGCCCCAATATGTATACGCTGATCGGCCTGGGCGTCGCGCTCGCCTACGGCTACAGCGTGATCGCGGTGCTTGCGCCGGGCGTGTTCCCGCACGAGTTCCGCATGCACGAGAGCGGCGAGGTCGGCGCCTACTTCGAGGCGGCGGCGGTCATCGTCACGCTGGTGATGGTCGGCGAGGTGATGCAGCTTCGCGCCATGGGCGAAACCAGCCAGGCGATCCGCCAGCTCCTTTCGCTCGCGCCGAGCAGCGCGCTGCGCATCGGGGACGACGGCGCGGAAAAGGAAGTCTCCCTGAACGACGTGCAGGTGGGCGACAAGCTGCGCGTGCGTCCCGGCGAGAAGGTGCCGGTCGACGGCACGGTGCTCCAGGGCAGCTCGAACGTCGACGAATCCATGATCAGCGGCGAGCCGCTGCCGGTGCCGAAGAAGCCCGGCGAGCGCGTCACCGGCGCGACCATCAACGGCAACGGCTCGCTCGTGATCCGCGCCGAGCGCGTGGGCGCCGACACGCTGCTCGCGCGCATCGTGCACATGGTGGCGCAGGCGCAGCGCACGCGCGCGCCGGTGCAGCGCCTGGCCGACCTGGTCGCCGCGTACTTCGTGCAGACCGTCATCGCCATCGCGGTGCTCACCGCGGTGGTGTGGGGCGCCTGGGGACCGGAGCCGCGCCTGGTGTATGCGCTGGTCAACGCGGTCGCGGTGCTGATCATCGCCTGCCCGTGCGCCGTCGGCCTGGCGACGCCGATCTCGATCACCGTCGCCATGGGACAGGGCGCGATCAACGGCATCCTGTTCCGCAACGCGGAGGCGGTGGAGAAGCTGCGCGACGTCGACACGCTGGTGGTGGACAAGACCGGCACGCTGACGGTAGGCAAGCCAACCGTCACGGACGTGGTGGTCGAGTCCCTGGACGAAAAGGAATTGCTGAGTCTCGTTGCCTCGCTGGAGCGCGCGAGCGAGCATCCGCTGGCGCAGGCGCTGGTCGCCGCTGCCGAGGCGCGCGGCATCCGCCTGCAGCCGGTGCAGGATTTCTTTACCGCCACCGGCCAGGGCGCCGTCGGCAGCGTCGGCGGACGGCAGGTGGCTGCCGGCAGCGCGGCCTTCATGCAGTCCGCGGGCGTTCCGCAAAGCCTCCTCGGCCGTGCCGACGCGCTGCGCGCGCAGGCGAAGACCGTGATTTTCGCGGCCGTCGATGGGCGGGTGGTCGCGCTCATCGCTGTCGCCGACCCGATCAAGGAAACCACGCCCGAAGCAGTCGCGGCGCTGAAAGCGCTGGGGGTGCGGCTGGTGATGCTTTCCGGCGACGCGCAGCAGACCGCCGCCGCGGTCGGCGCCGAGCTCGGCATCGACCAGGTGGTCGGCGGCGTGCTGCCCGAGCACAAGGCCGAGCACGTGAAGTCGCTGCAGGCCAAGGGCCGCTTCGTCGCCATGGCGGGCGACGGCATCAACGACGCGCCGGCGCTCGCCCAGGCCAATGTCGGCATCGCCATGGGCACCGGCACCGACGTCGCGATCGAGAGCGCGGGCGTGACGCTGGTGAAGGGCGACTTGCGCGGCATCGCCAAGGCGATGCGCCTGTCGCGCGCCACCATGCGCAACGTGAAGCAGAACCTGCTGTTTGCCTTCCTCTACAACGCGCTCGGCGTGCCGGTTGCCGCCGGCGTGCTCTATCCGTTCTTCGGCCTGCTGCTGTCGCCGATCTTCGCCGGCGCGGCCATGGCGATGAGCTCGGTGTCGGTGGTGAGCAACGCGCTGCGCCTGCGGCGCGTGCGGCTTTGACTAGAATAAGGGCATGGAAATCGTCGAGCTGAAAGTCGAAGGCATGGACTGCGAGGGCTGCGTGAAGAGCGTGACCCGCATGCTGTCGGGCGTGCCCGGCGTGCAGAAGGTGGACGTATCGCTCGCGCAGGCGAACGCGAAAGTCACCTACGACCCGGCCAAGGCCGGCGTCGCCGAGATGAAGAAAGCGGTCGAGCGCGCCGGCTACAAGGCGCCGTAGCCGGCTACCGTCCGTTCAGGGTCTCGGCGCTGGCCGAGACCGCGACCTCGCTGTCCGTGGCGTCGAACGCCGAAAGCGCCGCCTGCGCAATGCTCCAGGCCAGCACCACCTCGACCGGGAAGAGGTACTTGCGCATGAAACCGGCATCAGCAAGGCCCATTCCCGCCCGTACAATCGACGCATGAAAAGCACGCTCGCGACCGGCCTTTCCCTCACCAAGTCTTTGGTTGTGGACGAATCCCGCTGCATCGGCTTCATGGGAAAGGAAGGCATGGTCTACGCCACGCCGCGCATGGTGAGCGATGTCGAATATGCCTGCCGTGACTACTTGTTGCAGCACCTGGACGCCGGCGAGGACTCGGTGGGCGCCCACGTGTCGATCGACCACCTGGCCGCTACGCCACTGGGCTTGACGGTAGAAATCTCCGCCCGCATCGTGGAAGTGGATCGTCGAAAAATCACCTTCGAATTCTCGGTGCGCGACCCGATCGAGCAATGCGGGCGCGGCAAGCACGTGCGCTTCGTGGTGGAGACCGCGAAGAGCCGCGAGCGCCTGGCGGCCAAGCGGGCAAAAGCCGGCCTGACCTAGCCATTCGCAGGCGCGCTTCGGCGGCTTGTCGGGCGTGACCGACGCGCAATCCAGCGCGCGAATCGGCGCTGCGCTCGAGCCGAGCCTACAATGAGTCATGATGGATCGAGACACCCTGGATTCCTTGTCCGATGCGGTGTCGGAAGACGCGTGGGAGCATCGCAAGGCGTTCGTCGGTTTCGGTGCTGCGGATGAGGCGATCCTCCGCGAGCTGCGTCCGGTGGCACTGCAGTACGCCGACGAAGTGATGGAAGAGCTCTACGGCCGCTGGCTGCAGTTTCCGGAGTTGAAGCGCTTTTTCCCGGAAGCCGCCACCCTTTCCAGGGTGAAGGCAATGCAGCGGCAATACTTCGTCAGCCTCACCGGGGGCGAGTACGACGCAGCCTACCTGGCGCATCGCCTGCGGGTCGGGGCGGTGCACAAGAAGATCGGGCTCACCCCGGAGTGGTTCATGGGG
>Ga0111539_10012063_pt1 | contig 10841 bp, 9 predicted proteins | sample RhiMethybrSRZTD1_FD_79667 | JGI IMG/M metagenome (GOLD analysis project Ga0111539, IMG submission 79667) | Populus rhizosphere microbial communities from Tennessee, USA - Rhizosphere MetaG P. TD hybrid SRZTD1 (version 2) (version 2) | ecosystem: Host-associated > Plants > Roots > Rhizosphere >... | reverse complement strand
CGCCGACGCGCGCACCGGCGAAATACAGCTCACGAATGGATTGAAACGCCTGCTGGCCAAGCGGCCGCTCTATGCCTGCGAAGTGACAGGCGTGCGGCACGACACGGGTAACAAGCTTGGATTTCTGAAGGCTGTCGTGTACTTCGCGCTCCGGCGTCCGGATCTCGCCGGGCCGTTCCGCGAGTACCTCGAATCGCTCTGACCTGACTCAGGACTTGGTCGGCGTCGTCGGGGTCGACGACGTGCTCGACGAGCTGTCCTTCGAGTCGCTCGTGGACTTCGTACTCGACGAGGTCTCGCCCGCGGGCTTCGCGTCCTTGGTCTCTGCGGCGCCTTCCTTCGAGCCGCTACCTTCCTTCGAGCCGCCGCCTTCCTTGGCGCCGTCTCCATCCTTCGAGCCGGCACCGCTCTTCGAGCTACCGGACTTGGCGTAGTCCGTCACGTACCAGCCCGTGCCCTTGAACTGGATGGCCGGCGACGAGAGCAGCTTGTGAACGTGGCCGTTGCACTTGGGGCACTGCTCGATGGGCGGGTCGGAGAACTTCTGAATGCGCTCGAAGCGCGCACCACACGCGTCGCACTGGTACTCGTAAAGGGGCATGATGTGACGGTGTGCCGCGGCTTCGCCCGGCAAGTCGATGTCTCTATTATAGATAAGCCATCACCATGCCCGGGACGCTCTTCGTCGTGGCCACGCCGATAGGCAACCTGGAAGACCTGACGTTCCGGGCGCTGAGGACGCTGAAAGAAGTGGACCTCATCGCGGCGGAGGACACCCGCCGCACCTCCAAGTTGCTGGCGCACTATGAGATCCGGAAGCCGCTGGTCAGCGTCCGCGAGCACAACGAGGCGAAATCGGCCGCTCGGTTGGTTGAACGGCTCGCGGCGGGCGAATCGATTGCCCTGGTCAGCGACGCTGGCACGCCCGGCATCGCCGATCCCGGCGCCAGGCTCGTCGCGGCCGTGCGCGCGGCGGGCCTGCCCGTGATTGCCATTCCCGGTGCGAGCGCGGTTGCCGCGGCGATCTCCATTTGCGGCTTCGACGCTTCAGAGTTCGTTTTCATGGGGTTTCCGCCGCCCGGCGGCACCGCGCGTGCCGACTGGTTCGAGCGGCTCGACGCCGAAAGGCGGCCGGTTGTCTTCTTCGAGGCGCCACATCGAGTGGACCGGCTTTTGGTTGACCTTCTGACTTTGGCTCAAAGACCTATTTGTGTAATACGAGAGTTATCAAAGATTAATGAAATATCTGTTGTAAGACCAAATTCAAATATTGGCGATTCGTTCGGCCGCACGGCTGGAGAGTTCACCGTTGTGGCTGGGCCTCGGGTAGCTGAAACCCAGCCGAAGCCGGCGAACGACGAGGTGCTGGCAAAATTTGGCTATTTAACAGAACGTGGCGTGTTTTCAGAATCAGAGGCCCTTGATCTCCTGGCCGGACACTTCGGTGTGACAACGAAAGAGGTTGCCAAATCCATCAAGAAGGCGAAGATTTTGGTCAATCAACAGACCGCTAGACCTTGACCTCGAAAGCGCCATTTTGCTAACTTTCGGCTGTTTTTCCAGTCTCCCCGATGAGGCGATACCTCCAATGGCGAAGCAGGTCCGGCCGAAGGCCGGAAAGGGGAACTCCAAGGCGGGCGTCCAGAGGAAGCAGCGAATAGCCCCGTCGTTCGTCGCAGCTGAGGTGGCACAACCAACGTTCACGCCACCACCGATTCCCGGGCCGTCGGCTGAAGCCGTGGCCGTCTACGAAGCCGCGATGTCGGACTTGCAGCGGCACGACTTCGTGCGTGCGTCGCAGCAGTTCGGCGACCTCATCGCGGGGTTTCCGTTGGAACGGGCCCTGCTCGATCGGGCCCGTGTGTACGTCGGCATTTGCGAGCGTGAGCTGCGGCGCCAGCCACTTGCGCCCAGTACGGTGGAGGAACGCGTCACGGCCGCCACCGCCGCGCTCAACAATGACGACGACGCGTCGGCGGAAGCACTGGCACGTGGCGTGCTGGACGACGTTCCCGACCACGACCTGGCGCTGTACCTCCTGGCCGCCGTGTCCGCACGACGCGGCGAGACCGATGAGGCTGTGGCGTTGCTCTCGCGGGCCGCAGTGGTGACGCCCGAGGTTCGCGCCCAGGCTCGTCACGACGCCGACTTCGAGTCGCTCAGGGATCTGGATGCCTTTCGTCTGCTGATTGATCCGCCGGTTCAAGCCACCGCTGCGCCCGCGGCGAGCATCCGCCGCGTCCGACGCGGTCGCTGACATGCGCGATCTCCACGTCGTCATCCTGGCTGCGGGTAAGGGCACCCGGATGAAATCGGCGCGGCCGAAAGTGCTGCACGCATTAGCCGGACGTCCGCTGATCGAACACATCCTGCGCACGGTTGACGGCCTGCACGCGCTGAGCACGGTGCTGGTGATCGGCCACGGCGGCGACGAGGTTCGCAGCGCGCTGGCTTCGCGCGAAAACCTGCAGTTCGCCGTCCAGTCGCCACAACTTGGTACCGGCCACGCGCTGCTCCAGGCGGAACAGGCGCTGTCGGGGAAGAAGGGCACGGTCTTGCTGCTCTATGCGGACGTCCCGCTGCTCGAGTTGTCCACGCTCGGCCGGCTGCTCGAGCATCACCGCGAAACGCGCGCGGCCGCCACGGTACTGACCGCGAGGCTCGACGATCCGTACGGCTACGGCCGCATCGTGCGCGATGCGAGCGGCGCCATGGAGCGGATTGTCGAAGAGCGCGACGCGTCGGGCGAGGAGCGCGCGATCAAAGAAATCAACAGCGGCATCTACGCGTTCGAGCTGGCGCCGCTGTTTCCGGCGCTGCACGGGCTGGCCGCCGACAACGCGCAGGGCGAGTACTACCTCACCGATCTCGTAGCCGCGTACCGCGGGCGCCGGCTGGCCGTCAACGCACTGTGCATCGACGACGCGCGGGAATTGCGCGGTGTCAACAGCCGCGTGGACCTCGCCGACTTGACGGTCGTGCTGCGCGCGCGCAAGAACCGCGACGTCATGCTCGCCGGCGCGACGCTCGACGATCCCGCCACGACCTATCTCGACCTCGACGTGGCGATTGGCGCGGACACGATCGTCGGACCGGGCGTCGTCATGACCGGCCGGACGACGGTCGGTGAGCGATGCCGGATCCACGCCGGCGTCAGACTGACCGACGCCACGATTGCGAGCGACGTCACGATTCTCGATCGGTCGATCGTGACGGACTCGTCGGTGGCGGCCGGGGCGCAGGTCGGTCCGTTCGCGCACATCCGTCCAGGTTCAGTCGTCGGCCACAACGCGCGCGTCGGCAACTTCGTCGAGCTCAAGAAGACGACGCTCGGCGAGGGGTCGAAGGCGAGCCACCTGGCCTACCTCGGCGACTCGACGATCGGCGCAGAGGTCAACATCGGCGCCGGCACCATCACCTGCAACTACGACGGCGTTTCAAAGCAGCCCACCACGATCGAAGACGGCGTCTTCATCGGCAGCGACTCCCAGCTCGTGGCGCCGGTCACCATCGGCAAGGGCGCGTACGTCGCGGCGGGATCGACGATCACGGAAGACGTGCCACCCGATGCGCTCGCGATTTCGCGCACGCGTCAGACCAACAAGCCCGAGTGGGCCGCCACGCGGCGCCGTCTCAGCCCGCGCGGCAAGCACTGAGTCATGTGCGGCATCGTCGGGTACGTCGGCCCGAAGCCATTGGTGCCGGTGCTCGTCGAAGGCCTTCGACGGCTCGAGTACCGCGGCTACGACTCGGCGGGCATTGCGGTCGTCCACGACGGCGAGCTCAGCATCCGCCGCAGCGCGGGCAAGCTGGGCAACCTCGAAGACGTGCTGGCGCGCGATCCGATCGCCGGCGAATTCGGCATCGGTCACACGCGATGGGCGACCCACGGCCGACCGACTGAGGAAAACGCCCACCCGCACCGCGACTGCAAGAACCGCATCGTCGTCGTCCACAACGGCATCATCGAGAACTACCTCGAGCTGAAGCAGGAACTCACCCGCGAGGGTCACCGCTTCGTCACCGAGACGGACACGGAGGCTGTCGCGCACCTCGTTGAAAAAGAAATGCGCGGTGACGGGCTGGAGATGGCCGTGCGCCGCGCGCTCGCGCGGATCCGTGGGCTCTTCGCGCTCGTGCTGATCTCGGCCGACGATCCCGGAGTGATCGTCGCCGTCCGGAACGGCCCGCCGATCGTCGTCGGTCTCGGCCAGGACGAGTTCTTCGTCGCGTCGGACATCCCTGCGATCCTGAGCCACACCCGCGATGTCGTGTTTCTCGACGACCGGGAGATCGCCGTCGTCACGCGGAAGGGCGTGCGCTTCACGGACTTCGCCGGCGCCGTCCGCCAGAAGACGCCGCAGCACGTGACGTGGGATCCGGTGATGGCCGAAAAGGCCGGCTATCGCCACTTCATGCTGAAGGAGATCTACGAGCAGCCGTGGGCCGTCCGCGAAACGGTCCTCGGCCGGACGTCGCTCGAATCCGGGCGTGTGTTCCTCCACGAGATGAAGATCAACGACGCGACGCTCGCGTCACTCGAGCGGATCGTGATCGTTGCGTGCGGGACTTCGTGGCACGCGGGCCTCGTGGGCAAGTTCGTGATCGAAGACCTCGCGCGCGTGCCCGTGGAAGTGGACTACGGATCAGAGTTCCGCTACCGGCATCCGATCGTGAACGAGCGCACCCTCGCCATCGCCATTACTCAGTCCGGCGAAACCGCCGACACGCTCGGCGCAATGCGTGAGGCGCGCCGCCTGGGCGCCCGGACGCTGGCCATCTGCAATGTGGTGGGCAGCATGGCGACGCGCGAAGCGGACGGCACCGTCTACACGCACGCGGGTCCGGAAATTGGCGTGGCCTCGACCAAGGCGTTCACGTCGCAGCTCGTGGCGCTGCATCTGGTCGCGCTGGCCATCGGGCAGGCGCGTGGCGTCCTCACGCCGGACGCGGCCAAGACCATGATTCTCGGCCTGGATCAGCTGCCGCTCAGCATCGAAGCGGCACTTCAGATGGACTCCGCCATCGAAATGCTCGCCGCCAGCGTGCATCACCACCGCGACTTCTTGTATTTGGGCCGCGGCGTGAACTATCCGATTGCGCTCGAGGGCGCGCTGAAGCTGAAGGAGATCTCGTACGTGCACGCCGAGGGCTATCCCGCCGGCGAGATGAAGCACGGTCCGATTGCACTCATCGACGATGACCTGCCCATCGTCGCGGTGGCGGCCAACGACGGCGTGTTCGAGAAAGTGCTCGGCAACATTCAGGAGGCCAAGGCGCGCGGAGGCCGCGTGATCGTGTTCACCTCGGCGTCGAAGCGCGACGCGTTCGAAGGCCTTCTCGATTCACACGACGTGGTGCTGACCGTCCCCGATTCGCACCCGCTGCTCGCGCCGGTGCTGTTCACGATTCCGATGCAGCTGCTCGCGTACCACGTCGCGGTGCAGCGCGGGTGCGACGTCGATCAGCCGAGGAATCTGGCGAAGAGCGTGACGGTGGAGTGAGTTGAAGTTGGAAGTTAGAAGACAGAAGCCAGAAGTTAAGCGCGAAGTTCCGCGACGACGGCCGCGGCAAACGCCTTGGTGCCTGTCGCCGGCTGCCCAGCCGCGGCGATGTCTTTCGTCCGCAGTCCCGCCGTGAGCGTGCGCTCGATCGCGTCGACGATGGCGGCGGCCTCGGCGCGGAGACCGAGCCCATCGCCGAGGAGCATCGCGGCCGATCCGATGGCGCCGATGGGATTGGCGAGGTCCTTGCCGGCGATGTCGGGCGCTGAGCCGTGAACCGGCTCGAACAGACCTGGCCCCTCGCCGAGGCTCGCCGACGGCAACAGACCGAGCGATCCGCACACCGCGCCGGCCTCATCCGAGAGAATGTCGCCGAACATGTTCTCCGTGAGCAGCACGTCGAATGACGCCGGCATCAGCGCCAGCTTCATCGACGCGGTGTCCACGTACTCGTGCGTGAGCGTGACGTCCGGAAACTCGCGCGCGACGTCCGTGACCACCGCACGCCACAGGCGCGACACCTCGAGCACGTTGGCCTTGTCCACAGAGACGACACGCTTGCGGCGTGCGCGCGCCAGCGTGAACGCGACGCGTGACACGCGCTCGACCTCGGGCCGCGAGTAGCGGAGCGTGTTCACCGCGGACGCGCCATCGGCATCCGTGCCGCGCGGCTGGCCGTAATACAAGCCACCCAACAGCTCGCGAACGACGACGAGATCGGTGCCGCGAAGGACAGCGGCCTTCAGCGGTCCCGCATCCTCGAGGCCCGGCCACGTGCGCGCGGGCCGAAGATTCGCAAACACGCCGAGCCCCGTGCGGATGGCCAGAAGGCCGGATTCTGGGCGTTCGCCGGGCGGCCGCGTGTCGAATTTCGGATCGCCGACAGCGCCCAGCAGCACGCCCTTCGACGCGCGCGCCGCCGTCATGGTGTCGTCGGGAAGCGGCGGCAGGCCGGCCGAGAGCGCCGCGCCGCCGATCAAATGCGAGCTGAACGTCCAGGTGTGGCCGAAGAGTTCGCCGATGCGTTCGAGGACCCGGACCGCCGCTGCCACGACGTCCGGGCCGATGCCGTCACCCGGCAGCAGTACGATGTCCGCCTTCACACGCCAAACCCGTAGCCAGCCTCATGAGGTGTTTCACGCGATCGTCCTGGTGACGTGCCGCTCACCTGCGCGGCAATCGACGCCAGGTCTTCGTCGGTGATGTGTTTCTGCTGGTCTGCCAGCGCGACCATGCGACGGTAGACCTCGTCGAGCTCGTGCCGCGACAGCGTGAGCCCCAGCTGCTCGCAGCACTTCTGCACCGCGTGCCGCCCCGAGTGCTTGCCGAGCACGAGCGTCGTCTTCGGCACGCCGACGTCTTCGGGCCGCATGATCTCGTACGTGCGTCGATCCTTCAGCATGCCGTCCTGATGGATGCCGGCCTCGTGCGCGAACGCGTTGCGTCCGACGATGGCCTTGTTCGCCTGCACGGCTTCCCCGGTGAGCTCGGTGAGCAGCTGGCTCGCCGCGAACAACTGCTCCGTCTGGATGTCGGTCTCGAGCGGCATCAAATCCGGCCGCACCTTCGTCACCATCACGATCTCTTCGAGCGACGCGTTGCCGGCGCGCTCGCCGATGCCGTTGATCGTGCACTCCACCTGCCGCGCACCGGCGGCGATGGCGGCCAGCGTGTTCGCCACGGCCAGGCCGAGATCGTCGTGACAGTGCGCGCTGAACACCGCCTTGTCGGCGTTCGGCACGCGGCCGAGGACCGTGCGGAAGAAGTGGCCGATCTCATCCGGCGTGGAGTAGCCGACCGTGTCGGGCAGATTGATCGTGGTCGCGCCCGCGGCGATGACCTGCTCGATGATCGAGCACAGAAAGTCCATGTCGCTGCGCGTCGCGTCTTCCGCCGAGAACTCGACGTCGTCGGTGAACGTGCGCGCCCGGCGCACGGCGGCGACGGCCGCGTCCGTGCACTGCTCGCGTGTCATCCGAAGTTTGAGCGACAGGTGCAAGTCCGACGTCGCAATGAACGTGTGGATGCGGCCGCGCTTGGCTGGCGTGATCGCCCAGCCGGCGCGGTCCACGTCGGCCGGGGCACAGCGGGCGAGCGCGGCCACCACGGGACGTTCCACGGTGGTGGCGACCCGGCGCACCGCCTCGGCGTCGTCGTTCGAGGCAATGGGGAACCCGGCCTCGATGATGTCCACGCCCAGCGAATCGAGCTGCCGGGCCATCCGGAGCTTCTCGTCGAGGCGCATCGAGAACCCGGGCGCCTGTTCGCCGTCGCGAAGCGTCGTGTCGAAAATGACGAGGCGGCTAGCCATGGCAGGCCAGTCTCACGCTGGGCGCACTAAAAGTCAACATTATGATGCTTAGATTAACAGTGGCGATGTTTATTGGTCTAAGATGGGTCCGGACCCCCGATTCATGACCTTCGAAGATCTGCGCGTCTTCGTCACCGTCGCGACGGAACGGAGCTTTTCGCGCGCCGCCCGCAAGCTGCGCCGGACGCAGCCGGCCGTGAGCCAGGCGATTCGCCGGCTCGAAGACGCGGCGGGCGAGCGGCTCATCGACCGCTCCTCGCGTGACGGCACGCTCACCGACGCGGGTGACCTGCTCCTCGACTACGCGGTGCGCCTGCTCCGCCTCGCCGACGAAGCCACGAGCGCGGTAACGGACTTGCGCGAGGTCCGCAAGGGCCGCGTGCTCATCGGGGCCAACGAAGCCGGCGTGCACGCCGTGCTGCCGCTCATCGGCACGTTTCAGAAGGAATACCCCAATATTCTCGTCGAGGTGCGCCGCATTCACGCGCGGCAGATGGCGCAGGAAGTGCTGCTCCGCAGCGTGGACTTCGGCGTGCTCACCTTCAACCCGCCCGAACGCGAGCTGATCTCGCTCGTCGTCGGCGCGGATGAACTCGTCCTGCTCGTGCGACCCGATCATCCGCTGGCGGTCAAGAAGCAGATCACGATGGAAGAGATGGGCCGACAGACCGTGATCGCGCACAACGATCCGTCGCCGGCGCGCGAGCGCGTGTTGCGCATGTACGAACAGCGCCACGCGCCCCTCAACATCCGCGTGTCGCTCCCGAGCCTCGACGGCATCAAGCGCGCGGTAGAGATGGGCCTCGGCGTCGCGCTGCTGCCGCGCCGCTGCGCGCAGGGCGAGATCACGCGCGGCGAACTGGTCGAGATTCGCGTGCCCGAGCTGCGCACGCCGCGACAGGTGCGATTCGTTCACCGCCGCGAGGGTGAGCTGTCGCACGCGGCACAGGCATTCCTCGAGGTGGCGCGGCGGCTCGTGCAGGCGGCACCGGTCAAGACCGAGGCCAAGGCCGCGCGACGCTAATCGACAGATTCGACACGAACGACGATCACGCGAAGTTCGTGACGTACGGGAGTTCTCTCGCCACGCGTTCGACCTCGGCGTAATTCGCCAGCAGAAGTCCAGTCGCGTCCCACTCCCCGGTCCGCAGCGCCGAGCGAATCGCCCCGGGCATCGTGATCGGAATCGACAGTCCCCCGCCGGTCACACTCATCGACGCGAGATCGACGACGAACTCCGTCGCGGGTTGAGACTCGGCCATCGCGATGAGCTTCGTCATGTCATCCGCGGTGGCGCCAACGCACGGCAGGCCGATCATCATCGAGTTCCCGAAGAAGATCTCGGCGAACGATTCGCCCACGACAGCCGTGATGCCCCAACGCTTGAGCGCCTGCGGGGCGTGCTCGCGCGAGGAGCCGCAGCCGAAATTGCTCTGCACGAACAGCAATCGCGCGCCCTGATAGGCCGGCGCATCGAACGGATGGACGTCGCCACGCGCAGTGGTCTGCTCGCGGTCGTCTTCGAAAACGTGTTTCTCCAGGCCGTCGAAGGTGATCGACTTCAGGAAGCGCGCCGGAATGATCCGATCGGTGTCGATGTCCTGGCCCCGAAGGGGCAATGCGCGTCCGGCCGCGCGCTCGATCGCGGAACTCGTGCTCATCGCCCGTCTCCCACGCCGGCGAGCTCGGCGGTCCAGTTGCGAACGTCCACGACCTCGCCGGCCACGGCTGCCGCGGCGACCATCGCCGGGCTCATGAGCAGCGTGCGTCCTGTCGGACTGCCCTGTCGTCCTTTGAAGTTGCGGTTCGACGACGACGCGCAGACCTCTCGGCCCTCGAGGCGGTCGGGATTCATGGCCAGGCACATCGAGCATCCGGCCCCACGCCACTCGAAGCCCGCCTCGCGAAAGATCGCGTCGAGGCCCTCGCGCTCAGCGGCCTTTGCGACGGTCTGCGATCCGGGCACGACGAGCGCCCGCACGTGGCGGGCCACCGTGTGTCCCGCCACGACGCGCGCGGCTTCGCGCAAGTCAGACAGGCGCGCGTTGGTGCACGACCCGATGAACGCGACGTCGATCTTCGTGCCGGCCATCGGCTGACCCGCGGCAAAGCCCATGAAATCGAGCGCTTCGGTCACGCCGGGCCGATCGAGCGGCGCGACGTCGCCGGGCGCCGGCAGCGTCGCATCGACCGCCACCGACTGCCCTGGATTGATGCCCCAGGTCACCGTCGGCGCCATGGCCGCGGCATCGAGCGTGACGACGTCGTCGTACGCCGCACCACGATCCGAGGCCATGCCCTGCCACCAGGCGCGGGCGCGATCGAACGCATCGCCCGCCGGCGCGTACTGCCGGCCCCGCAAGTAGCTGAAGGTGGTCTCGTCCGGATTGACGTAGCCGGCGCGCGCGCCGCCCTCGACCGACATGTTGCAGATCGTCATGCGCTCGTCCATCGACATGCGATCGAGGGTCGTGCCCGCGTACTCGTACGCGTAGCCCGTGCCGCCCTTCACGCCGAGACGGCCGATGATCGTCAGAATCACGTCCTTCGCGTACACGCCGCGCCCGAGCGCACCGTTCACCTCGATGCGCCGCACCTTGAGCGGCGACATCGCCAGGCACTGCGAGGCGAGCACGTCGCGCACCTGCGACGTCCCAATCCCGAACGCCAGCGCACCAAACGCGCCGTGCGTGGATGTGTGACTGTCGCCGCAGCAGATGGTCATGCCCGGCTGCGTCAGTCCCAGCTCCGGACCGATGACGTGGACGATGCCCTGCTGACCGCTGGCGAGATCGAACAGCGGAATCCCGTGCTCGCGGCACTTGCGCTCGAGCACCGATGTCATGCTCTCTGCCATCAGGTCGGCGAACGGCCGTGCCTGCGCGCGCGTCGGCACGATGTGATCGACAGTGGCAAACGTGCGCTCGGGCGCCCGGACTTTCCACCCGCGCTCCTCGAGTTCAGCAAACGCCTGCGGGCTCGTCACTTCGTGGACCAGGTGCAGTCCGACGTAGAGCTGCGTCTGG
>Ga0111539_10012062_pt1 | contig 10841 bp, 9 predicted proteins | sample RhiMethybrSRZTD1_FD_79667 | JGI IMG/M metagenome (GOLD analysis project Ga0111539, IMG submission 79667) | Populus rhizosphere microbial communities from Tennessee, USA - Rhizosphere MetaG P. TD hybrid SRZTD1 (version 2) (version 2) | ecosystem: Host-associated > Plants > Roots > Rhizosphere >... | reverse complement strand
TGTGGCCGCGCAAGGCCGGGCTCTGCACCCATTCATGCATCAGCGCTCGCGCCTGGTCGATCGTCATGCTCGCATCGTAGAGGAATTCACGCCATTGCTCCGGCCGCGCCCAACCGCAGATGCCGGCGAATGCAGCGATGCGCGACGGCGCGCTCGATCAGCCGCCCGACAGCGACCGCCGCGATGCCGCCCGCCAGCAGCATGCCGTACCAGGGCGCGACGTACCAGCGATCTTCCATGAACGCCTCCAGCAGCCAAATCAGTCCGCCGATCGCCAGGCCGAGCCCGCCGATGTACGCGGGCAGCACGAGATGCAGCAGCAGGGCCAGCAGCAACCCTTCGATCGACCCGAAGATGCGCGAGACGACCAACAGCGCGCCGATCCAGAAAGCCGTCATGAGCGCGATGTATCCAAGCACGACGAGATGACCGTTCGTCGCAAATCCCTGGGAGAGCCCGAACGCTGCGGGAAGTCCCATCAGCGCCAGCATCGCCCAGGCCAGGGGAAACGCGATCAAGTTGTACAGCGGCGCCTCCCACCACGGCCGCGACCACTGGCGCGACACGAGCGCCGGGATGTTGATGGCGAGCCCGCACTCGGGGCAGGTGACTTGATCGCCTGCCAAGCCGCGCAGGCTGTACGCGCAAGCCGGGCAGGCCAGGCCTTCACGCAATGACTCGACATGGGCGCCGCCGCGCGAGGTCATCATCAGCATCGTTCGCAGGACGTGCGGCCGAGTTCCACGCCGCGCCACGGTCATTTCGATGCCGCGCGCCGCAGGCTGCTCCTGCTACGCTGTGCGGCCATTCGATCGGCCTCTGGAACGATTCACCATGCTCTCGCTTGCCGCGTTGTCGGCGATCTCCCTCGTCATCGTCATGCAGGACGCTCCGGTTCCGCCTCCCACTCCCACGACCGTGCCGGCGGCGCCTCCCGCAACCGCGCCAGCCACCGAGCCGGCCGCCACCGCACCGAATCCCGCCGCGCCTGATCAGCCAGCGACCGCGCCCGCGTCCGCGCCGGCTGCTGAAGTCGCCGATCCCGCCGTGCCCGGACTTGATCCCGTGCTGCTCACCGTTGCTGAAGCCTCCGGCTACACCGCCACCGCCACCAGCGCGCAGGTGCAGGAACTCATCGCGCGCATCCACGAGCGATCATCCATCACGCGACTGGCCGAGATGGGCAAGACCAGCGAGGGCAAGCCGATCCCGCTCATCATTCTCGCCAACCCTCCGATCACCACAGTGAAGGAGGCGCGCGAGACCGGCAAGGTCATCGCCTTTGTCATGGCCAACATTCACGCCGGCGAAGTCGAAGGCAAGGAAGTGTGCCTGATGCTGGCGCGCGAGATCGGGCTCAACCCCGATCATCCGCTGCTCAAGGATTGCGTGATCGTCATCGCGCCCAACTACAACGCCGACGGCAACGACAAGATGTCGCTCGACTCGCGCCCGGGTCAGGTCGGGCCCGACAAGGGGCAGGGTCAGCGTTCCAACGCCCAGGGGCTGGATCTCAATCGCGATTACATGAAACTCGAATCGCCCGAGGCTCAGTCGCTCGTGCGGCTGCTGACCGAGTGGGATCCAGACATCACCGTCGATTGCCACACGACCAACGGCAGCCAGCATCGCTACACGCTCACTTACGATGCGCCGACAAATCCGTCAGGGCACGCGGCGCCGATTGATTTCGTGCACGATGAACTGCTGCCGGAGGTGACGACGCGCGTCAAGGCATCGACCGGCTATGACATGTTCTTCTACGGCAACTTCAATCGCGACCACACGGTGTGGGAGACGTATTCCTCGCAGCCGCGTTTCGGCGGGCCGTATCAGGGCCTGCGAAACCAGATGAGCGTGCTCAGCGAGGCGTACTCCTACGCGCCGTACAAGGATCGCTGCACAGTGACGCGCGAGTTCGTGCGCGAGATACTCCGCTTCGCGGGCGAGAACCGACAGCGCATCAAGGAGATCAATGAACGCGCCCGGCGCGAGACCGCCGAGAAAGGCGCGAACCCGCAGCCCGACGACATCGTCGGCATCCGCCACCGTGTCGCGGCCATGCCCCGGCCGTACACCATCCTTGGCTACGAGAGCGCCCGCGGAGGCGAAGGCGGCGCGGCTGTCACCGATCACACCCAGCACGGTCCGCCCAAAGATTACTCCTGTCTCTATCTCGGTCGCTTCGAGATGACGCGCGGCGTGCGCCGGCCGTTTGCGTACATCATCCCGCCCGGCCCGGGCATGGACGTGATCGTGCAGAAGCTTCAGGCGCATGGCATCGCGGTCGAGCCGTTCGCGGGCAAGGCCACGGTCGAGGCGTACACCGTCACGAAGATCGAGCGGCAGGAGCGGCCGTTCCAAGGCCACCACGAAGCGACGCTTGAAACGTCGTGCGCGCTGGCGGCCGGCCGCGACTTCCCCGCCGGCTCGTTCATCGTCAAGACTGCCCAGCCGCTGGGCACGCTCGCGGTGTACCTGCTCGAGCCGGAATCGGACGACGGCCTGGCGACGTGGAACCTCCTGGATGCCGTCATCGCCGAGGGCAAGGAGTTCCCGATCGTGCGCGTGCGAACAGCCGATGACATCGGCAAGTAGCGTGGGCATCGATGTCGCGCGACTCGCATTATGTTCACGGTTCCGACGAGGCCGAGCAGCGGCGGCTGACCGCGCTCAATGCGTGGATCAATGGGCGCATGCTGCCGGAGATGAGACTGTCGGGCGGCGGCGAGCGGATTGTCGACTTCGGCTCGGGCCTCGGCCAGTTCACGCGCATGCTGTCGAAGGCGGCTGGCTCCAAGCGGCCGGTGGTCGGCATCGAGCGGGATTCACAGCAGATCGCCGAGGCGATGCGCCAAGCGCACGCGGTGGACGAGGACCATCTCATCGAGCTGCGGCAGGGCGACGTCATCCATTCGCCGCCGCTCGCCGCTGGTGAATGGGGCGTGTTCGATGTAGCGCATGCGCGCTTCATTCTCGAGCACGTGCCCGATCCGCTGGCGGTGGTGCGCAACATGGTGCGCGCAGTCCGACCCGGCGGCCGCATCATTCTCGCCGACGATGATCATGAGATCCTCCGTCTCTGGCCGCCGGTCCAGGCCTTCGATCGCATCTGGCGCGCCTACCAGCAGACCTACACAGTCAGCGGCAACGATCCAATCATCGGCCGGCGGCTGGTGGAACTGCTGCACGCCGCGGGCGCGAAGGCGGTGCGGAACTCCTGGGTGTTCTTCGGCTCGTGCGCGGGCGAAGCGATCTGGCCGACGGTCGTCGAAAACTGCGCGGTCATCCTGAACGGTGCGCGCGAAGCGATGCTGCGGATGCCCGATGTCAGCGAATCGATGATCGACCAGGCAATTCAATCGCTGCGCGAGTGGAGCACGCGCCCGGATGCGGCATTGTGGTACGCGATCGCGTTGGCCGAAGGCGTGCGGCCCTGACAATCAATGGTGCAGGTCCTTGACGAGCCCCTGGTACCGTCGATCCACCGGCATCAGGAACAGCGCGATCGATTCGAACAGCCGATCGGTCAGGCGCTCGAATGCCGCAAAATGTTCCGCCGCCTGCTCGCGCACCTGCTCGGCGGTCAGACCGGCTTCCTGCAGCGCCTCGGGCTCATCGCGGATCCACGCGTCGATGACATCCGTCGTCACCTCCGGGTGATACTGGAAGCCGTAGGTTCGCAAGCCCAAAGCCCACGTCTGCACCTTGCACGTGGCTGAACTCGCCAGCAGCCGCGCGCCGGGCGGCAACTGCGAAACGTGATCGCGATGATGCTGCATCATCATCGCGTTCCATGCGATACCGGCGTGGATGATGTCCTCGCGCCCGACGGGATTGAGTTTGACCTCGGTGAATCCGAGTTCGATGCCGGCGGGATTCTTCTCGACCTTCCCGCCGAGCGCTCGCGCGAGCATCTGCGAGCCGAGGCAGATGCCGACGATCGGCAAGGCACGCGTGTTCGCCTCCTTCATCAATGCCATCTCGGCCGCGATGAACGGGAACGAATCGTCAGTCGCCGACTGCGGCCCGCCCATGGAGATGATGCCGTCGCAGTCATCGAGATCGCCGGGCATCGGGTCGCCATCGTGCGGGCGGATGATCCTGAGCTTGTGGCCGTAGTCGTTGAGCGTTCGGCCGAAGCGCTCGATTCCGGCGAGATCGGAATGTTCGAAGACCAAGATCGACATGAGCGGAGTGTACTCACTCGCGCCGCATGACGATCGTCGCGTCGTGGCCCTCGAGGTAGTCCTGCGCGAAGCGCACGAGCGACGTGAGGTGCAGCGACCAGTCGAGCCAGCGCACGGTGTCGAAACGCCGGGCCGGGCCCAGGTCGTGGCCCTTCCACTGTTCATCCGGCCGGTTGGACAGGAAGTTGAACGCCACGCCGCGCGTCGCGGCGTTGAAGCACATGTGCACCAGCCGCCGCGCCGTGTCCTCATCCATCGTGTTGAGGGTGCCGCTGATGCTGATGAAATCGCGCCTCGAGCCTTCGAGAATGGCGGGATCGTTCAGCACATCGCCGGCGATGAATTCGCATCGCTCCAGTTGCCGGCTCTGCGCGGCGTCGATCATCTCGCTAACGGCGTCGACGCCGATGTAGCGCGCGAAGTTGACGCCGCGCTCGATGAGCCGCTGCGCGAAATCGCCCGTGCCGCAGCCGACGTCGAGGACGACGCTCTCATCGAGCCCGCGCTGGTCCTCGGCCGCCGCGCCGCACGCAGCGCCCATGCGGCCGGAGCCGATGAGATCGATCATCACATCAAAGCGCGTGCGCTGGGCTTCCGGGCTGGACCACAGGAGCGCCTGGAACCCCGCGCCGAAGCGTTTCACCGCTTCGCGATAGGGCTTCAGGTATGGATCGCATTCGCGCTCGGACATCACTGGTTCGATTCTATCGCGCCGGGAATTCACCACGGAGATTCGTATACTGGCCGCGCATGCCGGCCAGCGCCGCACGTTCCAGTTCAGTCGCGCTCGATGAGATTCTCCGAGTGGTTCGCCGCTACTGGGGTTTCGACACACTGCGTCCGTTGCAGGAGCAGGCGATTCGCGCCGGCATCGAGCATCGCGACAGCCTCGTCGTCATGCCCACCGGCGGCGGCAAGAGCCTGTGCTATCAGGTGCCGCCCGCGCTGGCCGAGCGGACCGATGTCGTCGTCTCGCCTTTGATTTCGCTGATGAAGGACCAGGTCGATGGCCTGGTCGCCAACGGCTATCCGGCTGCAGCGCTCCACAGCGGGCTCACCGAAGCCGAGCGCAAGCGCATCGAGCGCGGCATCCTCGGCAATGAGTACCGCCTGCTCTTCGTCGCCCCCGAACGATTGCTCACATCGTGGTTCCTTGCGCAGATGGAGCGCATCAGCGTCAAGGCCTTCGCCATCGACGAGGCCCACTGCATCAGCCAGTGGGGCCACGATTTCCGCCTGGAATACCGGCAACTCCGCACGCTCAAGGATCGCTTTCCCAAGGCAAGCATCCACGCCTACACCGCGACGGCGACGCCGCGCGTGCGCGATGACATCATCGCGCAACTGGGGCTGATCGAGCCGAACGTGCTCGTGGGCGACTTCGATCGGCCGAATCTCATCTATCGCATCGTGCCAAAACTGAATGTCGATGAGCAGGTGCTGGAGACGGTTCGCCGGCACGCGAATGAGGCGGTGATCGTCTACTGCATCAGCCGCAAGGACACCGAATGGTTGGCGGAGTTTCTCACGGCCAACGGCGTGAAGGCAGCGGCCTACCACGCCGGCATGCAGAAGGACCAGAGGACGCGCGTGCAGGAGGCATTCGCCGAGGAGGTCCTCGATGTCGTCGTCGCAACCGTCGCGTTCGGCATGGGCATCGACCGCTCGAACGTGCGCTGCGTCATCCACGAATCGATGCCCAAGACCATCGAGAACTACCAACAGGAGGCGGGAAGGGCGGGGCGCGACGGCCTCGAAGCCGAGTGCATCATGTTCTACTCGCCGGCGGACCTGAAGCGCTGGGAGAGCCTGATCAACTTCAGCGCCGAGAAGATCGAGGATCCCGAAACGCGCATGGCCATGATCGAAGGCCAGTTGGCGCTCTTGCGCCAGGTGCAGAACATGTGTTCGACCGGCGGTTGCCGGCACCGCGCGCTGGTGCGCTACTTCGGCCAGGAGTACCGGCAGGCGACCGCGGGCTGCGGCGCGTGCGATGTCTGCCTGGGCGAAGTCGATGGCCTGAAGGACTCGACGGTCATCACGCAGAAGATCCTCTCGTGCATCGCCCGCGTCGATCAGCGCTTTGGCGTCGGGCACATCGTCAGCGTGCTTATCGGATCGAACACCGCGAACGTGCGCAAGTTCGGCCACGATCAACTCTCGACGTTCGGGTTGCTGCGCGATCTCGACGAGAAGACCGTGCAGAACCTCGTCTATCAACTCGTCGATCAGGGCCTTGTGCAGCGAGTGGGTGATGAGTTTCCCGTACTCAAACTCGGCCCCGCTGCGATCGAGGTGCTGAAGGGCCAGCGTGAAGTGACGCTGCTGGAGCCCAGGGCCAAGGTCAGGAAGTCGCGCGTCGAGGAGACGACATGGGAGGGTGTCGATCGCGGGCTGTTCGAGGCATTGCGCGCCCTGCGCAAGCGCATCGCCGGCGAGCGCGGCGTGCCGGCGTTCGTCGTCTTCGGTGACAACACGCTGCGCGAACTCGCAGCGGCCAGGCCGTCATCACACGCCGGGCTGCTTCGCATCAAGGGCATCGGCCAGCAGAAGGCCGCCGACCTTGGCGAGATCTTCCTGGGCACGATCGCGACACACTCGGCGGCGCATTCGCTGCCCATGGATCAGTTCGGAGCAACCGGGCAGATTCTTCGACCATCGAAGAGGTCCAAGGCTCGAAGTGTCGACGGCGCTCGCTCACGTCGCTAGCGCACCGCTCAATTCGCCCCTGCCATCGCGTGCTGCAGGATGTTCGCCAGCAGTTCGCGGGCCGACTGCGGCGCGTAGCCGACAATGCCCCAGCATGGCTGATTGAGCAGGCCGTGCGAGAGATCCTCGCGACTGAAGATGATGCGCGGATCCTTGCCTGCCTCCAGCGCGATGCCCTGCAGGCGCGGGGCGCTGTCGCGCGAGCCGAACACCTGCAGCGCGTATGGCCGCCATTCCACTCTGGAGCAATCGACCGCGCCTTCGAGCCCTTCGCCCGTCAGCACGCGCCCGCGCTGAATCGTCTCGACCGGCCGCTGAAACAGATCGGCGCACGCCTGCTCGGCGGTCGGACAGAACTGCGCGTCTCTTGGCCCGCCGCTGCCGCCGGGCGTCTCGAACAGGATGACGCCGCCGGCCTCGACGTACTTTCGAATCGATTCCTTCTGGGCATCGCTGAGCGTGATCTTGTCGATGCCGCTAACGATCACGAGCGCCGGCCGCGGATCGAGTTCACCGATCTTCGCCAGCGGCTGGTCGGCGATGGAGATGTTGATCGACCGATTCTCGCGCAGCCACGCGGCGAAGACATCCAGGGCGCGCGGCTCGGGCTTCCAGTTGCCTGCGTGCACTGCTCGGACCACCGTCACATCGCCTCCGCGCTCACCTTCGGCAAACGCCGCATGCTGCTCCAGCCGCGGCCGGGTGCTGTTGAGTTCCGACGAGTAGTAGTACACGTTGCCCAGCGTCGCGAAATCGTGCGCGCTCTTCTCGATGTCATTGGTCTGCAGCGATTCCGGCATGTCGCCCGAGGGCGAGAGGATGATCAGGTCGCGCACGCCATTCGAGAGACTCTTGAGCGGCGGCCGGCGCGTCTTCTGCGGCGTGTGAATCGTGTACGCCCAGTGCGTCTCGGGCAGATCCTTCCACTCGTACTGCGGATACATCAGCATCCCCGCCTTCTCGACGCTGTCAGCGAACGGCCGGCCTCCGCCCTCGGCCAAGGCCACGATCGTTCCGCCGAGGTCGAGATAGCGCTTGAGCGAATCGAGTTCGGCAATCTGCGGACGTTCTGGAGGCTTGCTGTCCATGGGAATCTCACCCGCAGCGCGCTGGCGGATGAACTCCCGGGCGCCCTTGACCCATTCATTCACGTCGATCGGCAGATCCTTCATGAATGGCAGCGACTGGTGCGACGCGACATACAGCATCGGCGCATCCAGCCAGCGCTCCGGACCGTCGGACATCTTCACGATCTGCCAGTTGAGTTCGCTCTCGGTCGCCTCGCGCAGATGGGCGACGAGGTTGGCGACATCGCGCGGCCGGTTGTTCCACGCGCCGTCGAACTGCAGCTTGTTGATCGCCACCGGCACGCGGCCGCGCGACAGGAACATCAGGCCGAAGGCGTAGTCGTCGATGCGGATCTTCGAGCCGCGCGACGTGCCGAAGGCGTTCTCGTTGACCTTGAACGAATCGCCGGCATCGTCCCAGGTCAGCAGCCGCTTGATGATCTCGGCCGCGCCCTCGCGATACCAGTCCTTGCCGCCGAAGGTCTTGTACCCGCTGGCCAGCGCGACGCGCTCGACGCCGTAGAGGTAGTAGTAGATCCAGGTGTTCTTGCCGGGGTTCTCTGTAGCGGAGAAGTGTGTGTCCATCCACGCAAGGCCCTTGCTGATTGCCTCCTCGTTGCGGCCGGCGCTCTCCTTGCCGACCTTGATCGACTCCTTGGCATGCAGCAGGTCCTGCGTGATGAACAGCGTCGCCAGTCCGGCGCAGGTCATCGAGCCGGTCGCGGGGCCTTCGCCGGTGTAGTTCCACCCGCCGTCGGCCAGTTGCATGTCGAGAAAAGCGTCCTCGAGACGCTGCCAGTATCGCGGCTCGATCTTCGCGCCGCGCTTGGCCGCTTCCCACAATGCCAGCGCGCCGAACTGGCGGATGGAGTTGTCCTTGCGTCTGGCCCGCGGGTTCTGCTCATAGTCCCAGCCGCCGACGGTTTCGCTGAAGCCCGCGAGCAGCCATTGCGTGTCGGCTTCGAGCCGGTCGCGGAACTTGGGCGGCAGGCGCGACCACACCGCCGTGCGCATGCTCACGGCGTATGTGCCGTCCATGCTCGTTCGTTCGAGGTAGTCAATCGCATCGCGAAGCCGCGGGTCCTGATACGTCTGGCCGGCCGACAGTAGGGCGAGCGTCACCAGCGCCGTGTATCCGCCGCCCTGGCGCGTGCTGTCGCCGGGCGCGATCTTCTCCGGCTCCCATACGCGCTCGGCGACTTTCTTGCTGTAGAGGGCATCAACCAGCGCATCGATCGCCTTGCGAACGTGCGCATCGGTCAGGTTCGCCGCCGTGATCTCCGTCTGCCCGCGCGCGGGGGATGCGAGCAGGAGAACCAGGCAGAGCAACATGCCACGGAGACACCGAGGCAATGCTGGAAGAGACTCTCCGTGGTGCATGTCTATGCGCTCGCACATCGTCAGTCGTACAGCCATCGTATCCGGTAAGATTCGGTCGATGGCTGAATCGGTCTCGAAGTTCCAACCGGCCCTGCGCGTGGTGATGATGCCGCGCGATGCCAACAACTACGGCTCGATCTTCGGCGGCGTGATCCTGTCGTACATCGACCAGGCCGGCTACATCGAGGCGCGCAAGCACGGCCGGCACCGGTGGGTCACTGCTTCGCTGGACCGAGTCGATTTCAGGGCCCCGGTCATGATGGGCGATGTCGTGCTGTTGCTGACGCGCACGGAAAGGACCGGAACCAGCAGCGTGAAAGTCGAGGTGCGCGTGGAGGCGGAGCGATTCACCACCGGCGACACGGTGCTCGTGACCGATGCGCACATGACGATGGTGGCGGTCGACGCCGCAGGCAAGGCGATCCCCTTCAATTCGCCGCCCACGCTCGGGGCCGAGCCGCTCGCGGAGCGCTCGTGATGGCCGGGGCCCCGCTTCGTCTTGCGTGCCTGATCTCGGGCGGCGGCCGGACGATGCTCAACCTGGCGGACCGCATCGACGACGGCTCGCTGAACGCGTCGATCGAACTGGTGATCGCCTCGCGCGGCAACATCGCGGGCGTCGAGAAGTCGAAAGAGCGCGGATTCGACACGCACATTATCCTGCGCCGCGACTTCGACAGCGACCAGGCCATGCACGATCGCATCAGCGCTTTGCTGCGCGAGAACCGCATCGACCTCGTCTGCCTGTGCGGCTACCTGCGCTGGTTTCGCGTTGATCCCGACTTCCGCGGCCGTGTGATCAACATTCATCCCGCCCTGCTTCCTGATTTCGGCGGAACGGGCATGCACGGTGCGCGTGTGCACGAAGCCGTGCTGGCTGCGAAGCGAACCACCAGCGGATGCACCGTGCACCTCGTGGATGAGCAGTACGATCACGGCCGCATCATCCTGCGGCGAACGTGCCCGGTTCTGCCAGGGGACACGGCCGATTCGCTGGCGGCGCGAGTCTTTGAACAGGAATGCCTTGCCTATCCCGAGGCGATCGGGCAACTGGCAGCCGCCTGCGAAACGCGGCGCGGCCAACGTTCGTGACAGGTACACGGATACGATCCATCCGGTGATCTGCCGGTACAAGTCTCCATGCCGCGCCACTTGACATTCGATTTCGGCCTGATTGCGTGCACGGTGCTGGCGGTCACATCGCTCGGTTCAACGTGCGCTGCCCAAGGGCTGAGCCCATCCGGTCAATCCGGCGCCTCGCAGGATGGCGCTGGAGCAAGGTCGATCGAGCGGCGCGTCTACGAGTGCTTCGTGAGTGGCGATTACGAGCAGGCCGTCGCGCTGATCAAGAAGCATCTCGAGACCTCGCCCAATGACGCCGGCATGCTCTACAACCTCGCCTGCGCGTACTGCCTGCTGCACGACTACGACAACTCGGCGTCGTCGCTGCTGAAGGCATTCAAGGCGGGGTTCAGCGACATCGAGCACATGCGCA